>Ga0180009_10005277_pt1 | contig 13896 bp, 15 predicted proteins | sample OS_PC_MetaG_FD_123537 | JGI IMG/M metagenome (GOLD analysis project Ga0180009, IMG submission 123537) | Groundwater microbial communities from the Aspo Hard Rock Laboratory (HRL) deep subsurface site, Sweden - OS_PC_MetaG | ecosystem: Environmental > Aquatic > Deep subsurface > Groundwater... | reverse complement strand
TTTTATGTAATTCAGCATAAGCATTTTTCAATTCTATTGTAAGAAATACTAATGTTATGAACATGATTATTGATAAAACTACAATAATTAATCCAGTTTGTCTTTGGTTCATTTCCTAATAAAAATAAATAGCTTTTAATATTTTTCTTACCACCCTTTTTTATGACAATGCTATGGAGTGCTCATAAAATAAAATATATCTTACAATGTCCTAGAAAATTCTTTTATAAATCTGTTATGAGACCAAGAGCAAAAGAAGTAATTCCAGCACATTTTGCAAGAGGGAATTTTTTGCATCAATGGATGAAGAAGATGTATAATAAGGATGGAACTTTAAAATACAAGTCAGCTGATTCTTATGCTAATTCTGTTAAAGGTCCATGGAAACAAATAATTGAGCAAGGAGAAATACAAGGACAAAAAATAAATTGGAGAGATGAATCTCAGCCTTATGTTATTAGAGATCAGATAATGAAAACACTTAGAAAAGTTTATGAGTTATATTCTAATCAATTACCACCCTTAATAATTGAAGAAAGATTTAAATCAGAATTTGAATTTGGAAATGAGATTTTTAATTTAACAGGACAAGTAGATGAGATAAGGGTTGATAATGGTTTTGCAATAAGAGACCATAAAACAAAAGAAAGAGCACCAAGAAAAGAAGTTTTAGATTATGATTTACAATTTACATTTTATCCTCTTATTATTGCTTCATTAATTAAAAGTAATTCTTTTGATTCTTTGTCATCTAAGATTCCAAAAATTCTTAAGGGAAATCTTAAATCTGCATTAGAAAAAACAAAGAATATGAATGTTATTGAAATTGCCTCTGATATATCTTTAGAGTATCATTTAATGTCTAAAGGAGAAATTGTAAATGTTAGCAAAAGAACTCCTGAACATTTTTATGAGCTTTTTGACACCATATCTTATGCAAAAGAACTTAATGAAAAATACAGAAGAGAGAATAAGTGGCCAGTAAATAGATTTAGTTGTAATGAATGTACTTATATAGAAAGATGTTATGAAGATTCTCAAAACAATAAATTAGAAGAAATTACAAAACAATCTGAAATTTTTAGCAAACCATGCATGCCAGTAAAAATAATAAATAAAAATAAAACAGAGAGAATTAAGTTTCCAAAAGCAAAAAAGAAAAAATTAGAACAATCTGTCTTGAATCTTGACTAATGGTTTTTCTTTTTTTTCTGGAGTTGAAAATAAGTCTTTAGCTCTTTGTTTTACTAGTTCATTATATTTTTGTGTTATTGCTTTATCATATGGAAGTTTTATTTCTGAATTATATTCTCCTTCTATAACTCCTTTATTATAATCTGAATAAATCTTTTTTATTCCATTTTCAATAAAAGAATATACTGTATCAAATAATGGCCAATCTTTTCTAATATTTGGAGAATCCCAAATACCAGCATAAAAGTACATTAATGCATAATCTCCTGCATTTTTACCTAAATCAGAAAATCCATCTTGTATTGCCTGTAATATTTCTTTTGGCACTTCACCTGTATTTCTTAATCCATAATAAACTCTTTGTAATGGCTCTTTTCTGAATTCACCAGAATAAATTCTTTCACTAAAATCAAAAGGAACATCAACTCTCCTATCTCTTAATTCTTTTTCTATTTCTCTTGTTAAATCTCTTTTTAGATAAGGCATACTATCCCAATTCATTTTAGGATTAATTATGCCTTTTTGTATTGATTCTAAGAAATTTAGCTTAACTTCATCAGTATCTAATTCTCTAAGTTTTTGTTCTAAATTCTTCATTTTCTTTCCTTAACCTTATATTATTGTCACTATCGAGTACTTAAAAACCTTTTGGTATGTCTTGTTTTTCATAAATACTTATACTTGCCTTTACATGCCAAACATTGAGGATTCTTTTTAACTTTGATTTTTTCAAATCTGTTTGTTTCTGTATTAAAATAAAATAATTCTTTATCAATCTCTTTTCCAAGAATTAGTTTCATTGCCTGATTAACTTGCAATACAGCAATTACAGCTGTTATTACATTTAATACACCTGTTATTGCACATGTTTCTTTTATTTTTGCTTTTTGGAATATACATTGGAAACATGCTCTTGTTTTTTCTTTAGGAATGATTGTATAAACATGTCCTCTTTCAGCAATAGCAGATGCATATATGAATGGAACTTTATACTTGAGTGAAAAATCATTAATTAAAAATCTTGTTTCTAAATTATCAGTGCAATCAAGAATTATATCTGCTTTAACAAGTTCTTTAATATTCTTTTTTGTTAATTCTTGTGCATATGATTTTACCTTTATTTTGCTGTTTATTTCTTTGATTTGCCTTTCCATTACTTTTGCTTTGCTTTTACCAATATCTTTTTCTGAAAAGAATTGCCTTTGCAAATTGTGAATTGTTATTTTATCTTTATCAATGAGAATGAGGTTAACACCAGCTCTTGCTAATAATTGTGCTGATAAACTTCCTAATCCACCTAAGCCAATTATTGCAACTATTGCCTTGCTAAGCTTTTCTTGTCCTTTCTTGCCTATAATTACTTCTTGTGCATGATATCTGCTCATTAATAAGAAAAAGAAAATTTGTTTTTAAATTTAGTTATTCCTTTTTATTTAATCCTTTATTTTCAGAATTCTTTTCAAAGCTTGCTGGTCAAAACCAATAACAATAATACCATCTATGTCAATAACAGGAACACCCATTTGTCCACTTTTATTAAACATCTCTTGTCTTGCTGACATGTCATTTGCAACATTAACTTCCTTGAATTCTATTTTATGCTTTTTAAGAAAGTTCTTTGCAATAGTGCAATAAGGGCATGTGTCTGTTGAATAAACTTTGACTTTCATTATATTACATAGAAAAATAGTTTTTTAAAATTATCGCAATTTTCTCTCAATTCTTTCTAGTTGTTTTTGAACTTGCTGTATTTCTCTTTCAGCTTTTCTATTCACATGATAATCATATTCCAGCCTGATTTTATTTTTCTGTTCTTCTCTATTTTGACTCATTAAAATTATTGGTGCTTGTATAGCTGCTAAACAAGATAATATAAGATTTAAAAGAATGAATGGATAAGGATCCCATTGATTTCTCCACATATATACATTTATTGAAATCCATATAATCATAAAAATCAAGAAAGAAAAGATAAATAACCAGCTTCCTGCAAATCTTGTTAAGGAATCAGATGCTCTTTCTCCGTAAGTTATCTCATGTCTTAAGATATGCTTTTGCTCCTCTTTTTTATCCATAATATAATAGAGATTTTTTATTTTATAAATTTTTTTATGCTTGTTTTATGTATTTGTATGCCTGATAAACTGCTTGAACTCCTTCTCCTACTCCTGTTATTGCTTGCTTGAATTCTGTTTCAGTAACATCACCTGCTGCAAAAACTCCTTTAATATTTGTTTTACTGTTTTTATCTATTACTATTTCCCCTTTATCATTGATTTTAACACCTATACTATGTGCAAGTTCACTTAATGGAATATAGCCAATATCTATGAATAAAGCATCTAACTTAAATTCCTTGCTTCCTTTGTGGGGTTTATCAAAAATAACTTTCTCCATTTGTTTTTTACCTTTTATTTCTGTAATATTTGTGTTATTTATGATTTCAATTTTGTCCTGCTTGGCTTTTTCTTCTATTCTTTTTGTATTTACTGGTTCAGCTCTTATTTTTTCTTTTCTGTAAATTATGTAAACTCTCTTTGCAAATTCTGTAAGCATCAGAGCTTCTTTTGCAGCACTATCGCTCCCTCCAACAACTCCAACTATTTTATCTTTATAGAAAGGACCATCACATAGAGCACAATAATGTACTCCTTTATTTTCAAATTCCTTTTCACCTGGAATATTTAGTTTTCTGTGCTTTGTTCCTGTGCAGAAAATAATTGTTTTTGTTGAAAATTTTTTTCCTTGTGTTATTGCTTTATATCCTTGATTGATTTTTTCTATTTTTGTAACTTTATCATTCAAGATGTGAATATCATACTCTTTTGCATGCTCTTCTATTTTATCTACTAATTCTTTTCCTGGTATGCTAATAAAGCCAGGATAATTTTCAACTGGACTAGCAATAACAATTGTTCCACCTGGCAAATCTCCAATGATAAGTGTTTTTAATCCAAGTCTTCCAGCATACATTGCAGTTGCCCAACCAACAATGCCTGTTCCAATTATTATTGTATCATAAAGTATTTTCTCTTGTGGCTGATATTTGTCTTTTTGTTTTGTCATAATACTCTTTTGCAAGAATGATTTTTATATCTTTCTTATGTTTTTACAAATGTTCCCATGCTCTTCTAAATCTTATGAATTTGTCTAATCCAATTCTTCCACCGCCATTTAATGCAAGTAAAATCATAGCAGCAAGCAACCCCACATCTTTTGCTATGAATGTCTGCAATTTAATCCAAAACATTATTATTACTATCAAAATCATAGCAGAAGCAACAATAGCAACTAATCTTGAAAATAATCCCAAAAGCAAGAATGAACCAACAAGTAATTCAGCTAATCCATAAAATATTGTGAAATAAATGGGATTTGTTATACCTAATGAAGATACTAATACTGCATTTGCTTGAAGATTTACTAGCTTGTCAATTCCAAAATACAAGAAAACAAATGCTAAACCCACCCTTAGTATTAAGGATGCAATATCTGATAAAGCCCCTTTTCTCATGCTTTCTTATAGTAATTTTAATTTAAAAAGTTTTCATTTGGTTTTTATTTTAGAAAGATATATAAAGTATTTTGGATAAAATGAATAATAAGGGGTTAAAAATGCCAGAAGAATCTATTAAAATTTCAAGAAGAGCCTTATTTTTTATAATGGCTTTTGTAATAGTATTAGCAGTTGGGTTTGCATTTGGATGGCTAATAAGACCTTCTGTAACTGGTGCTGTTATTGCTGGAGATACTGCAGGACAGAATCTTGTTGATTTCTTGAATGAGAGAATTGGTGGAGGCATTAGTCTTGTAAATGTAGCAGAAGAAGGACCTTTATACAAAGTTACATTATTATATCAGGGACAAGAAACCTTTGCTTATACAACTAAAGATGGAGAGTACTTTATAATTGGCGCAGAGAAAATAGTATCTGGAACAGAGACAGAAACAAATGCAGGAACAAACACAAATGTGAATAAAGGAATTCCTAAATCAGACAAACCAAGTGTTGAATTATTTATATGGTCTTATTGTCCTTATGGTGTTCAAGCTCAAGGTCCTTTTGTAGAAGTAGCTAATTTACTTGGAAATACTGCAGACTTTAATGTAGTTCTTTATCATGATGGACATGGAGCATACGAAACTCAACAGAATAAGATTCAAGCATGCATACAAAAATTAGATAAAGAAAAATACTGGAGTTATGCAGAAAGATTTGTACAGGAAATTTATCCTAATTGTGGGGCTTCAAGAGATGCAGATTGTGATAAAACAGAATCAATTAAGAGTATGGACTCTTTGGGTATTGATTCAACTAAAATAATGTCTTGTGTTACATCAGAAGGAAGCACTTTATTAAATGAACAAATACAACAAGCTAGAGAATTAGGAGTAACTGGCTCACCAACACTTGCAATAAATGGTATGGTTGTGAATGTTGTAAGAAATGCAGATTCTTTCAAACAAGCTATTTGTTCTGCATACAATAATCCACCTGGAGATTGTGGCACTACATTAGAAACAACTGCAAGCACAACAACTGCAACTGCTGCAGGAAACTGCTAATAAAATAAATTTATTTCTTTTTCTCTTTTTCCTTTATTATTCTTTAAAGAATATATTTCAGCACATATATGCTTTTTAATTGTTAATGTTTTTTGTTTGTGGTTAGGGAGAATGGTTGAAATAGATTTTAATCCATATGGTTTTAGTAAGACAAAAAGAGAAACATCATTTGAAGCAGAGGAAATCTTATTTAAGTCATATAAGATGTATAAGCAGAAAGCAGTAAGAATTTCTGAAGGAAATTCTGAGTTTGTTGATAATCCTTCTCAAATAAGACTTATTGATTACATTGGGGGAGATGATACTATGCTTTTAGCTGCTACTGGTGGCTTTGGATTAGATATTACTCAATTTAAATCACAAATAGATTTTTTTAGATTTTTAAGGCAAAATAAAATTCGTGAGCCATTTAAATTTACAGAATTGAAATTCCATATTGAATGTCCAATTAAACCAGCATTAATTATTGTTCCTTATTCAGAAGCTAATGTAAATGAATATTCTGGAAGATATTCTGTTATGTCTGATGTTTTTCATTTGCCTGATATTAAAGATAAGATGAAATTGAAAAAGATAGTTGATACATATGCTCTTGCTGCAAAATCTTATGAGGGATTCTTGGAAAAAGATTTTACAAAAGAACTTTCAAGAAATGTCTTAGGATTGGGTAATTTTACCCAGTTTTATTGGAAATTAAATCTTGAATCTTTATTTGATTTTATTTCAGAAAATGAATCTAAACATTTGGAAATGCAACCTTATGTTAATGCATTTAAGAAAATTGCTAAATGTGTTGCACCAATTGCTTATGTGTCTTTTGAAAGTGTTGATAATAATTCGGATTTTTCAGATTTAGAAGCAATATTAGATTTTTATAAAATTCAGAAAAGCAGAAAACCATTAGATAATCCACACGGAATAAGTGAAACAAAAAGATTATGTATTGAAAAAGCAGAAAATGAATTATTTAATCCAAAAAAATGTCTTGAACAAGGTTATTTGTCTTTGATTGATTACATGGGTGGTGATGAATCAATTGTTCAAGCTGCAAGGGTAAGTTATGGAAGAGGCACAAAAAAAGTTTCACAAGATAATGAGCTTATAAGATATTTGTATAGGCATGGGCATACTACTCCTTTTGAAATGATTGAACTTTCATTTGAGGCTAAATTGCCTTTTTTTGTTGAAAGACAATGGGTGAGACATAGAACAGCAGATAAAACAGGAATTGCAGGATTATTTTTGCCTTGCAAAGATTTTTATTTTCCAGAAGAAAGCCAGATAAGAAAACAGTCAAAATCAAATAAGCAAGGAAGAGCAGAAGAAATGTGTGAAAATGATAAGCTCGAAATACTTGATACTTTTTATACTAATTATTTAGAACAATCAATGAAAGAGATTCTTGTAAAGGGTGTTGGACATTTCATGCATTGGACATGGAAATGTGATTTGAAAAATATTCTTAATTTCCTAAATTTAAGATTAGATGAACATGCACAACATGAGGTAAGGGAATATGCTAAAGAAATGGCTGGAATTGTAAAAGAAGTTTCTCCTTTTTCTTGGAAAGCATTTAATGATTATACTTTGCATAGTATTAACTTTTCAAAAGCAGAAACAGAAATACTTAATGAAATGTTATCTGGAAAAAGTTTCAATAAAGATATTATGGAAAAAGCAGGAATACATAATAAATTTGAGCAAGGTGAAGTTGAAAAAAAATTTGGAAATCTAAGATTCTGGGAATAAAATAAATTAAATAAAAAAAGAGGAAAATGAAAGGCAAAATCATAACAATAGAAGGTGGAGATGGAACTGGCAAGCAAACACAAGCTGCTAAACTTGTTTCTAATTTGAGAGAAAAAGGTTATGATGTTGAGACATTAAGTTTTCCACAATATGATAAACCAACAGGCAAGATAATTAGAGCATATTTGAATGGAGAATTTGGGAATTTAAATGAAATTAATGCTAAAACTGCATCTGCTCTTTATGCTTCTGATAGACTTTCAGCACAAGATAAAATGCAATCTTGGATTAATGATGGAAAGATAATTGTTCTTGATAGGTATTATGAAAGTAATATGGCTCATCAAGGTGCAAAATTGCCTGAGAATGAAAGGGAAGAATTAATTAAATGGGTTTATGATTTTGAAATAAACAAATTAGGAATTCTTAAATCTGATTTAGTTGTATTCTTGAAATTGCCTTTGGATGTTGCTGAAAAAGCAATGCAAATTCAAGGAAGGCAGAAAGATATTCATGAAAAAGATGTTTCATATGCAATGGAAGTTCATAAAACATATCCTATTGCAGCAAAAATCTTTGATTGGAAAGTTGTTGATTGCATGTCTGATGATGTTAGAAGACTTACTGTTGGTGATCTCTCTGAGAAAATACTGAAGATTGTTTTGAATTTTTTGGATTAAATTTATTTAATTCACATATTTTTTGATAGATTTCATTCCAATAATGAACTAATAATCTATTCCAATCTTCAGGAACATGATACATTGCATTATATGGCTTTCTGAAAAAGAAAAGATAATCTATATTGCTTTTTTCATTTCCCGATATTAATTCTAATCTCCTGAAATTATCATCAATTAAAACTTTTATGTTTTTTTCATTAAGAGCATATATATCATTATACTCATTTTTTATATGTATTATATCTAAATCACCAAAATAACCATTACTTTTTTGCATTAACCAATCTCTTACATATTCTTCTGACTCTTCTAATGAAAATTTTGAAACAATTATAGTTAAATCATGATTATCTTCTCTTAATTTTCTCATAGAATTAAATGAATCTGGGATTTCTTGCGTACTATTCAAAACAACTTTATCATTATAAACAAGTTTTTGGATTAAATGATATTGTTCTGAATCAAGTTTTTGCTTTTTTCCTATGTATGGTTCTGTTTCTTCTATTGGCAAATCAATATCAAATAATACTTTTGCATATTTGCTTTTCAATGCATTAATATCTGCTATTGCTCCACTGAAGTTTATGCCTATTTTCATTTATTTTTCCTCTTTTGTCTTTTATGATTAAACACCACTGCTTCCAAAACCTTTTTCACCCCTTGTTGTATCTGAGAGTTCTTCAACTTCTTCAAATGCAATTGAATCAACTTTAGAAAATAACAATTGAGCAATTCTTTCTCCTTTATTTACTAAAAATTCTTCATCACTATGATTAATTAAAATAACTTGAATTTCTCCTCTGTAGCCAGAATCTATTGTTGCAGGAGCATTAAGAACTGTTATTCCATGCTTTATTGCCAATCCACTTCTTGGACGTATTTCAGCATGATAATTTAATGGCATCTCAATTGCAATACCTGTTTTTACAAGTTTTCTTTCATTTGGTTTTAGTATATTTTCCTCTGAAGAATACAAGTCAAATCCAGCATCATATTCATATGCTCTTTTAGGCAAAATAGCATATTCTACAATTTTCTTTATTTTTATTGGTATCATCTTTTTTTGGTTTTTTCTTTTTGTTTTGTCTTAATAATCTTAACCTGGCATAGCCTTATGAGTATTAAATTATTAGCATCTGCTATAACCACATATTCTGCATGATTCACAGCCTTCCATCATTTCAAGTAATGAGCCACAATCAGGACACATATTTCCTGTAAGTTTTCCACGCTTTGCTTCTTTTCCTTGCTTCTCTTTTTGTTCTTGTATTGCTTTTTCTAATTCTGTTTTTTCTGTTAGTGTTGTTTGTCTTTCTCCCAAATCTCTTCCTGAATCAATTATTTCTAATGATTTAGCAATTCCATCTGCTAAGGAATATATCCATCCTTTTTCTGTTATAATTGGATTGCTTTTAATTCCCTTTAATTGATCAACAACTTCTTTTATTGGAATGTTATATCTAAAACATAAGGATAAGAGCCTTCCAATTGCTTCTGAGTCTGCTGAGATGTCACTTCCTGACTTGCCAACATTAATGAAAGTTTCTCTTGGCCCTATTTCATCATAATTTAATGTTACAAATGCTGTTCCAATTGGTGTTTTAACTTTGACTGTTTTGCCATCAATAATTTCTTTTCTTGATCTTGATTCACCATTCAAAACTTTTGTCCCTGCTTTTTCTTTTAACTCTTCTTTCTTACTTCCTGTTTCTAAAACCTGTACATCTAAACACCCGTCTCTGTAAACTGTAATCCCCTTCAAATTCATTTCCCATGCTTTTATGTATGCAACTTTAATATTTTCCACTGTTGCTTCTTCTGACATGTTAATTGTTTTACTTACCGCATTATCAATTTGTTTTTGGAAAGCTGCTTGGATTTTGATATGTTGTTCTGTTGAAGTATCAAATGTTGTTTTAAACACCTTTTTGATTTCTTCTGGAATTCCATCAATATTAGTCAACCCCCCCCTGTTCATGAATATTTTTTCAAGCAAATCCTTGGAATAAATTCCTTGTTCTTTTAATTCCTTTTCAAGGTATTTATTAACATAGTACAATGATTCACCACCCCTTACATTCTTTTTGTAAACCATTCCAAACCATGGCTCTATTCCTGATGATGTGTCAAAAATCATGCTTATTGTTCCTGTTGGAGCAATTGTTGTTCTTTCAGCATTTCTTAATCTATCTGAAATATTTCCTGTGTTGTACTTGCTTAAACTGAATGCAGGGAAAACCCCTTTTTCTCTTGCTAATTCTTTTGAAGTTTCTTTTGCTTCATCATTTATTATTTTCATAACAATCTCAGCAACTTGCAATGCTTCTTCACTATCATATGCAATTCCTAACTGAATTAGCATATCAGCAAAACCCATTACACCCAAACCAATTCTTCTATGCTTGAGAACTGTTTCCTCAACTTTTGGAATAGGACCCTTATTGCTGTCATTTACATTATCCATAAATCTTACAGATGTTTTTGTAACTTCTCTTAATTTTTCCTCATTAATTTCTGCTTTACCATTTCTATTTATAACAAATTTATCAAGGTTAATACTTCCTAAATTGCAGGCATCATAAGGATGTAAAGGTTGTTCACCACAACCTCTTTGAACATAACCATCTGTAATCCAAGTATCACTTTTTTCGCAATATAAATCATAAACATTTGCCCATCCTGCTGGTTCTATTATTTTTATTTGTGCTTTCCATGTGTTTCCTGTTGTGAGCCATTCTTTTCTAAGCTCTTTTAATTTCTTACCTTTAATAGGAGATATTTTTTCTAATTGAGATAATCTAGCAAGTTTACCTGCACTTTCACCAGAAACAATTATTTGATGTTTAGTATGTTTCCTTATAATCTTCCTATTCCCAATTTTTCCACCATCATTATCAAAACTTGAAAAGATTCTACCATGGCAACCAAGCATCAATAATAATCTTCTAATATTTTGTGATAGTTTTTTAGAAGATGTAGTAAATCTTATTTGTGGATGATTTGATTTTAAAAGTATATCTCCGTCTGTTGCAATTAAACCATCTATTATTCCTAATGCTTTTTCTCTGCTATTAATCTTTGTTATATCAAATGTCTTTTCATGAGAATACAATGGTGTTAATTGTAATTGCTGTATAATCTGTCTGCCATTAGAAAGAATCATATTCATGCTTTTGCTGTTCTTTTGAATATCATCTTTTCTAAATATATCCTGCCCAAATAAGTTCTTTATATTTTGATTGTATTCTATATCATCTATACTTGATGCAATTTTAATTATATTTTTGGACATTGCATATTCTGTATAACATCCATCCCCCAATAATACTCCTGTTTTTAATCCTTTAATGTATTCTTCTGGATTAGAATTTTGGATTTGAGATGCTTCGACTCTTACATAATCTCCTATTTTTAATTCATCTAGTCTGTAATCAATAAGCCTTTTACTATGACTACCTTTTTTTATTGCATAATATCTATGAGCTGCTGTAACTAATTGTTCCCCCCCATCTGAGAATTTTACTTTAAATATTGGTGTATTTTCATGCCTTTCAATTGAGTTAATTGGTTCATGTCCTATTACTGTACTGATATAATCTCCAATATTAAGATTGTCAACAAGAGAATATCCAAAAGGTGTATTAACTAATGTGCCTTCTGCTACACAAGGATTTGTTGCCTTGATTTTTCCTAATCTGGGTAATGGATTACCTCTTTCAATTTCATCTAAGAAAATCATTCCAGGATCTCCTGTACGCCAAGCAAGTTCAGCAATAGTTTGCATTAAAGTATCTGCTTTTAATTGAACAATTCCATTATGAATTCTTCCAATTATTCTGTTTTTGAATGTGTCAATAAGATCTTTTTCATTCTCAGCAATTTTTAAAGAAGGCTGTCTTGGCTTTTGACCAACTTCTGCTCCTGCTAAACCACCATCAATGTTTTTAATACAGTGTCTTATTTCTTCTTCAGTAAATTTCTTTCCATTCCACCCCAAATCAAAAAACTCTTTATTTTCAACTGCTTTCATAAAATCATCTGTTGCACCAACACTCACATTAAAGTTAGTAATTTCTTTTTTTTCTGTTTTAGCATAAATAAAATCCAAAATATCAGGATGATTGATATCAAGTATTCCCATATTTGCTCCTCTTCTATTTCCAGAATTAATTATTTCTGTTTGTCTGTCAAATTGCCTTATAAAAGAAACAACACCTGATGCAACACCCTTGCTTTTTACAACATAACTTCCTCTTGGTCTTATTTCTGAAAAATTATATCCTGTTCCTCCACCCTGTTTCTGTATGAGAGCAGCATTTTTTACTGATTCATAAATTTCCTCAATAGAATCTGGAACAGGCAAGACATAGCAATTAAATAATGCAGTTATATGTGTTCCTGCATTTGTCCATACTCTGCCTCCAGGAGAGAATTCTTTACTTGAAATTATTCTATAAAATTTTTCTGTCCATTTATCAACTTCTTCTTCTGTTTTTCCATAGATTCTTTCAATTTCTCCCATTATTCTTGCAACCCTATAAATTGCTTGCTTTGGTGTTTCTATGACTTTACCATCATTATCTCTTAGCAAGTATTTTTTCTTAAAAGTCCATAATGCATTTTCACTCAAGTTTTCTTCAAAGTTATCTTTAAGAACATAATCTGGCAAATCAAATTTAACACCTATCTTCTCCATTTCTTCTCTTTTTGCCTGTTCAAGTAAATTTTTTGCATCCATTTTAAATTAGAAAAATTTCTGAATCATTTCTTTAAATTCTGTTTTATTTGTTTTTCCATTCTTTCTTGCAAGTTCTTTGCCTTTTTTCATAAAAACAATTGTAGGTAATGAGCTAATGCCTTTTTTTCTTGCAAAATCCATATTTTTACTTATATCCATTTCATAAAATCTTATAGTAGGAAATTCTGATGCAATTTCCTTGATTATTTTTGAAACTGCTTTACATGAGCCACACCATTCAGCTGAAAAGTCAACTACTACTGGCTTTTCTGATTTTAATACCTCTTTTTCAAATTCCTTTTCACTTATTGTTAACATCTTTTTTACTCTCTTTTCCCTTTTTCTTAATTCTTTTCCTTTTTTATCTTGAATATTGTCTTTATCTTTTTCTAGTATTATCTTGCAAAAATTTTTAATTCTTTTCTGAATTCTCCAACATCTTTGAATTCCTTGTACACAGAAGCAAACCTTAGGTAAGCAATCTCATCAATCTTTTTTAGTTTTTTCATAACAATTTCTCCAATCAAAGCAGTTGGAATCTCGGTTTTTTCTCTTTTTTTCAATTTTGATTCAATTTCATCACATATAGCATCTATTTTTTCAATGCTAATTGGCCTTTTTTCACATGCTTTTAAAATACCTGCTTTAACTTTTTCTATATTAAATGGCTCTTTTCTGCCATCTTTTTTAATAACAACCAAATCAGTCTTTTCTGTTCTCTCATATGTTGTAAATCTCTTGCCACATGCCAAGCATTCCCGCCTTCTTCTAATGCTTTCTTCTGATTCTCTGCTATCCATGACTTTTGACTCTTTGTTTTGGCAATATGGGCATAACATGTTCTAATTCCTTCAAATTTGGCATTTTTAGGATTTTTATCATTATTAAATGAACACAACATATAGTGGCTGTTCTACCCTCTTTATACCAAATCTTGTATGTTTAAGAAATTAGAGTATATAAAGA
>Ga0180009_10005276_pt1 | contig 13897 bp, 13 predicted proteins | sample OS_PC_MetaG_FD_123537 | JGI IMG/M metagenome (GOLD analysis project Ga0180009, IMG submission 123537) | Groundwater microbial communities from the Aspo Hard Rock Laboratory (HRL) deep subsurface site, Sweden - OS_PC_MetaG | ecosystem: Environmental > Aquatic > Deep subsurface > Groundwater... | reverse complement strand
ACTCATTTTCCGGTTGCAAGTCTTTATTTGCAAACGACAAAAAAATCTCAAGTACATGAAATAATAATGTTTATCGGAACATTTTCCGCCTAAACCCTTTCAACCCAGATCAAGAGTCCTGAAGTTAATGGCATTGGGTCGGACCAAGACAATCATTTGAAATCATTATGTCTATTAAAGAAAACCGGCTAAAGGACCTCGGATCTCTGAGTTATTAAGTCGTCCCATTTAGTCGGGCGATATCTATTCCTCCCATCTGTTTGACTGCAAAGGATTTTTACCCAATAGATCCAAGACGGGAGATTAGAAGCCTTAGAGCCTTAGTATTAAATAGATTGGTTAAAAGGGGGATTATCATGGGAAACAGTGGAGTTGAAAAGATGTTAAAGGAGATCGAAGAAAAGAAGTATGGGTTGAGTGATGCCGGGAGACCGGATGCTGTAAAGAAACAGCACGCTTTAGACAAACTGACCGCCCGGGAACGGATAACCCTTCTCTGCGATCCCGGTACATTTATTGAGTACGGAATGTTAGCAACGCCTCCGGAGGCAGAAACCGAGGCCATGCGCAGCCTGGAAGCTCCGGCCGACGGTGTGATCACCGGTATTGGTAAGGTCGACGGCAGGCCCGCGGCGGTCGCCTCCTCCGATTATTCTGTTCTTGGCGGATCCATGGGGACAGTGGGCATGGAAAAAATGTACCGCCTCCACTTCCTGGCCTTAGAGCACGGATTCCCGCTTATCAGCATCGGTGACGGCGGGGGTCATCGGATCCAGGAAGGCCTTGACGGCCGCCACTTTGCCAGTGGTGGTACCCGAGACGTGTTTCGACTCCAGGCCAGATTATCCGGGTGGGCGCCCATGGTGACGGCAATGATGGGTCCGGGGTTTGCCGGACCAACCAATTTCGCGGCCATGTGTGATTTTGTGCCCATGGTCAAAGGCACCAGCACCATGGGTATTGCCGGGCCGGAAATCGTCAAAGGGGCGATCGGCGCCGAGATATCCAAGGAAGAACTGGGAGGGTCCAGATTACACACCCAAATAACGGGCGTAGCCGACCTGGAAGTCGAATCCGACGAGGTCTGTATACAAGCCGTTAAGCAGTTCCTTTCTTATTTTCCATCCAACGCCAACCAAAAACCACCCGTGATCCCAAACGGAGACCCGGTGGATCGACGTGACGAATTCCTTCTGCACGCCGTGCCCGAATCCCGAAGGGAACGGTACGATATGCGCCGGATAGTGGAAACCATCACCGACAAAGACAGTCTCTTTGAACTCAAGCCCAAGTTCGCCCGCAACATGCTGACCATCCTGGCCCGCCTGAACGGAATGCCGGTGGGTTTTGTTTGCAATCAGCCCGACTACATGGCCGGCATGATCGACTCCAATGCCGTGGACAAAGGGGCAAGGTTCATTAGCTTGTGCGACGCTTTCAACCTTCCTCTGATATTTTTAATCGACACTCCCGGATTCCTGCCTGGCCTGCACTCGGAAAAGACCGGCCTGGCGCTCCGCAGCGGCAAGCTCCTCTACGAACTGGGCATGTCCACAGTGACCAAAATCGCCGTGGTCACCGGCAAGGCTTATGGCCTGGGCTATTTCGCTGTGTGCGGGGGGCGTAGCTTCAACGCGGACTACTCCGTGGGTTGGCCCACATCAGAATACTGCGCCATGGGTATGGAAGGCGCGGTTAATATCGCCTACCGCCGCGAAATCCAGGCAGCGCCCGATCCTGGGAAAAAGCGCCAGGAACTCTTGGATCATTTTCGCTCCCGCATTAATGCCCTGGCCGGTGCTTCCGGGTTTGGTATCGACGACATCATCGACCCCCGGGACACCCGGCCGATTCTGATTCAAATCCTGGAAACCATGGGTCTGGAAAAAGGAGAATATATGCCCCCAAAAAAGCACGGGATTGTGCCCATCTGATTTTGTTCGGTAAAATGAATAGAGGAGAAAGAGATACATTATTGACACAGAAACATGGTTTACTTATACTCATTTCCTCAAAGGGAAAGTGCTTATCAATCAAGTGTTTTCACTTTGGGTGGTTTAGAGCCAGTGATCCCAAAGATATCAGACAGAGGCATCAATTACGATGAAATAGCAGATACCTATGACCAAAGGTATGGAGAGGCTTACGGGCCGGAAGGTATTGCTGCTGCATTAGCGGATCTGTCAAGAAACATCGGAGCTGAATCTATTCTCGAAGTGGGCTGTGGGACCGGACACTGGTTAAACATTTTACAGACAGTTTCACAACGGGTCTATGGCATGGATCTATCTCTCGGTATGCTGCAGAAAGCGGGCAAACGTAATGGTACCTATCACTTGATTCAGGGCGATGTCCAGCGACTTCCTTTCTCTGACAACATTTTCGATATGGTTTTTTGCGTTAACGCACTCCATCATTTTCCTAATCCTTCCGGGTTTGTGAATAATGTCCATAGACTAATCAAGCAGGGTGGCACATTGGCCGTCATAGGAATGAATCCTCATGATGGGCGTGATCGTTGGTTCCTTTATGATTATTTCCCCGGCACCTATGAAACGGATTTGGGCCGTTACCCTTCAGTTGGTGCGATAGTGGAAGGGATGATAGAAGCCGGTTTTGAAAGTGTCACATCACGCGTGGGGGAGCGAATCGTAGATACGCGTATGGGACGGGACGTACTTCCTTTACCGAAGAATTTTACATCCCAACTCACATTATTGTCTCCTGAGGCATATGCAGAAGGGAATGCGAGGATTGAAGCGGCTTTGAAAGAGGCTGAAGAGGAGGGGAAGATAATTGAGTTTCCCGTGGACATCTCACTCCATATGATCTCTGGTCGAGTAAAAAAGAGAATGATGTTTAAAAATAATCACATCTTCTTTAATAACTGATTTGCGGTTGTAAGCATGGGGTCCCATACCGGCCCGAATGGAGGTGCATAGGCCAGGTCAGATTGGCTGAACTCTTCAACGGTCATTTTTCCGTGTAAAGCCACGGCCGGAGCATTTATCCTGTGGACAGCGCCCTCCTTTCCCACCATCTGGACACCCAGTAGGCGGCCCGATCTCTTATCAGCAACCATCTGAACACCTATGGTGGATGAGCCTGGATGGGCATGGGCACGGGTACGAGCCTGGACCATCACCTCCATAGGCTCAAAACCATATCTCTCAGCATCGGCCACATTAAGCCCTGTGCGGGCCACCTGAAGATCAAATACCTTGAACACGGCAGTCCCGGCCACGCCCTGAAGCTCCGTTCTTTTACCGGTGATATTGTCGGCCACCGCCCAGCCCGCCCTATTGGCCCTCAGAGCGAGGGGGATCCATGCCTTCTGTCCTGTTACCACATGGTAGGTGTCTGCACAGTCACCCGCTGCAAAGACATTCTCATTGGAGGTAACCAGGGTTTTATCCACTGAGATAGTCTTCTGGGGCCCCAGCTGTAGCCCGGCATTTTCAGCAAGATGGCTGTTCGGCTTAACACCTATGGCCAACAGTATCATCTGACAGTCAAGTTCCAGATCAGAACAGATCAATCTTAAGCCAGTATCAGCTTTTTTAACTCTTTCGGCAGTGTGCCCCAGATAGAGCTTTACGCCATTGGCTTCGGTCTCCTCTTTAACCATGGCGGCTAATTTTTCGTTCATCCAGGGGAGAAATATGGGCCGTGGTTTGACCATATGGACCTCTATATCCCTGGCTCGTAAGGCTTCACACATCTCCAGGGCGATATAGCCCATGCCGATGATGACGACCTTGTTCACATGATTATCCCGGATAAATTGTTTTATTCTTCTCCCATCTTCAAGTGATTTTAAAGCCATGATTCCCGGAAGGTCAAAACCGGGTAAATCGGGGATGATGGGGGAGGCTCCCGTGGCTATTAAAAGTTTATCATAGGATAGATGAAAGTCTTCTCCTTTTAAGGTCTTTCCCTTTATGGTTTTGGTGTGGGTCTCAATGGACTCCACACGATGTTCTGTTCTCAGGTCAATACCTTGTTTCTCCCTAAAAACACGGGCCTCTCTGACCACAAGGTCGTCAATCTCTCTGTTGGGATCAGCGATATTATAGGGCATCCCACACGCACTGTAGGAGACGTCTCTGGTCTGCTCCAGGACAGTAACCTCAAGATCGAATTGGTTTCTTTTGGCTCGGCTTGCGGCACTCATACCTGCCGCATCCCCACCTATGATAACGAATCTCATCTCATTTCCCTCCTTCTCACTGTAAGTCTGGACATTTTATCTAAATAAAGATAACACCTTTACTTCTCTCTTTTAATACTTAATATAATTCTGTATCCTAAGAGGTGGATCTATATTTGTGGATCCATTTTTTCATTTTTTATAGTTCGGAGTATCTAATGACCCATAATATTCAAAAGTTGAGAAACATAGGTATCAGCGCTCACATCGATTCAGGGAAAACAACTCTGACAGAGAGAATACTATATTATACAAAAAGAATATCTACTGTCCATGAAGTAAAGGGAAAAGATGGGGTTGGGGCCAAGATGGATTCCATGGAACTGGAGAGGGAGAGAGGCATCACCATCTCATCTGCTGCCACCTATTGTGAATGGGATGGACACAGGATTAATATCATAGACACACCGGGGCACGTGGATTTTACCATTGAGGTGGAGCGGGCATTAAGAGTACTGGATGGCTCCATACTGGTCCTGTGTGCAGTTGGCGGTGTGCAATCCCAATCTATCACCGTTGACCGACAGATGAACCGGTACAGAGTGCCAAGGGTAGCATTTATAAATAAATGTGATCGAGAAGGGGCCGATCCATACCGAGTGGTTGATCAACTTCGTCAGAGATTGAATCACAACGCGGTACTCCTCCAATTACCCATAGGGCTGGGAGGAGATTTTTCAGGTGTGATAGACCTGATATCCATGAAGTCAATCTATTTTGAAGGACCATATGGGGAGGAACTCAAAATAGAGGAGATTCCATCCCATCTCCTTGATGAAGCTTTTTCCAGAAGAGAAGAGTTGCTGGATGCTGTATCCATGTTCTCCGATGAATTGATGGAGGCCATCTTTGAAGACACGGTCAATGAGGAATTGATTCACACGGCCATAAGGAGAGGGACCCTTTTAAGACAGCTTACTCCCGTCTTTTTGGGATCAGCCTATAAAAACATCGGAGTTCAGCCGGTACTGGATGCTGTGAACAGATACCTCCCTTCACCGGAAGATGTGGAGAATATGGCTCTGGATATTGAAGGGGAGGAGAAAGAAGTAACGCTTTCGTCATCTGTTGCCGAGCCCCTGGTGGCCCTTGCCTTCAAACCGGATGTAACCCCATATGGACAGCTAACCTATCTCAGGATATATCAGGGGTCCATTTCAAAAGGGGATGATCTGATAAATACCAGGGACAGGAAAAAGATAAAGGTGGGAAGGCTGGTGAGGATGCACGCCGATGAGATGGAGGATATTCCCTGGGCCGGTGCAGGCGATATCGTGGCCCTTTTCGGGGTTGATTGTTTTTCAGGGGATACATTTACTGATGGTCGCGTAAGCTATGCCATGAGTTCCATATTTGTTCCAGAGCCTGTGATCTCCTTGGCCATATCCCCCAAGGATAATCGATCCATTACGAATATGGCGAAGGCTATTAACCGATTTACAAGGGAAGACCCAACCTTTCGCTACCATATGGACCAGGAATCCGGTGAAACCATTATATCCGGGATGGGAGAATTGCATCTGGAGATATATCTGGAAAGGATGAGAAGGGAGTTTGGATCGGACGTAGATACAGGCTCACCCCAGGTGGCTTACCGGGAGGCCGTTTCACGAAGAGCGGAGTTTAATTATATCCATAAGAAGCAGACAGGGGGGGCAGGTCAGTATGGACGGGTTGCTGGATTCATGGAGCCTTCAGAAGATCATGTTTATGAATTTGTTAATCAGGTTAAGGGAGGAGTCATTCCCACGGAATTTATGACGGCCATAGATAAAGGGTTCCGGTCCTGCCTTGAAAAGGGACGTTTGATCGGATTTCCAATTCTCGGGATGAGGATTACTGTCAATGATGGGAAACATCATCCAGTTGACTCATCCGAGCGGGCCTTTACGCAGGCCGCCATAGGTGCTTTTAAACAGGCTTATTCAGACGCCAAACCGGTGATACTGGAGCCCATTATGAAGGTATCGGTGGAATCTCCTTCAGAATTCCAAGGAAATGTCATGTCCTCTATCAATCAACGCAGAGGAATGATTGTGAGTTCGGCGGAAGACGGGGTTTTCACAACCATTGAGGCAGAAGTCCCTCTGGCAGAGATGTTTGGATATTCCACAACTCTGAGATCACTTACACAAGGTAAGGCAGAGTTTACCATGGAGTTTTACAAATATTCAAAGGTTCCGGAATCCGTTTCAGAGGAACTGAAGGCTAAGTTTGCAGATCGGTCAAAAGGGGGTAAAAAATGATGAATGATTTTATACGAGTCAGTCCATTAAAGATTCTTGAGAGATCCTCCCAAAAAGAATTAGGCCGCGGAAATCTAGGAGTGCTGATTGCCCGGGCCGGCGTTGGGAAAACGGCATGCTTGATCCATATAGCGTTTGATAAACTGTTTCGTAAGGAGAAATTGGTCCACATCTCACTGGAAGATGGACCAGAGAAGGTGACTTCCTATTATAATGTCATCTTTTATGATCTTGTAAAGGCCCTTGATATGGAGAATGAATATGAGAACAGGATGCTTCTTGAGAGAAACAGGATGATTCTGGCATATTTAAATAAAAGCTTTGAGATAAAACGCCTCAGAGAAAACTTGAAAAACCTTATTGAACATCTTGATTTTACACCAGATACGATCATAATTGATGGTCTTAATTTTGAAAAGGCAACTAGGGAGATTTTTGAAGGTATTAAGGATGTTGCCGAGGAATTTAAGGTAGAGATATGGTTTTCTGCCCTCAGCCATAGGCATATTGTAGATGTCAATGAGAAGGGAATCCCATATCCATGTAACCAACTGGATGATCTTTTCGATATTATTATCCAGTTGCACCCCACCCAATCAGGAATCTTTCTGAGACTTTTAAAGGATCACGACAATCAGGTACCGTCCGATGCCAGTGTTCGACTCGATCCAAACACCTTTTTGGCTTCAGCTTAGTCCCTCGATTCATAAATTCGGTAACGTATTTATTTAGACTTCGGCTGAGCTCCCTTCGGTCTGAGCTCAGGGTCGAAGACAGTCGAAACCCTCTGGACTAAGTGCTGCCCTCGGCCATGAGACTTGTCGACGAGCTCAAGTCGAGTCGCTCGGGCCGAATGGAGTGAGCAATTTAGTAAATCATATTCAAAAAAATACGTAATAGTATGTGCGAATCGAAGCACTTAGATAAACGTATCTGAGATTCTACAACATATTGAAGTCATAATAAGATCTCTCCCGGAGTTTACCCTGAGTTAATCGAAGGGGTCGAGATGACAACTTAATCATGGGACACAACACGAGTAAAGGGTAAGGTATGCCATCCAATAAAAGGGAATCCACCCTTAAGGTAATCTGTAGCAGCCGAATGGTGGTGGCCCTTATTATGGGTTTTGCTTGTGGTCTGCCGCTCCTTCTGACCATCTCTGTCTTGCAGGCTTGGATGAAGGAAGAAGGGGTGGATTTGACGGTGATTGGAATGATGGCTCTGGTGGGTGTTCCCTATACCTTGAAATTTCTCTGGGCTCCCTTTTTAGATCGTTTTACTCTGCCCTTCCTAGGCCGGAGACGCGGATGGTTACTCATAGCTCAGGTGGCATTGATCTTTTCCATCGGAGGCTTGGGTTTCACCGACCCGGGGAGTAGTCCATGGATGGTGGCCTTTGCAGCCTTTCTGGTGACCTTCTTTAGCGCATCTCAGGATATTGTGGTGGATGCTTACCGTAGGGAGGATTTTCCTGATGAACAACTGGGATTTGCCTCTTCTCTTTATATCAACGGTTACCGAGTGGGGATGCTCCTGGCTTCCGGGGGTGGTCTGATCATGGCAGATCATATACCGTTTTCCATGGTTTATCTGATCATGGCTGGATGTATGTTGCCCGGTGTTATTACCACACTCGTTGCCCATGAGCCTGAGATCACCGAAAAAAAACCGGAAAGCATGAAGGAAGCGGTTTTCGATCCCTTAGTGGAATATTTCTCCCGGGAAGGAGCCATCTGGATACTTGCCTTCATACTGTTATACAAGATAGGTGATACAATGGCCAGCTCCATGACCACACCTTTCTATCTCGATGTTGGATTTTCAAAAACAGAGATCGGGGCAGTGGTGAAACTCTTCGGTTTCTGGGCAACAATCATCGGGAGCCTTGTTGGTGGAATTCTCATGCTCCACCTTGGAATCAGTCGATCTCTTTGGGTTTTTGGTTTTCTTCAGGCCATATCCACAGCAGGCTTCGCCCTTCTTGCCCGGATAGGCCATAATGTTCCAGCCCTGTCCGGCGTTATTGCCTTTGAAAATCTAAGCAGCGGCATGGGGACCGCTGCCTACGCTGCATTCATGGCCAGTATTACCAATAAAAGATTTACTGCCACACAATATGCGCTTCTCACAAGTCTTATGGGTGTTCCCAGGGTACTGGCCTCAGCTCCCACAGGTTTTCTTGCGAAAAACCTGGGCTGGGAATCCTTCTTTATATCATGTACTCTAATAGCTATTCCTGGAATATTGCTTCTGTTGAAATCTGCACCGTGGCATCCAAAAAAGGGTTTTAAATGATGATATCTGTGGATTGAATTGCAGGTTTAATTCTGTTATAGTCCCAAACTTTAGTTGTCAGATAATCGCAAATGCCATCCCGCTAACGCAGGATAAGTATCAACCGTACTATGCCCGCAGGGCAAGTTTGTTTGGCCTTGGCGTGTTACCCAGTCCAAAAGTCTATGTATGCCTGTGTGTCTGCGGTTTTGCTATAATGTTTAAATAAATATGAGAGATAGAGGTTTAAACGGGTGTGCAATTGAAAAAAGGAGAGATGATGATCGGTCGGAATGATCCTTGCCTCTGTGGTAGTGGTCTCAAGTATAAGAGATGTTGCATGGGTAAGGACCTTGCTATATCGGAGAATATCAAACAGAAATATTTGCGGGAACACAAAATTCGCCTCAAAGAGAGAGGCGATATTGAGGCCATAAAGAGGGCTGGTGGTATAGCCATTAATACCCTTAATACGGTAGAGGAAATGATCAGGCCGGGTATAACCACGGATGATATCAATACGTTCGTTCACCAGTTCACCATACAGCATGGAGCAAGGCCAGCACCCCTGAATTACCGTGGCTTTTCCAAGAGCGTCTGTGTCTCTGTCAATGAAGAGATCTGCCATGGAATACCTGGAGATAGGGTATTAAAGGATGGTGATATCGTAAATATTGACGTAACCTCCATATTAGATGGATATTATGCCGATGTCAGCAAGACTTTTTTCGTGGGAACGCCTGGTCCCGATGCCCTGAAGATTGTCAAAGTCACCAGAGAATGTCTCAAGGCTGGAATCTCCATGGTGCATCCAGGCAATAGAATTGGAGATATAGGTTGGGTCATTCAGAGATACGCGGAGAGTCAAGGGTGTTCAGTAGTCCGAGAATTTGTGGGTCATGGCGTAGGTTTTGAATTTCATGAAGCCCCTCAAATTCCCCATTATGGACAGAAGGGAAAGGGAATTACCCTGGTTCCGGGGATGGTCTTCACCATTGAACCCATGATCAATCTTGGGAACAAAGATCTCCACATCTTGGACGATAACTGGACAGCGGTAACAGATGACGGATCCCTATCGGCTCAGTTTGAGCAGACGATCTTAGTCACTGAGAATGGTTTTGAAAGTTTAACACCCTATGATCTCAATGAACCACTTTTCTCTCCATAAAAGGCATGCTTTCCCCTCTCATAGAAAAAGCCAGAGAGTTGGGCTTTTTGGCCGTTGGCCTTTCAAGTCCCCATAGACCTCTCTATTTTGAAAACTTTTCTTCATGGATATCTGACCACAAAAATGGGGATATGTCGTGGCTGGAGAGAAATATTGAACTGAGAGAAGATCCTTCCAGACTGCTTCAGGGATGTCAAACCATGATATCTCTGGCCTATCCCTATCCTTCAAAAAAACCCAGTACTCCTGATGGTTTCACTGTCTCCAGATATTCCCAGCCTTCAGAAGAAGATTATCATTACAGGTTAAAGGTTTTATGTGGAATGCTAGTGGATATGATCAAGGAGATGTATGGTGAATGCAATACCAGAATCTGTATTGATTCGGCCCCTATTCTCGAAAGGAGTTTTGCATACTCTGGGGGGATCGGGTTTATAGGGAAGAACAACATGCTTATTATACCGGCATATGGCTCCTACTTCTATCTGGCAGAGATACTGACGACTACCCCTTTTGATCTGTTAAAAGCTGATTTAATGGAGAATCAATGCGGGTCCTGCACCTTATGCATTGATGCCTGTCCTACGGGGGCTCTTGAGAAGCCATTCCATCTGGATGCATCCAAGTGCCTCTCCTATCTGACCATCGAATATAAGGGAGCTGTGGATCGGAAAAACGGTAAAAGTATGGGTGATTGCTTTTTCGGATGTGATAGGTGTCAGGAGGTGTGCCCGTTTAATAAAGGTGAAGCATCCAGGCACATTTCACTCCCAACGACAGATGAATTATTAAACATGGAGGAGGAAGAATTTACAGGAATGTTTGAGAGGACCACTTTTGCCAGGGCTGGCCTTGAAAAAATAAAAACGAACATCCGGGCCATAAGGGGTTAAGGGGAAACCGCCTTTCTGCCAAGGTTAAACGCCTCCTGGAGTGTTTCGGGGTGAGTCTGGACCGCCTCCTTCTTTTCGAGGCGTCTGAAGAAGATTCCTCCGTCATAACTCATATCCAGTGCATCATAGAAATATTTGGCTGTCAATTGGGCGCCTTCAAAAAGATTCTTGCCACGGGTGGCTCCCACAGCAATCAGATAGCCTCGCCCACTATCATACTGTTTCCTTTCTTCGGCGTTCTTTTCCAGCATCCTCACGGACCACATGGCCTGGGAGCGATCTATCAGGGCCTTGGCCTGTGACGTCAGACCGTAAAAAAAGATGGGTGAGGCCAGAAAAATGATATCTGAATCCTTCAAAAGGGGATAGACCGACTGCATTTCATCTTCAACCACGCATCTCCCTGTCTTATCACAACCCCCGCATTCAAGGCATCCGCACATCTTCAGATCACGCGCATATATGGATGATGTTTCAGCTCCGGCTGAGCGTGCCCCTTCCAAGGCCTTATCCAGAAGTTGATCACTGTTCCCTCCCTTGCGGGGGCTACCGTAGATACCTAAAACCTTCATTTTAAACTCCGTCTTTTTTAATCTGATAATTCTATGCCGTAAGGTGGACTACACTCCCGGCTTTATATAGGATAGTCTCTTGATTCCATATATGTAGAGATGACGCCTAGTAATATAATCTATACTTTTCCCAATACTCCTTGTCGCTCTCTTGCCAATCAGGACCAAATACTTTATCAAAGTAAGAGCCAAATCTTTTAAGCCACCGCCACCAGAAATTTTCCCCTTTCTCATTGGCTTCCAGAATATCGTTCAGAAATGTCGTAATGTTGACCATCTCCTCTTTGGGCACGTAAGAGGCTGATCTGATATAATCGTTTACTCCCTTGGGGATTTTTGTGCTCTCCACCACATGGAGAAGATGGATGGTGGCATCGTTCTGCATGGCCATGTCAACGGCAAAATCAATGGCCTTATGAGCGTGCTCTGATCCATCTACCGGGACGAGAATGTTTTTTATTATATCCATCTATTTACCTTTAATCATAGGACCCCTTTTTAGGTCGAAAAACTATAGAGGGATGACTCACATTTGTCAAGGGGTGATCCTCCTAAAGACCGTGGTGCTTCCATTCCGGCTTCTTCTTGGTCACGAATGAACCGGCTCCATGGGAATGCTTGTCTTTTCGCATGAACATGGATAGGACCATCTCTGCTTCGATGCGAAGTCTCTCCTCCAGCGTACGGCCGATCCCGCGAAGCATGGACTCTTTGTCTGACCGTATGGCCCCTTGTGGTAACTCGCAGATTGAATGGGCCAGCTCTTTCGCACGTTCCATGAGCTTTTCGCCAGACACCACTTCATTGACCAGGCCGATGCGCAGCGCTTCATCCACATCGATGCGACGTCCGGTAATGATGAGTTCCATGGCGCGCGCGAAGCCCACCACCAATGGCAGGCGGACTGTGAGTCCATCCCCTGCAACAATGTTCCACCGCCTCTCAAGGGCACCAAACTCGGCATGTTGGGCAGCGATGCGAATGTCCGCAAGGAGTGCTGTTTCCAATCCTGCTGCGAAGCAGAAACCGTTAACCGCTGCAATAATGGGTTTAAAGATATCTGCTCGCCTCGTATAACCGCAGGGGCCCTCCGAGTTATAGACATCTACCCGGAATTGATCAAAGGTGCCCAATGTGGTAAGGGCGGCAGCGTCATTTAGGTCCCACCCTGCTGAGAAGGCTTTATCTCCCGCACCCGTGATAATGGCCACGAAGGCATCGTCGTCATCGCGAAAAGTTTTCCATGCGTGCTGTAAATCCCCGGCTGTCTCGTGGTTTAAGCAGTTGTGAACATGTGGACGATTGAGGGTAATGGTCACCACATGCTCCTCCTTTTCGTAAAGGATGTTTTTGTAATCCAGAGGTACACCTCCTGTTTAAGTATTTATTGTCTCATTCGGGGATTGGGATAAAAACCCTCGCCTTTAGGCGAAGACCTCAGTTCGATTTTTACCTAAAAAGGGTTCAAGGGGCCAAGGGGTCAAGGGGTCGAGTGTTTTCTTTCTATCGATTTAATAAGCGCTTTTAGCATCCTCTCAACCTCTCCTATCCCCTCTAAGAGTATCTCTAATTTACCAGTCTCAATATAACCCAGATCCCCAGATAGTAATATCTGGGTCTCTAACTCACAATTTGAACCATAGGCTATGTATAAAAACCGAATATATTCCGGAGTTGTTTTTCTTCCATATCCTTCTGCTATGTTACTTGGAACAGAAACTGCGGCTCTCCTTATTTGCGATGTCAGGCCGTATCTCTCTTCTTTAGGGAATCCTTTTGTTATTCTGTAAATTTCTAAACATAGCTCATAGGACTTTTGCCAAATCTTTAACTCTTTATAATTTTTAAGCATTTCACTCGAACCCTCGAATCCTTGTCCCCTTGAACCCTTATCATCTTACCAACTCAAAATCCTATTTGGCTTCGACTTATCCGATTTATGACAACAGTGAATTGAGATTTCAATTGATATTATATTGGAATAAAATTTTAAAGGTAACACATCAGGGAGGGTCACTACCCAAACCCTCCCCTTTATGAAAAGGGAGAGGGTAGGGTAGTGGTCAATGTTCAGCAGTAAATCGATATAGATGATAAAACGACAGTCTTTTAGATTGATTGTATCTCATCTAAGATGGTTATCTCAGGTTTCCCGGCCAGATACGCTCCGATCTTTGCCGAGAACTCTTTGAAATGTGGCGTTGAGGAATGGGCATCAAGGGCGGCTTTGTCTTTATAGCGCTCCATGATAACGATGGTGTTGGGATTTTTTTGCTCCCTGTTGAGGGTATACGCTAAGGTCCCTTCCTCTTCGGCGACTTTCACCATGAGTCCTTTGAACAGCTCAATGGCTTCCTCAACTTTATCTTCCTTTACGGGCAATTTAGCAACAATTCCTAACATCTTAATTGTTATATGTCAATAAAAATCCGAAAAAATTTTATGTTTCAGAGTAACACTTTTTCCTCTTAATTTAAGTTAAAAATTGATTTACAAGTTCTAAAGCTTCTTCCCTCTGAGTGATATTT
>Ga0180009_10005275_pt1 | contig 13899 bp, 15 predicted proteins | sample OS_PC_MetaG_FD_123537 | JGI IMG/M metagenome (GOLD analysis project Ga0180009, IMG submission 123537) | Groundwater microbial communities from the Aspo Hard Rock Laboratory (HRL) deep subsurface site, Sweden - OS_PC_MetaG | ecosystem: Environmental > Aquatic > Deep subsurface > Groundwater... | reverse complement strand
TTTTTCGGATTGGACTCAATTCTCGGCTTCTCAAACGTCTTCTGAGCAGAACAAAATAATGTTTTGAATTAGCTCTACAACCTATCTAGCGCAGATTTAACTTTATTAGTTACATCAATTGCAAATTCTTCCAGGTTCGGATTGTTCACGGCGCTTAATGCATCCATTGGATTGATTACAGAAACTTCGGTTTTGCCTTCAACATTTTCCTGAACAACCACATTGCAAGGAAGCATAATTCCAATCTTGTCCTCCGCTTGAAGCGCTTTATATGCATACTGTGGGTTGCACGCGCCAAGGATTTTATACGGGCGAAAATCGACATCGATCTTTTTTTTAAGTGTTGCTTTCACATCAATTTCGGTTAGTATTCCGAATCCTTCTTTTTTTAATTCTTCAGTAATTTTTTCAATTGCTTGATCAAAAGAAATGTCAACAACTTTTGTGAAAAAATAGCTCATATCAAGTCCTCATAATTGTTTTACCATGTGATGAAATTTAATTAAAATGGTTTCAAGCTATGATAAATTATTAGCCATTTCCAGGTATTGTTTCAAATCCAATTCTATTTCTTCTTCACAGAAAAACGGTTCGCCGTAATTTCTTCTTATTTGAAAGCCATAATATGATGCGCGCGATTCCAGATAGCGGATAAACGCTGGCTGACTTATAAATGTTTCCGGCTCATTGCTACCCGGGTTATGGAACTGTGATCCGTATGCTCGCACAGCTTCCATCTTAGTTTCAAAGAAATTGGTTATATCAACAACAAACGATGGCTTAAAATCGAATGTCTGCATATAGTAAAACACCTTGTTCGGCCGGAATGCTGCTTGTTTTTTACCGCTTAATTCGGTTTCAATTTTTTCCAATCCAGAAAAGAAAAAAGCTTTTTTTACAATTTCACCAGCGCCAGTATGATCGGGATGTCTATCGTTAAAGTACGGTGCAAATACTATTTTGGGTTTATAAAGCCGAATCCGCTTAATCGCTTCGTTCACAAATTCCTCTGAGGCAGTAAGTTTTCCATCGGGGAGTTTTAGATTCTCTCTTACAGAAATCTTCAATATTTTAGAAGCCTCTTCCGCTTCTTTGTACCTAAGCTCGGTGCTGCCTCTTGTGCCTAATTCGCCTTCGGTAAAATCTATTATGCCAACTTTAAATCCTTGAGAAGTTAGTTTGGCAATTGTGCCGCCCGAAGATAATTCAGCATCGTCTGGATGAGCGGCAAAAAAAAGCGCATCAAGAATCATTATTTTTTCCCTTTCTGATAAAATCTTTATTGAGTTATATTGCTTATTAAATTATGAATTTTCTCGTTGAAAGATTATGAAAAATTATTTTTTAAAATTTTGGGTATTTCTCTCGTGTATTCTAGTTTTATTTTTCGGATGCGCTTCAGTTGATGTAAGTAAGTTTTCAAATATTTTTTCGAAGCCCTCATTAGAATGGTCTTTGGATGAGTGCAATTCTGTTATCGACTATTACACTAGTTCAAACAAAGACAAGTTTATGAGCAGAAACATTTTTATTAAGCTATCAACCGATGATGTTTTGATAGAAGCCTTGCAATTAAACGCATTTGTTGTTCAAGCTCTTGCAAGAAAGGAAGCTGTTCAAAAAAGATTATCGTTTGAAGAGATGAAGAAGTCAATTAGAAAAAATTTGGAACTGTACACTAATTATACTGCCGATATCGAATCGGGTATGTTAGTTAAAAAATCAAATGTGGTTGACAGTTTAAATACAATCTCATTCAAAGTTCTATTCGAAAACAATTCTGATCCATTTCGGCCGATTGAAATTGATGCGGGATACGAATACTTTTTTCTGCAGAACAAAGAAAATCAATATTCACGCGTAGTTGAGATTGCCGGAAATTATGTTGATGTTAATTTTACATTGGATGGCTTCTTAAATGTTTTGATCACTTTTTCAAATTATAATGACGAGCACGTTAAACTTTTCGAAGATGATGCGATTGATTTTAATTGTCAATTAGTTTTTAACGCCCTTCAAGATGACCCGATTGTGCTTGAGTGGATAAAATTAAAATAATTATTTCTTGTTAGATTACTTTAGAAAACATCTTATGAATACAAATTATGAAGCAGTAATTGGTCTTGAAGTTCACGTTCAATTATTAACAGAATCAAAAACCTTTTGCGGCTGCAGAAATAAATTCGGGATGCCGCCGAACACAAATGTTTGCCCTGTTTGCATGGGTCATCCGGGTACGCTTCCTGTGCTTAACAAGAAAGTAGTTGAATTTGCTGTTTTACTTGGACTTGCAACAAATTCAAAAATTAATTTCAGATCTATTTTTGCAAGGAAAAATTATTTTTATCCTGATCTTCCAAAGGGCTGGCAGACATCACAGTTCGCTGAACCTATCTGCGAGAAAGGATACATCGATATTGAGAAATCAAATGGTGAAAACAAAAGAATCAATCTCACTCGAATTCACATTGAGGAAGATGCAGGAAAGTTAATCCACGATCAAGGCGATGAATCTCTAGTTGATTTGAATAGATGCGGAACTCCTCTGCTTGAAATTGTGAGCGAGCCGGATATAGGAACACCCGAAGAGGCTTACCTTTATTTAACAAAGATTAAGCAGCTTGTAACTTATCTCGGTATTTGCGATGGAAACATGGAAGAAGGTTCTCTTAGATGCGACGCAAATATTTCGATTAGGAAGTACGGCGAAAAGAAATTGGGCACTAAAACTGAAGTGAAAAATATGAACTCCTTCCGAAATGTCGAAAAAGCAATCAGCGCTGAGATTGAAAGGCAATTGGAAATTATTGAAGATGGCGGCACAATAACTCAGCAAACTTTACTTTGGAATGCGGACAAAGGAACGGTTAATCCGATGCGCAGTAAAGAGGAATCTCACGATTACAGATATTTCCCCGAACCCGATTTGATGCCTGTTGTTATTACAGATAAATGGATGAGTGAAATTTCCTGCCAATTGCCCGAACTTCCCGATCAAAAAAGAACTAGGTTTATTGAAAAATATTCACTCCCACTATACGATGCAGAAATTTTAACAGGCAGCGTTGATCTCGCCAATTATTACGAAAATGTTATATCGGTAACCAAGGATTATAAATCGGCAAGCAATTGGATGATGGGCGATGTTTTAAAAGTATTGAATGATGAGAAAATGGAGATTACTTCATTCCACATCGCGCCAATCAATTTGGGTAAACTTATCAATCTAATTAACGATGGAGTAATAAGCGGAAAAATTGCAAAAGATGTTTTTGCCGAAATGCTTAAATCGAATGCAGAACCCAATCAAATTGTGAATGATAAAAATCTGATTCAAATTACAGACGCTAATTTATTGGAAGAAATTATCGAAACAATAGTTTCAAATAACCTTAAACAGGTGGAACAATACAAAGCCGGAAAAACATCCGTCATTGGATTTTTTGTTGGACATGTAATGCGGGAAACAAAAGGAAAAGCTAATCCGGAATTAGTAAATACAATTTTGAAAGAGAAATTGGGCTAAACAGAGGAAAGCGAGTTATCTAAAAATAAAATGCGATTAACTTGCTTATCAGAGATGAATATTAAATAAAAGATACAATCAATGTAAGATTACACTAGTTAACTGAGATCATTCTTTCTATAGGTAATCTAGCCTTTATCGCCAACTCCTCTGGAACTTTAACCTCAAATTCCTCTTTCTCCAGTGCATTAAGCACGCTATCAAGAGTTATCATTTTCATGTATTCGCATACCGCGTTTTCGTCAGCTGGATAAAATGATTTGTGAGGTGCTAATTTTTTCATTCTATATAAAATTCCAATTTCGGTAGCAACAACAAATTCTTTTTTAGGAGAAGAGAGTATATGCTGAATCATTCCTTCTGTTGAGAATATTCGAACATCTTTACAATCATGGAAAAGAGAAGATTTTAGCATACAAGAAGTTGAGCACCCACATTCTGGATGTATCAAGAATTCTGATTGCGGGTAAAGTTCTCTAGCCCTGTCAAATGAAGTATCGCCAATCTTTTCGTGAACATGACAGGCTCCCTGCCATATCTCTATTTTTCTATTCGTCATCGCTTCAACGTATAGCCCTAAAAATCTATCGGGCAGAAATAAAATTTTTTTATTTTGAGGAATAGAAGAAACAATTTCGACTGCGTTGGAAGATGTGCAACAATAATCGCTTTCAGCTTTTACTTCTGCAGTAGTGTTAACATAGGAAACAATAACTGCATCTGGATGAACCTTCCTCCATTCTCGCAATTGATCTGCGGTAATTGTTGATGATAGGGAGCATCCTGCATTAAGAGCCGGAATTAGAACTTTTTTATTTGGTGAAATTATTGACGCTGTCTCAGCCATAAAATGTACTCCACAGAATACAATAATTTCTGCATCGGTCATCGCTGCTTCTTGCGAAAGTCTCAAAGAGTCACCTACAAAATCAGCGATGTCTTGTATCTCGGGAAGTTGATAATTATGAGCTAATATTACCGCGTTTTTCTCTTTCTTTAATTTATTTATTTCATTTATAACATCCATCATTTTTTTATCCCAGTTAAATTATTAATAAAGAAATATCCAGCGATTTAGCTGAATGAGTGATAGCTCCTACGGAAATAAAGTCTACTCCAGTTGAAGCGATACTAGAGAGGTTTTCGAGAGTTATGTTTCCAGATGCCTCAATTTTGGACCTATGATTAGTTAATTTAACGGCTTCACACATCTCACTGATTTCCATATTATCCAACAATATCATATCAGGTTTTGTTTTTAAAGCCTCTTGAACATCAGCAATATTTTGTGTTTCTATTTCTATTTTAAACCGGCTGCCGTGTCTTTTTCTCACAAATTGAACGGCATTTTCGATTGACCCAGCAATTTTAATGTGGTTTTCTTTTATGAGCACCATATCAAATAGACCAAATCGGTGATTCACACCACCTCCAATTAAAACAGAGTATTTATCCAAATACCTAAACCCTGGAATCGTTTTTCGAGTATCTGATAGAGATACCCCCGTTCCATTTAAAATCTTTACAAACTCATTTGTTTTTGTTGCAACACCACACATTCTTTGTAAAAAATTTAGAGCTGTTCTTTCGCCAGTTAAAATAGTACGGTATGACCCTGAGAATTCAGCAATTAAATCTCCCTTCGTTAAAACGGCCTTATCAACCAATTCTGAATTTAACTTGAGACCTGAGCCATCGATGAAATTAAAGACCGAGTTAAAAACAATAATTCCAGCTAAAATTCCTGATTCTTTCGCAATTATTTTACCAGAACATGTTACTTCCTTCCCAATCAAAGAATCAGTTGTGATATCCCCGCTTCCAACATCTTCACGAACAGCCATTTCAATTAGCGGCTTAGATTTGGACAAATAGTAATCATTAATTTCCATTTAATTTCTCGAAGGATATTATATTATTATTTACTATAAAACTTCCAATAAACTCTTGAGATAATTCAGGGAAATCTTCTCTATGATGCACTCCCCTACTTTCAACTCTTAATAATGCAATCTGAACAACATATTTTGCAAGATTCAGCAATCCTAACTCTTGAGATAAGAAATAGTCCGACATTATCTTTTGAATTTGACCCAGTTTACTTTCAATTATATTAAGAGTCTTATTCAAATTTTCTTTATTCCTTAGAATTCCCACATTTTCAGAAAAGAGGTTCTGTATAATATTCAATGTTTTTCTGTACCTTTTAAATGAGGAATCAGGAAATATATATAAGGGAATTTCAAAGTCTTTGTTGAAATTAGGATTCATCCGATTTTCGGTTGCCTTTTTTACTGCTCTCTGTGAAAAAACCAAGCATTCAAGCAGAGAATTACTGGCCAAACGATTAGCGCCGTGTACTAGTGTTGAAGCAACTTCGCCTACTGCAAAAAGATAATTCAAATTAGTTTGTCCATCTAAATCAGTTTTAATTCCGCCGATAGAATAATGCGCCGCAGGGGAGATTGGAATTAGTTGATTCGTAATATCAATATTATGATTTAATCCAAAGTTATAAATATTGCTAAATTTCCTTCTAACGAGATTACCATCTAGATGACGCACATCTAAGTAAACACAATTTGAGTCCGAATTTTTAATCTCAGAAAAAATTGCTTTCGATAAAATATCTCTGGGTGATAATTCTCCATTTTTATGATGCCTAAAAGCAAACCGCTCATTTTTATTGTTTAATAAATACGCACCCTCGCCCCTTACCGCTTCACTTATTAAAAACGTGCTGCCAGAGTTGGAATAAAAGGCTGTTGGGTGAAATTGGGTAAATTCTAAATTCCTTACTGTGGCGCCCACATTAATCGCCATTATTATTCCATCTGCTACAGCAGCTTGCGGATTAGTGTTTCGTGAAAACATTTTGCTAAAACCACCGGATGCTAGAATTGTATTACGGGACTTGATGTAAAAAACTCTTCTATTACGATGAGATAAAGCAGTAACCCCAATTACATTTCCATCTTTTTGGATTAAGTCCAATGCTTGAGTATTCTCCAGCAAGGCCACATTTGTAATATCCTTTATTTTAGAAAGTAAAAATTTAATTATCGCTTCACCTGTAGAACTTCCATCAATATGAAGAATTCTTCGTACAGAATGCCCCCCTTCAAGTCCTAAACAGTAACTGCCATTTTTTTGATCAAAGTTTAATCCCATCTCGATCAATTCATTTATGCAATGAACACCATCTTCTACAAGTACTCTAACAGCGGCTCTGTCACACAATCCCCTTCCGGTATCTAAGGTGTCTTCAAAGTGTAAATCCGTTGAATCTTCTTCGCTTATCGCACATGCGATCCCTCCCTGTGCCAACCATGAATTAGTTTGATTGTGATTGACTTTAGTTATAATCAAAACTCTTCCATATTTTGAAGCTTGATAAGCAGCAAATAAACCGGCTAGACCACTCCCAATTATAAGAAAATCGCACTCAGAATTAGTGGATAACATTTTCCTCAACATTCATTTCCCTTGTTTAATTTAAGTGTTTCATAAAGTCCATGCAAAACCAATGTTGAATCTATTTTGTCAAATATCCCTGCATTCTGAAAAAGTGAGGAAAATCCCCCTGTTCCAATTATTAAGGGCTTTTCTTCTTGAAATACTTCCTCTGTGATGCTTTTTGTAATCTCTTTTACCATTCCTATTTGTCCTGTGTATAAACCGATTTGAATACTTTCAACAGTTGATTTTCCATATGAAGAGTCAGGAATTTTTATTTCAACACGAGGCAATTTAGCCGTATGGCTTTCTAAGCTCTCCATTGAAATTCTGATACCTGGTATTATCACTCCTCCTAAATATTCATTATTTTTGCTAATTACGCAAAATGTTGTAGCGGTACCAAAATCAACTATAATTATATTCTTTCTTGGGAAAAATTTTGTTGCTGCCACTGCATTTGCTATTCGATCTGCACCAACTTCGTGCGGATTTTTATACTTTATTTTTAATCCGGTTTTAACTCCTGGCTGAAGGAAAAATGGATCGATATTAAAATATTTCACACAACCGCTTGTTATTGAATGAATTTTATCGGGGACAACGCTGCAGATTGAGATATCAGAAATTTCAGCAGTATTAAATCCGTTTTCGCGAAGAACATTTTTTAAAAAGATACCTATTTCATCTGAAGAAAATGAATTGAGCGAATTTTTTCTAAATTGTAATACGAGAACTTCACCATTGAATAATCCCCCATAGATTTGTGAATTTCCAACATCTAATGTTAGCGTCATTGTTTCATCCATTTATTAATTAAAGCGTTAGATAAATCTTCTACTGTTTCGCATCTGGATTTTAGCCCGTCAAGACTAATCAATTCAAAATTGTACTGTTTACCTTTTTTTCTGTTATCGAAAGAATTAAAAACAATTCCGTCAGCTTTTGACATCCTAAATATTTTTCTCAATTCATCTTCTTTTCTTTTATCCTGATATGAATTAAGAAATTTAAATGCAATAAGTATGATGTGATTGTTTTCAAACCATTCTTTAATATTATTGACTAATTTTTCATTCTTCTTAAATGTTATTTTAATTTGATCTGTTGAAAAACTTGTTTTTGAAATTAATGGCAATTGTAATTTACTTCCCTCATGTTCAATACTGATAGGAGAATAATCACTTATAGCTGCCGAATGAATCACTAAATCATAATGATTTTTCTTGATTTCTGATTCTAATATTGTCCTTAACGATAGGAAAGAATCAAACTCCTTAATACTAAAATCGAATTTTGGTGAAACTGCTGTTTTTGATTTAATTAGAGTTACATTCGCTCCGTTTAGGTAAAAACCATCAGCTATTGTACAAGCAGTTCTCCCGGTAGAGAGATTAGATACATATCTAGTGTTATCAATACTTTCAATAGTTGCTCCACCTGTTACCAATACACTAAATTTTTTGCGATTAACTCTGTTTAACTCGTTAAAAATGTACCCAAAAATTTTGTCTAGATTGAGCAATTTACCTCTCCCTGTGTCACCACATGCAAGGTAGCCTTCATCAGTAGGTAGAATTTTAACTCCCCACTTTTTCAGAGTTTTTAATGATTCCTGTGTTGCCGGATGATTGTACATATTAGTATTCATAGCAGGGGCAATTAAATACGGTTTGGATTCGTCTCTAGAAAGAAATAAAGAAGTTAAAAGATTATCAGCAATTCCGGCAGCGAATTTATTAATGGTATTTCCGGTTGCGGGAATAACAATTATTAAATCCGCCCACTTATTGAGATCAATATGACTCATCATTTCACTCAATTCGAAAACATCGGAATAAACAATGTTATTAGTTAATCCTTCGAGAGTAGCTTTTCCTATGAACTGCAATGCTGACGGAGTGATAACGGTTTTAACTTCACAATTATTTTGAACTAATTTAGAAATTATTTGAGCCGATTTATATGCAGCTATAGAGCCCGTTATTTTTACTAAAATCCTAAATTTTGACATTGTCGATTAATCTAATATTTCTTAAGAAAACTGCGCCATATCTTATATTATTCTTTGTTTCAATATAATCTATCTTAAAGCCGTGTCGTCTCAATAAGGGTATCAATTCTGCATCTGATTTGTTGGACATTAATAGTTCCGGAAAGTATTTTACAATTTTTCTTTCATCTTTGGTTAATCTTAAATTTCTTGAACTCATTGCTAATCCGTCTTTTTCCCTAACGGTTGAGCATGCCACAATTTTTACATCCAAGAAAAAAGCAGTTACCATTCTCTGGATTAAGATCAACTGTTGGCGGTCCTTTTCACCGAAGTATGCTCTTTGAGGTTTAACAATATTCAAAAGTTTCATCACAACCGTGAGGACACCTGTAAAATGTCCATCTCTGGAAGCTCCGCAAAGTTCTCGACTGAAATTAGTCTCTTCAATACGATAAGTAAAATCATCAGGATATAAACTCTCATAATCTGGGATGAATACAAAATCCACCCCAAAATTATCCAATAAATATAAATCCTTGTTCAGTTGAACCGGGTATTTTTTTAAATCCTCTTTCTCATTGAACTGAGTTGGATTAATAAAAATACTAACTACAACAAATTGATTCTCGCTGCGGGCTCTTTGAATAAGGTGCAAATGTCCTTCATGAAGAGCGCCCATAGTAGGTACAAATCCAACTTCACTACCAGAAAGTGATTGTATTTCAGCTTTTAACTCTGCTGGACTTTTAATAACCTTCATTAATAACTTTCCTTTGCAGATGGAAAAAAATTATGCCCCACGTCTTTTTGGTAATTGTTTAATGCAGAATTCACTAACTCATAACCAGCTAAATACTCTCGTAAAAATTTTGGTTTAAATTCCTTTGACAAACCCAGTAAATCATGAAGTACAAGAATCTGCCCTGATGTATATTTGCCGGCTCCTATGCCAATAGTTGGAATTGAGATCGTTTCAGTGATTACTTTGGCAAGATTTGACGGAATCATTTCAAGAAATAGAGCTGAAATCCCAGCGTATTCTAATCTTTTAGCGTCATCAATTATTTTTTCGGCTTTATCTCTTTCTTTGCCTTGAACTTTAAATCCTCCAAACTTATGTACAAATTGAGGCGTTAGACCTAAATGCCCCATTACGGGAATTCCACTTAACACTAAAAATTCAATGTCCTCTAAAATTCCATCAGCTCCTTCTATTTTAATTGCTTCTGCGCCGGCTTTAAAGATTGTATCAACAGCATCAACAAGCCTTGACCTTCCTCGTTTATGAGCAAGAAATGGTAAATCGGAAATAAGAAATTTATTTCGTAACCCTCGCCTAACAGCTTTTGTATGTTGTGCAATCATCTCAACACTTGCGTTAACTGTTGTTTCATATCCATACATTACCATTGCCACACTGTCTCCGACTAAAACCGCATCAATATTGCTCTCATCGATTATGCGGGCGGACCAAAAGTCATAGCAAGTGGTCATAGTTATCTTTTTCTCTTCAGATTTATATTTTTTGAAATCTTCTATATTCTTCAATTCTTTTACTCAAATCCGAAAAACAATTTTAAAAAATCATCATAGATAGTTTTAAATTCATCATTTATCAGAGCTTCCCTGTGTTTTTTAATTGTATTCATATCCTTTCTTATAAACGGGCCCGTTAAGTGATTGTTGCCCAGCATAAAATTTTCCAATGTTTTTGAAAGGTATGGACGCAGCGCATTTTTCGGGATATTGAATTCCGCCATTCTATCAGCGAAAACTTTCCAAATAAGCGAAATAAAATTACCTCCTATAGCACACCAAGCATGATATAGTGATTTATCATTTGATCGTATCGTGAAATTTGGATTGGGAAATTCTGCGAAAATATCTTTGAGCGGTTTTTTCCCTTCTTCAGTTATCAATGGAATAGATTTATAGAAATCAAGAGAATAGGTTTTATTTCCGAATGTCGCTAATGGATGAACACTTTCAGCCTCATCGATGGATAATACACCAGAAAAGTGAATCAATGTAAAATTATTTTTTTTTCCGCTAAAATTACGCTCGATAAATTCTACTATTGCGTCATCATTAATAGCAATAAGAATTTTAAGTTTTGAATTTTCCGGAATTCTAAGTGGTTTTCCTTCCGACCGCGACCACCTTTTGTAGGGTACTTGAAGGAAATCAAAATAGGCTGATAAATGTTTTGCTAGCTTTCCGCTGCCGATTAATAGATAGTCAGTATCTCGAGGCATAATGGTACTTGTCCTAAGATCAAGTCCTTCTTCTAATTGAATTATTAAAATAATAAGTAGCTGTCCTACGATCAGCTCAAAGATCAACTTGGCGAATATACTAAAAACATCGCTGTGATAAAAACTTTGGTTGGCTTTTCAAAGCATTAAATTTTATTTAACAAGTCGATCATCTCAATTGCAGAAAGCGCTGCATCCCAGCCTTTGTTGCCCGCTTTTGTTCCGGCGCGTTCTATTGCCTGCTCAATTGAATCAGAAGTAATTATCCCATAAATAACGGGGATGCCTGTATCTAAGCCAACATTTGCTATTCCTTTGCTCACCTCCGAGGCAACATATTCAAAATGAGGAGTAGCGCCGCGAATCACTGCTCCTAAGCAAATAATTGCATCGTATTTTTTTGATAAAGCCATTTTTTTTGCAGCGATAGGAATTTCGAAAGAGCCTGGTACCCAGCACAGAGTGATATCCTCTTCTTTTCCGTTATGGCGAATAAGACAGTCGAGTGCGCCGTCAATTAATTTTTTAGAAATAAATTCATTAAATCTGCCGACTACTAAACCAAATCTTCTGCCTTCCGCAGAAAGAAATCCTTCGATTGTTATAATCATTGTTTTCTCGATTTATTAGTTAAAATTTTCATCGTTTAGAATAAAGTGACCCATTTTCTTTTTTTTAGTGAAAAGATAATGTCCATTTACTTCATTAGGACAGATTTCGATTGGAACTCTCTCCGTTATTTCCAGATCGTATCCTCTCAATCCGATTATCTTTTTAGGATTGTTCGTTAATAGTTTAATTTTGCTCAATCCCAGATCTTTAAGTATCTGCGCCCCGATTCCATAATCTCTTAAATCCGGTTTTAATCCAAGTTCTTCGTTAGCTTCTACCGTATCTCTGCCCTCTTCCTGCAAGGAATACGCTAACAATTTATTCAGCAGACCTATTCCGCGTCCTTCTTGTCTCATGTACAAAACTACGCCTCTGCCTTCTTTTTCAATCATTTTAAGCGCTGTTTCTAATTGATCTCCGCAGTCGCATCTTTTTGAACCGAATACATCTCCTGTTATACATTCAGAGTGGACTCTTACAAGAACCGGATTTGTGCCTGAGATATCTCCCTTTACAAGCGCAATTGGATTATCATTCGCATCAAGAATATTTTCGTAGAGATGTAGTTTAAAGTCACCGAATGCAGAAGGAAGATCAATTACAACTTTACTTTTAACAAGCTTTTCAGATTTCCGTTTGTATTCGATTAAATCTGCAATCGTTATCAATTTTAGATTGAATTTTTCAGCTATTTCACCAAGTCGTGGAACTCTTGCCATCGTGCCGTCCTCATCCATAATTTCGCAAAGAACTCCGGAAGGATTTAATCCGGCAAGTTTTGCTAAATCAACTGCCGCTTCGGTGTGACCTGTCCTTTTAAGCACTCCGCCGTTATTCGCGATGAGTGGAAAAATATGGCCTGGCTTTGCAAAATCGTTCCCTCGAACTGAAATGTCTGTTATAGCTCGTATAGTAGCAGCTCTATCGAACGCCGAGATTCCCGTTGTCGTTCCAATTTTATAATCAATTGTAACCGTAAAATTAGTATTGTGCAGCGCAGTATTAGAATTAACCATAATATCCAGCTCCAATTCTTTTGCCCGCTCCTCGGTTATAGAAACGCAAATCATTCCTCTGCCTTTTTTAGACATAAAGTTAATATCTTCCGGACGGACTAGTTCCGAAGCCATAATAAAATCGCCTTCGTTCTCTCGGTCTTCATCGTCCACAACAATTACCATTTTTCCATGTTTGATATCGTTGATTGCTTCTTCGATTTTATTAAAAACTATTTTTTCGTTTTTCATTTTAATAACCCAATTCTTTAAACCATTTTTCAGAAAATTTATTTACCGTAGAATTACTCATGAACTGATTTTCTACATATTTTATTAGAATATCTATTTCAATATTTACATTCTCACCGATTTTCCGGTATTGCAGGTTTGTGTATTTCCATGTGTGTGGTATAACGGAAATATCAAAAACAGCATCGGAATAAATTTTTGAAACAGTTAAACTGATCCCGTCAATTGCAATAGATCCTTCATCAATAATGTACCTAAAAAGATTGTTCTCTGTTGATATTTTTAAAAGATAGTTTTCCTCATGCCTTTTGATTTGAAGTATTTTTCCTATGCCGTTTACATGACCCTGAACAATATGGCCTCCTAGCCTTGAATCTGCCCTTATTGCTCTTTCCAGATTTACTTTTGTTCCAATTGTAATTTTGGATAATGTAGATTTTAAAAGTGTTGCCCCAACAGCGTCAACCCAGAATGTAATACGCGAAAATTCCGTTATCGTAAGACACACACCGTTTATACAAATTGAATCACCGATTCTTGAATCTTCTAAAATCTTTTCGGCGGAAATAAGAAGTTTTAATCCACCGCCAACGGATAAGATTTTTTTAACTATACCTATTTCTTCTATTAATCCAGTAAACATAAGCCACTAATTTTTACTTAATACTAACAAGAATCAGACCTCTTTTTATAGATGAACAAATCATCCCTACCCAATTTGGTTGAACTTACAAGTTCAGAATATAGTTCAATGTCAGAATCAAATGCATCGAGCCCTTTCCTGAAAAATTGCTCGGACTTAATATG
>Ga0180009_10005274_pt1 | contig 13899 bp, 7 predicted proteins | sample OS_PC_MetaG_FD_123537 | JGI IMG/M metagenome (GOLD analysis project Ga0180009, IMG submission 123537) | Groundwater microbial communities from the Aspo Hard Rock Laboratory (HRL) deep subsurface site, Sweden - OS_PC_MetaG | ecosystem: Environmental > Aquatic > Deep subsurface > Groundwater... | reverse complement strand
GTCGTAGAACGCACGCCGATCGCCCCCACTGTGAAGGAACGCTAGATAGGCTTCGCAGATCACCACGTCGTCCGGCGTGGTGTTGTTGTGGAGCTTCTGGTGCCACTCTTCGAGGAAGTGCCCGGTGACCTCCTTGACGCGGTGGCGGTGCATGATCTGCAGAATCTCGTCGCGCACCTTCTGGCCGTCGCCGCCCCGCCCCAGCGTCGGCAGGATCCACCGAATCGCCCTTCGCGAAGCCTCATCCGTCGCGTATCGACCCGCCAACAACCTCGTGAGGCGGTCTTCCGCGTGACTGAGCTCCCTGGGCTGGGTGTTGTAGTTTCGCTGCCAGTCCAGCTGCCGCAGCGCTGAATAGCGGATCCAGACATAGAGCAACGCGATGCCGTCCCGGTCTCCCTCGACCAGCCCCTGTAGAAGATCGTGCGCCAGGTTGAAACGGTGCATGAGCGTCCACGAGCCGGAGCCCATCTCGCGATCAATGATCGTCTCGGCAAGCGCCGTGTGGGCCAACGGCAGCGCACCGGTCGGCGTCTCCGACAAGCGCAGGAAGAAGTCTCCACCCCGTTGTTTGAACCATCGTTGTTCCGCTTCGTCGTACAAAACGAACGACAGCCCAATGACGTCGGAGCAATCGGCGAAATCCAGCACGAGGCTCTGGTAGCCCTCATCGACCACGAACGGTGTCCTTGCCGCGACGTCGCTCACGACTTTCGTTTTCGCAGGCTGCATCGAGGCGGGCGGCGCGCTCCATCGCTGACGGCGGTCGAGCGCGATTCCCCAGTGCAGAAGCAACGGACCCGGCCGATCTGTAACCAGGGCAATCCGCGCTCCTCCGGCTTTGCCTCTCGCCGTTACCACGGCCAATATCCCTTCGTCGGCGAGCGGCGTGAGCAACTCGCCCGCGCTGCTGTTGGGCCCGGCCAGCTCGCGCGCCACCTGGATTGTGCTCCTGTTGAATCTCGAAGGCGGAAGATCAAGGTGGTAGTTGCGTCCCTGGTTGTCATCCCAGGTGTTCACGGCGGGGTGATGCAGGACGAACTCGATGCCGGAAAAGCCCTTTCGCTCGTCGAGACGGATCACGACGGGGTCGTTCTCTCCGTGCCCGGCGAGGGGCGTGCGCACGGCCTTGCGGTCGAATGGCTCGCTGCCGGAGGGCCAGGCTTCGGGAGCGGGCTGGCGCCACCCCTTCGCTGAGCCGGCGATGGCACCCCAGTGCATCACCGCCTCGGTGGGTTCGCAAGGCGCAACGCGGATCTCCGCGACCCCACGTTGTGAGGATTGAACGACACAAAGGTCGACGCCGGAGATCGATTTCAGTCGTTGCATGGCAGCCTCGCGCGGAAGCGACGCGCGGGGCGCGACGCTTGTGGAATTTCTTACGACAAGCATAGGGCGCCACGGCCGTGTCGAGCACAACCGGTCGCAGCCTCCCCCGGACGAGAACAACTAACGCCAACGAACGAATTCGGCAACTGTCGTCGGGCGTCGCATGTTACTTCGTCCTTTACGGAACTGAGCTGCGTCGAAAACCGGGTGGCACGGCCAAGCAAGCTGTCCCAACTCCGGGGGGCACGGCCAAGCAAGCTGTCCCAACTCCGGGTGGCACGGCCAAGCAAGCTGTCCCAACTCCGGGTGGCACGGCCAAATAAGCTGTCCCAACTCCGGGTGGCACGGCCAAGCAAGCCGTCCCAACTCCGGGTGGCACGGCCAAGCAAGCTGTCCCAACTCCGGGTGGCACGGCCAAGCAAGCTGCCAAGTGCTGAGGAGTGCCCGCTTGGCCGTGGGAGAAAAGGGCAACTCCCACGGCCAAACCTGCGCTTCCAGACAGGTCCACCCTTGTTTGGCCGTGCCACCCATGGTCGACGCCCTCTGGCCTCGCGTCACATTTCACGCACGCAGTTTCAGATTTGCATCTTAGAGGGCCGAGGCGCGGCGCTCGCCGCCCAAGGCTGAACTGACACGCACGGTTAATTGCCCCGGACATAGCTGCTGCATCCGGGACGTTCGACTCCAAGAAAAACAACATCGACGCCAGTTGACAAGTTCATAATTGCGGGGATATTACTCCCCTCTAGCGCAGGTGCGGCCCGGGGGGGCGAGCACCGGGGGGGACAGAATGAGAATCGGGTTGTTCTCTTGGGAAACACTCCATTCCATCGCGGTCGGTGGCGTTGCTGTGCACGTCACCGAGCTGGCCGCCGGACTGGAGCGACGGGGCCACGAAGTCCACGTCTTCACGCGACAGGGACACAACCAGTCCCACTACGACTGCATCGACGGGGTTCACTACCACCGATGTCCGTTCGAGCTGAGCCCCAACTTCGTCGATGAAGCCAACAACATGTGCCGTTCATTCGTTCAGGCCTGTTACGATGTAGAGTCGTTCGTCGGCCCGTTTGACATCGTTCATGCCCACGACTGGATGGCATCCAACGCCGCCGTCTGGGTCAAGGAAGGTCGACATCGGAAGTTTGTGCTCACGATGCACTCCACCGAATACGGTCGTAACGGAAATCGCTTCTTCGGCGGGGCCGCGGACCGCATCCAAGCCCACGAGCGGCATGGGACCTATTGTGCGGACCACGTCATTACCGTGTCTCACCTCCTCAAAGACGAAGTCCGGTGGCTCTATCAATTGCCATCCCACAAGACCAGCGTCGTTTACAACGGTGTTAATCCCGGCAACTTCGACTACGGCCTCGACGCCGGCCGTATCAAGGAGCAGTACGGGATTGGCCCCCTCGATCCGATGGTTCTGTTCGTGGGCCGCCTCGTGGTGCAGAAGGGTCCCGACATCCTCGTACGGGCGATCCCATCCATCCTGCACCACCGTCCAAACGCGAAGTTCGTGTTCGTCGGCGACGGCCACATGCGCAGCGACGTCTACATGACCGCCAACCACCTGGGCGTGGGACATGCCATCCGCCTGCTCGGCCACAAAGGCGGACACGAGCTCATCAACCTTTTCAAGGCGTGTGACATGCTCGCGGTACCCAGTCGCAACGAGCCATTCGGGATCGTCATCCTCGAGGCGTGGAGCGCCGGCAAGCCGGTCGTGGCGACCAAGCGCGGCGGCCCCTCGGAGTTCGTCTGGCACGACATCACCGGGCTGCAGATCGATGACACTCCGGATTCGGTCGCCTGGGGTGTGGGCTCGTTGCTGTCGGATCACGGGCGGTGCGAGTGGATGGGGCGCAATGGCCGCGCCGCCGTGGATGCGGTGTTCAACTGGGACTGCATCGCGCAGCAAACCGAAGAGGCGTATTCACGCTGGTCCTGAGCTGACTGCTGAGAGCTGACTGCTGAGAGCTGATTGGGGGGGGGATGGCGGAAGTAGGACAGGAAGTTCGATGGCTCAAACCCCGGGCAAAGACACTAGGGAGAGGCATCCTCGAGGTACCCACACCGCTACGTAGAACGCGCCCATCCGAGCGGCCCGAACGCGAACCGGAATCCTTGCGCCGCTGCGCCTGGGAGATCGGAGCGAGGTGGCCCCTCGGGACCGTGTCGGAGACCAGCCGCTACGTCACGCTCGCCCCGGTTACCCCCCAATTGGCACTTTCTACGTGGAATATCGACAAGGCCTGGCTCGAGCAGACGTCGTCGGAACGCGGCGAGGCGTGGCATGGCGCTCGCCTCATCCTTCGCATCTATGACGTATCATTGATCGAGTTCAACGGCTTCAACGCCCACCGCATGTTCGATGTGGACCTCGGCCATGTCCGGGGAGAGACCTTTGTTACGTTCCCGCACGGCGGGAGCAGCCAGATCGCCGAGGTCGGCTTTCTGCTTCGCAGCGGAGAATTCCTACCGGCCGCACGCTCGGTCACCATCACACTCCCTTCCGGCTCGCCCTCCCGCCGCGCAGACAGTACCTGCTACTTCGTCGATGGCGCGCTGACACCGGAGGTCGTCGCGACCCCCTGGGAAGGTCCCGCGTATGTGCAGCGGCGCGGCAAACCCAAGCTGCGCAATGGGCTGCGGGTGGCCTTCCTCACCTTCGAGTCCGCAGCCACCGGACAATCCTCCATGGTCGGTTCGTTCGTCACCGAGTTGGCCAGGCAGCTCGCCCGCAACCATGAGGTGCACGTGTTCCTTCCCTCGTCGTCCGATCACGATCAGGACTTCGACGCCGAAGGTGTGCATTACCGGCGGCTCGGCACGCTATCGAACGGCGATCCGACCCACGCTGCCTGGGCCTTTGCCCGAGCCGCGGACGCGAAGCTCCTGAACGAGCCGCCCTTCGATCTTTTCCACTTGCAGGAGTGGATGGCGGCGCTCGTGCCCTGGTCGGGCACCTGCCCTACGGTCCTATCCATGTCGTCCTTGGAGGTGGTTCGACGCAACGGCGCGCCAGCAAGTGAGCTATCGGAGGTCATCGCGGCGCTCGAGCACGAGGTCGCGCAGGTCGCCGAGTGCGTGCTTGTGCCGGCGTGGCTTCGCGACACCGCCCTGCGAGAGCTCGGCTTGGCCGCCGAACGGGTCCACGCCTTCCCGATGGAAGGGCGGCCCGAAAACATGTGGGATTGCTCCTTGGACCTGGGTCGCGTCAAAGGCGACATCGGCCTCGGCCCCTTCGATCGCCTGGCAACCTTCGTGGGTCCCCTCTGCCACGAATCCGGTGTCGACCTGCTGGTCGAGTCGTTACCGCCGGTGCTGCAGAGGACCGACAACGCCCGAATCCTCCTCGTAGGGACGGGACCGCTCCACGACCACCTCTGGAACCGGGCCCATCAACTCGGCGTCGGCCACGCATTGCGAACCTTGGGACACGTCGACGGGGCCCAACTCGCCGCCCTGTTGCGCGCCTCCGAGACGCTGCTGCTGCCATCTCGGCAACGAGTGAACAGCGATGACCAGATCGTCGGCCTGGCGCGATTGGCGGGCATCCCCGTGGTCGTAACCCACACAGGTCCAACGCACCTCGTGCGACACGAAGAGTCCGGGCTGGTGACCTACGACAACCCCGGTTCGATGGTCTGGGCCCTCGATCGAATCTTCGGCGCGCCGGAGCACGCAAGCGAGATGGGGCGCAGGGCGCAATGCTTCCAGCCCGGCCCGCCCCACTGGTCCCGCGTTGCCCAAATTTTCAGCGACCTGTGCGCAGAAAAGTTCGCTGAGCTCGCTGCTTCCACCTGAACATCGACGCAAGACGGAGAGGCGTTCTCATGGAGACGACAGACCCCCGATCGCGTGCCGTCGGCACCACGCCGACGACTGAACCCAAAGCCACTTCCAAGAAAGGCAAGCGGAAGGCAAGCCACAAGGAAATTGTCCTTCCCCCCCTCTCGGAACGCGGGGCCATTCTCGTCTGCCCCCATTCCCCGGACAGCGCGCTCACACGCAGGATCGTCGCGGAAGCCAACGCCCTCGTGGCCCAGGACGTGGCGGTCGTGCTCTATTGCCCAGAGCGCCCCGCGTGGCTGGATGCCCGCGTCGCCGTCCACGAGCTGGGCTGGCCGACGAGCGGCTCGCTGCTCGAACAAGCCCTCGAGTTTGCCGATCGGGTGTCCCGCGCCGACGCCAAGACGACCGATGCCGCTCGCCGCGTCGTGGCGTTCGGCAGCGAATGGACGTCCGTGCCCGCCCTGCGGCAGCTCCAGAAGCTCGCTCATGTGGACACCGTGCTGTCGATCACCTCGCTCGAGTCCCAGCGGAGCGACATGAGCTCCGAGCTCAGCAAAGCCATCGAACGCGTAGAACACGACGGGCTCCAGAGCGTTCAGCGCGTGATTGTGTCCGATCAGAGCGTCGCCGATGGAGCCGTGAGTCTGGTGGGGGACTGCGCCTTCAAGCTGCGTCATGCGCGGCAGACCTTCCCGATGGAAGCCTTCGTGTCGAACCTCGACCCCGGGGAGGTGAAAGCCCGCTATCAGATCGGACCGGTCGATCCAATCGTCCTGTTCATCGGCGACATGAACCATGCCCACGGGCCCGACATCCTGGTTCGGGCCATGCCCGCGCTGCTGCGGAATCATGGCCTAATGCGGGCGGTCTTCGTGGGCGATGGGGAGCTGTTGTGGCCCGTCCGCGTGCAAGCCAGGTACATGCTCCTCGAACACGCCGTGAGACTCCTTGGGGACCGCCGGGGTCAGGAGCTACATGAGCTCATCGCTGCCGCCGACATCGTGGTCGTGCCGAGCCGCGAACACACCGAAGACTGGCAGATTCTCGCGGGCTGGGCTGCATCTCGCCCGGTCGTTGCGACCCATCAGGTCGCAGCGAACCTTTGCGGCCACGAGGACAACGCCGTGCTGGTCTATCCCAATCCGCATAGCTGCGTGTGGGGGGTCGAACGCGTGCTCTACGATGGTGAGCTGCAAGGGAAGCTCGGTGAGCGAGGGCGACAGTCCCTCGAGGAACGATTCGGATGGACGGCGGTCGGAACAGAATTGGTGGGGCTCATCGACGAGGTCACCCACGACGGTGGCTCGATTGCCAGACCGCAGTCAGGTGCGGTGCAGGCCGGCCAAGACGTTCGGGCTTGAGGAGGCGGTGATGCCCAAGGGATACCTAATGTTCGTGCTTCACGCCCACCTGCCTTTCGTCCACCACCCGGAGTACGAGTGGTTCCTCGAGGAGCGGTGGCTGTTCGAGGCCATCACCGAAACCTACATCCCCCTCATCAAGTTCTTCGATCGCCTGCACAACGACGAGGTTGCGTTCCGCGTCACGCTCTCGATGTCACCGACGCTGTGCGCCATGTTGGAGAGCCCAATGCTCCAGCAACGCTACGAGCGACACCTCGAGTTGATGATGCGGTTGTGCGATGCGGAGATCCAGCGCACCCGTGACTGGCCTGAAGTCCACCGGCTCGCGCTCATGTACCGAACGTTGATGGAGGAGGCTCGCGTGGTGTTCGTGGAGCGCGCCCACAAGAACCTGTTGGACGTCTTCCGGGGCTACCAAGAAGACGGCGAGGTCGAGCTCATCACCTGCGCAGGGACGCATCCCTACCTGCCCGGATTCACCTCCGAGCCGGAGACGGTCCGTGCCCACGTGCTCACGGCCGTCCACGAGCACGAACGGCTGTTCGGCCGCAAGCCCAAGGGAATCTGGCTCCCCGAGTGTGGCTACTTCGCCGGCCTCGATCCCGTGCTGCTGGAGGCCGGTATCCGCTACACGTTCGTCGATTCACACGGCATCGATCATGCTGACCCTCGGCCGATGTTCGGACCCGCCGCCCCCATCTACTGCCCGTCCGGCATGGCGGTTTTCGCCCGCCATCCCGCCACTTCGCGACTCGTTTGGAGCAGCACCGTCGGATACCCGTCCGATCCCAATTACCGGGACTACTACCGCGACATTGGCTTCGACCTGACCGACGAGTACCTCGCGCCTTATCAATACGGGACGGGGGTTCGCATTCCCACGGGGATCAAGTACCACCGGATCACCGGGGCGGGCACGCACAAAGACATCTACGATCCCGATCGCGGAAGAGAGACCGCCGAGCGACATGCGCACAACTTCATCGCCCATTGTCGCGACCTAGCGTCACGCGACGCCGTTCGCATGCCGCATCCCTCGGTGCTGGTCTCGCCGTACGACGCAGAGCTCTTCGGTCATTGGTGGTTCGAAGGTCCCCAGTGGCTTCACTACGTGCTGCGTGAAGCAGCCACCTCGGACAACGACGCGATCCGTCTCATCACGCCGAGCGAGTACCTCGAAAAGTGTCCGGTTCACCAAATCGGTTCGCCGTCTCCATCGAGCTGGGGGCACAAGGGGTACGGCGAGCACTGGCTCAACGACAGGACCGCGTGGATCTGGCGACCACTGCACCAGGCCTATTGCAGAATGCAGTCTGCCGTGGAGACATGCGTGACGCGGCAACACGATCCGGTGGTGAAGCGCACATTGCAGCAAGCCGCGCGCGAGCTCATGCTCGCCCAGAGCTCCGACTGGCCATTCGCCATCACCAACGCAACCACCGAGGCCTACGCGAAACGACGTCTGCTGGACCACCTCGCTCGATTCCATGAGCTCATGCATCAGCTCGACAAGGAGACCGTCGACCTGGAGGTGCTGACCGGTCTCGAGCACATGGACGCAATCTTCCCCGAGGTGGACTACCGGCTATTCGGACGTTCCGACGCGGAGGCAGCGCTGGATGTCCGGCCTTCGACGTAGCTTGGCTGATGACAACCATTCTCAGATGCAGCACGGGCCGGGCGTTGAAAACCGGGCGGGGGCATTGCCGCCCGTTCGGGGCGACCCCCGGCCCCGATGGCATCAACTTCGCCGTCTTCTCCCGGCACGCGGATCGGGTCAGCCTCCTTCTGTTCGAGCGCGAGCGCCGGAGGCTGTTTGCGGAGATAGGACTCGATCCACACCTGAACAAGACCGGCGACATCTGGCATGTCTTCGTGCACGGGCTTCGCACCGACACCCTCTACGGATACCGCATGTTCGGCCCCCTGGTGCCGGAGCGCGGGCACCGCTTCGACCCGGAGCGCATCCTCATCGATCCCTATGCGTTGGGCCTGGCGGGGGGGGAAGTCTGGGGGCTGAGAGAGGATCCCATCGAAGGCCACACGGAGCTCATCGCTCGCAAAGGACGCATCGTTCACCACGACTTCGACTGGGAGGAAGACATCCCGCTCAACATCCCCATGGGCGAGACCATCATCTATGAGCTGCACGTACGCGGCTTCACCTACCATCCCACCTCCGGCGTCGAGTACCCCGGCACGTTCGACGGCTTGAGCGCGAAGATTCCGTACCTGAAGAGACTGGGCGTGACGGCGGTGGAGCTGATGCCGGCCCTGGACTTCGACGAATGCGATCAGGTGCGCGCCAATCCGCGCACGGGTGAGCGTCTCATCAACTTCTGGGGCTACTCACCGGTGTCCTTCTTTGCGCCGAAAGCCGCCTATGCCGCCAATCCCCGCTCGCCGATACGGGAGTTCAAGAGGATGGTTCGGGCGTTCCACCGCGCGGGCATCGAGGTGATCCTCGACGTGGTCTACAATCACACCTGTGAGGGCGACGAGCGCGGGCCTACGCTGTGCTTCCGAGGGTTGGATAACTCGATCTACTACATGCTCGATCGCCTCGGTCGCTACTACAACTTCTCGGGGTGCGGAAACACGTTCAACTGCAACCATCCGCTCGTCCGCGATCTGATCCTCGAGAGTCTGAGCTACCTGGTGACGGAGCTGCACGTGGATGGTTTTCGTTTCGACCTGGCGGCGATCCTCGGTCGAGGCACCGACGGACGCGTGCTGGAAAACCCTCCACTCATCGAGCACATCGCAGAACACCCGGTGCTCGCGGGGGTCAAGCTCATCGCCGAAGCGTGGGACGCGGCCGGGCTGTCCCAACTTGGCAAGTTCCCGGCCTGGGGCCGGTGGGCCGAGCTCAATGGCGTGTTTCGAGACGACGCGCGACGATTCCTGCGGGGTGACCCCGAGGCGATCGCCGGTATCGCCAGCCGCATTTGCGGGAGCCTGGACATCTATGGAGATTCGTCACGCCACCCTTACCACTCCGTGAACTTCATCACCTGCCACGACGGGTTCACGCTGCACGATCTGGTCAGCTACGACCGGAAGCACAACCTCGACAACGGCGAGAACGAGGCCGACGGGATCAACGACAATCTCAGCAGCAATTATGGCGTCGAGGGGCCCACGACCGAACCGGAGATCGCCGCCACAAGGCAACGTCAGATGCGCAACGCGATGGTGCTGCTGCTGACCTCGCAGGGCGTTCCCTTCCTGCTGGGCGGCGACGAGCTTGGGAGAACCCAGCGCGGCAACAACAACGCGTTCTGCCAGGACAACGCGGTGTCCTGGATCGATTGGTCCCTCATGGAAACCAACGCCGGTCTCTTGCGCTTCACGCAGATGATGATCGAGCTGCGCAAGCGGTACTTCGCGCTGAGCCGTGAACAGTTCTGCGCTCGCGTGACGTGGCATGGCGAGCGCGTCGGCAAGCCCGATTGGTCCGGCCAGAGTCGCACCCTCGCTCTCCACCTCCGTGGCTGGCAAGAGGGCCCCGATCTCTACGTCATCTACAACCCGCACTGGAAACGACGCACGTTCCAGCTTCCGCCGGCCAAGGGACAGTGGAAGTGGCGACGCATCGTGGACACCAACCTCGCGTCACCCCATGACATCGTCGAGGAACAGGATGCCGTCTGGCTCAATCCGCAGCACGAGTACGTGTGCATCCCACGCTCGTCGGTCATCCTCGTGGCGGATCCGTGAGTGCAGCTCAGCCGGCACCGGGAAATGGAGAATCGGCAGAGGATCCGTCAATCACGTAATCCGTTACCGCAGGCCCCGGTTCGCAAATGCGCACCTGCTGCTTCACGGCCGGTCGCTCTACCCGCCGCTTGACCACGCGCGTCCCAGAGACGGGTGCCTCCACGCTATCGTGGGCCGACTTCCGAACCTCGACGGCGGGCAGCATGATGCGGAACGTCGTGCCGTTGCCCTGTTCGGTCTCGACAGCCACCGCCCCGCCGCTCTGCCGAACGGTCTGCAGCACGCTGAAGAGGCCAAGGCCGGTTCCTTCCCCTTGGGGCTTGGTGGTGAAGAACGGCTCGAAGCACCGTTTGATGGCCCGGTCATCCATGCCCATGCCGGTGTCCGCGACCTCGATCAGCACCGAGGTGGTCAGGTGATCCTGCTCGTCTGCGATCTGCCGAAGGTCCGTACGAATCGTCAAGCTTCCGCCGGTCGGCATGGCATCGCGCGCATTGACGCACAGGTTGAGCAGCGCATGCTCGAGATCCACGCGATCGATACGCACCTTTGGCAGGTTCGAGCGCAGCTTGGTGGTGACGGAGATCGCCTGGCCGAGCAGCGGCCCGACCAGCTTGACGGTATCTCGAATCATGGCGTTCACGTTCGCCGGCGCAACCTTCCGTTCGGTCCGCTGGGCCAACTGAACCAGCAGCTTGGTTCCGGCCTTCGCCCGGATCGCAGCCTCTATCATCGAGTCGAGACTCTTCTGCGCCGCGTGGTCGGTGGGCAGTTGCCTCGCGGCAAGTTGCGCGTGGCACATGATCACCGCGAGCATGTTGTTGAAGTCGTGCGCAACGGTTCCGGCGAGGCGCTGGGCACCCTGCATGCGCTGGGCACTCTGCAACAACCCATGGTTCCTCTTCATCGCGTCGCTCACGTTCCGCTCCCGCGTCACGTCGCGTAGACACCCCAACACCGCCACAGCTGCACCATCGTCGCGGCGCAACAGCCGGGCCTCGTCACTCACCCACCGGACCCGACCGTCCGCGTGCCGCATTCGATAGTGGCAAGCGTGGTGACCTTGCGCGAACAATCGCTTGGCCCGCGTGGCAAGACGCGCCAAGTCTTTGGAAGGGACGAGACGCCTCCAGACCTGGGCGTCGCCGAGCAACTCCTGCGCGGAATAGCCGAGCAACGTGTATACGGTCTTGTCCAGGTGCGTCAGGTCCGCACGCTCGATCTCCTCGACGGAGAGGAACTCCCCCGGATCCGCCGGCGCCTCCGCGCTGTACATGATGAGCGGCCCGTGTTCGAGCAAGGCCTCGAGCTCCGCGCGAACCTGCCGAACCTCCTCCCGCGACGCAAGAACGCTCTCGACGTGTCGCTCGATCATCGCGTGCTGGTTGAGCACGGTCGCGGCGAGAGCTCTTACCTTGCAGAGCAATTGCAGCCTGGATACCAGATCCATTCCGTCATCGGTGAGACAGAAGCAATCGGACGCCCCCTGCCGAACAACCTCGTCACGCGAGATTGCATCGTCCGGCTCCAACGCGACCAGAATGGGAATGGGATCATCCACCAGCTCTGCTGCAAGTGCCCGCAACAGCCGGAGTTTGGCGTCGAGATCGTCCGCGTTGATCAGGACGACCTCTGGCGCCTTTCCGTCCAACGCGTCGAGCACGCTGAATGCGTCCGACGCGGTCACAACGCGGAACTCCCCGCCAGCCAACGCTTCGATGATTGCATCGAATCGACTGCCGACCAGAAGCAACATTCGATCCGTCATCACCCCCCCAGTCTGCTTTCCGATCACACCGTCGTCCGTTCACATTATCGCGTTGTGAACTCTGGTCAACTCGATAGGCGCATTATGCCCTTTTTGGGGCGATTTCAACGTCCACGACGGACCGCCGGGCGTCTACGCCGCATATGAATGCAGTGCGGTCGGATTTGTTGCGAGGCAGGGCGCCAATATTGCGATAGCTACGCTTCAGTCCCAGATTCGGTTAATCGTTCCAATGAACTGCGGAGTTCGACCATGATTGACGCTGCGGTCGGTCGATTGACCGGCTGTGCACCGCGGTGGTCCGTGCTAGGCTTGCGAACGGGTCGAGGGCTGTTGCGGCGATCCATTTGGGGGACTCAACCAATCGTTCGGACGGTAGGGGCCATCCGAATCGAGGGGACGGGCATGAACAAGTCATCTCATGAAAGGCCGGAAAGGGTTGAGCCTGAACCCGCCTGCGCCGCTCGGAACACCGAGGCCCAAGCCGAATACTTGAATCGCCTCGTGCTCGAGCTTCGAACGCACCAGGCCGAGCTCGAAGTCCAAAACGAAGAGCTGCGCGTCGCTCACGAGGACCTGCTCGAGGCGAAGAAGCAGTACGCAGACCTGTTCGACTTCGCTCCCGTTGGCTACGTGACCGTCGATCACGACGGCATCGTTCTCGAAGCGAACGCCACCATGGCAAGCATGGCCGGTTCCGAGCCCGCCACGCTGGTGGGTCGAAACTGCGCCCTGCTCTTCCATGCCAGCGATCGCGATGTGGTGTACCTGTTCCTCCGGTCCCTCAGCCATGGCCGCCCCGGAACCTGCGAGGTCCGCCTGCACCCGTCCGACGTCCTCGCCCCGACCGCCTACGTTCGGCTCCACGGCCGTCCCGCCGTCGAAGGCGTAGCGCCCTGCCGAATCGCGGTGACCGACATCACGGAGCAGCACCTTCGCGAAGCGGAACGGGAGGCCGCCAAGGATCTTCTGCAGCGGACCATTGACGGCATGGACGAGCCGATTCTGGTGGTCGGGTTGGACCACCACATCCACTTCGCCAACCAGGTCGCTCGCGAGGAGGCCGAGGGAAGCGCCTTGAGCGAGTCTCGCTGCTTTCATCTCCTGCACGGCTGGGAGCAGGCCTGTCCCGCGTACGGACAGGCGTGCCCGCTCGAGGAGATCACGCGACGCCCTCAGACAATTCGAATGCTGCACGAGCATGTCGCCGCGGACGGCTCAACCCGTACGATGGAGATCGTCGCTTCGCCGTTCTACAGCGCAGAGGGTTCACTGGAGGGTATCATTGAGCGTTCGCGGGACATCACCGAGCGCCTCCGGATTGAAAAGGAGCTCGAGCGGGCGCACAAGCTCGAGTCCCTGGGCGTGCTCGCGGGAGGGGTGGCCCATGACTTCAACAATCTGCTGACTGCCCTGCAGGGAACCACGGAGCTGGTGTGGAGGACCGCGATTGACCAGAACCGTCCCCCGCCCCAGGAGGATCTCGAGGTCGTTCGACAGACGTTCGCCCGCGCCTCGGCGCTCACCAAGCAGCTGCTCACGTTTTCCCGCGGCGGCGCTCCGGTGTCCCGGGCCTGCTCCCTGCCAAAGCTCGTGCAAGGCGCCGCGTCCCTTGCCGTGGCTGGTTCGAATGTCCGTTGCCGATTCGCGTTCCCCAAGGGAATGCAAGCCGTCCACGTGGATCCTGGACAGTTCGGGCAAGTGATCCACAACATCGTGCTCAACGCGGTTCAGGCCATGCCCCACGGCGGTAACATCGACATCTCCGGCGAAGAGGTCACGGTGCTCAGCGGTCAGGATCCTTCACTGGAAGGGGGCAAGTACGTCAGGCTCGTCATCCGGGATGATGGCTCCGGCGTGCCCTCGGAGGTCGCGGACAAGATCTTCGAGCCCTACTTCACCACCAAAGCGAAAGGC
>Ga0180009_10005273_pt1 | contig 13901 bp, 11 predicted proteins | sample OS_PC_MetaG_FD_123537 | JGI IMG/M metagenome (GOLD analysis project Ga0180009, IMG submission 123537) | Groundwater microbial communities from the Aspo Hard Rock Laboratory (HRL) deep subsurface site, Sweden - OS_PC_MetaG | ecosystem: Environmental > Aquatic > Deep subsurface > Groundwater... | reverse complement strand
CGAAATAACCGCTCGTTTTTTAACGCTTTAGTTCCTCCCTAAGTACTTCTTCAACCCGGTATTGTTTAGGAATTTTAATTGTCGTTGGCGGAGTAAGTTCTTCTAATAGCTGAACTATTACGAGTAGGGAGAGTTTTGACAATCACCTGCCAATCACTGCTATTAATTTTAAAATCAAAACGCAGGTAAAAAGCAAGTATATAGGCGCAAATTATCAAAGCTAAATGGATGACTGCGATAATTAAACGCCGGAACTTAAGAATTAACTCTTTTAGGTTCATAGCCTGATATTATATAGCAAAATATAGTTTTAGCAATTAGTTGATACGATTATTTCTTGCACGCCACAGCGTAAATAATTTTATAAATACTGCTTTGGGCATTTAAGGGTAAGTGCACTGGCTCTTCATATGCTGCCATACCTTCCTGGATCTCCGCAGGCAGAGGATAAAGTTTCCCGAAAAACATTCTTTTAAAAAACTGTTTTCCTTTCATAGTTTTAGGCATAAGATTAAAAAATACAGCCGCCCGTTTAATAAAAGAGATAATTTTACTTTTCAATCCTTCCGCGTTTACCCGGCTACCACCGTAAAGTGCCACATCTACAAAACCATTATCTTTAAGCATGCCGGATAATTCTAAAGCTGAGAAATATTTATAGCTATATGGACTCGGGTTAAAATCAGGCCATTCTTTATTGACTGTGCAAATAATAAGTTTGCCTTGTTTTTTTAAAACCCTCAATGCTTCATTGATAAATTTCCCCGGAGAAGAAAGATAATAAATCGCCTCGTATAAAATAACTACATCAAAGCTCTCTTTTTCGAAAAGTAAATCTTGAGCATCTATCTTTTGAATTTCAATCTTTTTATTTCCACTATAGCTTTTACGCGCAAAATCAAGAATTTTTTCATCAACATCCCCTCCCACCACCATTTTTGCAATTCTTGAAATATACCCTAATCCCTGGCCAGCGCCACAGGCAACTTCCAAAACATCTTTCCCCACACAAAAATCTAAAGCAAAACGATAACGAGAATACATACGCTCTAATTGCTCTAACGTAGCTTTAGTATCAGGTGTTTCTGTAACAGAATTATAAGTTTCTACTTCAGGCATTATTTGGTTTCCTATAATTTCTTTAATTTGCGCAATCCTTTACTCACTTTTAAAAGAGTATCTTTACACTTACAAAAACAAAAACGTACCTGATTGCGCCCTTTTCGCTTATCTGCATAAAATGAAGAACCTGGAACTGTAGCCACACGTGTAAGCTCGATCAGCTTACGGCTAAAAGAATAATCGTCATGCACTTTTAATTTGCGTTTTAAGCTATCGATCTCTGTAATAATATAGTATGCCCCTTTAGGAAAACACGGGCCAAATCCAGTTTCCAGTAAAAGATCAAATAAAAACTTTCGAGCATCTATATATCGTTTTTGCAGTTTTTTATAATACTCTTTTGGTAACCGTAAAGCAAACGCGGCAGCTTCTTGAAACGGAGTAGGAGCGCCTACAGTAAGAAAATCATGCACCTTGCGTATTCTTGAAGTTATATCAGTTGATGCGATTGCCCACCCCACCCTCCATCCAGTTACTGAATATGTCTTAGAAATAGAATTTATTGTTATGCTTCGATTGCGCATTCCTGGTAATGAAGCTATAGAAATATGCTTGGCATCATCATAAAGTATATGTTCATAAATCTCATCAGTAATCGCCAAACAATCCCAACGTATACATAGTTCAGATATCTCCTGGAGTTCTTGTTTTGAAAAAACCTTACCTGTTGGATTATTCGGCGTATTAATTATAATCGCCTTAGTTTTCGAGTTAAAAGCCGAGCGTAATTCTTTGGGATTATAATGCCAATCAGGAGAATATAAAGTAACATATCTAGGCTTTGCTCCGGAGAGTATCGCATCCGGCCCATAATTTTCATAAAATGGCTCAAAAATAATAACTTCATCTCCGGGATTAATTACCGCCTTTAAAGTAGCAATCATCGCTTCGGTTGCTCCGCAAGTTACGGTAATATCAGTGTCAGGATTAATTCTTACTCCGTTATACCAGAGAAACTTTTCCGCTATTGCTAAACGTAAATTTGGCTCACCAAAAGTAACTGGATACTGATTATGATCTTTAATTATCGCATTTATAGCAGCTTTTTTAATTATCTCTTCCGCAGGAAAATCAGGAAAACCCTGGGATAAATTATAACCCTTAACAGCATCGCAAATCCGGGTCATCTCCCGGATTACCGACTCAGTGAAAGATTCAGTTATTATCGAAAGTTTCTTCATTTCTTATAGAATTTCTTTACTACGGAAATAACATAATCTATTTCCGTATCAGAAATCTCCGCATTCATTGGCAAGGAACAAACCTCCCTGCTTATCGCCTCAGTCTCAGAGAAACCGCGATCGACCAATTTTAAGCCTTTATGTTTATAATATGGTTTTCTAAATTGAGTCAAGACTTCAACGCCATTAGTTTTTAAAAATCCAGAAAAATCATTGCCTTGCTTTGATCGAAGTGTATAGTTTAAATAGACGTGATCAAATCCAGGCTTATTATAATGGGGCAGCAATAAATCAGTAAGGTCAGACAAAGCAACTCTGTATTTTTCTGCAATTGCCTTTCTTCTTACAATCCAAGAAGGCAAATGTCTGAGTTTCACATCCAGAAAAGCTGCTTGCAGATTATCCAAAAGACAAGTAAAACCATGGCCATGATATTCCCCCGAATCCCTATCCTCACCATTATAACGCATGCGCGTTGCAAATAACGCCACATCCGGATCATTGGTAGTAATAGCTCCACCATCTCCATATCCACCAAGAATCTTAAATGGATAAAAACTCCAACATCCGGTATCGCCCCAAGAACCTGCACGTTTATTATTTATGCTTGAGCCCAAACTTTGACATGCATCTTCAACAACTTTTAATTTATGTTTCTCTGCAATTTTCATAATCCTGGGCATATCTGCCATATACCCGCTTAAATGCACAGGTATGATTGCTTTTGTTTTCTTAGTTATTGCTTCTTCAATTTTATCTACATTAATATTAAAATCCTTTCCTACATCAACTAAAACAGGTACAGCCCCAACATTAACAACCGCAGAACATGTCGCTACAAATGTATGCGCAGGCACAATAACTTCATCTCCTGCGCCAATGCCCATTGCCCTTAACGACATATGCAAAGCATCATAGCCGCTATTTAAACCGACCGCATATTTTGTTCCGACGAATTTTGCCAAATTATTCTCGAATGATTTGAGTTGACCCCGGTCAATCAAATCACCTTTTGACATTACCTCAAAATAAGCAGCATCGATTTCATCCTTAATCATTTTATAGTTTTCTGCCGAATCAACAAAACGCACCTTATGTACTACCATTTACTTTCCCTTTCTTAGCATCTGCTTTACATTCTTAACAATCAAGGTCGCACCAGGATAATATGCCTTTTCCAGAGTTCTACTGGCAGGAGCCGGTAAATCCGGCAAAGCTATCCTTTGCACCGCTGATTTTAAATATTTAAATAATTTTTCGGAAACTAAAGCCGATACTTCTGCCGATAATCCACAGGTAAGCCAACCATTATCAACAACAATAAGCCTGCCGGTTTTCTTTACGGAAGTAAAGATTGTTTCCCTATCCAACGGCTTTGCGCTACGCAGATCAATAATTTCCGCACTTATCCCCTCTTTCCTTAAACTATCCGCAGCGATTAATGCCTCTTTAACCATACAAGATAAAGCAGCTATAGTTATATCTTTCCCTTTTTTTCTAACTACAGCCTTGCCTATTGGAACCCTATAAATTCCTTCAGGAACAAAACAAGAAGTATTATAAAGCCACCGATCATCTATGTAAACAACCGGATTATTATCTTCAATTGCAGAGATCAATAGCCCTTTAGCATCATAAGGATTAGAAGGCATAACTACTTTTAAGCCTGGAATATGAGAAAATAGCGCATGCAATGCCTGAGAATGTTGCGCTCCCTGCTCACCGCCTCTATTTACAATCAGCCAAAATACCACAGAGACAGGAGCATCTCCGCCAAACATATAATTCCAATTCGCCGCCTGATTAATGATCGGATCCAGCCCATACATCAAGAAATCAACGCGCGGATGCACGATAACTGGCCGCATCCCAGCAATCGCAGCCCCCACCCCGCAGCCGGTGATAGCATTTTCTGATACTGGAGTATCTATAATCCTTTGTTCACCATATTTTTTAAGCAATCCTCGGGTTGTATTTCCTACATACCAAGGGCTTTTTACTCCTTGTCCAATGACGAATACCCTCTTATCCTTGGCCATCATCAAGTCAAGGGCTTCATTTATCGCTAAACTAAAAGGTAGTTGCCTCTTTTTAATCATATAAGTATTTATTAAGCTCACTTTTTTTAGGAAAGCTACTCGCTAAAGCAAGCTTATGCGCTTTTTTAATTTCTCTATCAACGCCCGTCTCTAAAAACCTCAGCTTTGACTTACTAACAACATTCTTGTTAAGTAAATAATTCTTAAGCAATAGAACCGGATCTTTTTTCAACCAGCGATTAATCTCTTCAAGGGGCCTTATATCAGTATGCGTTCCCTGGATATTATCATCCGGGCCAACATGGCCATGTAAGCGATAAGTCAAAAATTCCAGAAAAACCGGGCCTTCCCCTCTACGACACAAAGAAACAGCATTTTTAGCTTTTTCTACAATTTTAAAAATGTTATTGCCATCAACTTGCCATGTTTTTATAGAGAATGGCTTAGCGATTTCAAAAATATTCTTTGAAACACGACATTCCTTTATTGACATATGCGTAGAATAAAGATTATTCTCGCAGGCAAATATAATCGGTAATTTCTTTAAGGCAGCAAAATTTAACGCCTCATACAAAACCCCTTCACCGGCAGCTCCATCTCCAAAAAAACTTACCACTACTTTTTTTTCACGCTTTATCTTAACGGCTAAAGCTGCTCCTAATGCTAAAGAAATAGTCCCGGCAACAATCGGAGCTGAACCCAACATGCCTACAGATACATCTCTAAGGTGCATTGAACCCCCGCGTCCTTTGGCGCAACCCGACACGCGGCAATACACCTCTGCAACCATCTTATTTAAATCTCCGCCTTTGGCAAGATAATGTCCATGAGAACGATGGTTTCCGAAAATATAATCATTTTTTTCTAAAGCTGAGCAAACTCCCACTGCCACTGCCTCTTGCCCGGTACATAAATGAACCGGACATTTAATAATGCTTTGCAAAATAGGGTCAATAAAACTTTCTTCGCAAAAGCGGATTCTTAACATTTGCCTGTAAAGCTGCACCAATTTTTGCTTGGATGTTCCTTTAACCATAATTTATCTCTTAATAATTTTCATGATGGTTTGAATAATTATCATCCCATCTACCCAAAAATTACGCTCTTTTACATATTTTAGTTGAAGGCGTATTTTTTCGGGTCTTATTTTCTCCATATAAGCTTTTTCCGGATCAAGACTACCGGCTAATATCGCGCCTTCATCTGAATTCCATAACGAAGCCCAGTCGGTTATACCTGGCCTTACCTTTAAAATTATCTTTTCTTCAGCAGTAAACATATTTACATAAAAAGGCACTTCTGGTCTTGGACCGACAAAACTCATTTCTCCTTTAAAAACATTTATTAATTGGGGAATTTCATCTAATTTATATTTACGCAAAAATTTACCAATTTTTGTAAGCCTAGAGTCATCATTAGCGGTTGAAGGTCCTCCAATTTTATCAGCATTAAATACCATAGTCCTAAATTTAAACATCCCAAAAAGCACGCCAAACCTACCAACTCTTACTCCTCGATAAAATATAGACCCTTTATCTTCCGATTTTATTAAAATACCAATCAATAAAAATAATGGTAATAGAAGCACTGAACCCAAAAAAGAAAAAACAACATCAAACAAACGCTTTAGCATGTATATCCTTATCTATCTTTTATATAATTCAAACGTAAACATCCAGGCCATTCTTCTAATAAAAGGCAATTTTAAAACAAAACTATCGAGAGCATTGAAAACTGGCAAAAGACCGGGTATAAATGCTGCGGCAATACTGAACAAATGCCAATGCTTTATTTCTTTTACATCAAAAAACCTCTTTGCAAATTTTATATCCACATAGGAAAGTATATTAGCCTTTTCCCATTCTGTCCGCATTTGCGATGTTGTATTTCGATAAAATTTTATTATGGGATTGTAATCTAAAGCTTCTATTGCCAGTATTTTCCCACCCGGTTTTAAAATCCGCCGCAACTCAGGAAAAGCATAACTTAAGTCTAAATGGTGTAACATCCCTGAACAAACAACAATATCAATCGAACTATCCGGCAATCCTGTATTTTCACAGTCTCCCATTACAAAATATGTATTATCAGATACTCCTGCATCCTTGGCAAATCTTCTGGCATTATTTATTGAAATATCGCTGATATCTATACCGATAGCCAGCTCTGCCCCGGCTTTAGCTGCCCGGATAGCATTTGGGCCATTTCCACAAGCATAATCAAGGAATATTTTGCCTTTGCTCTGCTGCCTTATCCAATCATCGAGATAATCTGTTGACAACTGGGCAGTTCGATAAAACTTTTTATTGCCATGGAGCTTCTCAAACGTGTCTTTGTCATAGCCCTTTATCAGGTTCTGGTCCCTGTCGCGGTTATGAAACTCCAATTCTTTAAGCTTTCTCTCCTCCAAACCAGGCGACAATCCGCTATCTGCCTTCCGGGTCAATTCTTCCAATTTATGGAGTAAATCCTGTTTAGTCATATCAACCTTTCTGATTATAAGCAACCGCATCTACAAACTTAACAAAGAATATAGTAATCTTCCAGTTCTTTATAGCCTTCGAGATGGACAAGATCAATTACAATCTGTCCTTTTCTCCGATTTTTAATAACATTCCGATAAGCAAGAGTATTCTGAGTGACAACAAATACGTCAGCCGTCTTAGAAAAATCTTTTGCTGTATCTTTAAATAAATTTAAAAAATCCGGAATGTGATTAAATAGAAACCTCTGATTTTCACCCCTTAAACCTGAGAGTACAATACTCTCATCATAAATACTCACATTAAATCCCTCTTTTAAAAGAACCTCAACCAATTTTACCGATGGGCTTTCTCTCATGTCATCGGTGCCCGCCTTAAATGTCACACCAAGAATGCCCACTTTTTTTACTCCGAGATTGCGAATAATTTGTAAAGCTCTTTCTAAATGAACCTGGTTACTCGGTAAAATAGACTCAAGTAAAGGTATTTCCAATTTTAATTTCCGGCCCATCGAGATTATCGCTCGCAGGTCTTTAGGCAGACAAGAACCACCAATTACAAAACCAGGCTTAAGATACAAAGGGGAAATATTTAATTTGATATCCCTGCAGAAAATGTTCATTAATTCATGGCTATCAACCCCAACGGCTTTACAAATGCTGCCGATTTCATTAGCGTAACTAATTTTGAGTGCATGCCAAGCATTATCCGCATATTTAAGCATTTCAGCTGTTTCGATCGTTGTACGGAAAATCACAGCAGGAAGATCTTTATAAAGAGAAGCAACGATTTCACCGCTTTTTCGATCAAATTCTCCGATAATTGTCTTGGGCGGATAATTGAAATCCTCAACCGCTGATGCTTCTCTAAGAAATTCCGGATTAAAACAGATTCCAAAATCTTTTCCTACAGATTTACCACTGGCTTTTTCGATTATAGGAATAATTTTATTCCTCGTTGTACCTGGAGGCACAGTACTGCGGATAACAATTACGTGGTATTTCTCTTTTACCTTCAACGCTTCTCCAATTTCTTTAACGACCGTTTCAATATGGTTAAAATCAATTTCCCCATTTTGTCCGGAAGGTGTACCTACGCAGATAATGGAAAGGTCAGACTCAAAAACTGCAGCTTCTGAATTGTTGGTAGCTGACAGGCGCTTAGCCTTAACCTGCCGAGAAATAATTTCTTCCACCCCCCTTTCTACGATTGGAGATTTTCCCAGGTTAATTAATTCAATTTTTTGCTGCTGGACATCAACCCCTATAACGCGATAGCCATTCTGGGCAAAACAAGCAGCGCTGACAGCACCGACATAACCTAAACCAAAAATACTGATACAAACTTGATCCTTATCGGTAATCATCTTTGCTCCTTCAAATATTTCACGTAACCATCATAAATTTTACCTCTTTCAAATATTTCCTGGAAAACTTTTTTTGAATTTTTCATAAATTCCTTTACCATTTCTGGAGAAACCAATAAAGTACTTATTGCGTCTGCAAGAGCCCGGGGATTCTTAGCTGAGATATTCAACCCTAGTTTATAATTATTTATAATCTCCTGCGGTTCACCAGGGACATTATTAACTAAAGTTAAAGAGGTGGAAAGATATTCGGGAAATTTATTACCTAGCCAGAAAGAGGTAATGCCTCCACGCATAAGGATAAGCCCAACGTGGACTTTCAAAAACCAGGCCTGTAATTCCTCGTGGCTGATCCATCCGGTAAATTGTACGGTTTTTAATCCCGAAGCCTGAGCAATCCATTTTTGCCGGAATTCTCCGTCTCCAGAAATAATAAAACAGGCGCGGCGCTCACCCCTGGACTCAAGTATCCTGGCGGCTTCAACCAAAGTCGAACCATCGTAACTATTACCGCACGTTGTTGCAAATAAACAAATTAACGGATTTTCTTCTGTAAAATTTTCTGGAACAGTAATTTCGCGTTCAACATCCCGCTGGTTGTATCCAATATAAATAACTTTATCTCTTTCACTTTTTGGCCTGCCCGAGTAATGTATTCCCCATCTTAGCATGGCTTCAGAGACTGCTATAATACTGCTGGCAGAACTAAGGATCAAGCGAAGTATTCGCCGGTAATAATAAATTATAGGAAAAAAACACCAGCGTATTAAGGGAGGAAAGTACTCGGAAAAGATATCCGGCCAAGGGTCCCGGATATCAACTATAAAGGGAATGCTATGTTTTTTTGCAAACCGCATCCCTGCAAAACATAATTCAGGGGAAGGATAGGAGCCAATAATAATATCCGGTCTTTCCAATGAATCAGCTAGTCTTGTAAAGTTAGTGGCAAGTGACCGATAATGACGAATACGTGCAAATGAAACATTCTTTTTATAACAGGGGCCGTCGAGTAGGCAAATCCGATAATGATCATTCATTTTATAAAAAGTATCTGGATATTCCCTATGCCTTTTAAGACTATGATTGAATCTAGAAGCCCACCATGTAACATCAAACCCAGCGGCGACGAGTTTTTGAGCAAGATTTCCGATACGCATTAAACGCGGTTTCTGGTCAATCGGCAAAGGTTCCCCATCTTGCAATAACCAAATATTTGGGTAATTTAAAGCCACTCTCTCATCCTTCCTTTATGCCAATTTCTTTTTTAACGATGTATAATCAGTTAACAATGGGCCGAATCACCCGTCTCTTTTTTAAAAAAACTAGAAATAATATGCCTAGCAAATAAACACTTACAACCATAGTCGCTAACAGATGACCATATATTATCCACGCGCCATTCAAAAGTAATATTATGTAAAGACTTAAGATTGGTATACTTTTTTTTCTAAACAGGCTTAACTGGATAAATTGTAAGATAAAACCAATAATAGTAGTCCCCACCAAAACCCCAGCCCAGCCAAAATTGAGCCACAACTCTGCAACAAAACTGGGAGAAATGGTAGGATGAAATTCCAAACCAAATAAAGATGATATTAAGACATGGAAGGATTTCCCGTATAGAAAGGTGCTTGGATTGTCAAATACATTAAAATAAACACGGGCCATAAAGGATGCATCCAGTAATACACGATTAATAAAAAAACCTATTGAGTCACCCAATATGGGTGTTAGGTTCAAGAAGGAAAGATTAAATTGTGCTCTTGATATAATCCCTCCGAAAACCATAGCCAGAGCAAATATAACTAAAATAGATATTGCACGACGCATTTTAATTATTGATAGGCCATGGATTTTGGATGTTGAGGAAAAACGAGTCGTGGATATTAATTGGTTGTTTTTATTTTTAAAATAAATAGCCAAGATAAAAAAAAGAAAGATTGAAAAAGGATATGATCTATCAAATGTTAGCAAAAAGAAAAACATCGTCAAAAGAAGTGTAATCCAAAATAGATACTTCCATCTACCTTTATATATATAAGCCATAAAATATGAATGCAGTAAGCAAAAAGGTAATAAAAATCTGGCCACCAGCGCATGAGTATAGTGGATAAAAACACCCTCATGAAAAATACTATGTCTCACTATATTGCCAGGCACTTTACCATATACAGTAAAAGCCCCAATTAATGGAACATAACTCGAAGTAAGTATATAAAATATCGCAAATACAATTGACAAAAGAATCATTAGTATCCAAAATGGGAATATATATGAGTCATGTCGTGTCTTCAACAACCTTGAATATAAAAAATTCTTAACTATTCCAGAAGGCCTGGAGGAAGAGCCTAGAAGAAGCACGTTTGCCAAGAAAACACCCAGCGGAAACGATATTAACGCACTCTGCACAGCCAAGAAATAAGTATACCGAATGGGACCGGTCAAACTGTAGAACCATATTATTGATGGAAATGACATTAGGATAATATAAACAATGATAAAAAAAGAGGGCAATGTCAAACGAGTCAATTTTAATGAATTGCCCAAAAAGATTTTTTTAAAAAGAAAAAAACCCATGATCGCTGAACCTAACACAGTAACTACAAATAACATATCGCCTGTTTGAGCGTTGATCAAATTCATTATAGCCGCTTCTTTCACAGATAGAAGCATATCGGCGTCAAATCTATCTCCCACGTAAACATACTCCTCTCTCTAGTGGCGAAGCTTGTCCGTTCTCAATTGGTGCCCACTGAACTTCCAATCCGTATTCTTGACCTAGTAAAAAAGCTACAACAAAACTCTTCTATCCTACCTCAACGTTATCGTCTAAGGATTTTTAATTATGTTCTAATAACTATTTGGATATTCCTCTAAGTTAATATCTTACTTCAGCTATCTTCTTGTTGATTGTGATACTAAGTCAAATAGATAATCAAAAGCTTCGCCTATTGGTACGGCGGAGTTACGTCTCTTTTCTTTTAGTAGCAGCCTCCGTTCTAATTGAAGCTGAATTCCACTTATAATTTCATTGATTGTATAAGCCGATATTGCCCAGCCAGACGAAAACTGGTCGGGAAAAGTTTCAATTCCAAGTTCATGCACCATAATCGACGGGACATTAAAATATTCAGCCTCAATAACTACAGAAGACCACTCAGTAATATGAATATCCATATGTCTTAAAATAGCATAGAGTGGCAGCCTTGTCGCATTATCCAACTCAAAGTTGTTGATTCCATTTTCGTTCAAAATCCTTTTGACCTCAGGTATCTGATCAATTGTTACGGGATGCAGGCGGACCCAGAAGTAGCTCCGTAAACCACTATTATTTACACCTTTAATTATTTCAACCATAGCCCCTAAATCACTTTCTGTACACCCATTGAGACTATAAAGTATATGAATTTTATCCTTAGAATCTCTCTTTAAATCACTCATTATCTTATCATAAGCCCTTACAATATCGTCCTCACCGGTAACCCATCGTTGCAGAAATAAATTTCCACCCACAACCGGCTGATGCACACTTGCATTACACTTGCTCCACCTCTTTATTGCAGATGTCTCAAACTCACTCCAGCACCAGAATATTGTCGGCAGCAACTCATACCCTTTTTCCGGCAGACGATTCCATCGTCCGTATGCTACATGCACGTTACCCTGCGAACCATGCTGAATATCTATGGAAGGTATCCCCAGATGGTGACACGCAAGGATTAATGCCATACTTTCGGTACTGTAATAGCATGTTACAAATACAGCTCTTGGTTTCGTTTTCATCAAGAACCGTTTGAAATACTTTTCAATGGCTGTAATTTGCTTGATACGTCTTCTAACTGGCTTAATTAAGCTAAATGACTTCGGAAATAACCCTGACCCTCTCACATGATTCTCTAATTCTATTAACTGCTCAAGTCTTTCGTATTTTGAATCCCTATTCAGCATACCCATTATTCGATATATTATTAAGTATGGCTGTATGAATATTGATCTGGTAAAGCGAGGTATGGGATACTCATATCCAGCAGTCAACATCAAACAGGACATACCCCTTTCTGACAAATGTCCAACAAAAGGGTCACATAGACGCGAATACCAAGAGCCGTTCATTTTTGTCATATATGTATTGTAGTTTAATAAAAGCACATCAAATCGCCTATCAGCACGTTGCGACTTTTGGGAATCCATTACCTGTGCACAACCAAATCTCCATATACTTCGTAATATCCTAAACACAATTTTAGCAAAATCCAGGGATATTATTGTCCCTGCCGTTGAGGAAGTTCCAAGCGGTGGAGGAAGTATAGTTTTTTTCCCACAAAAATGAGAATCGATAAAATTAATGAAGAGATGGAAACGTACGAGAGGCCACACATGCACAGAATCAATAACCCAACGGTCAACGGGAAATTTCTCCTCCAATTCATTAATTAAGTTCATGATATCATTAATTTTTAACATTTTCTTCCACCAACATGATTCCACAGACACCATGGCATCTTATAAACCCTGGCGCTTAATATCCATGTTAAAATAAAACCTACAAAATAACTTACAGTCGTTGCCTGCGCCGCACCTATTGCACCATTCTTTTTTATAAAAAAATAGTTTAGAACCACATTAATTACTGCAGTAAAAAATGTAATCCAGGCCAAAATGTAAGTTTTTTTAACATAAAAAATATAGTGTGCTACCATAAAGTACATCCCATTTGCCGCATATCCCAAGGCAATCCAAAATACATATTTATAAGCACTCTGATAATTTTTACTCACGAAGAATTTTAAAAACCATGGCGCAAGAAGGCTTAAAGCCAATGCCAGAACAATTATTCCTACATTATAGAGATACGTAAACTTAACAATCTTTATTTTTGCGACGATATTGTTTTCCTTAAGCTTCTCAAATAAAAAAGGAGACCATGCCTGATTAAAAGATGTAGCTATTAAGCTGATAATCATCCCTACTTGATAACCTACTGTGTATATGCCTGTTGCAGCGACATTCACCATTGAATTAATAAAAAACCTGTCTATACCTGTCATTATCCATCTGCCTAAGGCATGTGGGATAAGAGGAATGCCAAAAAGCAAGGTATCCTTAATATAAACTTTGTTAAAACTGAACTTTATATATTTCTTTCTATAAAGTATAAAGAAACTTATAAACCCAAAAATAATAGATGTAATAATTATTGCCAATAAACTTCCCTGCCATCGCCAGTTAAGCGCGACTACAAGAATCAATGACAGAGCCACATTGAGAATAGTTTGTAATATCTGAAATATGCCATAAGGTAAGGGTTTTTGCTCTACTTGCCATAGTGTAAGCACAATTGTAAAAAGAGATTCAGATAAAGCGATCACAACTATAATTGACAACCAACTTTCCGGAAATTTCACGAGATGAGAAAGAGGTGTTTTTAGGGCAGAAATTACACAAAAAGTCAAAAGAAAACTAACAAATAATATAAAAACAACATTGCCTACATAAGCCCTAAGTTCCTGCTTTTCAATTTTAAAAAAATTTACTGCAACAGCGCCAGGCATATTCAAATTAACAAACACTACCACAAATGCCAATAATACCTGAAAAGTTGCAACGATCCCATAATCAGTTGGAGTCAGATAGCGGGTAAGTACAGGTAAAAGAAGAAAAGGAATAGCGTTTCTTATAACACTAGAACCTGTATATATAAAAGAATTCT
>Ga0180009_10005272_pt1 | contig 13901 bp, 11 predicted proteins | sample OS_PC_MetaG_FD_123537 | JGI IMG/M metagenome (GOLD analysis project Ga0180009, IMG submission 123537) | Groundwater microbial communities from the Aspo Hard Rock Laboratory (HRL) deep subsurface site, Sweden - OS_PC_MetaG | ecosystem: Environmental > Aquatic > Deep subsurface > Groundwater... | reverse complement strand
CGGCCCAGGCGGCTGGCGATGAGGCCCCAGCGCATGAACAGCAAGCGCAGCTCCCGGGGGGTGGCCTCGGCGGCCAAGGCGGGCAGCAGGGCTTCGGCCCCGGGCGGGGCTTGGCGCAGCAGGCCCAACAGGCGCAGGGCCTCAAGACCGGCCGCGGGCAAGGGGGGCAGGGGGCAGGCCGCGCAATCCAAGGCCACCTCGCCCGCCTGTTGCTGTTGAGCGCAGGCGGCGCAGTCCACCCCGGGATAGTCGGCCCGATACTCCAGGTGGCGAGCCAAAAGCTCCAGTTCCGCTTCCTCTTCCGGGGTAAGCCAGGGGGACTGCAAGGCCATGAGCAGTGGCTCCAGGGAGGCAACGGGCAGGGCGGCCAGATTGGCAGGATCGGGCGGCGGCGAATTTCCGGTGGCGTCGGCCACGCCATGCCAGTCCACCGGCCCCAGCCCCAGCAGCTCCAGGCACAGACGAGCCGGGCCGGAGGATGCTTCCCGCCGGTGAGCCCACTGCCAGGGCTCCAAGGCCCGCGGCCAAACCCGGGCCGGGCCAATCTGAACCTCTATTAATCCCGCTGGGCTCGTTTTCATGGCCCCAAGGGTAGGCCCCGCCCCGGCCGCCGGCCAGGAAGGGAACTCACAAAAAAAGCGCCATTGCTATGGTAATTGCTTTAGTGGAAGGGACGTTACAAAAAAGCGCCACTGCTAGAGTGAGTGCTTTAGTGGTGGGGCTAGGAACCGGGGCGCAAATCCTCTATCACTAGCTCGATGTGGCGGCCCCTGAAGCTGGAGATGCGGGGGATGAAGGCCGCCGACAGACTTGCTCCCGCCTCGATCCAGGGCTCCTGGCAGTTGAAGGCAATGGCCGGCAGGCGGGCTCCGTCCTGCACAAGCTCCAGCTTCAAATGCTTTTCCCCCACGATCTTGGCCGAAGCCACCTGAAGGCTTTGGGCGCAGAGAATGGGCTCGGGGTTGGCCTGGCCGTAGGGGGCCAGGCGGCTAAGGGGCGCAAGCATCTCGGGCCCCAACTCGGCCAGGCTCACCTGGGCATCGATATCCAGAGCCGGGCCTTCCTGGTCCGGCAACAGTCGGCCCGCCTCCTGGGACAGGCCCCGGGCCAGCTCTGCCAGGTGATCGCTGGGCATGGTGGCCCCGGCGGCCAAGGCATGGCCGCCGTAATGGGTCAAAAGATGGGCGTGGGCGGCCAGGGCCCGTTGGAGGTGGAAGCCGCCCCGTGAGCGGCCCGACCCCACCGCCGTGCCGTTTTGCACGGAAAAAACCATGGCCGGCCTTCCGGTGCGCTCCAAGAGCCGCCCAGCCACGATGCCCAGTACGCCCTGGTGCCAGCCCTCGCCGCCCAGGACCAGGCAGGCCGCTTCTTGCAGGGCCGCGTCGCCCCCGATATGCTCAAGCGCTTGCTCGAATATGGCCGCCTCCACCTGGCGCCGCTCTCCGTTGAGCCGATCCAGGTCCTGGGCCTGGCGCGTGGCCTCGCCGCTATCAGGTGAAAGCAAAAGATTTAATGCGCGATCAGGGTGATCCAGCCGTCCGGCGGCGTTGATGCGCGGGGCCAGGTAGAAACCCAGGTCCATGGTGTCCATGGCGCCGCTACGCCCGGCCACCTTGGCCAAGGCGGCCAGGCCGGGACGCCGTCCCTCGCTAAGAACCTTGAGCCCCTCGGCCACCAGCACCCGGTTGGCTTCCACCAGGGGCACCACGTCGGCGCAGGTGCCCAGGGCCACCAGATCCAGGCTGTGGCGCAGGTTGGGCTCGGGCCGGTCCTCGAACCAGCCGGTCTCGCGCAGGGCGGCCCGCAGTCCCGCCGCCAGATAAAAGGCCACCCCCACCCCGGCCAGATGGGCGGACAGGCCACAGGCTTCCTGTTTGGGGTTCACCACCGCCGCGGCGGGGACCAGGGGGCCGGGGGGCAGGAGGTGATGGTCGGTGACCACCACCGGCAGGCCCAGGCGGGTGGCTTCCCTTACGCCTTCGTGATCGCTGATGCCGCAATCGGCGGTCACGATGACCTGGGCGCCGGCCCGTGCCAGGCGCTGGGCCCTGGGAGGCTTGAAGCCATAGCCGTCGTTGACCCGGTGGGGCAAATCCCACACCACCGGCGCACCGCAGGCCCGGAAAAATTCCACCAGCAGAGCGGTGGCGGTCACCCCGTCGGCGTCGTAGTCGCCGGCCACCCCTATGACCGCTCCGGAGCGCACCGCCGGGGTAAGCACCTCCAGGGCCTGGGGCAGACCCAGCATTTCCTCGGGTGGGAGGAGTTGCTCCAGGCCGGGGCACAGAAAGCGCCGGGCCGCGGCCGGATCGTGCAGGCCCCGGTGGCAAAGAATCTGGGCGGCCAAGGGCGGCAGGTCCAGGGCCTGGGCCAGCGCACGGGCCGCGCTGGGAGTGGGCTCTTTGAGCCGCCAAGTCGGTGGTGGGGGTACAGGTACCATTTTGGTACTATATATGGTGGTTGGTCAGGGGTCAAGTTACAACATGTTGTGTCATATAGGCGCTTGACTTGGTTGGCATTTTAGCCGGTTCGCCTTTGATTTGGCTGCGGAACGCCCCTATGCGAGCCTCGCGCGAAATACTGGTTTTTGGATCCGGCGTCATGCTGGGGCGGGAACTGCTGGCCGCTCCGGTTCCCCCTGGGATGCACCTTAGCCGGGCTTACCCGGGCACGGGCGGACATCCGGCGGCGAAAAAGGCGGGGGTCAGCATCAAGCGGGCTTACCCGGGCACGGGCGGACATCACTTCGCTTGAGAGCTACGTCGAGGCCCGAGCGCAGCCGGCAACACGGTATGCCGGTGGCTGGCGCAGCCGGACGCCCAACCTTGATGAATTATGCGGGCTAGCGGCAGGGAGCCTGGTCCATGGCCGCCACCAACTGCCGGGCCAGGCTGGGCCAGGCCACGCTGTTGGCCACGTAGTCCCGGGTCCCAGCCGAGAGGCGGGCATAGAGCACGGGGTCGGTCATGATCTTGGCCACGGCCCGGGCCAGGGACATTGGGTCGGGCGGGCCGGACAAGAGGCCGGTCTTGCCGGGTATCACCTGTTCTTGCAGCCCGCCTACCCGGGTGGCCACCACCGGCAGGCCGTGGGCATAGGCCAGGGGCAGCACCCCGGATTGGCTGGCCGAGGTGTAGGGGGCCACCAGGAGGTCGCCTTTTTCGATTAGCCGGGAAACCTCCCCCGCCTCCAGCCAGCGGTTGATAACCTTGGCCCCCAACTGCCGCAGGGCTTCTTGGTTGGGCCCCAACCTGCCCTGGCCGGCCACTATCAGCTCCAGGTCCGGGAAGTCTTCCCGCAAAAGGCGCATCGCCTCCACCAGCAACCCCAAGCCTTTGTAGGGCAGGATGCGGCCAAAAAACAACAGGCGGAAGGGCCGCCCTTGGGGCAGGGTGCGGGGCGCGGCCTTGGGCGCGCCGTAGAAAAAGGGGCCATGAGGTATCACCCGGATGTGGCCGGGCTCCAGGCCAAAGGCCTCCACCGCTTGGCGCCGCACGTGGTCGCTGAGGGTTACCACCGCGTCGGCCCGGCGGGCCTCGTTTTTCAGCAGCCTTGCGCGCAGAGGGTTGCGCTCGCCGGGGTGCAGCAGGGCGTCGTGCAGCACCAGAAGGTAGCGGGAGCCGCTTTCGCGCACCTTCCGCAGCATGAAGGTGTTCCACAGGTGGGTCATGGTGCAACAGACCCAGCCGAAGCGCTCGCGCCGCAGGTAGGCCGCGAAGGAGCCGCGCAGGCTGGGCAGCAACAGGCTGGCCCCCAGGGCGCTGAACGCCCCGGAATAGGTGTCCACCGGCCAGCAAGGCAGGCCAATATCCCGCGAGGACGGCCAAAGCTCCGACTGACGCGACAGGGACAGGTGCACCTCCATCCCGGGCAGCTTGGCCAGGGCCCGGGCCATTTCGTAAGTGTACATGGGGCCCCCGCCTCTGCGCCCCCAATGCCAAAGGAGTAATTTCATCCATACGCTCCTTCAATAGGCATTACTAAGGCAAGCGCCCCCAGCCGGGCGAAAAGATTCCTTGCCAGATGCCGGAAACCGCGCTCCAGCGCCCCTGCGCCGCCCGCCGGGCCAGCCGGCCCCCGGCGCTCAGGGCCACCGCCAACCAGGGCAGGGGAGCGTGCTTGCGAAAAAAGCGCACCGAGCCGCCGGTGTAGAGGCGGTGCCAGGCCCGCTCATCGCCGGCCAGGCCGCTGCTGGGCCGGTGCTCCACCAGCGAGTCCTGGGCCACGGCCAGCCGCCAGCCCTCCCGGCGCAGCCGCCAGCACAGATCGGCGTCCTCCCAGTAAAGAGGGAAGTCAGAGTCCAACAGGCCCACTTGCCTCAATGCTTGGCAACGCAGGAGCAGGCTGGCTCCGCAAAGGTAGTCCGGCGCTCCCTGGGGCGTGGGTTTGGTGTGGTGGCGGGATCGGCCGGTTATCAGATTAACTTTGCCCCCGCCCCAGGCCTGCACCCGATCCTGTCCGGCCCAGCGCAACAAAGAACCCACCGCGCCCACCCTGGGATCGCTCTCCATTGCCCGAACCAGGGCGGCCAGGGCATGGGGATGGGCCGTGGCGTCCGGGTTGAGCAACCAGGCCGCCTGGGCGCCTTGTTCCAATGCCAGATTGAGCCCCAGGTTGGCTCCCTGGGCGAAGCCGCCGTTGATTGGCGAGGACAAGAGCCTCACCCAAGGGAAACGCCGTTGGATGACGCGGAGGGAGTCATCATGCGAGGCGTTGTCCACCACCACGATCTCCCGCTCATGGTAGGTTTGGTTTTTCAGGGAGGTCAGGCAATCCAATATATGGGGCAGCCCGTTGTAATTGACCAGGATTATCCACACCTCCCCAACGGGTCTGCCGTGGCTTGCCTGCAAACTTGTCATCTTTGCCCGCGAGGAGGAGGTGATTACCCGGCTTCCGGCGCTACGCTGGCTGGTTCGCTTGGGGTAAAGTTATTCATAGCCAACGGAGCTTAATGCCAATATCATATTTTAGCACATGGTTTTCAACCTCTAGCGCACATTAACGCCAAGCATCGCCTGGAGTTCCAAGACCCAATGACCAGCCATGAACCACCGCCGCCGGCCGCGCCAAAAACAAGTATCGCCAGCCTGGGGGTATCCCGGAGAGTCGTCGCTTGGCTGCTCTCGCTCACCCTGCTCCTGGCCTTGTTCGAGGGCGTGGGTCTGGGCATGCTGCTGCCCGTGCTGGCCTATGTTCGCACCGGCGGACTGCCCGGAGGCGGTCCCTTGGCCCGGGCCATGCAAGAATCCCTGGGATGGCTGGGGGCTTGGGGCAAGGGCTGGGAGTTGGCCGGGCTGCTGCTGATAGCCCTGGCGGTGATCTGCCTGCGCTACGCCATCAACTACGTGCGCGACGTGCGCCTGGTCCACTTGCGCCTGTCCATCACCCGCCGCTTGCGGAGCAGGGTGGTTGATGCGCTGGTGCACGCCGACCTGGGCTATCTCTTGGCCCGCCGCAGCGGAGAGTTGCAGTCCAGCCTAACCCTGGAGGCCGAGCGTGCCGGCGAGGCGGCGGCGGCCCAGATCGGCATCGTCACCTCCCTGGCCTTGATCGTGGTTTACATTTTGGTGCTGCTTTTGCTCTCGCCTCTGCTCACCCTATGCACCGCCCCCATCCTGGCCTCGGTGGCCCTGGTGCTGCGCTGGCAGGGAAGACGCTCGGCTTCCTTGGCCACGGCGGTGAGCGAACAGAACCTGCGCTTGGGCGACCAGGCCTCGGAGGTGCTGGGCGGCATCCTGCGCATCAAGATGCGCAACCAGGAGGATCGGGCCGCTCAGATGCTCTCGGTCACGGTGGAGCGCATCTTCGCGGGCATGTTCAACCTGGAGCGGCTGCGCCTGATGGTGGAGATCGCCATGCATCCGCTCATGGCCATGGCTGGGCTGCTGGTGATCCTCTTGGCGGTGGAGGCCGCCAAGATGGACCTGGCCGTGCTGGGGGTGTTTTTGTTCGTGCTGGTTCGCATGGCTCCCCAGGTGAACCAGCTCATCTCCCTGTGGTCCTTTCGCAACGCCTGCCGGGCCAGCCTGCGCCGGGTGAGCGAATTGGTGGATGAGGCCACCGCCCGGCGGGAGCCCGGCGGCGGCCAGCGCGAGGAGCCCGCCCCGCTAAAGGGCATCGAGCTGAGAGACGTCTGGTTCAGCTACCCCGGCTCACCGGGAGGCGGCTACGCCCTGGAGCAGATCGACTGCGCCATCCCGGCCCGGTCGCTTACCGCGGTGGTGGGCCGCTCCGGGGCGGGCAAGACCACCCTGGTGAGCCTGTTGGCCGCCTACCACCTGCCCACCCAGGGGGAGATTCACTTTGACGGACACCCCCTGGAAAGCTATGGCTTGGCTGCCCTGCGCAAGGGCATGGCCTTCGTGGACCAGGAGCCCTTCTTTTTCAACGACACCATCCGCGAGAATCTGAACTTCGGGGTGGAGCCCCCCCTGGACGCCGCCGCCCTGGAACAGGCCCTCAAGGACAGCGGGAGTTGGGAGTTTGTCAGCCGCTTGGACCAAGGCCTGGACACCGTGGTGGGGGAGCGGGGCTCGCGCCTTTCCCAAGGTCAGAAGCAGCGTCTGGCCATCGCCCACGCCTTGGTTATAAACGCCCGGGTGCTAATCTTGGACGAGCCCACCAGCGCCCTGGACAAAACCTCGGAGCTGATTATCGCCCAGACCATCCGGGACTTGGCCTCGCGGCTCACGGTCATCGTCATCGCCCACCGCCTGGAAACGGTGCGCCGGGCGGACCGCATACTGCTTCTGGAGCGGGGCCGCCTCACTGCCCAGGGAGATCATGATTCCCTGCTGGCCGGTTGCCCCCAGTATCGCGAGCTTTTCAGCGTTCCCCGGTAAAACCGGATCCCATCAGCCCCGCTTGGGCAGCAGGGCGGCCAGACGCCGTTGCACCGCCTTGAGCAGGTGCCTCAGGGCCAGGTGACGCCCCAGGAAGCGGCGCAGCCTTATTTCCCAGCGGGGAACCTGGCCGGCCGCCCGGGGAAAGGCCTCCAGCATGTTCAGCGGCGGGCGGGGCTCCAGGGAGTCCCAATGGATCAGGCCGCGCATAACCGCGTCCCAGGCCATGACCAGAGCCATGGCTTGGGAGAGGTCGCCATCGGTCTCGGGCTCGGAGCGCATGGCCATCTGCTGCTGGGCCCGGGCCAGATAGGCGGCGAAGTCAAAGGAGGCGGGGTCGCCGGGGTAGAGGTCGGTGAGGGCGTAGTCCAGCTGCCGGGAAATCAGTTCCCTGATGTCCCGGTAGTTGCGGTGGTGGATGTGGGGGCCCTGGCCGGGGGGCGCTTCCCACAGGCGGCCCGGCCCGGTGGTCACCACCGGAGGGGTGTGGTGGGCGTCGGGCCAAAGCACCGCTCCCCGCTTGAACAGGCGTATCTGGTAGTCGGGATGCCGCCCCCCGCCCAGCATCACCTGCTCGCCCAGGTAGTTGTAGCGGGGCAGGGCGAAGGCGTCAAAGCTTTGCCCCTGCTTGGCGATGAGGCCGCGCACCAGCTCCGGCGCGTCGTCGGAGAGATACTCGTCCGAGTCCAGCACCAGCACCCAGTCTCCCGAGGCCTTGGCCACGAAGCGGTTGCGCACCCCGTCGATGCGCGGAACAAGCTCCACCTGGTGAACCACCGCGCCGTGACGGCGGGCGATCTCCACGCTATGGTCGGAGCTTTCCATGTCCACCACCATCAACTCGTCCACCCAGGCCAGGCTGGCCAGGGCCGCCTCCAGGGTGGCCGCCGAGTCGCGGGTATGCACGATGCCGGTGATCTTGGCGCTAGGCATAACTCATCCGTCCAGGGTGTAGCGTCCCTGCCAGCGGGACATGAACAGTTTGCGGCTGGGGCGGTCCAATTGGCTGCGCCCCGGGGTCAGGGACTCGAAGTGCAGCGACTCGCTGCCCTGACAGCAGAAAACCCGCCAGCCACCCTGCCGGGCCCGCAGGCAAAAGTCTATGTCTTCCAGGCCGAAGGGGTAATCCTCGTCCAACCCGCCCAACTCCCGCCACAACTCGCCCCTGATGAGCATGCAGGCCCCGGTCACCGCCTGAAACTCCCGCTCCAGGCGGGGCATCAGGTGGCTGGGCTTGGTGCGCAGCAAATGGTAGGGCCCCTGCTCGCCTGGGCCGAACACCACGCCGGCGTGTTGCAGGCTGCCGTCGGGAAAGACCATCCTGGCCCCGCAAACGCCCGCCTGGGGGATGCGCCGCAGCAGGGCCAGCATCTCGGCGATGGTTTCCGGTTGCAGCAACACGTCGTTGTTGAGCAGCATGTAATGCTCGGCGGGCCAGCGCAGGGCGGCCAGGTTGTTGGCCCGGGCAAAGGAATGGTGGGCGTCCAACCTGATCAGCTCGGCCCCGGCGGCGGCGATGCGCTGGGGGGGCAGGGGAGGGCGGCTGGCGTTGTCCACCACCGCCACCGTGCTTTGCTCCCGCGCTCCGGCCGCCTCCAGGGAACGGCCCAGGGCGGCCAGGCACTGCTCCAGCAGGGGCAGCATGCCCCGGGAGGGGATTATCACGGTGAGCAAGTTGGAGGTCATGGGCCGGCCCTCTCGGCCCGGGCCAGACGCCAGGAGCGCAGGCGATAGGCGCAGTGGCGCAGGCGGGGCCGCCAAAATTTTTGGTAGCGGGCCATCACCGGAGCCAACAGGCGCTCCAGTTCCTCATAGTCCACTCCGGCCATGATTACCCGTCCCGGCCGGCGGCTCCCCGCCTGGGCGTGGTCCGGGCTCAACATAAGGCCTTTGTCCATGGCCCAATCATACAACCGCGAACCCGGGATGGGGCTCAGGAAGGAGGGGGAAAAATAGGCGGGGCGAATCTCCTGGATGGCCCGTAGCCCGGCCATATCGTCCTCGCGGCGCCATACGCCGTCTTCCCGGGGCACGCCCAGAATCAGGTTGGCGTAGATCTCCAGGCCCAGGTCTTGGCAGACGGCCGCCGCCCGGCGGTTGATCTCGCTGGTGGTGCCCTTGCGCAGCCACTTGAGCAGAGGGTCGCTGAAGGATTCGAAACCGATGCTTATGACCTTGAGCCCGGCGTTGCGCATGTCACCGATGATCTGCGGGTGGCGGCAGATCATGTCCGCCCGGCAGGCGGCCCACCAGCCCACTCCCCGGCGGGGATAGCCCGCCTGGTGCATGGCCTGGCAAAACTCGCTCACCCACGCCGGGTCCATGAGGAACTGGTCGTCGTGGAAAATTACGCCCCGGAAGCGGTAGCGTTTCCACAACTCCTCCAACTCGGCCATGACATGGCTCACCGAACGGCGGCGCAGGTAGGGGATGCGTTTTTGGGGGTCATTGGGCGCGGGCTGGGTGTAGAGGTTTTTTTCGCCGGGGCCGCAGCAAAAACGGCAATTCCATGGACAGCCCCGGCCGGTGAGCATATCCACGATGGGAGTGGGCAGGCTCCATATGGGGTAGAGCAGGCGGCGGCGGTAGCCGGGCAAAAGCTCCCGCAGGGCAAAGGGCAGGGCGTCTAGGTCCGGCGGCTGCCCCCAGCTTATGGCCGGGAACGAGTCCGGGTCGGCGATGATCGCCGGCAGGCTCACCTCGCCCTCGCCTTGCAACACCCGCTGGGCCCCGGCCTCCAGGGCCTCTCGGGGCCGCATGGTGAAGTGGATGCCCCCGGCCAGGCGCAGGGCCTGGGGCGCGGCCTCCTTGGCCAACTCCAGGCAGCGGGCCGCCCCGGCGGCCTCCTGGGTGCGGGCGGTGACGCACACCACCTGGGGCGCGGCCCGGGCCATCTGCCGGCCCACCTGCTCCCAGCCGGACAAGAGGCGCAGGTCCATGAGGCTTACCTCATGGCCTTCTTGTTGGAGCACCGCCCCCAACTGGGCCAGGCCGTGGTGGGGCAGCAGGTCGTCCAGGTCCAGGGGATCGCGGCCCGATCCCCATCCCCGGGAGCCTTGCCGCGGATTTACCAACAGCACCTTAGCCATGAGCGGCACCTGGCCTCATGGTGGGGGTGGGAGGGAACGCCCCCAACATCGCATTTGGTTGATGGCGGCCAAGCCTCAGATAGGCAGGTATCGGAAGGCTTGCCATAAAACGTGCCTCAGTACGTAGTAATCCCAGGCCAGCATGATTACCAGCAGCAGGCAAGCAGCCCTGCCTTGCCAGCGCTTGGGGGCCAACTGCAACAGGCCGCCTGCCTGCAAGTAGGCTATGGCCCAGGCGGCGGGGAAGATAAGGCGCCCCTGCAATGCGTATACCCCGCTATTGTAGGTTAGAAAGGCGGCAAAGGCCAACAGCAGCCAGGCCGGAGCCAACGACTGCACCAAGCGCTCCCGCCAATCCGGGGCGGCCAAAACCACCCGCGCCCAGAATAACAGACCCAGCGCTCCGCCGAACAACAAGAAGGCATCCAAGACGCGGTAGGCCGCCGGGTGCATGAGAAGGGCGAACTGGCCAAACACCGCGTAATAGCTCCAGCGGAATCCCTGAAATTCTTCCCGGAAGAAATCCCAGGGATGCATGGTGGTGGCGCGGGTGGCTACGTAGGGTTCCCACAGGGCCCGGTCCAGAAGCAGGGCGTCGCCGAACATCAAGTAGTTGCGCAGCAGCCAGGGCGACAGCAGGGCCAGGGTGGTGGCCACCAGCATTAGGGCCAGGCCCAGGCAGCGGCGCCAGGGGGCTCCGCCGAACCGGGCGCCCAGGAAGACTGCCACGGCGGCCACTCCGGCCAGGCCCGCCGCGTTCATCTTGGCATAGGCGGCCAGGGCGCACAGGGCTCCCAGCAAGGCGGCGGTGGCCAAGGTGGGCGGCCGGGCCTGCCGCAGGGTGCGGGCCAACACCCATAGGGCCAAGGCGGCCAGGGCGGTGGCGGCCACGTCGTTGCTCACCGAGGCGCAAGTCTCCAGCCAGCGAGGGTTCAGGGCCCACAGGCTGGTGGCGGCCAGGGTCAAGGGCCGGTTTCTCCGGCTGAGTTTCCAGAACAGGGCTTGGCCCAAAAGCACCGCGAACAGCCCCCAGAGCAGGGAGGTCAAGCGCATGGCGTACATGGCGCGGGCGCCGGCCTCTTGCTGAGGGCCTTGCAGCGGCAGGTAGCGCCGGTGAATAGTTTGGCCCGGCGGTGCGGGGGCGCAACGGAACGCGGGGTCGATGGGCGGGAAGCGCAGGGGGCCTTCATAGCCGGCGAGCCAAACCGCCGGAGCCAAGCTCAGGTAGTACAGCGGCGTCTGGAATTTTTCCTGATGGGCGGCGAGCCGGGCATGGTGGGCCAGGACGTGGTCGCGTTTAAGCTTGGCCGCCCAATACACCGCATTGCTGAAGTGGCGCAACTCGTCGGGGTTTTCATATGGAGGCGCCAAGAGGACCATGGCCCCGGCGGCCAGCAGAAACAGCGGCGGCACCAGGGCCCACCAGGCGCGGGCGGGGAGGCTCAATCCCTCCACTCCCTGAGGGGGCCCTCCAATAAATGGGCCAGCCGCCGTTTCTGGGCGTAGGGGTGGTAGCTAAAGGCGGTGGCCCGGGCCCGCAGGCGCATAAGCTCGCGCTGCCCGGCCTGACTGGGATGCATCAGGCGGCCCAGCCGCTCCAGGAGATTTTCCGGTTCATCCACCAGGCAGTTGTACCCGTCGCGCAAATATTCCATGCCCCCCTTCACCGGCACCGAGGCCACCAGGCAGCCGGCGGCCATGGCCTCCAGGGAGGGCAGGCCGAAGTCCTCGCCCAGCGATGTGGCCAGGTAAACCCCGGTTTTTTGCAAAAAGCGGCATATTTGGGGCTCGTCCAGGCCGTCCAGGGGACGCCAATTTAGCATGGGCAGGGAGCGGGCCGTCTTGGTGGCTATGCCCAGCCCCCGGCGGGGCATGTAGGCGGCTTCATTGTCCAACTTGAGTTCGCCTTGGGCGAAGAACGCTGCGGAGATGCTGATGCCCACCCGCACGGTTTGCCGCCCATACTCTTCCCGGGCCAGGCGGTCCGCGCTTTCCCAGCAGGTCAGCAGGCTGATCCGGGGGTGGGCGAACACCTTTTCCATGTTGGTGACGCCCTGCACATGGCCGGCCAGCCGGGCCCCGGTGTCCGCCAAGAATTCCAGGTCCGGCGGCCAGGTAATGACCGCCCAATCCTGGGGTGTGATTTCCCTCAAGGCCCGCTCCTGGTCCATCACCGGCACCGAGCAGGCAAACCACTGGGGCGCCCGGCCCCCCGGGATGGCCACCACTCCCCGCACCCCCAAGCTGATGAGCATCTCCATGAACTGGAAGCCCACCTTGACCCCCCCGGCGATGCCCTCGGTGGGCAGGAAATAATAGATCACTTGAGCACTCCCTTGGCCCACACGCCGGGCAGGGTGAGGAGCCCCAGGCCCACCGCGAAAAAGTAGCCGTGATGCTTGGCCGCGTATTTAAGGCGGCCCCGGGCCAACAGCCAACGGCGGCGGGCGGTGCTCACCTTGGCTCCCTGGGCGGTGAGATGGGGCAGGGTGTAGGGCAACTCCACCACTTGGCCCTCGGCCTGGTGCAGGCGCAGACCCAGTTCCACGTCTTCCATGTACATGAAGTATTCGTTGGGCAGGCCGCCCAGGCTCAGGAACAACTCGCGCCTGATGAACAGGCAGGCCCCGTGGGCCCAGTGCCAGGAGCGGTCGTGATACCCGGGCCGCCGGCTGAGGCCGGCCAGCCACTGGGGCCATGGCCAGCCCAGCGCCATCAGGTCGTGGGTCAGCTTCAGGCGGCTGTAGCCGGGCTGGCGGCCGGGAATGACCTGGCCGTGGTCCTCCAGGGCCGGGGCGGCCATCACCTTGTCACCGGCGCGCAAGGCGGCCAGGCCCAGGGAAAAAAGCTCCGGCGTGGCCATACAGTCTGGGTTGAGCAGGCACAAATACTCGCCCTGGGCTGCCCTCGCCCCCTGGTTAACCGCCCGGGCAAAGCCCACATTGACGGGCATGGCCAGGAGCTTCACGCCGCGGCTGCGCACCAGGTCGGCGGTTTGGTCGCTGGAGGCGTTGTCCACCACCAGGGCCCTTTGGGCCCATGGCCCCAGGCTGTCCAGGCAGGCCCCAATGACCCCCGCCGAGTTGTAGGTCACTATGATGATGGACAGCTCCACCCCTAGCCCACTCCCTGGCGCCAGGCGGCGCGTATGCGCAAAAGTTGCCGCCAGCCGGGCCGGAGGCAGAAATTGCTGAAGTGGGCCACGTAGGCCCCGGGCCGGGGGAAGCCCTGGTCCCAGTGCTCGCAGTGGTTCCAATACCAGGGCAGTTCCTGGCAGGATCCAGGGCATAGGTTGTTGGTGTAGTACTGGAAGTAATCCTGGTCGGCGATGATGTGCTCTCCCACCCGGTGGTCGCCTGGCCGGTTTGCCAGCATTTCTCGGGCCCAAGCCAGGAAGCGCTTCATTTCCTCGCGCGTGGCCAGGACCACCCCGGAGTTGTAAAAGCGAAAATCCTCCAGTGATGGCGGATAGGCGTCCGGAGCCAGCCAGGCCAGGGAATACTCCTTGTAGTGCTTTAGAAAATCGGTCCGATTCATGGTGGAATTTATGATGGTTGTCTGCTCCACCAAGCCCATGCCCCGGCCGTCCAAGGCCCGGCGGACGTCTTCGGCGTTAAGGTCACGCACCAACACCGCGTCGGCGTCCATGAGCATGACCCACTCGGATTCCGTGTGCTCCAGGAAGGCCTCCAGGGCGGTGAATTTGGCTAAAAAACGCCGCGCTCTGACTTGATGCTCCACCGAGCCCAAGGGATGGGTCATCAGGCGGCGGCTCCGGCGCAGTCCGGTTTTGAGCAGGTTGTCCGTGACCACGAAAACCCCGAATCCGCTACGCCGCAACACTGACAACACCGCCTGGCGGCCTGATAGATAATAGGTCGGGTGGCCGTGGATCACCACACACACCCAAATCTCCGTAGCATTCATGGTTTCCCCCTGCCACCCAAGTGCGGACCGCGCTCCCAGG
>Ga0180009_10005271_pt1 | contig 13903 bp, 16 predicted proteins | sample OS_PC_MetaG_FD_123537 | JGI IMG/M metagenome (GOLD analysis project Ga0180009, IMG submission 123537) | Groundwater microbial communities from the Aspo Hard Rock Laboratory (HRL) deep subsurface site, Sweden - OS_PC_MetaG | ecosystem: Environmental > Aquatic > Deep subsurface > Groundwater... | reverse complement strand
GACGGTAGCTTCTCCGATATTCAACTGCCGGGCAATCTTGGTTTTTGCCATACCGCTTTCGGCAAGGCTTACGACTTCTTGTCTTAACTCGGTAGCCAGTGGAGTACGTCCTTTATACTTGCCCGCGGCTTTTGCCTTGGCGACGCCTTCCCGCTGCCTCTCCAACATGATTTCCCGCTCGAATTGAGCGACACCGCCCAAGACGGTGAGCATCAGCTTGCCGGTAGGCGTCTGCGTATCCATGCCCAGGTTAAGAATGCGCAGGCCGGCCTGCTTTTGTTCCAGTGTCTGAATAATGGCCATGAGATCCGCAACCGATCGAGCTAAACGGTCAAGCTTTGTCACGACCAAGACATCGCCCTCCCGGGTAAACTCCAAGGCCGATTCTAACTGAGCCCGAACGGCAACCGAGGAAACCTGTTCCTGGAATATTTTTTTGCACTGAGCCGCTTCGAGTTCTCGAAGTTGTGCTTCAAGCCCGGCAATTTGTTCAGTCGTCGACGTTCTGGCGTAACCGATAATCATGTTTCTCTCAATAGAGTTTCAAGTGATGTGATAGAGTGTCTATCATAATGCAATTTAATGTCTATTGATAGGCTTTTAAGCAGGGTTGTGACTCTATCATTAGACCAAGGTCTATTGAGAGTGTTGGCTTATGAGTGGGGCGCAGGATATGGAAAAAATCGGTCGCTGGTTCCGTCTTCAAAACTATCGGGCATTCCATTTGAAAAATCGCCCACTAAGTCTGATGCGAATCCAGCCAGATTTTGAATGCCTTGAATCGGCCATTTTGCGACATTCAAAGTTTTAGCGTATGTACAGCAGTCGCTTAATGTAGAATTCACTGGCCAGCACGGCTTTTCGCGCAGGTCCGGTTGACCGCCGGGATGGACGTCATGGCGCGACACGCCGCTTTGTTAGCAGCAACTGTACCATGCAGTAGAGCCGATGGAACAGGTAGTCGATGTGCACCGAATCTGTAACGGCGGTTTGGGAGACCTCGGTGTGCCGTATGTGAAACGAATTACCGATATTAGTAAGGGCTTGAGCCTCGACATCTAGAGCAGTACGAAAAGCAGTGTCCGGCGAAGCCTTCAAGAGCAACGACTCGACAGAGAGTCTTTTGTTGTTTGGATCTTCCAGAGACTTCAGTCGCTCCCAATAGTCCCATAAGCGTTCCAATGATTCACGACGAATAGCGGGGTCTGGGTTTAGGAATTTCACTCGACTTTCTTGAAGCATTGTGTCGAGAACCCGATCTCCGGTGCGAAGAATGGCAGACGACAGACTTTCTCGAAGTACCGTAGGTGCAAGCCGGACAAACTGTCCAGCGTTACCGAGTTCGTAAGCAAGGTTGTTACGGGAAAAAATTCTGTTGATGTCAGCGCGGAACGCCTCTTTCCCTTCCGCTATATCGAAGCTGAGATGGTAGTGACCGAAGAAGCTGTGATGTGAGCCTTGAATTGGCTTCCCTACGGAACGATAGCAAAACTCGATGAGGTCCAGTACCAACAGTGTGGCGGGAGCGCACGCCTGCATTTCAGAGAAGAATCCGTCCTGTACGCGTTCGGTGGTTGCAAGCGGCCAAGTAAGACCGGGCATTTCAGCAAGAACCGCCAGCGAAAGAGAGTCTTCGTCGGTACCTATCGGGCCTTGTCCATCAGGGCAATGGGCTGGAAATCTTGCACCGAAAGCACCCGTGGTGATTAGCGATCGAATCAGCGCGACGACCCCACCCCATGCAACAGGAGATACGATTTCCTCGGTACGTGGCATCGGGCCTTGCTCTCTATCGCTGAAGTAGTCAGTCATGGTGATCTCAAGACGCCCAACGTAAAGCTAAGCCGTCCACTGGAGAGAAGCGGAAGAGGGTCGGCTTGAGCGCAATGTTAAGCATTTTCTGTACATTTAACTGCGAGAACAAGGGCATTCACACTGTTGCATTTGTTGCATTTCCAAGAATACCCTTCTTTCAATACATGTCGCCATACTTTAATTGTCTGTACACACCCGACTTTAGCACACTGGAGTGTATATTGGTTCGGCATCCAATTAGCTTTCCCACTGCCCTCGTCGGTGATGGAGTATGTGGATTTGCACTTACAACACTCAGCTATTACTTCTTTCTGACCGAAAGGAATACGTTTGCGAATAGGCTGTCTACACTTAATGCAATCCAAAGTCGTGACATTGCCAGCAATAACATTAAAGATTGGCGAGGATAGAACCTGATCAATAAAAACCTCTATGTCTTCGCATCGAGTTCGGATCTTATTAAAATCGAGTGGCTTTCCTTCGCGTATATGCTTCATCAATGGCACGTGAAGAAAACTGCCCAATGCGTCATAGTGTTTTCTTAGAGTTTCCATCCCTAAAACTTTCTCTGAGCCAAGAGATTCCATTTTGGACGCAGGAACCCCATATTGCTCTTCAATACCAGCAGCTACAGCACTGTCTTTATCCACCATAGGATCAACTTCGAGCAGGATAGACATTACCTTGCGGGGCTGCCACGTCTCGTATTCGCTTGGCGGAAATTCCTCTTTATATGCGAGTGCGCGGTCATATGTGAGAGCTTCCATTGCCATTCGCAGTTCAAGAGCGGCATATTTCAGCCGATGATCGAGTTTCGAGGCGAGTTCACCCTCGGCATTCTTGAGATGCGTTCTTGCCAAATTCCGATAATCCATATTTGCCTCGAAATGCTAATGTTTAACGGGTCGAATAAGGAGACGCGTCAGCGTCTGTCTTGATTCGATTGATGGCGATGCGTTAAGAGTAGTATTAGGTTTATCAATCTGTACGCTCCTTATTCGACCCGATGGCTCCGCGAAGCGGAGCCATCAAGGAATTAGATAGTTAACTGTATATCTATCGGAAGATATTCTTCTACACAATAAATTATTGATCAGCATATGATTTTCCTTTCTGTATATTCGGTGAGAAGTGTTAATGGCCGGCACGGTTGAGTTTGCAGTTATTGAATCACATGAGTCTATCCGCTATTTCCTGTTTTCGGACTAATCCTTACGGCCACCCAGCAAGACGCAAAAGGTGCTCAGGACTAAATTATCGATTATGCCGTAGTCAAAAAACATCTTAAACAAACCTCACCTCCACCATTTCATTAAGCCGTTTCCGCCTCAATTCCCAATCCTTCATCACTGCCGATAGCAGCTTATAAAACGCCTGACTGTGGTTGCGTTCCTTCAAATGACAAAGCTCATGCGTTATCACGTAATCGATGCAATCCTTCGGCGCAGCGATCAGCTCCGGATTGAGGATGATAGTGCCTTGCGCGGTACAGCTTCCCCAGCGCTTGGACATAAAGCGAAGCTGTATGCCTTGGTCATGTTCGATGCCCAATCTGGCAACGTGCCGAACACAAACCGCATAGCGTTCGGAAAAGATGACCCGGGCTCGAGAGCGATACCAATCTTGCAATAGCGTTTTGACTTTATCAGTATTGTCCGGATGAGCGGTCTCGATGATCAAACGACCCTGCATGAGTTTGACTTGATCGGCCGCACCCGGCTTGACCCATAACCGATATTGCCGCCCTAAATAACGATGCGTTTCACCGGTCACATAGCGCCTTTGGGGAAGAATCGGCGGATAGGCTTCAAACTGCAATTTTTGCTTAAAAATCCAAGTTGCTCTTTTTCTGACCTTCTCGGCAATGGCTTCTTGATCGGCATTTCTCGGGGCATCGACAATGACCCGGCCATCCGGATAAACATGAATGGCCAGTGTTTTACGATCGCACGCATTCACCGAATAAACGATCTCGGTCTGTCCGAATAAAATCGAATGCGGCTTGGATTCCTTCACGGCTACAACCGGGCCGTTCATGACAGATCGCGCCGTTCGGAAATCGACAATACTTGCTGCGTGATGCGCACGATCAAATCCAGATCCATCGCCAATTCATAACGGCCTTTGAGGCTATAGAGATAGTCTTCTATTTCGTTCATCATCCCGTTTTTAATGTCCTGGTTACGCGTCCAGTCGCGGATTTTGTGTTCGCGGATAATGGCTTCCAGTTTCACGGCGGTCTCTGCGGCAAACAGGTCGGGTGTGACCCCTGGGACCGAGTACGCCGCCAAGGGTTCTTGAATCACGCCATAATAGGCTTTGGCTTCGTCGCGGTGCGCCAAAATATCCGGCAGTTCGGAGCCGGTTTTACCGCGTAATTCATCCAGCGTTTCACGAACACGCTTCAGATATTCCATGTCAGACAGGCGTTTCGCGCGGTGTTCGGCAATCGCTTCATCGATCAGCTCGGACAGGCGTTTATATAAGGCCGGGTCTTCTTCCATCTTTTCGGTGATGGTTTTCTTTACCCGTGAGGCAATAGCATCGGCCTTGGCCGCATCGCCTTCAATCGTGTCGATTTCATGTTCGAATTCATCGATCGCAAACACGTTGACCGGCTCGATGAGCTGTTTCACGGCATCGGCCCCGATGTATTTATTCACCATGTTGCGGATTTGGGTTTCATAGGATGAATAATCCACCGCTTCGCCGTAGCGTTGCTTGACCGCTTGCCGCAGATTGAGGAAATACTTCAAATCGTCCTTGTAGCGGGCGATTTTCTGTTCCGGCGTTTCGTCCTGAAACTTGGCATTGGCCAACGCTAATTGCAGGTTTTTGGCAAAAGCAGCCAGACACTCATAAAAGCGTTGCCGCCGGTCTTCCGGTTCCAAATGGCGCTGCATCGCTTCCAGGTCTTTTTGATTGCCGACCTCTTTGAATACTTCCCACACATTGGTGTGGCGTTGCGGCAGCCGTTTAATTTCTTCGCTGATGTCGGTCAGCGTGCCTTCGATATCTTCCGGATCGAAACCTTCATTTTCGAGGGCGGCGTAAGTATCGATCGCCTCGTTCAGTTCGCCGAAAATACCCCGGTAATCGATGATCAGCCCGTAATCCTTGCCTTCAAACAAGCGGTTCACGCGAGCAATGGCTTGCAGGATGTTGTGCTCGCGCAAGCGTTTATCCAGATACAGTACGGTATTGCGCGGCGCATCGAAACCGGTGAGTAATTTGTCGACGACGATCAGAATTTCCGGTTCATCGGAATACTTAAAAGCATTGATGACACTGTCCAAATAGCTTTGCTCATTGCCGTATTTGGCCATCATCGCTTTCCAGAAGGCTTGCACGTCTCCCAGCGCATTTTCATCGACCGTTTGATTGCCTTCGCGGGTATCGGGGGCGGAAATCACCACCTCCGTCGATACATCGCCAAACTCGTCAAAGTATTTTTTATAGCGCAACGCCATGGCCTTGCTGGAAACGGCAAGCTGACCTTTCTTGCCGGTGCCTTTGTAATTGGTTTTGAAATGTTGGCCGATGTCATAGGCGATCTCGGCCATGCGCTGTTCGGATTTACTCAGTTCTTCTTCGCGGCGGAATTTCTTCTTGAGATCGGCTTTTTGTTCTTTCGTCAGGTCTTTGGTGATCCGTTCGAACCAAAGATCAATTTGTGCCTGGTCGCCGTGTAATTCGCTCATGCGGCCTTCGTAAAGTAACGGCGTCACGGCGCCGTCGGCCACCGCTTGGTTCATCGTGTATTTATGGATAAACCCGCCGAACTTGGCCGCCGTGGTCTTTTCCTTCTTGAGTAGGGGTGTGCCGGTAAAACCGATATAACAGGCATTCGGAAACACGTTCTGCATTTTGGCGTGCGACACGCCGTATTGAGAGCGGTGCGATTCATCGACCAGCACAAAGATATTGCTGCTTTCATCGCTGATTTTTCGCTTGCGGCTGGCCGATTCGAACTTGTCGATAATCGTCGTGATGATGCTGGCCTTGTTGTGAGCGATCAGTTCGATCAAATGCTCGCCGGTCTTGGCTTGCACGACCGGTTTGCCGCAAGCATGAAAAGTCTTGTAAATCTGATCGTCCAGATCGACGCGATCGGTGACCAGCACGATTTTGGGATTGACAATATCCGGCGATAACACAAGGGCTTTGGCCAACATCACCATGGTCAGGGATTTGCCGGAACCGGTGGTATGCCAGATCACGCCGCCCGGTCTTTGGCTATCGCCTTTGCGTTGGCTAACCCGCGCTAATGTTGCGCCCACGGCAAAATATTGCTGATAACGGCAAATCTTCTTTTCCTTGTTGTCGAAGACGATGTACTGATAAATCAGCTCCAGCAACCGTGCTGGCCGCAATAGGCTATGCAGGGCTTTATCCTGCGGCGAAGGCAGACGTTCCCCCGATTGCCAAAGGGTTTCCATATATGCCCGCTGCCGCTCATCACGTTCGACAAACAAAAGGGCGTTGAAATCTGCTCCGGCGGGTTGATTGACCAGCTCACGCAAATGCTTTTCCTGCCCGTCTTTGTCTTGTTCCTTCCAGATCGCCCAAAACTTGGCCGGTGTGCCGGTGGTACCGTACAGGGCTTTGTTCTGGCTGACCGATAGCAACAGTTGTGCGTAGGTGAACAGCTCGGGGATTTCATCGGTGCGCTGATTGCGTAAATGCTGGCTAATGCCTTCTTCGGCGGCATCCTTCAAATCGGGTCGCTTGCATTCGATCACCGCCAACGGAATGCCGTTCACGAACAGCACGATATCCGGCCTGCGGGTTTGTTTGCTGTGACGGCGCTCCAAAACAAACTCATCGCAGACATGATAGACATTGTTTTCCGGATGTTTCCAATCGATGTAATGCAGAGAAAAGCTTTTGGTGTAACCGTCAATGGTTTGTTCCAGCGCTTTACCCAAGGTGAGCAGATCGTAAACCTGCTCACTGGTGTTCATCAGGCTATCGAACGGTATATCGGTCAAAGCCTGCACGGCTTTTTGAATGTTACTCTCGCTGAACGCGTATTGCTGGCCCTTGAAGGTAATCGAATTGAATTTACGAAGTTGTTCCTTCAACACGCTTTCCAAGATCAGCTTGGAGGTGCGGCCACCGCGCAAGGCCAGATTTTCCGAAGGGGTTAGATAGCGATAACCCAGCTTGTCTAGCAAGGTGACGGCGGGCAGTAGCGAGGATAAGTCTTCCAGATAGTCATGGGCGGCCATATTAAAATCCAGTCATTCCTGATTGCAATTTACAATCCTGTTTTAATTCCATTAGAATGACAAGCAACACGCCCCCTTTCGTTAATATTGCTCCGGCAATAAAACTGCTTAGGGGCTTTTTTTTGCCTATTGCTTTTGTCATTACCATACCTTACACTTCTTTTAAAGGTTCCCCCTTGATGACAAGAGCCCAAGGGGCTCTCTCCGGAAGGAGTAGTCGAGGGGGTCATTTTTTAAGTCATTAAAAAATATCAATAATAGTACCGCGTTCCGGTTCTAAAAATATCAAATTCACTGCTTAAAGCCGGTTTAATTCGGTCATCATACTCAGTGTCACCTGTTTGCCACTTTCTAAAGATCGCCCAATTGCAATAATCGGCAATCTGCAAGCCGTAATGCGACTTTGACGCATGGTGAAGTATCTTGAAACGGCAATCTTCCGGAAGCATTTCTTTAAGAATGTGCTTGATGGCTTTCTCTACAGATTCCCGTTTACGTTTAATCGGAATGGTGTCGGTGATGACAATGATTTCATCGATATGGGTACCGTTCTCCCGTTCCATCACATGCCGCAGCAAGTATCCCAGCATCTTCGGATAGAACTGTTTTTCGTCGTGTAAAGCTGGCTCGGTTTTTCTTTTCTCGACGACCAAACTATCAATTTTAATATGATTCAGGGCATTCCCAAGAATCCCAAACACTTTCTTGCGCACATGTGCATTATCCTCGGCACAATGAAAATATTCGGTATTGAGTCCATATTCCAAACAGTCATGCTTATACTCATCAATTTGAGTATAAGTCGAAAATGGGCGTTTCATTGTAACGCTGGTCAAAACAAAGTAAGGCGTCCCCTTGGAACTAAAGTCAAAATTTCCACCTTCATCGAGAAAAATATAAACGCAGTTAGTCAATTGAAACTCCAGAGCAACAGGGTTCAGTGTGTCAATAAAGACAATACCGTTTCAAAGGCTTTGACTTCCGCCGCTATCGACAACTGGAAAAAATCTCGATAATCGTTTTGGGTATGGGCTTTATCCAAGGCTTCGTAATAGGCCAAACGGTCGGCGGCCTGAAAGATCACCGGTAAAAATCCGGCTTTCATCAAGTCGAAATTCATCAGCAAACGCGCGGTGCGGCCATTGCCATCGACAAAGGGATGGATTTTGACGAAGTCCACATGCAAGCGGGCCGCGCGTTCGAGGGGGTGACCGTCAAAGGCGTGGTAAGACTGAACTAATTCAACCATCTGTTCGGGGATATGCAGAAAGTCCGGCGGCCTATGTTCGGCACCGGCAATCAACACGTTTTCTTTGCGATAAACCCCAGCGTTCGGATTGTCGATATTTTTCAACACCAATTGATGGATGGCTTTGATCAACCGTTCGGAAAACGCTTCGTCACCGGCATTCACCGCCTCGACGTAGTCAATGGCATCCTTGTGATTGATGACCTCGAAATGCTCTCGCATCGATTTGCCGCCGATGGTAATGCCCTCCAGCACCACCTTGGTTTCTTTCAGCGTCAGCGTGTTGCCTTCGATGGCGTTGGAGTTGTAGGTCCATTCCAACACCCAATGGTCATGCAGGGATTTCAGGGTATGCGGCGGCAATGGACGGCGGGCGTCCAGCTCGGCTTTCAGTTGGTCGCAGCGTTCAAACATGAGCTTCTACCTTAACCCGCTTCTTGCCGGTCAAAAGCTGTTGCATCAAGCCTTTTTTTTGCTCTTTCAGGGCGGAAAGGTGTTTTTGGTGGGTTTGGATTTCAGTGTCGGCGGTAGTGAGGACTGAGGCGATTTTTTGTTGTTCTTCTATTGTCGGTAATTGCAATTCATACCAATGTTCAAAATCTCCTGGCATGTGTGGTATGCCTGAACCTTCCCGAATTGCTCTAATTTTGTAGTTATCCTTCAATAAGCGATATGCAATAAATTGATTATTCGCTTTATTTGCCTTTAATCGACACCGAACAACTGTGGAAGAGACGACGCCTGTTAAGTTTGTTGTTACTTTCCCGGCATTTTCACCATCCCATAGAATTAGGATGTCTGTTGAAGTACAAGTTATTGCTTCATCAGAATCAGAATATAATCCGAATACCCCTTCAAAAGATGTTGAGCCTATATACGGCAATCCTTTGAATTCGGCATTGGTGGTGACAATCTTACCTTTGCATTTCTTACCTTTGAGCAAGTCACCAAGCCTGACTTCCGTCCACTCCCCCCCAAACCCAGCAAACCGTTTCTTGCCGGTCAAAAGCTGCTGCATCAGGGCTTTTTTGCGCTTTTGCTTGACCGCAATCAGGGTTTCCAGTTTTTCAATGGCTTTGTCCCAAGTGGATAGGATTTGGGCGATTTTTTGTTGTTCGGGGAGGGGGGGTAAAAGAAGAGGTAACGCTTTAATTGTGGGTAGATTTAACCCTGCTTTTGCTCCAGCATCATTCAACTGGTTTATTACCGCATTCATTTTCTTGGATGAAAGCAGATAAGCAATGAATTTAGAATTTGCTTTGTTCTGGTTAATTCGGACTAAGGCAGTGTGCTGATTGATAAAGGCTTCGCCAAAATTTTCAGGAATCCATCCAATTTTTCCAAGTTCTGCAGTAATTGAAATCAGAATGTCACCCTTCGCTAAAGCAGTCCTCTTTCCATCTGCAGAGTCGCTTTTTACATCAACATACTTCATATCATCGAGCTTAAGATAAATCCCATCCAGTCTCAGATTTGTCATACGAATGAATTTACTCCCAGATTCTGAGTAAAACTGTGCCCAGTCCCGAGAACCGCTTGTTACGGCAGTTGAAATTCTGCCAAGTTTTTCATGTCCCCACCCCTCAGGCACGCGCATAATCCAACTCCTTCAAATACCCCGCCATTTCCAGTTTCAGCCAGTCGCACATTGATTCCATGATTCTCATATCCATTCGATTCATGAATTCTGTTCCCAGGCTTTTTGTGCTTTTGCTGACAGAGACTCTACAGTTTCATCTTCCCAAAGTTGTGTTTGCCATTTTGTATAGTCAAATTGATCGCGCTTGATCAGCATAATGAAGCGCTCGGCATCCACCATGCTTAAACTGGAAAACAGAGACTGGAAGCCTGTTTCAATAATTTCACTATCGGTTTTCATGGTTTATCTCTTCTTCAATTTCAATAAAGCGCAAAGGGTTAATGGCCGTTATTTCCGGTATTGAAGCGGCCTTTTTTATAAGCTGTTTATCGGTGGTCAGAAAATAATCGGCTTTAGCGGCTACCGCACACGCACAATGCAACGCATCTTTTACCCGCAATCCCATGGTTTGATAGTGTTTGGCATTGGCAATGATTTCATCCGAAGGAGGAAGCAGAATTTTGGATTGATGCTTCCACTTGGCGATTTCAACCTTGTGTGCGAGATGAGGATTTTGATCGTTTTCAAATTGTAATATGTACGACCAGACTAAATCATACTGTTTCAGCAAGATTTTTTCTTGAATGTACAATTTTGCCTGTGTCTCCAGATTAACTCGATAATGTGATTGATCATCATAAGGGCGATTGAAGCAGCAATTATCCAGATACAGCAACATAACCCAATTCCTTCAAATAACCATTCATTTCCTGCTTCACACCCTCTAGCTCGGTTTCCAACTGGCTAATTTCATCCTGTACGGCCTCAATATCAATCTCCGCCTCTTCCTCAAAGGTATCGACATAGCGCGGAATATTCAGGTTAAAGTCGTTGTCTTTAATTTCGTCAAAGCTGGCGAGATAAGCATATTTATCCACGCTTTCCCGCGCTTGATAGGTCGCCACGATCTTGTCGATGTCCGATTGTCTGAGCCGGTTCTGGTTCTTAACATCCTGATAGTCGCGGCTGGCGTCGATGAACATGACATTGGTATCTGACCTGTTGCGCTTGAACACCAATACCGCCGCCGGAATGCCGGTACCGTAAAACAAATTGGCCGGTAATCCGATCACCGCATCGAGCAGGTTTTCTTCGATCAGTTGTTGACGGATTTTGCCTTCGCTCGATCCTCGGAATAACACCCCATGCGGCACTACCACGCCCACTCGTCCGGAATCTTGGGTGGTGGTTTCGATCATGTGCGAGATAAATGCATAATCGCCTTTCGATTTGGGCGGCAAGCCGCGATGAAAGCGTTTATACGGATCATTCCCCGCGTCATCATGTCCCCATTTATCCAGCGAGAACGGCGGATTGGCCACTACTACTTCAAACTTCATCGTGGTATCGTCCTCGATCAGTTTCGGGCTTCGGATCGTGTCGCCCCATTCGATGCGGGCATTGTCCATGCCATGCAAGAACATGTTCATTTTTGCCAGTGCCCAGGTAGCGCCGGTAATTTCCTGTCCATAAAGGGTAAAGTCCTTGATGCCGTTTTTCAAAAGCTGATTGCCGCATTTAATCAGCAAGGAGCCGGAACCACAGGCCGGATCGGCAATGCGTTCACCCGCTTGCGGGTTGACTAATTCGGCAATCAGTTCCGAAACTTCGGCAGGGGTATAAAATTCACCGGCTTTCTTGCCCGCACCGGCGGCGAATTTGGCAATCAGATATTCATAGGCATTGCCAATCACATCCAAATTGCCGACGCGGGACGGGCGTAAATCCAGCCGCGTATCGTTAAAATCCTCTAACAAATGCTTTAAGCGGGTATTGCGATCTTTAGTTTGGCCCAGATTGGCTTCGGAATTAAAATCGATATTGCGGAACACCCCGGAAAGCTTTTGCTTGTTGGTTTCTTCGATATGTTCCAAGGAGATATTGATAATCTCGCCAATGTTGGCTTCGTTACGCTGGTCGTACAGGTTTTGAAAACTGCACCCTGTGGGCAGCACAAAGCGCTCGCGCTGCATTCGGCGCAGGATCATTTCTTCATCATCGCCGAATTTTTCCTTCAGGCTTTTATAGTGTTCCTGCCAGACATCGGAAATGTACTTCACGAACAGCATGACCAGTATGTAATCTTTATAACTCGCAGCTTCGACCGCGCCTCGAAAGGTATCGCACGCCTTCCAGAGAATGCCGTTGATTTCGTCCTGATTGATTTTCGTACTCATTGTTATCCTATTGATACTGTTCTAAAGTTTTATCCAATAACGCATCTAAAAACTGTTTTTTCTTCTCGATCAACCGTTCTAACAGGGCTTTTTCTTTCAGTCTGCACACATGCGCGTTAACGATGCGCTCTTGCACCTCTAAGGGCGGCACGATCACCGGTAAATCCTCTAATGTCGTGCGATTGATATGCGGCAGGGCTGTGCCCGCGACATGCCTTGTAAAATAACGTTGCGCCTGGTTGTGATTGATATACCAAACCAGGTAAGCCGGTCTAACTATAGTCGGCTGGACCCTGACGATAAAAAAATGAGGTCCGGCAACCGTGGTTCTGAAATCTTTTTCAACTAAAACAGCAAATATGCGGTTACCACGCCCATTAAACAGGATGTCTCCCGGTTTCAAATAATCGGGATTTTTCCACCCTGTTAAATGAACCTTGAAAAGATCGGTGCTATCAATTCCGCTTTCCGGATCCACATCTTTCATTTGCACAACGGATACTTCACCATCCGAGGCATGTTCGATGCTCCCTCGAAAAGGATGGCCTGCCATTAAAGAGGTTATTTGCTTTAAAGCCGTTTTCATAAACTTTGCATTTTTTTCATTAATGCAAAGTTTAAGTACAGGCAAGGACCTCTGTCAAGCTGTTTTTTGCAGTAAAAGGGAAGATGCAAATAAATGGTTATTTGCCCTATATGCGGCTTATTCAGCAGCGGAGATAGATGATAATGAAGAACAACGATCAGGCTTTGCAGCATCTCAAACGAAGCAAACATACCGTTACAATACGATTTATTTGAGTTTTCAGCTTGCAGCTTGTATAGGACCTATCAGATTCTCGATGAGAGCCCGGTAACCCTTTTTCTTCTTGGCATCAAAAACCTTACTGGCTGCCTCCAATGCTTCCGGTTCGGTATCGAACCAATCCTTCCGCACGGTTCCGGGCGATCCCACTCTGCCCCATTCCCGGACCAACGACCAATCACCGAATAAGCCCGGCGTGACGAACAACTGATAGAACCGGTGCATGTTTTGGTCGGAATCGTGGCGTTCCAGGTAGATGCGGTTCATGGCTCACCTCAAATATCCGCCACCAACTTACTCAACCGCTCCTGCCCCGCATGCGTGTATATCTGCGTCGTGGCAATACTCTCATGGCCCAATAACGCCTGAATGTCCACCAGCTGCACGTCCTTTTCCAAGAGACGCGTGGCGTAGGTGTGCCGGAGCTTGTGCGGCGTGACTTTCTTTTGGATGCCGGCCTTGTCGATCATTTTCTTTAAATAAGCCCTGGCTGCATGCGCACTGGCCGGCTTTTGCCCCGGTTTTTTGGCGAACAGGTATTCATCCGGCGTTTTACCGACGATCGACAACGCCAGCACCCGGCCGAAACTTTCCGGCAACGGTACTTGCCGTTCCTTGTTGCCCTTCCCTATCACCCGTAATGATTTGGCCACGCCATCGACGACGCGGATCTGGTGCACTTGCAGGCTCAACGCTTCGCTGATGCGCAGGCCGGACTTCTGGATCAGCTCGAACAACAATTCGTAGCGCTGTCGCACTTTAATCGCCGAGGCCCGACTGCGGCCAAATATCGTTTCCGGAATATCATCATAATTGCGCGTCGAGCGATTGAAAATGTCTTGTTCTTCCGGCTCCAGCCAGACCGGTGCGTATTCTGATTAATTTGAACACTGATTCTGGACGAACGTGAACACCTAAAACCTAACGCATCGGTGGACGTGAATTTTTACGCCAAGTGTTCAACTTGAGTCAAGGAATTCATTTTTT
>Ga0180009_10005270_pt1 | contig 13906 bp, 10 predicted proteins | sample OS_PC_MetaG_FD_123537 | JGI IMG/M metagenome (GOLD analysis project Ga0180009, IMG submission 123537) | Groundwater microbial communities from the Aspo Hard Rock Laboratory (HRL) deep subsurface site, Sweden - OS_PC_MetaG | ecosystem: Environmental > Aquatic > Deep subsurface > Groundwater... | reverse complement strand
TTTTATCCAGACCCAATGCATTTTCAACATGGAAAAATTCAGGGACTTCATGAAAAAAGTCGTTGACATGGGGCTCCACGAAAAATGCTATATCCTGGCAGGGGTTACCCCCATGAAAAATGCCGGCATGGCAAACTTCATGTCAAAATTCGTCCCGGGCATGGATATTCCCGATTCTCTGATCAAACGCCTTAAAGGCGTGGATAAAAAAGACCAGTCGGAAGAGGGCATCAAATTTGCCCTGGAACAGGTTGCAGAGTTCAAGGAGATGGAAGGTGTGGCCGGTGTCCACATGATGGCCATTGAATGGGAGCACATGGTCCCTGAAATTGCCAAAAGAGCCGGAGTATTGCCAAGACCGGTTGTTTAACAGCATCAAGCATCAAGAACCCGGCCTGAAAAGAACCACTTTTCAGGCCGGGTTTATTTTTTTTATTGACGCGCGACACTAAAGCGTGACATATTATTGACGCGCTTTAGTGTCGCGCGTCATATTGCATGGCACGAAAGCCTGTGCCTTTTCCGATCCGTTTGAACAGGCTTTTTTTATAATGATACACCTGCCATATCTGCAGCCTTTCGAGGATGTTAACAAACGGGTCTCCCGCTTAGGTGCAACTATTCCATTGATCCGACACAACATGTGTCCCTTTATTGGTGACAGTGACACCGAATAATTTTTCACAAGATTTTTTGTGTTGGCTTCTGGCGGCGGGGTAAGTCACAACAAAACAAACTCGCTACATAAATGGACAAAGTCCACAGTTTGAAATCTTTAAGATACTGGTACAAATCACTTTACCATCAAACCCAGACGGTCTGATATTTTTGATGTCAGAATGGTTATAGTCTGGGGAATGTCGGATTGACCTGGAATATAGTAAAATATGTCCCTATTCCGGAAGCATTTTTATCCCTTGTTATTGGCTTTGGATTGTAATACATTTTGCCATCATGAAAAAAGTCCTTTTGATTCAGCTTCCCATACCCCAGCTCAATTTTGGTGTAAAAACCGGCAATATTCCATTGGGTGCAGCATATCTCAAACAGGCGGTAGCCGGGATTCCTGACTGCTGTGTCGATATTGTTCCGGAAAGTATGGCTTCGTATGCGGCAGATCAGGCCCTGATCCGGTACATTGTTGAACGCAGACCCGATATCCTGGGCTTTACGGTTTTCTGCTGGAACCTTGATCGATCGCTGTATATTGCCGAATGTATCAAACAGGAGATCCAGACCCGCATCATCTTTGGCGGTCCTGAAATCACGCCGGACAATACCCGGATACAATCTTCGGTAGTTGATTTTTATGTTTACGGTGAAGGAGAGACCATGTTTACAAGCCTTCTCACATCAGATGCGCCGTGGCATCAGGGTTGCGGTTCAGATGGTTCAGGAACCTGTTTTCTCTCACAGGGTAGCCCCTATGTGAACGGGTACCTGGCACCGGGATTAGAGAATGTGATGCTCCTGGAAACCCAGAGGGGGTGTCCCTATCGATGCGGATTCTGCTATTACAACAAGTCTAAAAACAAACGCAGCATTGCCCCTGACCGGATAGTACTGGATAGTATTTTCTGGGCCATGGACCATCAGGTTGCTGAAATATATCTTCTGGATCCCTCCTTGAACTCACGGCCAGGTCTGCCTGTGCTGCTGGAAAAAATCGCGGGGTTAAACGAAAAGGGACAGATTGCCCTGATCAGTGAAATTCGGGCAGAATCTGTGGATCGGGTGACTGCTGAATTATATAAAAACGCTGGATTTAAAGGGTTTGAGGTAGGGTTGCAGAGTACCAATCCGGCCGCCCTGAAGCTGATGAACCGGCCAACAGATCTTGCAGCCTTTCTGAACGGTGTAAAACAGCTCCAGGCTGTCGGTATTGCCCCCACCGTGGATCTGATTTTCGGCCTTCCCGGAGATACACTGTCAGGGTTTAAACAGACGCTTGAGTTTGTGTATGATCATCACCTGTATGACCATATTCAGGTATTTCCGCTCCTGGTGCTGCCGGGCACACAATTCAGGAAAAAACAGCGGGAACTGGGACTGACCTATGAAACAAATCCGCCCTACACCCTCATCAGCACGAAGGATTTTACCCCCCATGACATGCGGCGTGCACTGGACTCGGCCGAAGCGCTTTTTGATGTCACCCTGTGCGTCTTCCCGGATCTTGATGTGGCTTTCAAGAATGACACCTGCCAAGATGGTTATGTCACGCTTGAAGGCAGGCAGTTTGTTTCAAAACTGATCTTTTATCACCAGCGCCCGATCGAAGAGATTGAACCGCTGTCAGGCCTGCTGACCTCTCCTTACCAGGTATTCTTCGGTCCCGGCGTGACTGATCAAATCTACATGAAAACAGTTTTAAGGATGCTGTCTGAAAACAATCCGTTTGTTCCCGCGGAGATTGTTTTCATTACGCCGGAACACTTGCCGGATATAGAGCAGATCCTTTCAATCATGGCTATCCAGAGGCCCCATTTCCTGGATCATGACCGGCACTATCTCTATCCAAAGCCCGGGAACCGGGCAGTTCAATTCACAGTGATCTCCAGGCGAACCGATCTGTGGTTCCAGGCTGATATGGGACGACAGATATTTCTCTGGGACAGGGATAACCTGCCGGAGGAGGCAGAGTTAAGGGCATTATCCCATCTGGATGGGATAATGATTGATTCGCAGCTTCCCGCTGACACGGTAAAGAAATGGCAGAAGAGATGCTTCAGGCTTAATGATGATATCTTGCCCGTTAATTTTGCCGACATGGCCCTTCAGAACCATTGGATGGAACTGACCCATCATGAGCGGTACAATGTCCCTGTCCTGAAATGCCGGGGAATTGTATAAATTCCATTGCAAAGAATCATTATCCTCCATTGGTTTTTCAGCATGACTGATTATTCCTAAATATATAGATACTTTGAAAAACCTATTAAAAGACACACACCGGAACAACTAAGGCTATCCCTGAAAGCCAAATGCTGAACTATTGATAAAATTATATCACTCAGCTTAACAATAAAAATGGGGACAGGATGGGGGCAGGAGCGAGTTTGTAAACAGGCATTAAACAAAAAGGGTTTAACCGAAAACGGTCAAACCCTTGTGTTTATTTGGTACCGGAGGCGAGACTTGAACTCGCAAGGGCTTGCGCCCGGAGGATTTTGAGTCCTCTGCGTCTACCAATTCCACCACTCCGGCATGATTGTTCTTTATTATGGGAAAACAGGGGATTTGTCAATGAAATTATGGTGTCTAAAATGTCAACTTGCCAGAGTTTTATTGATCTGGTCTGCCGTAACTTCGCCTTCCCGAAGGATCGTAATGGCTGCTGTGGTCACATCTGCAATGGTTGAGCCTTTGCCGCCTTTTAAAGTACCTGCGTCCAGCACCAGGTCGGCATGGTCGATAATGGCGGGGTCAAGCCGGCAAGCCTGGTTACAGCTGTTTTGCCCTGACAGATTGGCGCTGGTACCGGTGATGGGAAGGTTTACATATTCAACAAGGGCTTTTGCAACCGGGTGAGCTGGAATTCTTATGCCGATTTTTCCTGTACCGGCGGTTAACAGTTTGGGGATATTGCTGCTTGCTTCAAAGACAAGGGTCAGGTTTCCGGGCCAGAAGGCATCCATCAGTTTTTCAGCAGGTTTTGGGATTGATTTGACAAGAGTCAAGAGCATTTTTTTATCAGGGATAAGGACGAGAATCGGGTTGTTCAACGGTCGTTGCTTTAACTGGAATACTTTTTCAACCGCTTTTTCATTTAACGCATTGGCTGCAACCCCATAAAGGCATTTAGCCGGAAAAATCACCACGCCATTGTTTTGGATGATTTTTCCGGCTTTAATGATAATATCAGTGTCCGGAGTTTCAGGATCAATACAGACTATTTTTTTTTCATCATGCAAAAGACCTGGCCTTTTTATTGACCTTGTCTGCCATTTCCTGTTTAAAGGCCACAAGTTTTTGGGCCAGCACAGGATCTGAGAGTGCAATAATCTGGGCAGCGGAGATACCGGCATTATAAGCGCCTGATTTCCCGATGGCCATGGTGGACACGGGAATTCCCGGCGGCATCTGAACCGTTGCCAGCAATGAATCCATTCCTTTAAGTGCAGATGAATCTATGGGAACCCCTAATACGGGAAGGGTGGTATGGGCGGCGATGACGCCTGCCAGGTGTGCTGCATGGCCGGCTCCGCAGATCAGCACTTTTATTCCTTTTTCCTTGGCCTCACTGGCAAGCCTGGCGGCTCTTTCCGGGGTTCTGTGGGCAGAGGCAACCGTGACATAATAGGGGATATCAAATTTTTTGAGGATGGACAGCGCTTTTTCCATGACAGGAAAATCAGAGTCACTTCCCATGATAACGCCCACCTGGGGGGGGATGGAAAGGCGTTTTAAAGCCTTTGCACCGATATCTTTTCTAAAGAAATGCTTATTGAATGAAATTTTCTCACAGGCTTCATATGCCCTGTCAATGGCTTGTTTAACGGTTTCACCCAGGGAGGTTACCCCCAGGACCCTGCCGCCTGCAGTGACCACCTTGCCGTCTTTTAATGCAGTGCCTGCATGAAAGACAACCGTATCCTCAACTTTGTTTGCCTTATCAATGCCAAAGATTTCTTGCCCTGTCTCATATGGGCCCGGATATCCGCCGGAAGAAATGACGACACACATTGCCGCTCTCGGGTCGATTCGGGTTGAAAAATTATGCAGGGTTTTATCACAGCAGGCTTCCATCAGGGGAACAAGGTCATTTTCCAGTCTCATTAGAATGGGCTGTGTTTCAGGGTCACCCAGTCTGGTGTTAAACTCAAGTACTTTTATCTGGTCTTTATCCACCATAAGGCCTGCATATAGAACGCCCTTAAAGGGAGTGCCTTCTTTGGCCATGCCTTGGACAGCCGGGATCATAACCTCTTTCATGGCTTTTTCCCGGAGCATGTGATCTAAGACCGGTGCAGGGGAATATGCTCCCATGCCACCGGTATTGGGGCCTTCATCATTATCAAAGATTCTTTTATGGTCCTGGGATTCAGGCAGCGGCAGAACTGTTTTTCCATCGGTTAATGCAATAAAAGAGGCTTCTTCTCCTTTAAGGCATTCTTCTACCACTACAATGGCGCCGGCATCGCCAAAGGCGTTGTCATTGATCATGGCATCAATGGCCTCATTTGCTTCATCAAGGGTTGAACAGATGATCACCCCTTTGCCGGCGGCAAGTCCGTCTGCCTTGACCACGCAGGGGGCCCCGAGCGCTTTGGCATAGGCTTTGGCCTTGCCGGTATCTGTAAATGCTTTACCCATGGCACAGGGGATATTGTACTTGAGCATATGCTGTTTTGAAAAATCCTTGCTGCCTTCAAGTCTTGCCGCAGCCTTGCTGGGGCCAAATACCTTTAGTCCCATTGCTTCAAAAACATCTGCAATGCCTTTGACCAGAGGTCCTTCCGGGCCGACAACCGTGAGATCGATTTCATTTTTCTTGGCAAAAGCCGCCAGGGCATCAATATCTTCGGCATTGATGGGAACAGACTCTGCAAGGTCGTGGGTGCCGGCATTTCCCGGGGCGCAATATATTTTTTCCACCAGCGGGCTTTTGGATATTTTCCAAACCATTGTATGTTCACGGCCACCACCACCAATGACTAGAATCTTCATGTAGCTCTCCTTAGTTTTTGTTTTGAATGTTCTTTGATTGCAAGTTGAATGAGTTGGTCTAAAAGTTGTGTAAAAGAATATCCTGCAACCTGTGCAGACTGGGGAAAAAGACTGGTCGCCGTCATTCCCGGAATGGTATTGGTTTCAAGAACCCACACGTCGGTGTTGCTCAAGATCAGATCTGTTCTGGAATATCCTTTTAGAAAAAGGGCTTGATGGGCTTTAACGGCAAGTTGTTGAACTTTTTTTGTGGTGGCCTCGTCAATACGGGCAGGGCAGATTTCATGGGTTTCACCGGCAACATATTTTGCCGTGTAATCAAAAAACTCATGGCCTTCACCCGGGATGATTTCAATGACCGGCAATGCCTCTAATGTTTCATTTCCAAGGACCCCGCAGGTCAGCTCAATCCCTTTTATATATTTTTCAATAATAATGCAGTCATCATGGGCAAACCCCAGTTTGATGGCATCTTCCAGATCTTTTGCCGTCTTGACGATGGTCATCCCGACACTTGATCCGGCACAGGCCGGTTTTACCACCACGGGCAGGTCCAACACTTCCACAATTTCAGCCGGTTCAATTTTTTCGTGCATTGAAAAGGACAGATACGAGGGGGTCGGCACCCGGGCGCCTTCATAAAGTCTCTTGGCAACCAGCTTGTTCATGGCCATGGCGCTTCCCAGGACCCCTGCACCCTGATAGGGAATATCCAGCAGGTCCAAAAGCCCCTGGACGGTTCCGTCCTCTCCAAAAGGACCGTGCAGAATGATCAGGGCAGCGTCAATCTTGTCCGAGTCAATTACCAGTTGTTTCAGGTCAAATTTAGGATCATATTGCGTGATATCATACTTGTCCTTATCAAGGGCATTAAATACCTGTTTGCCGCTGTTAAGGGAAACCTCTCTTTCCGAAGAGACTCCGCCCGATAAAAGTGCCAGTCTGATTTTCTCCATTTTAACCTCCTGTATTATCCTTGAAGAATGTTGTGTTTTGCCGCCTCAAACTCTTCTTTAGTGATAAGATCCTTTTTGAAGAGTGCGGTAAGTTCAAGAATCTTCTGCTCTGTCGGGTTGATATTTTTTTCAATGAGAAGTCGATCCAAATGAGTTGGAGGGTGATGACCAATGTACGTTTTTTGCTTTTCTTTTGGGGTTATTTTAAAGGAGGCAAGTCCGCCAAGAAGCCTTATTTCAACCGTTTTGTCCTGAAACTGGGGCATAGAAAGAATGTTTTTGATATCAGATGAACTGTTTTTTACCCGTCGATAGAAAATCCAGGCAATTGCCAGAACTAAAATGCCGATACAGCCCATGATCCATGGGAGATAGTGATATACCCCCTTGAACAATACAACGGTTACCCCTGCGCCTGCCAGCAGAAAAACATGTAACAGCAAAATGAAATATGCTGTAAAAATACTTCGGAAAAGCCCGTCTTTATCTTTTTGTTTAAAATTCATGATATTTTTTTTATTATCGTATCCCTATATGTATCTGACAGCAGTGGTGAGAAGGGTCAATCTCCTCTTATGGTGTTTAATTTGGTTAAAAGATAGTTCAGCTTCTTTTGCATTTTAATCCTTTCAGGAGAATCGACCTGGGCTGCTTCAAGCAAATCTTCGACCTGGGTGATCTTTTTTTTTAGTTCCACTTCAGGCGGAAGAAAGCCTGAGTTTTTCAGTATTTTGTGGGCAAGCCGAAATTCTTGGGGAATATGCTGGTCCTCAAATTTTAAGGGTTTGTTGGCACCTTCAAGGTTGTCAAACGCTCCATTTTCTCTGGCTTTTTTTATCCGGTCTTCAACAATTGCCTCAAATCCTGGAATCATATAATCACACATACTCCTGATAACATATAATGATCAAATAAACGATTTGCTGTTTTTAAGTTTTCAATTTTATTAAACCCTCAGCTGATTTGCAAGGGATATTTTCTTGACACGTATTGGGCAATGCTGTATCAAATATCATTTTTAATTTAAAGAATTTACCAAGAGTTTAACCATGAAATCCAAGCAGAAAACACTACTTGTTTTTATTTTTCTGAGTTTTTTTGCAGTATCAACCCTTTTTGGCGCAGAAACCAGCATAAAAGAGGATGGGATTTCAGCTTATGAAGATCTTTTTGAAGGATTTGTCTATTACGCAGACCAGGACCGGGCAGCCTTGAAATCTGTTAAAATCAGGTTTCCTTCTACGCTGGAGTCACATCAGCTGGGCCGGGAAATTATCAAAGCCCTGCTGGCAGGGCCATCGGTGCCTTCCCTTGAGCCGACCTGGCCTAAAGATGCCAAACTCAATTCTTTTTTTATTGCAGATGATGGAACGGCATATGTTGATTTGACTATAGAACAGGGAAAAATAGAGAATATGGACACTCAGTCGGAGCTTCTGGCCATATATTCAATGGTGAATTCTTTAACCATGAATATTCCAAAGATAAAAAGGGTTAAACTGTTGATTGATGGTATGGATGCAATGACACTGGCCGGTCATATTGACCTTGAATACTTTTATAAAACAAATATGTTGATTGTGAAATGAACAAAAAAAAGAATATCAGTCAGTTTAGAAATATCGGGATCATGGCCCACATTGATGCGGGTAAAACTACGGTAACGGAACGGATTCTCTTTTACACGGGAAAATCCTATAAAATCGGAGAGGTTCATGATGGAGAAGCTGTCATGGACTGGATGCAGGATGAGCAGGAGCGGGGCATCACCATCACCTCGGCGGTGACCACCTGTGAATGGAAGCAGTCGCTTATCCAGATCATTGATACCCCTGGACACGTGGATTTTACCGTTGAGGTGGAAAGAGCATTAAGGGTCTTAGATGGGGCTATTGGTGTTTTTTGTGCGGTAGGGGGGGTTGAACCCCAGTCAGAGACGGTCTGGCGCCAGGCAGATAAATATGCGGTTCCCAGGCTGGCCTTTATCAACAAGATGGACAGAACCGGGGCGGATTTTTTTAGTGCAGTCAAATCCATTAAAGACAAACTGCGGGCAAATCCTGTGATGATACAGCTGCCCATGGGGTCTGAAGACCATTTTTCAGGTGTTATTGATTTGATCCATATGAAGCAGATCACCTGGGATGACGAAACAAAGGGTGCCCAGTATTCAGCAGACGATATTGCACCTGAGTTTGAACTGGAAGCAGCAGAATATCGTGACAAACTTCTTGAGGCCATATCCGAAGTCAATGATGACATAATGGAAAAATATCTTTCAGAAGAGGAAATATCTGCTGAAGAGCTTATCCGGGCCATTCGGGGTGCAACCATTTCAAGAAAGATCGTGCCGGTCCTTTGTGGCAGCGCCCTTAAAAACAAGGGCATTCAACCCCTGCTGGACGGAATTGAATTGTTTTTGCCAAGCCCTGTTGATGTCCCGCCCCTTAAGGGGATACACCCGGAAACCAATGAAACAGTTGACTGCCTGCCCAAAAAGAACGCCCCGTTGGCAGCCTTGATTTTCAAAGTCTCCATGATTGAAGGTCGAAAGTTGTCTTTTGTCAGGATTTATTCGGGCAGAATCGAGTCAGGTTCCGATGTCTACAATCCTTTGTTAAAGAAAAATGAAAAATTATCCAGAATTCTGCAGATGCACGCCAATAAAAGAGAACGGCTGAAAGAGGCGACTGCCGGGGATATTGTCGGTATTGTGGGGTTAAAGGATTCTGGAACCGGGGATACCCTGTGCTCACAGGACCATCCTGTTTTTCTTGAAAAAATGGAATATGAAGATCCGGTTATTTCCATTGCTATTGAGCCGAAAACCCATGCAGATCAGGAGAAACTTGATGATGTTCTTGAAAAGTTCATGATTGAAGATCCGACCCTGAAGGTGAGAAAAGATGAGGAAACCGGCCAGACAATTCTTTCCGGAATGGGGGAACTTCATCTTGAAATTATTATTTCACGGATGTTAAAAGAGTTTAAAACCAATGTCAATGTGGGAAATCCACAGGTTGTTTACAGGGAAATTCTTAACGCCAAATCAAAAGGCAGCGCTGTTTTTGAAAGAGAAATTTCAGGCAAAGCACATTTTGCAAATATCAGTATCAGTCTTAAGCCTTTAAATCGGGGAGATGGGGTTACCTTTGCCTGCAAGGTGGGAAATGATCAAATCCCTGAACAATATCTTCCCGGTATTGAAAAAGGAATCAAAGAAAGCCTTGAAGGCGGATACCTTAAAGGCTATCCTCTGGTGGATATCGGCATTATGATTGAAAGCGGCAGCTTTGATGAACGAAGTTCAGAGCTGGCCTTTTCAGTTTGCGCTTCCATGGCATGTAAGGATGCGCTGGAAAATGCATCCATCAGTCTTCTTGAACCGATTATGGAAGTAGAAATTTTTGTTCCCGATGCATTTATGGGAGATGCCATATCTGATCTGAATGCCAGGGGCGGGAAAGTGGAATCCATCAATCCGAAAGCCGGTATCCAGATTGTAAAAGCCGTGGTACCGCTTGCCAGAATGTTTGGGTATTCCACAGCCCTTCGATCCGCCAGCCAGGGCAGGGGAACGTTTTCCATGCATTTTTCCAGATTTGATAAGGTATAGAAAATAAAAAAAGGATCATATCCTAAGGTCTTGCCGGATATGATCCTTTTATAAATTTATGTCAAATTACAATTAATCTTCGTAAACAACATCTGACGGGAATTGCTTTTTAATGTCATCAGCCGTTACATCATAAATCCCTGAACCCACAACATAATCCGTGCCGCCATGTTTGGCAAGGATAACAAAAGATACTTTTGAGGATTCTCCTTTTTCTCCGGGTTTCGGCCATTGATAGGCCACCCATCCACCGGCGGGATTTTCTTCTGCAATTTCGTTAAACGCTACAAAAAAGAGGACACCGTTGCTATCTTTAAGGCCGGAAAGGGCTTTGCCGTCAAGGGACGGTTTTATGGGGTGCATGATCATCTTTGCATCAAGGTCCTGTACCCAGACATACCCCTGACCATCACCGAATATAAATTCTCCATTAGGGTCTTTCAGGGTTTCAAACGCTTTTTCACCGTTTTGCTCAATCAGTTTTCCGGCTGCAATGGCTTTTTCCTTGCACATTTGAGCGGTTAGTGGTTCTGTAAATCCGTTGCCTGCAAAGCAGAACGCAATAATAAGACCAAAAAAGACGATTAAAGATTTTTTTACCATGTTTTTCTCCTTTATAGGGTTGTTGTGTTACATATATCGTAATTCCATCACTAAAGCTTAAATTGTTTGACAAGTTCCTGAAGGCTGGCGGCCAGTTTTTTTAATTCACCACTGCTCTGGTTGACAAGCTCACTGCCCTTTAACACTTCATTGCTGCTGGTGCTCACCTCACCGATATCTTTGGCAATTTCGCTGGCCACAGTGGAACTCTGGGCAACATTTTCACTGACTTCCTGTAATCCGCTTGAGGCCTGTCCCATATTCTCGGCAATTTCTTTTGTGGTGGCAGACTGTTCTTCAACCGCTGCGGCAATGGTTCCCACAATATCATTTACATTTTCAATTATTTTTGCCACACCTTCAATTTCCAGAACCGTATCGGCCGTGGAATTTTGAATGCTCTCAATGCGCAGCTTAATATCATTGGTCGCTCCTGCCGTTTGAACAGCCAGCTGCTTTATTTCTGAGGCAACAACAGCAAAGCCTTTCCCGGCTTCCCCTGCTCTTGCCGCTTCAATGGTGGCATTTAATGCCAGAAGATTGGTTTGTTCCGAAATCTCGGAAATCACTTCCGTGACCTTGCTGATTTCTTTTGCAGCCACCCCTAGTTCATTTACTCGTCTGGTGGCACTGCCGGTTTTTTCGACTGCCTCCTGGGTAATGGCACTGCCTCTTTCAGAGTTTTTGGCGATTTCATTAATGGAGGAGTTGATCTCATCTGTTGCTATGGACACGGTGTTGATGTTGGTGGTCGCCTCTTCAGAGGTTGCTGCAACCGAATTCATATTGGCGCTCATCTCTTCTGCAGCAGCAGCCACGGATTCTGATTTTGCCGTCATGTTCTGGGCACCATCGGACATGGAAGATGCAAGGCTTGTCAGATCTGAAGAAGATTTCGTCAATTGTCCCGAATAATCCGTGATCTGGCGGATAATGTTCCTTAGATTATCTGCCATGGCATTGGTGTCAGTGCCAAGGTCTCCCAACTCATCATTGGACGTCACGTTTACTTTATTTTTAAGATCTCCTTTGGCAATCTGCTTTGTCACATCAGCCAGGGCTGTAATGCTCCTTGTCATATAACGGCTCATGAACAATCCCAGCCCAATGGCGACCAGGACTGCGGCAATGGTCAGGACAATGAGAAAGACTGTACCGCTTTTTTTTGAGGATTCAGATTGTTTCAAAGCACTTGCCATCTCATTTTCAGCTCCCTTGACAAGGGCTTCAAGGCTTTTGTTGATTTTAACGGCTGACTGGGTCAATGCGGTCAGCTTTTCTGTTTTGGCAGCGTCAAGTTTCTGATATACAGGTCTGATGTAGTCATTGATTCTATCAAGGAATTGACTGACACGTTCAAATGATCCGCCGCTTTTATTGAAAACCGTTGTTTTTCCTTGGGTATCACTCGCCTGATTGATTTCTCCGATATGCTCCAGTAATTTTACATTATATTTGTTTAGCTTTTTGATAAGCGTGTTCAATTCCTCATCTTCAACTTTATAGGTATGGATCCAGCTTCCCAGCATGCCTTTGGTGGGATCTGCATTCCCTTTGTACAGTATCACCGTAATGACAGCATTTTCAAGCAAACTGTACCAGTTTCGATGATCCTTTTCCAGCAGCATGAGATAGGAGGGCAGGTCATAGTTTTTGTTATCAACTGTAACCGAATAACTCAGGTATTCATTATGGGCTTTTACCAGATCTGTACACCCTTTCCTGAAAACAGCATTTTCCTTTTTTGCCGCAGTAACAATTGTGAGCATTTCTTTGGAACTTTGGGGAACTTCAATGTCTAATTTAAGGGCTTTATAAACCGTATTTGATTTGCTTTTTAAAAATTTATCAGAACCGGTTCCATATTCCAGCATATCCATCCACATGTCAAACTCGTCCAGCTTTTCCAAAAGGCTTTTTTCCTGCTGGTCAAGTCCTGAAAAAGAACCGGTGTACTCTACCAGGGCTTTCTGGATCTTTTCAACTATGAGATTGGCTTTCATTACAGAATACTGGATAGGAACTTTTTCTTTTGCAACCGTATCGGCGGAATCCGATACTTTGTTGAGAATAATGATGCCCACGATACCGGATAACAAGACAAGGAATGCAAGAAGCAAAAAACTAGAGGTAAGTTTTTTCCCGATGGTAAGTTTCATACGATACTCTCCTGTTTAAAAAAAAACCTACAAACAAAGTAATTAAAAAACCGACAGTAGTATATTTGATTTTATTAGATTCATGATTACCGTAGCAAAGTTACAATAACTAGGCAACATTTTTTTTATTAATTATAGATATTATTTAAATGTTATTACTTTAGAGTGCCTGGTTTTTTTAAGATCGTTTTTTTAAGGTTTCGTTTAATTCATTTAAAAGGTCTTTTGTCTTTTGGATATCAGCGTCATCTGTAAGCAAGTCCAGCGCTTTATTTAAATGGACGATGGCGGTTTTGGTATTGTTGATTTTTGAATAATAGATCCCAAGATAATAATGAGAAAGCCCTTGTTTTTTTTCAAGGGACAGTATTGCCGCAAGGTTGTAATATGCCTTTGGATATAAGGCGGGAGCTTTATCAATGACAAGAGTGAAAAGTTCTTTTGCTGTTGCCAGGTTTTCCAACTCAAGGTATGCGCCTGCCTGATAAAATTTTGCCATCAGACCTATGACCGGGTCTGATTCAATCCCGTTTAGAACGTTGAGGGCTTTTTGGGGCTCACTATTTTCCAAATAAACCCTGCCCATTTCAAGCAATACCATTGGATCGAAAACAGCAATGGAAAGCGCTGTTTTAAAGTGGGCCATGGCTTTGTCCTTCATGAATTTTCTGTCGTAAATCAGACCCAGTCCGTAATGGATGGCAGCAGTTGAAGGCGAGTCATTCAACTGGTTGGTCAACAGGTTCAATGTGGGCTCAATACCTGCATAAAGTCCTAAAAGCCTGTATTTCACCATATCAAACCTGAGATCTTCGGCGCATTTTGCTTTGTCTTTAGGGGGGATGTAATTTGAAAGAAGGGTTTCAGCATGGGCAATACGGCTGCCGGTTCCAGGATGGGTT
>Ga0180009_10005269_pt1 | contig 13911 bp, 17 predicted proteins | sample OS_PC_MetaG_FD_123537 | JGI IMG/M metagenome (GOLD analysis project Ga0180009, IMG submission 123537) | Groundwater microbial communities from the Aspo Hard Rock Laboratory (HRL) deep subsurface site, Sweden - OS_PC_MetaG | ecosystem: Environmental > Aquatic > Deep subsurface > Groundwater... | reverse complement strand
TTTGCCGTGATCACCGGGCTGTTGATGGCGCTCATTTTCCGGAAAGACGATGCCGCCCGAACACAGGGAGAGATCTATGTTCCGGAAGCCGGCGCAAAGGAACGCACCTTGACCCAGGACGCCTTTTATATCGGCACCATGGTATTGATCCTGGTGTTTGCCGCCTTTGCCAAACCGGATCAAGAGTCCACCGGGCTTTGGCCCGCCATATTCGCCGCCAAATGGTATATTACCGTCGTGCTCCTGATCGTTTTAGGATTCATGCTGAAAAACTGGTTCACCGGTGAAGAACGCAAGGACTGGGTCGATTCCACCTGGGGGTTCATGAAACAGATCTTTCCCCTGCTGGGCGCTGGCGTGCTGGTGGCCGGTTTCATGCTGGGCCGTCCCGGACATCCGGCGCTGATTCCCGAACACTACATTCAGTCCTTGGTCGGTGGCAATTCTCTGTGGGCCAACCTGACAGCGTCTGTGGCCGGGGCCTTGATGTATTTTGCGACACTGACCGAAGTCCCCATTTTACAAGGGCTTTTAGGCGCCGGTATGGGAAAAGGACCTGCACTGGCTCTGCTTTTGGCCGGTCCGGCGCTTTCGCTTCCCAACATGCTGGTCATCGGCGGGGTCATGGGAGTCAAAAAGACGGTAACCTTTTGCAGCATCATCGTGATCATGTCCACTATCGCGGGTATGACTTACGGCGGTTTTGCCGGTTAAGAATTCAACGAGGTTTTGGTTCCATATAAATTTGACCGCAAAAAGGGTTTGTAAAAACTTTTCGCCAAGGACATCGCGGCAAAATCGGAAGACAAAATGTCGAAAATTAGAAGTTAATTGACAAACAAAGCTTTTTTTTGGTAATTTATTGGTCAAAAAAAAGGTATGTTTTGGCCATGCTTGAACGAACCGCTGAAAAATATCTGAATGACTGGTACCGGAAAGAACGCAGAAAACCGCTGGTGCTCAGAGGCGCCCGCCAGGTCGGCAAGTCCACCCTGGTGCGCCGGTTTTCGGAAAAAAGCGGTCTTGTTTTAAATGAAATCAACCTGGAACAGAATCTTTATCTGAACAACCTTTTTAAAACCCTTGATATCGATTCGATTATAAGAGAACTGGATGCCTTGGTCGGGAGAAACATACAAGCCCCGGGCGCGGTTCTGTTTCTGGATGAAATTCAGGCGACCCCCTACGCCATCCAGGCCCTTCGATATTTTTATGAAGAAAAACCCGAAATTCCCGTAATTTCGGCCGGCTCTCTGCTTGAATTTGCGTCGGCGGACCACCATTTTTCAATGCCTGTCGGTCGAATCGAATACTATCATTTGGGGCCGATGACCTTCAGGGAATATCTGACCGCCGTAGAACCGGGGTTGAAGCAATATCTTTCGGAATTTAAGATCAATGAAAGCATTCCCGCGACGGCCCATCAAAAACTGATCAAACGTCAGCGGGAATTTTTATTCGTGGGCGGGATGCCGGAAGCCGTCTATGCATTCGCCGAAAAAAACGCTTTAATGGAAGTCACGGCCGTTCACCGATCCATTGCCGAGACGTATCAGGATGATTTTTCCAAATACGCCAAACAGAAAGATCTGGCCCTAATGCAAAAAGTGTTTCGGCAGATTCCAAGAATTATCGGGCAGAAGGTCAAATACAGCAACATATCAAAAGAAGACAAATCCAGAAATGTGAAGGCCGTGATCGATCTGCTGGTCAAGGCGCGTGTCTGCCACCAGGTGTTTCACAGCCATTGTTCCGGAGTGCCGCTGACGGCCGATATCAAGGAAAATGTCTATAAAATGCTGTTCATGGATGTGGGCATGGCCGCCTATCTTAGCGGGCTGGATTGGATTGCGCTGCAGGCATTGGATGGGCAGGCCCTGGTTAATGAAGGCAGACTATCGGAACAGTTTGCAGGCCAGCACCTGTTAAATCCGTTCGAACCGCCCCGGCTGACCTATTGGCTGAGGGAGGTAAAATCCGCAAATGCGGAAGTTGACTTCGTGACGGCAAGCGGCAATCAGGTGATCCCCGTTGAAGTCAAAGCCGGTAAAAGCGGCACGCTTAAATCCCTGCAACAATTTGCATTAAACAAAAACGCGGCACTTTGCGTTCGTTTTGATCTCAATCCTCCGAATATTCAGAATATAACCCATGCGGCGAGGGTTGACAGCGGCAGCGTCCCGGTATCTTACACGCTGCTGTCGCTTCCCCTTTATATGGTGGAAGAACTGCCCCGGATATTAGACGAGATTCGAATGGGCAAAGGAGATAAAAACATTCATGAGCAATGTCGGTGACATCCAGAACCCTCGAGGTGAATGGTTCGCCGAATTCCAGACCGGTTTCCATGCCGATCCCATTGATGCGGTTTTTAAGGCGTTGGGGGTTGAGTGGCAACCCTCATTTTGTGATATTCCGGTGTAAAGGAGAAAGCTATGGACATCAAAGTATTGGGACCAGGGTGCCCCAAGTGCAAGAAAACGGAAGAACTGGTGAAAGAGGCGGTGGCGGAAACCGGTGTGGATGCACAAATCGAAAAGGTGACCGACACCATGAAAATCGCCGGCTACGGGGTGTTCGGCACCCCGGCGGTGGTTGTGGATGGTGAGGTCAAGTGTGTGGGTAAGATTCCAAGCAAAGAAGAGATCAAATCCTGGATTTCCTAATATCGATTTTTAACCTTTTCAAATCGGAGGCGTAAAATGGCTGAAGACTGCTGTGTAACCAATGGAAACGTGATGATTCTTACCTGCTCCGGCGGTTCCAACGTGGGGCAGTTGAGCAATCGAGCCGCAGTGGAGTTGACCCAGGAAGGGTTCGGCAAGATGTTCTGTCTGGCCGGTATCGGCGGGCATCTGGGCGGATTCGTTCAGTCGGCAAAAGACGTGCCGCGGATGGTGGCCGTCGACGGATGTGAGGTGGGGTGCGCCAAAGCGGTTCTAGAGCACGCAGAAATTCCATCGAAAAATTATCTCGTCATCACGGATTTGGGCTTCGAGAAAAACAAAGACTTCAACTTAAAAGAAGACGATATCCAAACCGTCAAAGATGCCGTCCGGTCGGCCTGTGAACAAAGGGTTCCCGAGCCGGATTCTGCCGGCAATACTTCCGGCTCATGCTGCTGAGAGGCCTTTTAAGAACATGAAAGCAAGCGTTGCTGTTCTGTTTGTGATTGGATTGTTGTTACTGTCGTCGAGCGCAAGTTCTTGGCAGAAAATTGAAGCAAAGGAATTCGATACGCTTCCGGTTAAAGGGACGATCACCATGATCGACCTGGGGGCGACCGCTTGCATCCCCTGCAAGATGATGGCGCCGATCCTGAAGAAACTCGAAAAAAAATACGACGGCAAGGCGGCCATCGTTTTTATCGATGTCTGGAAGGACCAAAGTCAAGCCAGACGATTCAAAATCCGGGCCATCCCCACTCAGATCTTTTTCGACAAAGAAGGAAAAGAGGTCTTCCGCCACGTCGGTTTCATGAGTGAAGACGCCATCGTGCAACAACTCAAGAAGATGGGCGTCGATGAGACGGTTAAACGTTAAGAAGAGGTAAAAGGGATCAGATGAGATCAAAATCCTGGCATGTTCAATACTCATCCAAATTCATGAATCGGTTGAAACTCGGCATAATCACGATATTCATTTGCGGCACCCTTACGGTTCCCGTACAGGCATTCAGCACAGAGACTGTTGAAGACAAATACCCCGATCTGTCCACAGGTGTGCTGAAATCTGCGCAACTTGTGGAGATGAGCTCCGATATATTGCTTTCAGCCGATGGTTTTGAGATTCCGTATTCCTGGGTTCAAGAGACCCTTCGCGGTTTTCCATCTGAAATGCGCAAGCAGGTTGAGGGGAGTCTTTTTTTCCTGCTGGAGCAGGACGTGACACAAAAAGTCATGGTGCGTGATGCGAAAATTTCCGGCATCCCCACAGACGGCCGCACGGAGGATCAGGTCATCCAATCTTATCTGACCGAAAAGGTTTCCCGGATTACGGTTTCGGATGAAGAAACCAAAGCGTTTTACGACGGCAACAAGGAACTGGTCGGCGGACTGCCCTTCGACCAGGTCAGGGGCAGCATCGAAGGGTATCTGATTCAGCAAAAGCGACAGAATGCAGTTTCCGAATATGTTAATAACCTTGAAAATCTCAAAGACATCCGGATCAACAGCCGGTGGGTGGAAAACCATTACGCCCTCGCCATGGACAATCCGGTAGACCGGGCCAAGCGTTCCGGAAAACCGACCATGGTGGAATTCGGGGCTGTCGGCTGCATTCCCTGTGATCGGATGCAGCCGATTCTCGACAAATTGCGCAAGAGATATCCGAACCGATTGAATGTGGTATTTGTCAACGTTCGTGAAAACCAGATCATAGGCGCCCGTTTCGGCATCCGGTCCATACCGGTCCAGGTTTTCTATGACCGAACCGGTAAAGAGGTTTTTCGACATGTCGGTTTTTTTGCTGAAACCGAGGTCCATAATCAATTGAAAACGATGGGGCTTCCGTAACACATGCTGGAAACGATATTTTTAACGGTCAATGAGTGGATGGCAGCCGGTTCGACCGTTGCCGCTTTGGGTTGCTTTGCGTGGGGAATGATCAGTGTACTGTTCAGCCCCTGTCACCTGGCCTCCATCCCGCTGATTGTCGCTTACGTGGGCGGGCAGCAGAAAGCGGTCAACCCGAAGGAAGCCGGCGTCTATTCGGCGGCATTTACCCTCGGGCTTTTCATTACCATCGCGCTGATCGGTATTATCTGCGCTTTATTGGGCCGGATGCTGGGAGACGTGGGCGGTTATTGGCAGGTTCCGATCGGGGCGGTTCTGATCTGGGTGGCGCTTGGGATGCTGGGGATTGAAAAATGTTCCATGTCCGGCAGTCTCCTGTACCGGCTGAATTTCAAGGGCATCTTCGGGGCGTTCGGGCTGGGGCTCGGTTACGGAATTCTTTCCGGCTCCTGTACGTTCGGTTTCATCGCCCCGATCCTGGCCTTGATCACCGTCCAGCAGAAAGTGGCCACCGGCATCCTGTTTATTCTGTTGTTTGCAATCGGTCACTGCCTGCCGATCGTGGTGGCCGGAAGTTCGACCGCCGCTGTCAGGAAGTTAATGGAAAACAGCGCCTGGCAGGGGGCGGGCGGCTGGTTTCGGAAAGGCGCCGGTGTCCTGATATCCCTGTTGGGATTGTATTTTATCATCAGCCCATTTGTGGCGCTGGTATGATTATTTCGTTATCATAGAAGATTTAGTCCCCTTGCAATTGAGACAATTTCTTCCGGGTAAAGACGGCGGGAAACCTAAATCCAACGAGCGTTGAACAAGCGAGAATTCCGATAGAGTGATAAATGATGCAGAGTAACGAAAAATGGAAAGTTGCATTGGTGCAAGCCGTGGTCATACTCGCAATAGCGTTAGTTTTGGGGCTTGTCGTAAATGCTGTCCGGAGTGGCGGAATTGCGATGATTGGAGATTGGTCGGCTGAAGCCAGACTTACGGCACCCACCGGAGAGAGTGTCATTGTATCCCTTTCCGAGGCTGAAAAAATGTTTGCGGACAAAGCGACCGTGTTTATGGATGCCCGGTCGAAAGAGGAATATGATGCCGGCCATATTCAAGGGGCCATCAGCCTTCCCTGGCATGAGGTCGAACAGCAGATCATGGGGGTGGTGGAACGAATTCCGCCGGATCGGTTGATTATCACCTATTGCGACGGAGAGACCTGTGCCCTCAGCAAGGATCTCGCTTTGTTCCTCAAAGAGATGGGCTATGAGAAGGTGCGTGTGCTAGTGAACGGCTGGAGCCTGTGGAAAGGGGCGGAGTTGCCGGTTGAAACCGGATAAAAGCGATCTGAAACCATAGGTGAAGAGAAAGACATACGATATGCAATCCATTGACAAAATGAATGCCGCAAATATAAGCACCCGGCGTTCAGTCCGGCAGGTGCTTTATGTTACAGCCAGATTGATACTGGGGGCTGTTTTTATCTATGCCAGTTTTGATAAAATCATACACCCGGCTGCATTTGCGGAGGCCGTTTACAACTACCAGATTCTACCGGACGACCTGATCAACCTGTCGGCCGTTGTTCTTCCCTGGGCGGAACTGCTCCTGGGGATCGTGCTGATTGCCGGATTCTGGATGCCGGGGGCGGTGGCGCTCAGCACGCTGTTGTTGACCATCTTTATGGGGGCGATGGTGTTCAATTTTGCCCGGGGACTGGATATCAGCTGCGGGTGTTTTTCAACATCCGCGTCTGAAGGGCCCATGACCGTTTGGACGATTCTACGGGATGCCGTATTTTTGTTGTTGGCGGTTTACTTATTGTTCGCGACGTTCTTTCCAAAAGTACCTTTAACTTCGGATCGGTAAATCAATTGCCGGCCGGGCTTGCCTTGCTGGTCATAACCGTATATTTGGCCCATAAGAAAATGTCACTTGTTTATACAATGATCCCGATGATTTTTATGCTTATTATGACCGGCTGGGCCATGGTAATAAATATTGGTAAGTTCTTTACATCCGAATAATAACCACATTTGACTTGACATCATTGGGCCGGAGTAATAGAAAAATCTTTAATTTCGATATGTGGCGAATTATAATATTATGCGACGTTTCATGCAAATCACCAAAGCCTTGGCCGATGAAAACAGGATCAGGATAATTGTGGCCCTCGGCGGCCGCGAACTTTGCGTGTGCCAGTTGATTGAGTTGCTCGCGCTGGCCCCTTCGACCGTATCCAAGCATCTGTCCATTCTAAAAAATGCCCGTTTGATTGACAGCCGCAAGCAGGGGCGTTGGATGTATTACCGGTTGGCCGGTGATGAGGCGTCACCGAAAATTAAAACGTGTCTGAGCTGGATTTTTCAATCCGTGACCGACAGCACCCAAATTATTGATGATGCCAGGCGGATGGAGGAAATCCTCAAAATCGATCCGGAAGTGCTGTGCAGCCGTCAAGCAAAATCCGGGGCTTGTGAGCCCCCTGGGTAAGGAACCATATTTATCACAAAGATTGAATCGGCTGATGAAAGAGTAACTGAAGATTCTATTTTTATGCACCGGTAATTCGGACCGCAGGCAGACGGCCGAAGGATGATTCCAGCATCTTATGGGCAATGAGATTCGAGGGTTTATGGAAATCCTCCCCGATGCCCTGCAAAAGCAAACGAAGCCAGGAGGGAACGATCGATGAGCAACGACGCTGTATTGAACAATGACCGAAAGATGACTAGTGTTTTTGAACGATTTCTGTCCCTGTGGGTGGTGCTGTGCATTATTGCGGGTATCCTGTTGGGGAAATTCGCCCCGGGTGTGGCGCAATACCTTGATGGTCTTGCCATTTATGTCAAGGGAGCGCCGGTGGTGTCGATTCCGATTGCGGTCTGTTTGTTTTTCATGATGTATCCCATCATGGTCAAGATCGATTTCAGCGAGGTCATCAAGGCCGGAAGGAGCGGGAAACCGGTGTTTTTGACCTTGTTCGTCAACTGGGCGATTAAACCGTTTACCATGTACGGTATCGCCATCTTTTTTCTCGGTACTCTTTTTTACAATTTCATCGGCCCGGATGCCGTGGACTTGGTCAAGATGCCCTTTGGCCTCGACCTGCCGGTGGGCGCGACCCACGGCGCCGGCACGGTGGTGATGGCAGACGGCATTAAAATGCTGGAAGTGCCGCTGTGGAGAAGCTATCTGGCCGGCTGTATTTTATTGGGTATTGCACCCTGCACAGCCATGGTACTGGTGTGGGGTTTCCTGTCACGGGGTAACGACGGACTGACCCTTGTGATGGTGGCAGTCAACTCTTTGACCATGCTGCTGCTCTATGGGGTTCTGGGCGGATTTCTCTTGGGCGTGGGGCGTCTGCCGGTGCCCTGGCAGGCCCTGCTGCTGTCCATCGGTATATACGTGGCGCTTCCCCTTGTGGCCGGTTATCTTTCCCGCAGGTGGATCATATCAGCAAAAGGCGAAACGTGGTTCAAGGAACAATTTCTGCACTTCCTCACCCCCATTACGATCATCGCCCTGCTCATCACCTTAGTGCTCTTGTTTTCCTTCAAAGGCGAGGTCATCATCAGCAATCCGTTGACCATCGTATGGATCGCCATTCCGCTTTTCATTCAGACCATGCTGATCTTCTGGTTGGGTTATGGTCTGGCGCGTTTACTGAAACTTAACTATGCAGATGCTGCACCCGCAGCCATGATCGGCGCCTCCAACCATTTCGAAGTGGCCATCGCGACGTCAACGATGCTCTTCGGCTTGTCTTCAGGAGCGGCACTGGCAACTGTGGTGGGTGTACTCATCGAGGTGCCGGTAATGCTGATGCTGGTGAAGATTTGCCTCAAAACCACCCATTGGTTCAAACCGGCTGATGGGTGACCGCATCCGGATGAACATCGCCGACGCTCTATGTCTGCCATAAAGCATTCCCGATGCGTGTATCTTTCACGCTTAAGCGTTTAAGACGATTCCGGTTGTTTAGGGCGCGTCAGCACTGTTGTTTGATCAATGAAGGGCGTTCAGGAATTATCATACGGGAAAAAAACCCGAAGATACGATCCGATCGGTGGTGGATGCCTGCGCGGATTGCGATGTCTGCCGTTATTTCCTTTTCTGATTGTTGCCAAGGCAAGCACCGGTTTTACCTTTAATCCGGTCCACCACCCGGCGGACATCCCCTAAACATCACGTTCCCTTGGGGTTTTTCACAGCACACTGACAATTGCCGAACTTTTTTTCCATCCGGATTTTTTCCATTATCGTAGATCGGCCGCTCTTCCGGTAATCCAGTTTGATATCTTCAATAGAATAATTGAAACAGTAACAGATCAAATCGTTCAATGGTCGTTTCCTTTCAAGTGAGCGTGGTCAATATGACATATAATAATCCGCCTGTGTTCGCAATTTTACCATTTCTTTCAACGACCGTTCCTTTAAACGGGCCAGCCTTCCGCACGGCTTCGGCCGGAGTTTCGTCCGCCACCGATTCATCCACGGAAATCCGAGTTTTCCTCTCTTTAAAGGATACCTTTATATCTTCTTTAACACTTTAAATCTCTGACAGAGATTCTTTACAGTCAAAGGGGAAGAGGTTATTTGAGATCCAGAAACCTTTCAGCGGTAACGGAAAAAAGCTTGGCGAGTTTTTTTGCCGTAGCGGTGCTGATGGGGCGCTGTCCGCGCTCCATATTGGAAATGTGTTGCCTGGGGACACCACCAAGTTTTTGACCGAGCTTCTCTTGTGTTAAACCATGAAGCTTGCGATAAGCGTGCATGACATCTCCTGGGGTCATCCCGGTCTTTGTTGACTTGTACCAGTCGGTTTCGAAGATATCTACAAATTCGTCATCGTCGCCTTCATTGATGACGAGCTTATCCCCGAACTCCGATTTAAGCACAGCGAGGATGCGCTCCGGGATTTCTCCCTTAATGATGATTTCAGTACGGTGCGTTTTCACGGCTGCCTGCATAATACACCTCAATAACGATGGAACCTTCTTTCCACCGCCAGCAAGCCACCCATTTGTAGCCGAGATGGCAATGGAACTTGTTTTCTCCAATCTTGCTAAAATGAGGCCATTCGGTTCGGATCGGCCCTCTGTCCCGAAAATCGTCAGCCAAAAGCACCATCCTTTGTTGGATCGGCGCCGGCATCCGGGATATTCTTTTTAAGGCTTTTTTCTTGACGATCACCTCATACTTCATGGAGTGAAATTGTAACCAATAATAGGTTATACGTCAATAGCGGGGAAGATAACGTTTAGATACGAATTAGAATCAATTTCTCCACCACCCGGCGGACATCCGCCAGGCAGCATCTGCCTCTTGGGTTCTTCGTTGCGTGCTGGCATATATCCAGTCTCTACGCGCGTTTGATAAATGCCGTCCGCTTGGCCGCTAACATTATAAGACCCTTACCTAAGTACAGGTCAAGGGGAATCAAGAATCAATTTCTATCCCGTTGAATGGATGCTATGGATTCACTATTTTTGATTTATCCGCTTTGAAAAAACAATGTCTTATTTTTTTATCTTTGGGTTCAGGTAATCGGCGTATTCGGGCTTTATGAATTCCGGTTTCAAGATCGCCGGAATACCGTCTTTCGGAGGGCCTTCGGAAAGGATTAATTAAGGTTTCGGCGATCCTCTGAGGGCCTTGATTATCTCGGCCAGCGGTTTTCCGCCCGGCGTCATGGCTGCCGGGTTGATATCCACCAATTCTTCCCAGGTTTTGAGCGCTCCATCCCGATCGTTCAGATCGTGAAGCAACACAATACCTTTATTGAACCGGGCGATTTCGTGCTTCGGATCGATCCGGACGGCTTTCTCGAATGCCTCGATGGCCTCTTTAGGTTGACCGGCCCTTCGGTACATCACGCCCAAATCGGCTGGATAATATCTTGCGGTGGGCCCATATCGTAAACAACATCGAATCTTCAAAATGAACTCATTCGCTAAAAGCAACTTCTTATCAATTCAATTCCGGAGATCAAAAAAATCCTGAAATTCCCGGGACCGTGGAGCAAACCCGCCACCGCAAAAAGATGTTGACTAAAACCTCACATTTCCTTACCATTAAGTAAGGTCCTTACATGAATGCAAGGAGGATGGTTCCCATGGCATCAGCGACAATCACGAGCAAGGGGCAGCTAACGATTCCGAAAACCGTTCGGGATTCTTTGAGGTTGCATACAGGAGACAAGGTCGAATTTGTCATCACCGAAAAAGGGGAAGCGCTTATTAGGCCGATAACAAGGAAGGTCGATGATGTATTCGGCAAATTGCACAAGAAAGGGAGGAAGCCCGTTTCTGTTGATAAAATGGACCATGGAATAAGGCAGAAGATGCGGAAGAGTTTCAGATGAAGGCCTTGGATACTAATGTGCTGATCCGCTTCCTTGTTAGGGATGACGAACGACAGGCTGAAGCCGTTTACAAGATATTCAAGCAGGCGGAATCCGACAACGAATTGTTGTTCATTCCCCTACTGGTTCTCCTTGAGACTGTTTGGGTGTTGGAATCCGTTTATAAGATCGCGAGACAAGACATACTGGATTCCATTGATGAGCTTCTATTAATGCCCATTCTTGAGTTTGAATCACCATCAATAATTGGGAGCTTTATCTCTTCCGCGCGAGAAACCAAAGCTGAGCTATCGGATCTTCTGATCTCGCATTCTGCGAGATCCGCAGGATGTGAATGTGTGCTCACCTTCGATAAGCTGGCATCAAACTTTGGTTTTTTTGAGCTGCTTAGTCTCTGACCCCTTGCTTATCGTAATGTATCATCTATGATGAGTCCTCATCGCCCAGCGCGGATGATTACCTGATCGATGCCGGTTATCCCGATTGAAACCTACCTTTAAAAAAATGCAGCCGCAGCCAATCCGTAGAGCTATGTTCGAATTGGCCTGAAATTTGAAACACGGCACTTATTCACGCCAATGGTCGGGTTGATTAAGCACATCTGCGCACATGACTTTCCCCCTTACGCTGCCAATCACGCCGGGGCGAAGTTCTTGTACCATCCATGCGTTGGCGTGCTTTTCCGGGATTGGGTAAGGCGCTTCAAGACCAAGGGCACCTGCCGGTCTGAACCCATGACGTGTATAGTATTCAGGATGCCCAAGAACAAATACCAGCTTAACCCCTGATTCTGACAACAGCCTCAAGCCTTCTTTAATGAGCTGACCACCTACACCTTGGGATTGCGCTTCAGGGACAACCGCAAGCGGAGCAAGTATTACGGCTGATGTTTTATCTTTAGATTCAGAAATACGCGCTTTGGTGAATAGGATGTGCCCAATTGCTTTATCATCATTAACAGCAAGAAGAGACAACCGTGGCATTGCACTTGGGTCACTTAACAATCCGTATACAAGATCTGCAATCTCAGAACCTTTTTCATTACCGAATGCTTCTTTTTCGACATGCAGTACATCAATTAAATCGGTTTCAGTAGATTTTCTTATTTCCAACCGCGACTTTCCGGATTTTATAGATTGCGCAGGATCCACCGATAACGAGGACCGCCGGCCCTTTGTTGGTCGGTGAAGTGACAGGCTACGTTCTTTCAAATTATTTAGACAACTTTCGGATTTCGAATCAAATCACCACGCAGTTGGTTGTAGGAGCGTCATCCTGCCGCGATGTGTCACTGCCTGAAGCCCATTTGTCGCGGCTGGAAGCCGCTCCCACATTGAATCCCGAAAGTTGATCTATTTAAATTACGGTCATTTGCTTGAATGCACGGTAACGCCATGGTCATAGGCCGCGAGTTCCGAGCGGTCTTGTGCACTGTGAGGTTAACTGCGTTTTTTATTTCATATTCTTCATCATAATCATCATCATAGTCTGGATATTGTGGTGGTGATTCACCAACCGATTTAATCAACTTAATATGTTTTTTCTTTGATTTCGTTTCATCAATATTTTGAACCCGAATTCGATGCCACCAATCATCCCCAAAATCGAATAGGTAGTGAAAGACATCATTTTCATTCAACCCGACATCGCCAATTCGAGTCTTTGCTGCAGATTTTCTCCGCTTCCCGAAACCCATTATGTCCTCTACATTCTGTGGATGCGTTATTTCGGGAGCATCATATATGCTTCTCATATGCTTCTCATATTCTTTGTGTCGTTTCTGGTGATGAAAAAGGAATAAAGATGATGATCGTATCTGCCGAATGCCAGGAAAATCGCATCATGGAAATCATCAAAATTGCAATTACCAGATGCCTCAATTATTCGGAATAACTTTGGTATCCCCATGATGGAAGTTCTGAACTGGTATATTTTCATTTTATTATTCCCAAGCAGTTAACATTGATGGATTCGTAAAAAGTCGAAATTTGCTCTTTATTGTCATTCCCGCGTAGGCGGGGATCCAGTATTTTTAAATACTTATAGATTCCCGCCGACGCGGGAATGACACAAGTGGGGACTTTTTACAAGCCCCTTAACATTAGTTATTCATCGGAATACGATGAATAAACGGCTTGTTTGGAATCAAATTTACATGTGTCCGTTTGAAAAACCCTGTTTATTTGAAGCTCCACCCATTTTTCCTACCATATCCTACTGATAAATCAATAAAATTACGCGTCCCTCATTTTTGCCTGAATTTTTTTTAACCACCGTTAAAATTCAAAAAAGACAGGCTCACCAATACCGGTCAGTCCCTGTGATAGCCGATAACACAATGCTTTTCAGATCCAAACTTATTTCTGGATCATTGCAGCTTTACGCCATCTGAGGGCTGGTGCGATTTTAAATGGCTATTTATAAATCAGTAAATTGTCCAACTGAAAAGCGCACAGTGTTTTTTGGGTTCGGCTGGATTTGATAGAGGGTATTGAATACCAAGTTTGGTGGCGTTAAACCCCTTGCCAAGCATGATTACCTCCTGGTCTGCTAAAGCATAATCATGCCTAATCGGAACCGGGAAGTCCAAAAAGCAGAACGAAGATGTCATTTCATCAGGACATCGGATTCGTCAAACCTGCCATAATTTTTTGAACATGATCGGATAGTTATCAAGCAGGGCTGGCAAAGGGCAGTGGACGTGGCCGACACGAAACGCAGATACGGAACTTCCAGTTCTCAAGCCGGTTGGGCAACATCCAAAATATGCTGTAATTCAGTAGATACCTACAGGCTCACACCCGTGCCCAAATTTTAGAATAAATTCAATCTTAGCCTTTGCATTCAACCTCGGGCTTACGCCCGGGATCTTCTGTTAAACCTGATAAAAAATTACCTGGCACGGTTTTCGCTATGGTTTATTTGGCTCCCTAAATCAGATCAATACACAAACCCGTTTATGAAGGAAACCGAATTATGCTGAGAAAAAAGCCATACACAGAGGAACACGAAACCGTTGCCACAAAGCATTTGGCG
>Ga0180009_10005268_pt1 | contig 13914 bp, 11 predicted proteins | sample OS_PC_MetaG_FD_123537 | JGI IMG/M metagenome (GOLD analysis project Ga0180009, IMG submission 123537) | Groundwater microbial communities from the Aspo Hard Rock Laboratory (HRL) deep subsurface site, Sweden - OS_PC_MetaG | ecosystem: Environmental > Aquatic > Deep subsurface > Groundwater... | reverse complement strand
TTCCAGACTTCAGGGTGCCACTTTGACAAATGGTACTTTCCTTTAGATCGAAACCGGCCCGCCAATTAAGAACAGACCTTTATTGATTAAAAGGATAATAACAGCTTTCAGGCTGAAAGCAAGGTTTATTATTGATATTTCTTTAACTAAAGGATTTTATTATGCTTTAGGTTATACCTGTCGAAACAATTGCAGTAAAATACAAATCAGCTTAATAGTGAGATCCAGATTATTTTCATAACTATTTGGCTTCAGCCCAATTTTCCCCCACCGCCAAATTAACCTTAAGCGGAACCTTCAGATCCCAAACGCTTTCCATTATATCTTTGACAAGACTTCTGACTGTATCCAGTTCGTCATGAGGCACTTCAAAAACAATCTCATCATGTACGGAAAGCAGCATCGCAGATTTAAGCCCTTTTTCTGTAAATGCAGAGTCCACAGTTATCATAGCTATCTTTATCAGATCTGCAGCTGTCCCCTGGATAGGAGTATTTATTGCGGTCCTTTCGGCAAACTCACGCAAGTTTTTATTGGAGTTGTTGATATCCGGCAGAAGGCGAATACGGCCAAGCAGCGTACTTGTCTTCTTTGAAATCCTGGCCTCTTTTATTGTTTTATCTATAAATTCCTTTACGCCTCTGTATCTTGTGAAGTAGTTATGTATATAGGTTTTTGCCATTTTCTGGCTTATGCCCAGCTCTTTGGAAAGACCGTACGGACTCATTCCATACACAATTCCAAAGTTTATAACCTTGGCCTGCTGTCTCAATTCGGAAGTAATTAAAGAAGGAAATACCTGGAACACTTCTGTTGCGGTCCGGATATGGATATCTTCATTTTCCTTAAAAGCTTTTATAAGAATTTTATCATCTGAATAATGGGCAAGAATACGGAGTTCAATCTGAGAATAATCAGCGGCAAGAAGAGACCATCCTTTTCTTGGGATAAAAGCTCTTCTTATCTCTCTGCCTTCATCGCTGCGAACCGGAATATTCTGAAGATTCGGCTCAGAACTGCTAAGACGGCCTGTAGCAGTAACCGTCTGATTGTATGAAGTATGGATACGTCCTGTCTCCGGGTTCATAAGATCTGTCAATGCATCCGCATATGTTGACTTAAGCTTGGCAACTGTTCTGTGTCTTAATATTAGAGCAGGAAGTTCATGCTGCTCAGCAAGCACTTCGAGAACATCTACATCGGTTGAATAGCCTGTCTTCTTTTTTGTCTTCTTTTGCACCGGCAATTTTAGCTTTTCAAAAAGTATTCTTCCCAGTTGCTGTGAAGATCTGATGTTAAATTCTTCCCCTGCGATTGAATATATGCCGGCTTCAAGCTGCTCAAGCTGATGTTCAAATGATTTTGAAAGAATCATCAGCTTTTCCCTGTCAACATTAATTCCAGTCATTTCCATTTTCATCAGGACCGGCACGAGGGGCATCTCTACTTTTTCAAAAAGTTCTTCAAGCCCCATGTCTTTCAGCATGGGCATAAGTACATTGTAAGCCATAAGCGTAATATCAGCATCCTCGCAGGCATACGGTACAGCCTTTTCCAAGGAAACCTTTGAAAAACAGGAAGCATTTTTACCTTTACCTGCTACTTCCTCGTACGAAATCGTCTTGTGATCGAGAAAATCAAGAGCAATCTGGTCAAGATTGTGAGCGCGCTTAGAAGGGTTAATAAGGTAAGATGCCAGCATGGTATCAAATATTACTCCTGAGAGCCTTATTCCATGACGTAAAAGGACAATCCAGTCATATTTTATGTTCTGCCCTATTTTTTTTATTTTATGATTTTCAAGTACCGGTTTAAGCCTCTTCAAAACTTCATCCAGCTTAAGCTGTTTTGGTGCGTCTTTATATTCATGAGCGCACGGAATGTAAAAAGCCTCATCAGCCTTTACAGAAAAAGACAAACCCACAAGCTCTGCAGCCATTGGATCCTTAGAGGTAGTTTCAGTATCAAGGGCAAATAAACCTGAAGCCTCTAGAATCGTAACCAGATCGGAAAGCTCCTCAATATTAAATACAGGCCTGTATTTTTTTCCGGATAGATCGGTTTGCTTTAATACAGACTGCTGCAACTGCCTGAATTCCAGTTTTTTAAAGAGTTCGGAGAGAACGGCGCTGTCAGGAGCTTTGTATTTAAAGTCTTCAGGTGTAAAGGACAAGGATACGTTATCATTTATTCTAACAAGTTCTCTGCTCAATAATGCCTGTTCTTTATAGCGAACAAGGTTTTCATACTGCTTTTTCTTCTTTATGGCATCAACCTGCTCATATAAAAGCTCAATGCTTCCAAAAGCCTTTATCAAAGAAACTGCGGTCTTTGGCCCGATTCCCGGTACGCCGGGAATATTATCAGCAGAATCACCGGAAAGGCCCATAACATCAACCATCTGGCCAGGTTCAAGTCCATATGTATCTTTAATAAAATCACTATCAATTGTCTTTTCCTTCATGGGATCCCAGATAATAGAGTTTTTTGTTACAAGCTGCATGAAATCTTTATCGCCGGTAACCATAATTACAGAAAATCCCGCATCCTCCGCCTTTCGTGCCAGTGTACCAATGAGATCGTCAGCTTCATAACCCGACATTTCAACAACCGGTATGTTGAAACCTTTTGTTATATCCCTTATATATGGAATCTGAATTGATAAATCTTCAGGCATGGGAGGACGGTTGGCTTTATAGGCGTCAAACATTTCATGTCTAAAAGTAGGGCCTTTTACGTCAAAAAACATTCCTACGTATTCAGGATTACGATCTTCTATTAGTTTTAAAAGTATTTTTGTAAAACCAAAAGCTGCATTTGTGGGAAGGCCTTTTGAATTGGAAAGCTCCCTGATTGCATGATAAGCACGATAAATATACGCGCTGCCGTCTATTAGGTATATTGTTTTATTTTTATACATAAGAATTCAGGTTGCAGCTTACAGGTTTTATTGATATTTATTTCTTTAGTGGTTCACGGTTCACGGTTCACGGTTCACGGTTGTCGGTTTACAGTTAACAGTTTTATGTTTTATCAACCGTTAACTGCAAACGGTTGCCTATCTTTTTGCTTAACAGAAGATTTTATCTGCTTTTATCACTAATAGACTAAAACAACAAGACAGCTTAAGGGAACATATATGAAAAAAGGCAAAATAATCACTGAAGACAGTGAAATAAAACATATTCTGGCAGATTCAAAAACCATAGCGGTTTTAGGTTTGAGCCCTAAACCGGAAAGAGACTCCCATATTGTTGCCAAATATCTTAAAGAGCAAGGTTATAAAATTATTCCAGTACGACCCAAGCAGAAGGAGATACTTGGAGAAAAAGCATATCCATCACTGGAAGATATTAAGGAGCCTGTAGATATTGTTAATGTATTTAGAAACCCCACTCAGATAATGCCGCATGCACATGAGGCTATCCGAATCAAGCCAAAAGTTTTCTGGATGCAGCTTAATATAGAAAATCATGAAGCTGCAGAATTACTGACAAGAGCAGGTATAGATGTCGTGATGGATCTTTGCATCAGAGTGGAACATGACAGGCTCTTTAACTAAATTGAAATACCGGGAAAGACGGCTCCGATCAAAGCCAACAAGCTGCCATTGCTGCGGTAATAAAGCCCCCTTTTTCTGGAGATGCAGGTGCGGCTTTGCAATCTGTCAGGACTGCATGTATGAAAATTTCTGGGGAATGTCTTGCAATGGAATAACCTGGCAGTGTCCTGACTGTGGAGGACAGAATAATTTCGGCAATCAGTAACTATGCTCTTTGCCTGGGAATTTACCTGCCTGTACTTCTTCTGCATATTGTTTTATCCCCTTTTTAGCTTCATCAACAAGCCTGGCGTATTGCTTAACAAATTTCGGGACATGCCTTTCATTTAATCCAAGGAGATCGTGAAGAACAAGGATCTGCCCGTCACAATGCGGGCCTGCACCAATTCCAATAGTTGGAATTGTCAGGGCTTTTGTTATTTTTTCAGAGATTTCAGAAGGAATCCCTTCTAAAACAACAGAGAATGCTCCTGCTGATTGTATCTCGAGAGCATCTGACATCAGCCGTTCTTCATCACGCTGAACCTTGTAGCCTCCCATTTGATGAACAGACTGAGGAGTAAGGCCGATATGAGCCATCACTGGAATACCTACTTCTGATATTGCTTTAATTATTTCTCTGACCGCTGTTCCACCTTCTAGTTTAACTGCCGCTGCTCCACCTTCTTTAAGGAACCTTCCTGCGTTGGCAATTGCATGGCTCTTGCCTGGCTGGTAAGACATAAAAGGCATATCGCCCACAACCATGGCGTTCTGCACGCCTTTGGATACAATACGGGTATGATAAATCATCTCATCCATTGTAACAGGCAGTGTGCTTGATTCTCCCTGAACCACCATTCCCAATGAATCTCCTACAAGTATCAGGTGCACTCCAGACTCATCAACCATCCTTGCAAATGGAAAGTCATAGGCTGTAAGGGCAACAATTTTTTCGCCCTTTTCCTTCATTCTATACAGGGTTTTGATTGTAACTTGCGACTGCATGGCATTATCCTCTTAACTCATTATTTTTACACATTTTTTATAAATTGTAATGCTGTATGTCAAGGGAAACATTAATATTGACTTAATAGAGTGCACTAAGATACAAAAATAAATTTGTGTATTACAATACCACACTTTTACTTTTTTATATATGTAACTTTTAAGGAAAACCTGTAGATAATGATTCAATTAATTAGAGGATTTAAAGATATTCTTCCAGGAGAAGTTGAACTCTGGCAATACATAGAAAAAACTGTCCGCTCACTTTTTGAGGATTTTGGATTTAAAGAAATCCGGCTGCCGATTCTGGAACGCACCGAGCTTTTTGCAAGGAGCATTGGAGAGGATACCGATATTGTAGAAAAAGAAATGTATACCTTTCCGGACAGAAATGGAGATCTTATTACACTGCGGCCGGAAGCTACAGCATCTGTTGTTCGTTCATATATTCAGCATAAAATGTATGCAAAGGATCCTGTACAGAAATTTTACAGCATTGGGCCGATGTTTCGCAGAGAAAGACCCCAAAAAGGGAGATATAGGCAATTCTATCAGATTAATGCTGAAGTGTTTGGTATAGATTCGCCATTTATTGATGCGCAGCTTATTTTTCTGGCTATGAAACTTTTTTCCATGCTTGAAGTAACGGATGCCAAACCCCACATTAATTCATTGGGTTGCCCCAAATGCCGTTTAAATTTTAAGGAATCTCTTTCCGCTTTTCTTTCATCTGTAACAGAAAAAATATGTCAGGATTGCCTTAGAAGAAGCAAAAAGAATCCTTTAAGGGCACTTGACTGCAAAAATTCTTCATGCCGCGAGGCTATGGTTGATGCTCCTGCTATAACGGATTATTTATGTTCCGAATGCAGCCAACACTTCGAGACAGTTAAACATGTGCTTGAAAAATTTAAAATTCCATTTGTGATCGACAAACACCTGGTAAGAGGTCTGGACTATTATACCCGCACTACTTTCGAAATTCAGACAGGTTCATTGGGCGCACAGAATGCTGTGGCCGGTGGCGGACGTTATGATGGTCTGGTAAAAGCTCTAGGAGGGCCTGATCAGCCGGCAATCGGCTTTGCAATAGGTCTTGACAGGCTGGCAGAAATAACAGGCATCAGGAATAAAGACCTTTTACAAAAGCCTGATATTTATATAGCGGCGCTTGGTGAAAAAAGCATGCCATTAGCTTTTGAATGGAGCTGCAATTTCGGCCTTGAAGGAATTCGGTCTGAAATGGATTTGAGCAACAAAAGCTTAAAAAGCCAGATGAAACGCGCGGACAGGCTTAAAGCCTCGTATGTGCTTATTGCAGGAGACAATGAACTTGAAGAAGGATCAGTTGTTCTCCGGAACATGACAACTAAAAAACAGATTCCAATTCCGATAGAAAGTTTAGTGGAAAAAGTTAAAGCAGAAATTAAATTATAGAATATTGGTCGAGTTGTCTAGTAGGGAATTAGTCAAGTGGGAAAATGGTCGAGTTGTCTAGTGGTTGACTACTCGACTACTTAACTACTCGACTAATTACAGGAGCTTTGAAAGGAGTAAATGTATTGTCAGATGATATGCTTGGAGAAATGAGGAGAACCCACAACTGCTGTGAACTTGATGCAGCCTCAATCGGCAACGAAGTTGTGCTTATGGGATGGGTCCAGCACCGAAGAGACCACGGAGGGGTAATATTCGTTGACCTGCGAGACAGGGAAGGCATAACCCAGGTTGTCTTTAATCCCAAGATAGATATAAAAATTCATGAAAAGGCCCATGCAATCAGGAGTGAATATGTAATCGGTGTGCGTGGAATTGTTGATCCAAGGCCTGAAGGAATGGCCAATCCGAACATGAAAACCGGAGAGATAGAAATTACGGTAGTCGAACTTAAAATTTTAAATGCAGCTAAAACACCTGCTTTTTTAATCGAAGATAAAATTGATGTGTCGGAAACAGTACGGCTCAAATATCGCTATATTGATCTCAGACGTCCACAAATGCAAAAAAATATAATTATGCGTCACAAGGCTGCTGCATCAGTTAGGAACTATCTTGACAAACTCGGATTTTTTGAAATTGAAACCCCTGTATTAACGCGCAGTACTCCTGAAGGTGCAAGAGACTATCTTGTCCCCAGCAGAGTTAATCCTGGCCGGTTTTATGCTCTGCCTCAATCACCCCAGCTTTTCAAACAACTTTTGATGATCTCCGGGCTTGACCGCTATTACCAGATAGTTCGCTGCTTCAGGGACGAAGACCTGAGGGCGGACCGCCAGCCGGAATTTACACAAATAGATATGGAGATGTCCTTTGTCGGCGAAAACGATATCATGGATATAAGTGAAGGCATGATGAAAGAAATTTTTAATAATGTTCTTGGGATAGAGATCAAACTCCCCTTTTTACGTCTTTCATACAAAGATTCGGTCAGCCGCTTCGGACTTGACAGACCGGATATTCGCTTCGGCCTTGAACTTAAAGATGTATCGGATATTGTTGAAAAATCCGGGTTCAAGGTTTTCTCCAGCGTTGTTAAAAAAGAAGGAATAGTCAAAGCACTGAATGCAAAAGGCTGCTCATATTTTTCACGGAAAGAAATCGATGATCTTACAGAATTCGTTTCCGTTTACAGAGCAAAAGGACTTGTCTGGATAAAAGTCAAGGAAGATACATGGCAATCGCCCATAGCAAAATTTTTTACAGACGAAGAAAAAGAAGCTCTCTCCGATCGCATGGAAATGGAACCCGGCGACCTTGTTTTTTTTGTTGCTGATCAACCAAAGGTTACAAATGAAGCTCTGGGGTATCTTAGAAACCATCTTGGGAAAAAGCTGGGCATTATAGACGAAAATGAATTCAGCTTTGTGTGGGTGACCGATTTCCCTTTGCTTGAATACGATGAAACAGAACAAAGGCTTCAGGCATTACATCATCCTTTTACGGCTCCCCTTGAAGAAGATTTCGATCTTTTGAAGGATGAACCACTTGCCGTAAGATCCAGGGCTTATGATCTTGTTTTAAACGGTTCGGAAATTGGTGGCGGAAGCATCCGTATCCATAAAAGGGCACAGCAGGAAAAAGTGTTTGAGTCATTGGGTATGAAGCGGGAAACTTATGAAGAAAAGTTCGGATTTCTGATTTCAGCACTTGATTCAGGGGCTCCCCCACACGGAGGCATTGCATTCGGCTTTGACAGGCTGGTCATGATTCTCTGCGGACAGTCTTCCATACGTGATGTTATTGCATTTCCAAAAACCCAGAAGGCCGCATGCCTTCTCACAAATGCACCTGCAGAAACGAGCAAGGCTCAACTCGATGAGCTTTCTCTAAAACTAAAAGGAGATTTTGCAATTTCCTAAAAAAGACAAATATTTTACTTGACTTCAATCAAATATTTAGTAGATAAATACGTTTTATATTAAATGATCCCCAGTAGCTCAGTTGGCAGAGCGAGTGGCTGTTAACCACTAAGTCCGCGGTTCGAGTCCGTGCTGGGGAGCCAAGAATTTAAGCCCGGCCATATTAGTGGTCGGGCTTTTTTATTTTTATGAAACAACTCGCAATTTTATCCTGTTAATACCTAACTTGCGATATTGACATTATAGAAAATATTGATATTATAGAAAGAAAATCAGGTCTTAATAAAAACATAAATAATAATTTGGATGGGTCTTCATGACTGCTTTAAAATTAAATCACAATGTTTTTACGTTGGATAACAGGCAGCTTTTCCCAGCCGGGGCTATAGTATCAAACAGCATTGTAGAAGAACTGATTTCTACACATAAAAGTCACTCCGATAAAACTTTCTCTCTTTTAAAACATGGGTCAATAAAAGATAATATACTATTATTATTTTCCCAACCTCCATATAATACTATTTTCGCTGATGAAAAGAAAACCGCAGGCCTCCTGGATCTTATGGAGCAGGTCAATGTGCCATATCCAATATTAGAAACAATGGACTATTTCAAAATTAATGATTTTTACACATACCGCCATTTTTTAATGGTTTATGCCCTTTCAACTCTTTTAGCCCAAGATCTTATGGGGAATCATAATGATATGCTGAAAGAAGTTTTGGCAGGCCCGACCCATGACTTAGGAAAAATTTGCGTGCCTTTACACATTCTGAAAAAGACCGATCCACTGACCAAGTCAGAACGCCTACTTTTGGAGCATCATGCCATCGCAGGCTATATTCTTCTCAGCTACTACCTTCAGGACAGCAAAAAATTTTCAGCTCTGATAGCCAGAGACCATCATGAAAGAAATGACGGCTCAGGTTATCCTTGCGGTACTCATCTTAAAGACCGTATGGTCGAAATTGTCGTTGCAAGCGACGTTTATGATGCCTTGATTTCGCCAAGACCTTACAGGCGGATTTCATATGATAACCGGACAGCTCTGGAAGAAATTTCAGTGATGGCGGAAAAAGGTAAAATAAGCTGGGAAATAGTCCAGGCGCTTGTCGCTGTCAATCGCAAAGGCCAACCCCATTACAGCAAATGCATAGTATCATTGGATAAAAGGGGCATACCCCCGCCTGATAATGTTTACGGCATTACGGTGGATGAAGAAACTCAATAACGATATCGTCAAATAGTTGAGTGGGAAAATGGTTGAGCAGGGAAAGATTTAACTACTTAACGAGGTCTAACTAAAGCAATTTATTTGATTTTCAAACAATTTTTTATTTCTTTAATATGCTTTTCTGCATGATCATAATTGCGGGTATTAGATAATATCATCAGGTGGTTAGATGCATCAATCGGAGATTCACCCCTGCTGTCTAAAAGCATCTTATACCAAGTTGGCAAATTTTCGTTATAGCTTGCAGAAAGCTCAACCGAATTCTGTCGGTTCGCTTTAACCCATTCTTTTGTCTGTAATTTTATTTTTTTGCCAGTAGCTTCATTGTCTTTGGATTTATAATAATATTTAATAGTTAAAGCCACTTTATTTTTTATCTTCCGGTAGCCTAAAATCGGACGTACCCAAAATTGTACTATTATATACCCAAAAGATCCTAAAACAAAACTGATTATTGCCACAACATATATAGGTTCCATGTATATTCCTCTGATTAATAACGGTTCACGGTTCAGAGTTCCGGGTTCAAGGTTCACTTCAACTTGAGAACTTACAAGTTATGATTATAAAACCTTGCGCCTGATTTCAAAATAAGGTAACAAGGTTTATGTGTCAATCAAGAATTACGGCTTAAAATTGATGACAACATTATTATAAATCTTATGAAAAATTATTTCGCAGTAATAATAACTATCATCTTTCTCATATGTCCATCTATCTGTTTTTCCTCTTATCTTATTGAGTTGAAAAACGGCTCGAAATTTATTACTAATCAATATTGGAAAGAGGGTAGTCAGATAAAATTTTATTATTCCGGCGGAGTTGTGGGGATTGAAAAAGACCTGGTCAAGGAAATCAGGGAGTCTGATTTGCCATACGAAGAAAAGGAAGAAGATACAAAAATTATAGAAACGGATAAGAACGAAATAAACGAATTAGATATAGAGTATTATATTGAAAAGAAATCAAGCCTCATTAACAGACTGAAAAATGAGCTTGTAAAACTTAACGTAGAAAAGAACAAATATGGCGATAACGAACAAAAGATAACAAGCAGAAATGTAAGGATTGAAAAAATAAAGAAGAAACTATCTGATCTTGCTGAAGAACTAAAAAGTAAAAATAAGGGAATTCTTCCCTCCTGGTGGGAAGAACTAAAGGAACCGACATTAGAAGAAATTTCGTTTCAATATGATTGAGATTGCATGAATATTTGCATCTTCTCAATAAATTGCGGTTCTTTGGGGTTCTCGCCTTCTCGCGGCGATGACGGATAATAGGTATTTATAGACTGTCATCTTTCCAGGAATAGATGATCTTGTACACATCATTTGCGTACGTTAAAGCCTGACTGCTATAGACTATGTCCGGATTTCCGCAAAAATCCAGAGTGGCAGTCGCAGTGCCTGCCGACACAAAGGCGCCAAACACATGTGCATTGCCTGTCACTTTTATTTTAGCGGTATCACTGCTGTCAGATAAGACAATAACTATGCCTTCCCAATGAAAGCTGCCGGAAAAGTGAACATCGCCGTCTCCTTGTATTATCAGCACACCCGCTCCGTCAACAGTTCCCGAAAATTTTTGGGTGTCACCGGATGATGTAGTCACTACAGTGATTTCAGGACTGCTTCGATTGCCGAGTTCAGTCTTTCCAGTGACATTTCCACCACCGGTATAGGTATTATCCGCCTGTGGAATAAGCTTGTTTGCAACAGCTTGCCAATCCGTGTTGTTGCCGCCGCCGTATTGAGTCGTATTAGGGTCGCCGTCGAGATTGGGACTGCCATGCCAGGTGACTGCTGGAGAACTCTGTTCGGTATAAATACCAACGACACCGGGCTGGCTATTTATTGTTCCGTCGCATTTTTTTCCACTACAGTTAAAATCGGCCGGCGGATCGTAATCCCATCCATCAATTGTAGGGTTGCCATGAATATCGATCGTTGGATTATTCGGACCATATACACCCAGCGCTCCATCCGGATTAAAAGAACCCGTGCCGAACATAACGTTTATGGTTTGCTTTGCCCCACTTACCGTGCCGGTTGAAGCAATGATTACTTTGCCGTCGACATCATCAAATAGATTGCCGTCACCGTCGTCATTATCGATCACCTGCACTGAATACGTCCCTGCTCCAAAACTAACTGGGGATCCAGGGGACTCAAAACTCAAAATTCCGTCATCAGAAGTATTTGAACTACCATCATCGCCCAATAATTCATCGTCAAAACTGCTGCCGGAGTTGTTCTTCATGTCATCAATACCGCGCTGGATGCCTGCTTCTGCCACATAGAAAGCCTGTTCACTGAGCTTGTAATTGGTTCCTATTTTAAGATCAGTTGTTGTAATTATAACAGCCGTGGTTCCCAACAACGCCAAAATAGCCAAAAACATAAGGCCGACAGGAAGAACAAATCCTTTTTCATTATTGTATGTCATTCTTATGACCTGCACGTTGGCCTTCTTCCTTTAATGCTCAGGCGATATTATGTTACAAAGCAACATTCATAGGCGTTATCACAGAAGTCAGAGTGTAATCCCTGTAACCGCCATTTCGGATAGGCTCGGTAGTCCTATCGCTTATTGTAATCCTTATCTGTCGAATAAGGGTAGCGTCGACATTTCGGAACGAAACGCTAAATTTGTCAATATTTTCGGCAAATAGTTATTTATAGTTTTGATTTTTAAGGTTTGCGCTTAATTTCAAAATAAAGTAACAAGCCTTATGTGTCAATCAAGAATAAGAACGCCCATATAATTTTTGGGGGTGTTATGAAAAAACTGCTACTATTAATAATTTTATTGCTAATTCCTTCAACATGTATTGCCTCTTATATCATAAAGCTAAAGTCCGGCAGTGAAATTATAGTTTATAGTTATTGGCGGGAAGGTAACAAAATATTGTTCCATTATTATGGTGGAACAGTTGGTTTTCCCAATGACAGTATAGAATCAATTGATGAGTTATCAGAACATTCTGATTTCCCAAACGATATTATACCGGAAAAGAAAATTAAATATGAGAAAACAGCAGAAATAGATGAATCCCGGCCAACATCAAAAGATTTAGAGACAAAAAATAAAAAAATCAGCCTTGTTAACAGGTTGAAAAATCAGCAAAAAAAATTGGAACAAGACATATCAAGAGACAAAGAAAAAATGTGGATTGAACGTAGAAAGAGAAAAATAAAAGATATAATCACTGAGATAGATAGCCTGGCAAAGGAACTCATGGAGAAAAATAACGGAATTCTTCCGCCGTGGTGGCATGACATATCTGTTCCCCCCGCCGAATGATAAAATCGATAACTCTATAAGTTTTTTTTCTAAAGCTCACGCCAGGAGCTTAAATTGCTCATTGTATCACTGGCGTATTTTAAGGCCTGAGTGCTGTATCGTATGCTGGCGTGTCCACCGTAATCCACCTCAGAACTGGCGCCGCTCCCAGCCAGCACAACGCTTCCATAGAGGATCGATCTGCCTGTTCCTGTAACCACCAGATCACCGCCGGCCATCACGATAACCAGGCCCTCGAAATGAAAGGTGCCTGTAATTTGCAAGTCACCGTTCACGATTAAAATGCCCGCTCCGTCTATAGTTCCTGACAGATGCGTACCAGTGAGCGCACTATCAGTTATCATCGTGATCTGTGGATTGTCCCTGCTTCCGAATATGTTTTCCGTAATGGTACCTTCGGTTGCAGAATCTACAGTCAAATCAGGAGTAAGACTGTTTGCAAAATTTTGCCAGTCAGATACGCTGCCCACGCCACCTCCGTCCTCATCTATAGGAGGATTTCCAAAAACATTTTGTTTGCTATCCGTCTCGTCAGTAATAAGTCCAACTTGAGTGATTGCTTCTTCAGTGTAAATGCCTGTTTCTGCAGGCGCCCCACCTGCCGGCGTTGCAGTACAACCAGCACCAGAACAATCGAAGTCAGGTGGCACATTATAGTCGCGTCCGTCTATTTCGCTCGCTCCGCTTAATTCAACTGTCGGGTTGGGCCCATAAATACCCAGAGCGCCATTTACATCAACTTCCTGGTAATAATAAATAGCCTCAATTGTCTTGGAAGCATTATCAATTGTACCAATCGACGTTATGAGTACTTTCCCGTCTGAATCAGAAAAAAGATCTCCATCATCATTATTGTCGGTAACCTGAACTGCATAAGTTCCTCCCCCGAAACTGACGGAAGAGCCAAAACTTAAAATTCCATCATCAGAAGTGCCTGAACTTCCATCAGCTCCCAGCAATTCATCATCAAAACCATTTGAAGCTCCTGCCTCTAGAGCATTAGCAGCTCGCTGTATCCCTGCTTCCGCCACATAGAAAGTCTGCTCACTGAGCTTGTAATTGGTTCCTATTTTAAGATCAGTTGTTGTAATTATAACAGCCGTGGTTCCCAGAATTACTATAATAGCCAAAAACATAAGGCCGACAGGAAGAACAAACCCTTTTTCATTATTATATATCATTCTTATGGCCGGCATATCGACCTCCTTTTACAAAGCAAGATTTCTTGGCGTTATATAAGAAGTTAGAGTATAAGTCCTGTAGCCGCTGTTTAGTGTATAATTTCCGTCAGGTTCGGCAGTTCTCGCCGTTATGGTAATCTCTATCTGGCGGATATCAGAAGTAGTAGTTGTGGCATTACCCGAGCTGTCTAAATAGCTAAATGTAAATGTTTGAATGTTTAAGGCAAATTCTTGCCTACCACCGCCTGTGTCTCTCCTGATCTCAAAAGGGTAGTCCGAGTCCATAGT
>Ga0180009_10005267_pt1 | contig 13915 bp, 13 predicted proteins | sample OS_PC_MetaG_FD_123537 | JGI IMG/M metagenome (GOLD analysis project Ga0180009, IMG submission 123537) | Groundwater microbial communities from the Aspo Hard Rock Laboratory (HRL) deep subsurface site, Sweden - OS_PC_MetaG | ecosystem: Environmental > Aquatic > Deep subsurface > Groundwater... | reverse complement strand
CGGTCCGTAAACGTAGGAGCACTCGTCCGACGTCTCAGCGATACCTAGCTGTCCCGCAGAATCGTCTCCCCAGCACTGGAGTGAGTTGACGAGGTTCGCACGGGCGCATCCGAAGCCCCAGATGGCGAGCGATCCGACGACCAGATCGGAAGTGCCTGCGTAGCCCGGCAGGAACTCGACCGGCCTGGGCGTGTCCACGCAATCGAGCTCGAAGGATACGTTGGCTCCGGCTTCGAACGAATCGTAGGCGCACTCGGTATAAGGCGGGCCCATACCGAGTTGACCGAATTGGGCGATCCCCCAGCACTGCAGCGTACGGTCGAGCATGAGGGCGCAGGCGTGCGTGTCGCTCAGCGACAGGGAATCCACGCCAGTCAATCCGGGGATCTCCACGGGTGTGGTGGCACAGGGAAAGGTCAAGCCTCCGATTCCAGGGTCCTTGCAGGTGCTCGACGCGGGTGCATTCGCCAGCTGATACGTCTCGTTGACGCCCCAGCACTTCACGTTCCCGGACTCGAGCACGGCACAGCCGTAGTGGCGTGTGGTGCCCGAGGACAGCACGACCTGTTTCACCCCCGTAAGTCCCTCGACTTCCCGAGGCTCAGCCTCACATGGGTAGGAATCCGTCCCCGTCCCGCAGGTGTAGCCGGCCAATCCCACCCCGAGCTGTCCTTGTTGATGGTCGCCCCAGCAACGCACCGTTCCGTCTTCGAGAAGCGCACAAACAGACCACATACCAACGGTCACGTCGCGCACGTTCTCGAGTCCATTGACAATCTTCGGGGTCGCAGCGCACGGAGGGGCTCCGTCCGCCGAGCACGTGTCCGAGAGCTCCACACCGAAGAGAGCCCCCCAGCACCACAACGTGCCATCGCTGCGAACCGCGCACGTCGCGGTCGGTCCTGCAGAGAGCGCCACGACCGCGGTTTGCGTTTCGACATCCACGCCCGCGTCGGTCCCCACATCACCGTCGTAAGACAACGTCTCGACCCCGAGGATGGTATTGCATCCCACGCTCACCAGGATGGCACCGGCGAGGAGTGCGACCGCTCCCTTGACTCCTCGCATCACCAGTGCCCTCTCACTTGGACGCCGGCCACCTCTGCGCCCAGCACCGGGGTGAGGCCGGCCGATGTCGATTCACCGTCAGCCGGTGCCGTGAGCCACAGGATCGTGCCCGCGGCCAGGAGTGCTCCGCCCGCCGCAAACCCAATCGTTGAGAGAGTCCCGGCATCATGAGCTTCTTCGCTCAACGTCTCGCACTCCATGTCCAGGCAGCGGCCATCCGCCCCACGATGCTTCTCGTAGTCGTCCTGTTTCGACATGGCCTTGAGGCCGAAGTACGTGCCCACGCCGATTCCGATCAGCCCGACTCCCCCGCTCACGATGGCCAACGTCCGCCGCGTCCCACCCGCGTGTGAGGCATCTTGCGGCTCGCCTGCCACCGCGCCTTCCTCCTGGAGCGCGGGAATCGTCACGCTGATCCTGGCACCGGCGCCCATCACGCCCCGCGTTGATGTCCACGTCGTTCGACCGGGCGCCGAGGCCACGACCACGTGATCGCCCGGGTCGACCGGTACCGGCGTGTTCCAAGCCGCCTGCGGGAGCTTGTGCCCATCGCGCGTGAGCACGAGGCCTTGCACGGCTGCGTATTCGGGCACCGCAACCGTCAGGTAGCAGAGCGATGGTTCGAGCTCTGCGCGCCGTTCCCTTGCGAGCTGAGCAGCTGGTGCGTCGCCCGCTCGCTCAGCGAGCGTCTCCGCTTCCTCGTACTTGGCCCAGGCGCTCGCGGTCCGACCCAGCTTGGCCCAACACTCCGCCAGGTTGAGTCGCACACCCGCTGTGGGGGAGAGCTGCGCAGCCCCCTCGAACTTCACGCACGCTTCGGCGACCTTTCCCTCGCTCATCAGAGCCTTGCCTTGCCGAAAGAGCTGCTGGGCCGTCGCCAGATCGTCCGCGCGACTCGGCGCCGCCGATAACGCGGTGGCAATGAGCATGGCGACGACGAAGCGCGGGTGGGGCATGGTGCGGCGGTTCCGATCACAGATGGTCGAGGGGATCGTACCCGGAAGGCCTCGTCGTGCGCACGGGCGGATTGCGGGGAACATGTTTCTTTGTGGGCGGAGCGCTCGCGGTGCCGGCCGCGGACGCGGATCCGGCAGACGCCGAGGCGGATGTGGCGGGCAAGGATGAGAGCGCCGCCGATGCCGAGGCCGCCGGTTCTAGGGGCTGCGCGGAGGCTGGCATCGAGGTGGATCCCGCGCCATCGGTGGGACGTGTTGCCGCGCTGGGCGGTCTCAGGAGCACCGTCGCCGAGCCGGTTTCGTCCGTCGTGGAGCCTGGCCGGTTACGGATGAACAGCAAGGCTCCGACGACCAAAGTCACCGCGACGGTGGCCGCTACGGCGGCGGCAGCCCTTCGTTTCCCTCTGTCGCGGGAACTGGGTTGCATCCAAGGGGCAACCGACCCCGCGTCTCCCTGTGCGTTGGCCGAAGGCGGGGGCGCCGACATCCCTGCCGCCTGGATCACGCGTGAGACGCGCTCGACCGATACCAGCGCACGAGCCGGACCGAACTCCCCGAGCTCCGCGGCAAGCTCTGCCACGGTCGGGTAGCGCTTCTCCTTGTCCTTCTCCAGGCAACGAAGAATCACCCGCTCCAGCCCCTCCGGCACGTCCGCTCGCGCTTCCCGGATGCCCGGGGCGGGTGACGACATCACCTTGAGCACGAGCTGCGGCATCGTCTCCGCAGAGAAGGGCGGATGCCCGGCGATCAGCTCGTGAAGCACGACCCCAAGCGACCAGATGTCGGCGCGGGCGTCCACGTGCTTCGAGGACCGCAGCTGCTCCGGGGACATGTACATCGGCGAACCCATGAGCGACTGGGTCTTCGTGATCGCCGGGTCGTGCTCCTCCGACCCCAGGTCGACGACCTTCGAGATGCCGAAGTCGAGCACCTTGACCGCCAGCAATCCGTCGCGGCGACGGATGCAAAGCAGGTTCGCGGGTTTCAGGTCTCTGTGGACGATCCCGAGGGCGTGCGCCTCGGCCATCGCCTCGCACGCGTGCAGCACGAACTCGACGGCCTGCTCCGGGTCAAGAGGTCCGCGCTCGTGCAGCCAGGCATCGAGATCGCAACCGTCGAGGTGCTCCATCACCATGTACGGAGCCCCGCTGTCCAGCGTGCCGACGTCGATGATGCGGGCTACATGCTCGCTCTTGATCTTGACCGCCGCGCGCGCTTCGCGCTGGAACCTCGCCACCGCCTCCTCGTTGCGCAGGGCGTGAGGCAGCAGAAACTTGATCGCGACCTTGTCGTCGAGTTGCAGGTGATGGGCGGCGACAACCACGCCCATCCCGCCAATCCCCAGGATCTCGTCGACGCGGTACTTGCCAGCGAGCACGTCACCTTCGCGGACCCCGGGATCGTCGTGGGCCTGGTCCCACGTCACGGCGGGTCTCCCGACCGAGACGGCGATCCGCGACGTTTGCAAGAGCCGGCCATGTTCGCAAAAATTCTTGCATGGGTCGCGCAGACGAGTCAACTGCGGCTGCGTCTGTCGGCGCTTGCGAAGCCGGTCGCGACGCAGCTCGGTTGCAGGGCGATCGGCTCAGGGTTCGATGGCACGCACCATCAGCGCGGCGGGCCCTGGCGAGCTCGTCTCCAGCCAATAGAGATTGCACGCATCACCGGAGATGGCTTCCACGATACCGGTCGACTCGACCAGAACCTCGAGCGATCCTCCGACGGACGGAACGCGCAACAACGCATTGGCTTGCGCGTAGTTCAGCCACGCCTCATCCACCCACGCCGGAACCTGCCCCGAGTAGGGGCGGGTCGCCAACGCCGCGCCTTCCAATATCGTCGTTTCTTGACCAGCAGAATCGCGGCGCACGATGGACGATCCTTCCGGCGTGTAGAAGAGCGATTCGTTGCTGACTCCCCTTGTCGGAGACATCCCACAACGCATGACGTTCGACTCTGGGAGGGACGCCGCCGGGCGTGGAAGAACGGGCGTCGGATGATGCAGACGGAACTCAGGTTGCCATCGCGGACTTCTTCACTACGTTCTGATCATGAAGAGACTCACGGTGGACGTCTGGTCCGACATCGCCTGCCCCTGGTGCTACGTAGGCAAACGACGGCTGGAGTCCGCGTTGAAAGTCTTTGCCCACCGAGATGAGGTGGAAGTCATCTGGCGCGCGTTCGAGTTGAAGCCCGACGCTCCGCCCGTGGAGAGCTCGGACATGTCGTACATTGAGCGGCTCGCGTCGAAGTACAGAACGACGACCGCGCGCGCCCAGGAGATGGTCGATCGCATGACGGAGGTGGCCGCGCAGGACGGGCTGGACTTTCGCTTCGATCGCATTCGACCGGGGAACACGTTTGACGCGCACCGGCTGCTGCACTTGGCGGCCGAGTACGGGCAACAGGATGCAGTCAAGGAGCGATTCTTGCGCGCGTACATGACCGAAGGCGAGCCCATCGGCGACCGCACGGCGCTCGAACGCCTGGCCATCGACAGCGGTTTACCGGCGGACGAAGTGCGCGCGCTGTTGGCGTCCAATCGATTCGTCGACGCGGTTCGCGAGGAGGAGACCGAGGCACGACTGCTGGGCATCAGCGGAGTCCCGTTCTTCCTGCTCGGAAAGCGCTATGCTGTATCCGGAGCGCAGCCTACGGAAGTGTTGAGTTCGGCGTTGCAGAAGGCGTGGAGCGAAGCAATCGCGCGCGAGTCCCTGGTCTCTTATCCGGAGGGCGCGGTCTGCGGTCCCGACGGATGCGGGTGAGTGCGGTGTTGACGACGGACGGGCGCGCTGGCTACCGTCGCGTACATGAATAAGCCACTCGTGTTGATGACATGGGCGGCAGCGGTGGGGGCCGTGGCGTGCGTGCCGGTCATCCAACGTTCGCCCGTCGAAGTCGTTCGAACCAGAACGCCCGGGGTAACCTACGTCGTGGTGCACCCAGCGTTCGACAAGGCCAAGGTGACCTCCCAACGCACCGACGGGACAGGGCAAACGGTGGCGGGGGACGCGGACTACGTGCTCATGTGCGATGGCCGCCCGGCGACTGGAATGGTCTGTGCGCCGCCAGGAGAAGTGGCGACCTATCGCGCGTCGCTTGGACCGGAAGGCACGCCGCCCACCGACGCCGTTACCGAACAGGTCGGCGTACTGGCCGACGTATCCATTGAGTCGTCGGAGAAGGCGAAGAAGGCGGTCGCCGCCCAGCCCGAACCCGAGCCCGAGCCTCCTGCGCCTCCACCGCCCGCGGCGCCCCCGGCCGAACCCGAGGAAGGAGGGGAGAAATGAAGACGCTCCACCTGATCCTCGCCTCGGCCGCAGTCGCGATTTTTGGACTCTCCGGCTGCAAGACGGCGAGCACCTACCGAATCACGCCTCTCCACCACGAAACGATGCGCGATGAGCTCGACGCCCAGTGGTTTCAGCGAGAAGTGTACGATAAGCAAGGGAAGCTGGAAGCCGTCGAACTGACCTACTGTCCCATGCGACCAGGCAAGCCGACGGTATGCCGCACTTCGGTGGTCTGGCGCCGCAATGCGTCTGCGTTGATCGGCGTGGGCCCCACCGGCAATTGAGTGGGTGGTGGCCCGGGGTAACCTCAGGGGAAAAAGGCAAGCGGAGGAAGCGCGAACACCTGCGCCAGCTTCACGATTCCACTTGTCGATCGCGCCTCTTGCTCCCGGGCACGTGCTGGAGTACCCGTTTCGGCCGGTCATGGTGCATCGACCATTTGTCGATGGCGACCGCCGATGGACGACGATCGCCGACGTGGGCAATGAGGGGGGCTACCCCACCCAACACGACGCACCCCGCCGTCCGTGACTGGAATTCGAATCCCCAAGCGATTGGGCTAAGGAGAGCTGAAACATGGCACGCAAGAAGATCGGTCTCATCGGCGCAGGAAACATCGGTGGCGAGCTCGCGAACCAGATCATGCAGAAGCAGCTCGGCGACGCCGTGCTGGTTGACATCCCCGCGAAGGAAGGCGTCGCGAAGGGCAAGGCCCTCGACATCATGCAGAACAGCGCGTTGTACGGCGGCGATGCCTCCGTCATCGGCACTTCCAACTGGGAAGACGTAGCCGGCGCTGACGTCATCATCGTGACGGCGGGCATCCCCCGCAAGCCGGGCCAGAGCCGCGACGACCTCGTCGGCGTGAACGTCGGCATCATCCGCACCGTGGCCGACAACGCGAAGAAGTACTGCCCCAACGCCTTCGCCATCATCGTCGCCAACCCGCTCGACGCGATGGTCTTCGAGTTCCATCGCCGCACGGGCTTCGACAAGAGCAAGGTCGCCGGCATGGCGGGCATGCTCGACAGCGCGCGCTTCCAGTACTTCCTCGCCGACGCGGCCAACGTCTCGGTCAAGGACGTCCGCACGATGGTCCTCGGCGGCCACGGCGACCAGATGGTCCCGATCTCCTCGATGTGCACCATTAACGCCGTCCCGGCCTCCCAGATGGTTCCGGCGGACAAGATGGAAGCGATCATCAAGCGCGTCCGCGGCGGCGGCGGCGAGATCGTCAAGCTCATGGGAACCAGCGCGTTCTACGCACCGGCCACCGCGGCGATCCAGATGGCCGAGTCCTACCTCTACGACCAGAAGCGCCTCATGGCCTGTGCCGGCTACCTCACCGGTGAGTACGGCTACAAGGACATGTTCATGGGCGTGCCCATGGTCATCGGTGCCGGCGGCGTCGAGAAGATCCTCGAAGTCCCCCTGACCGCCGACGAGACCACCGGCCTCAAGGCCAGTGCCGAAGCCGTCATGACGGTCGTCGACATCGTCAAGAAGACCGCCTGACCTATTGAAGCGGCCTCATAATGGTCGCCAAGCCTGTCATTGCCGCCTCCGTCGCGATTGCGTACGGGGGCGGTCGTGTCTTGGCCACCCATCGAACCCTTGACATCCCCCCCCGCCCGCTCTTAATCCCTTCCTCTCACTTTCGTTCGGGGGCGGCTGAGCCGAACCCAAGATCCGTTCACCTCCCAAAGGACGCCTTTTGACCACGACGCCCCCTGCAAAGCCGTTTTCTCTGCAGGCTCCTGTCGTTTACGTCACCGGGAAAGGCGGCGTCGGCAAGACCACCGTGGCCGCTGCCATCGCCTACGACGCGAGCCGTCGCGGGCAGCGCGCCGCCCTTGTGGAGTTTGACGACGGCGAGTCGGGCGCACGCACCTTGGGCGCGGACCGCTCTCACGTGTCGCACGTCGTCCTCGAGTACGACAAGGCATTGGTCGACACCTTGGGCGCCGTGCTCGGCGCCAAGATCATCGCCCGCGCGTTGGTTTCCCATAGCGCCCTGAAACGCCTCATCAGCGCGGTACCGGCTTTGCGTGAGTTCGCATTCATGGATCGCGTCTGCGCACTGGCTAGCTCCAAACGATTCGATCGCATCGTCGTCGATCTCCCGGCGAGCGGACACGCCCTCGACTGGCTGCGCGTCCCCAATGCGTTCGCGCGATTCCTCGGACGAAGCCCGCTGGGTAACCTCGGCAGAAGGATTCATGACGAGGTCGTCGCCGTCGGTCGCTCCGAGGTCATCGTGGTCACCCTCGCCGAACCCCTCGTCGTCAAAGAGACCGAGCAGTTGTGCGAACGGCTACGACGCGAGCTCGGGACCGTCCCCGCCCTGGTCGTCGTCAACCGCGTCATGCAGCCCGATCCCGACGGCGCATGGGAAGCGGTCACCGCGCTGGCGGAACAGAACCCAAGCATGGAGAGCGACGCTCGTGAGCTGATGGATATCCTTCGAGCGCGTGGCGACCAAGCGGATGACACGGCGTATGCCTTCGGGCTGGCTCGCGCCGTGGAAGCCCGCCACGTGGTCCCACTGCCCGAGTCTCCACACGATCCTTCTGCGTCCGAAGTGGCGGAGTGGCTCAACCGGGGGGTCTTGTCGTGAGCCCCATCGACCTGGGCATGGAAGGTGGCGGACCGATGTCGCGTCCGCCTCCGAGCGCGATGGGAACGCGACTGACGGTTTGTGTGGGCGGCGGAGGCGTGGGCAAGACCACCACCTCGGCAGCGTTGGCGCTCAGCCTGGCGCGCAGGCAGCGGCGTACGCTGGTCATCACCGTGGACCCAGCCCGGCGATTGGCCGACGCGCTCGGAACCGAGGTCGGCCGGCACGCCCAGCCGGTCATGCTCGACGGAGCATCCGAGTACCTGTTTGCGCGTATGCCCGACTCGCGCATGTCCCTCGATGACTTCGTGCTGTGGCTCTTCGAGGACCCGGTGCAGCGCAAGCGCGTGATGAACAATCCCGCTTACCGTGAGCTGGGTGATTCCCTCGCCGGCGTGCACGAGCTCATCACCATCGGGCTTCTGCAGACCGAGATCGACAGTGGGCACTGGGATGAAGTGATTCTCGACACCGCGCCCTCGCGGCACGCGTTGGCGTTCTTGACGTACCCGACGCGCCTGTTGGGATTGTTGGAAGCCAAAGCGCTCGGGTGGCTCGCGGCCCTCGCGTCCAACGCGGATCCGTCGCAGGCAGAACAGAAGCCGAAGACTGGACTCTTCGAATGGGGTCGCTCCAAGGCCGAAGCGATCATGGGAAAGATCGTCGGGCTCGAGGGGCTGCGAAACCTGTCGGCGCTCTTCGCGGACATGGTGTCCGTACGCGAACGTTGGGCGGGCCTCGCACGACGCACCGACAACCTGCTTCGGAACCCATCGACCCGTTACTTGATCATCGGCGCACCGACGGGTGGAGCGATGGCGGACGCGAGCTTCCTCGTGCGGCACCTGAGCCAGCACGGGTTGCAGCCTTCGGCGATCGTTCTCAACCGCGCGGAGAGCGAGCCTCCGGCGTGCGAACAACGCGTGTTCGACTCCATCACCAACACCCCGCCCAATGTGCCTTCCGAGCAGCGCGACGCGCTCGAGCGCACGCTTCGTGCGATGCAGGACGAGCACCGGCTTCGTGGTGAGGCGGCGTACCGCGCCATCGAGGGACTCCAGGCGATCGCCCCCCGAGGGACGAGCGTCATTCGGCTTCCGTTCGTGCACCGGTCCGAACCCAGCGCCATCGTGCTGGCGCTTGCGGATGCCTGGCAGGAAACGGGATCCGATCTCTGAGGGGCGTCGGCTGATTCAGTTGAACCCGCCGCAGCCGCTGAAGGGTGCGAACTCCGAGTGCCGCTCGCAAGTCACCTTGATGTGATCGGACGGTGGCGACGGAGGCACATAGCCCACGGGCTGCCGCATGCTCGGGCTGGCTAGTTTCACGTACTTCTCGCACGCTTCGCGGTGTTGCTCGGGGATGGGCTTGGCGGGCTTCGCTGCCGAGTCGCGCCCCTCGCAGAGCTTGAGCGCGGCCGAAGTGGTGGCCTCGGACTCCGGCTGACTGCTCGCCACTGACTCACAAGAGTTCGGGTCGTCCACGAAACACGCTTCGCACTGCACCCACTTCTTCGTGCAGCATCCAGACCAAAGCGCGGCCATCCCGCAAGCGAGCACCACGATGCCACGAAAGCCCATGCGGAACTCCATGGCCCGTGGTGGCACCGAATGCGCGGCGCTGCAAGTCGGCCCTTGGCCGGTCTTACCCGGAGAAAGTGCGGGGCATTCCTCGGGGCTGCGCACCGATCTTGACGCCGCGTTGGTGGAGGCACGAGATTCAACGCTGCTCTCGATTCCGAGGAGGTCTCCTTGCTCCCCGTGCTCCCTCAATCCCGCCTGCTCCACGACGGCTCCGATGTAATGATCAACGGAACGCCGTACCGGCTGAAACTGCTCACCGGCAACGACACGCGCTTGTTCGTCCCATCGAGACGGGACGCGTTGGTCGACACCGATGCACGCCGATTTGATGCGGCATTGTCGGTTTTTCACGAGCTCGCACAAGTCGTTACCGCGCTCAACGAACGGCTGCTCGATCCGCTCGACGGCGTCACCAACCGGGCGGTCGAGGCGCTGTTGACCGCGCCCGAGGTCTCCGAGTCGTTCAAGGACACGCTGCGGCCATGGGCGTTCGCGCTGTTCAAGCACGGCACCAACGTCCACACAGAGCGCGGCAGCGTGATGGTTCCCCCGTTGCCTCGGGAGGTCTTCGAGTCGGAGATCCAAGAGATGCCGGCGCAAACCCGCGGTCTGACCCGATGGCGCGACTTCCTCGACCACGTCTTCGATCCGGTGCCCCTCCTGACCCAGGGCTTCTACCTGTTCGACCGGCCGGAGGATCGGGCTCGCTTTGAAGAGTCGCTGGGCGCCGAGTACGCCGATGTCCGAAAGAGGTTGGGCCGCGTGTTCTCGGAAGCCATCGAAGAACGCGGCGCGCTGCCGGAGCGTCAGTGGCGTCTTCTCGATACGCTCAGCCAACGGGCGTTGGCGTTGCAAAAGGACGTGCTCGAGCCAGCGATCGCCGCGGCTGACGACGATGCACGAGCGGTCGCATCGCGGGTGCGAATTCGATGTTATGAAGGCGGTGCGTTTCGGTTCCTGGTGCGACCGTACTCGTATGCGTTTGCCACGGAGCTCGATCAATGCGCAGCACTGCTGGAGCAAGCGCGTTCCCACTTGCCGCCGCATGCGTGTGAAGCGCGCGAGGTGCTCGCCGACCTCGCAGATTGGTGCAGGGAACGTACCCACGAGCTCGCTTGGAGCGAGAGCCTGACGACCTGGCTGGAGGCAGCCGATCCGGCCAGTCTCATCGACGTCAACTTCACCACGGAGGAGAAGGTGTCGCGCCTGGGCGCCAAGGGCGGCTTCCAGCTCGCGGTCACCGCGTTCGATCCGGTCCCCGACAACGTTCGCCCCATCGTCGATCTTTTTCGCAGAGCGAAGGATGGTGGACCGACCCTCAACGTCGTTTGGCTTCGCCACCTGCTCGTTGGAGGCGGTGCGAGCAACGCGACGTTGGCGGGGGAGAAGCTGCCGGACCCCGACGGCCGGCCGACCTACAAGGTCATGACGTTCACCAACGCCGTGCGCGCGTCGATGGTGCAATCGAACGCCGAGCTCATCACGGCCGCCACCAGCTTTCAGCCGGAGGACGTCGATCGTCTCGGCGAGACGGCGAACGTGTTGGTGCTTCTCCACGAGCTCGGACACACGCTCGGCGACTTCCCGGAGTTTCTTGGCGAAACCAGCGCGAGCGTCGAAGAGACGAACGCGGAGGCGAGCGTCATCTATCTCGGCAAGCGTTTGGCTCCTCACGACCTCGAGGATCTCATCGGACTGACGGCTTGTTGGACCCCCGTCCATCGCACGATGCAGGGGCCGACCGAGCCCCACAGCCACTCGGACATCGTGCTCTTCGACGAGCTCGCGCGCGCAGGCGGCGTCGAGTGTGTCGAGGTAGAAGGACACGCCATCGTTCGGCCGGGATCGGAGGATGCAGCGGTCGAAGCCGCGTTCGCCTTGGCCCTGCGGATGCGCCTGTGGGAAGTGGGAATCCCCCTCGAACAACACGCGCGTTGGCTCGAGCCCTTCGACCCGAACGACCGGGAACAAGACGTGCGCATCGTGCGTGAAGCGCGAGCGTCCTTCGAGGCACTCAGCGAAGAGCGGAAGAGTTCCGCGCGTGATGACGTCGTGCGGGAATGCCGAGCGTTCTTCGCCCCGGCCCGGCTCGAGCAACTCGCCCAACCACTCATGCGAGTGATCGCTCACCTTCCCCGCTTCCAGCCCATCACCGTCATCCCGACGGATGAGCGGTTTCGTCTCGTACTTTCCACTGACAGTGCGTCCTGACGTTGGGCTCGGCGGTGGCCGATCATCGACAAAACCAGCGGAGGATATGGGCCTCTTTGCACATTCGACCTTGCGTGTTGCGCTTACGCTACGAGTGAACGAGCGCCACGGATCGAAATGCTTCAACTACGCCTTGCCTGACAGGTTCACCGCGACTACATAGGCGGTGTTCGCGATGGGGGCGATCGCGGCCCTGTTCGAAGCAGTCGACAACATCCCGGATACAGCAGGAGGCCTTCATGGCGAGGAAGATCACGGAAGAGTGCATCAACTGCGGCGCGTGCGAGCCGGAGTGCCCCAACGAGGCGATCACGGCGGGCGACGAGATCTATGAGATCGACGCCGAGAAGTGTGATGAGTGCGAGGGTAAGGACGAGCCCATGTGCGTCGCGGTTTGTCCGGTTGCTGACGAAGCGATCATTCAGGCCTGACCTCGCCTCCCCGTTGTCCGCACACCTCTGATGCGGACATGACGTTCCGACCAGGCAGGTCGGTTCAATGACGCGTACGACGATGTCGTCCCCTTCGTCGTACGTTGCCGAACCGCCTCCCCCCATCTTGCATCATGACGACGAATTGGTAGCCGGTGCCTACGACCGGCGCCGAACGCGCCGCATCGTCGCCGCCCTACCGATTGGACGACGCGCACGTCAATCACACGACGTCGATCCAACCCGTGGTACGCTTCGCGACGTGTATCGATCTCGTTGCGTCTTGCCCATCGGCTTGGTCTTGATCCTCTCGGGCTGCGTGGAGACGCGTGGTTCCGCTTGGATGAAGGAACCACTCGCTGCCGACGAGGACCCGCCCTCCATGATCGAGGAACCGGAGGAGCCGGACCGTGTTCAACGCGACACGCGCGCGCACACGCTAGGTCAACCGCGCCGACCGACGGAGCAGAGTACCAAGCCGGCTGACGCGACGAGCCCGATCGCGGGAAGGTCCCTCGGCGTGTTCCACAACACGTACTATTCGTTTCCGAACGAGTCGGAGTACGCAGGCGCGAAGACGACGATCTTCGATGCGAGCTGCAGCGCCATCGCGGAGGTCCCCAAAGCTTTCCACGACAAGCTGTGCGTTCAAGGCAGCGGGCGACTCGCGTCGCACCGAACGGTTAGCTTTGCGAAGCGCGATTGCACGTGCGCAGCGGTGTGTCCTCGGTCGGGTCAGAAGATCTGTTACGAGGCGCTCGATCCTACACGCTTCCCTTGGGGCCGTGGTGCCATGGGCAAACCCATCACGCCGTTTCGCACCATCGCCGTCGACACCAAGGTGATCCCCATGGGCACCCCCGTGTTCATCCCCGCCTACGTCTCCGTGCCCATGCCTGACGGAACGATCCACGATGGTTGTTTCCGTGCCGAGGACCGTGGTCTGAAGGTCGTCGGACACAGCGTGGATGTGTTCACTGGGGGAGAAGCGGATACGCAGGAGTGGAACCAACAGGTTCCCACCGGGCAAGGCGTGGAGATCTTCGCGGGACACCCGCGATGTGACGCGTTGTCCAATCGTTAGCGCGGCCCCCTGCTCACGGAGCCGGCAACTCCGGCGGGGAACCTTCAGCCTCCGGATCCTCGGGCGCCGGCTCAGGTTCCTCGAGGGGAGCCGACTTGGACCCTACGTCCGGCGTGGCCGTTTCGACCGCCGCGGGTTCCGTCGTCGGTTGGTTCGGGGCAACTGCCGCGGATTGATCGGTGAACTTGACCGCCAAGCCGCCCACGGAGAATCCAACGGGCTGTCCAAAACCGTTGAGCGTTGGAAACAGCTCCAACCCGACGATCGCATCCGCACCACGAGCGAGCGCTTCGCGACGGACCTCGGACATTTCCTCGGAGCCGGGACTCAACACGTACATGTGCTCGTCCAGCGGTGCGAGGCCGGACTTGTGCCCTTCGGTGGAACGAAACACGTAGCCCAGCACGCGATACGGGCGTCCGATGTCACGTGCCGCGTAGATCGGCAATTGCATCGCGGGCGATGCCGGCGCCTCCGGTTCGGAGAGGCCCACGAACCCGGTGTGGCCGCAACCGATGGTCAGCGCCGCAGCCAACGCGGTGCCCACGATCGCGCTCCCTGGGGAGCAACGACGGATGACACGCAGAGCCTGTTGATACGCCTTCATGGTTGACCTCCGGACGGCCCGGCGGGCGCGGGAATTGGAGCGCTCTGCGTCACGGGTGCGGGCGT
>Ga0180009_10005266_pt1 | contig 13916 bp, 15 predicted proteins | sample OS_PC_MetaG_FD_123537 | JGI IMG/M metagenome (GOLD analysis project Ga0180009, IMG submission 123537) | Groundwater microbial communities from the Aspo Hard Rock Laboratory (HRL) deep subsurface site, Sweden - OS_PC_MetaG | ecosystem: Environmental > Aquatic > Deep subsurface > Groundwater... | reverse complement strand
GCCATTCAGCCATAGGCTTCATGGCCTTCTCGCCTGCCGGCTCCGCCATTCAGCCATAGGCTTCATGGCCTTCTCGCCTGCCGGCTCCGCCATTCAGCCATAGGCTTCATGGCCTTCTCGCCTCAAATCAGTCCACCGGACTGATTTGCCGCCTGCGGCGGACGGCTCGAAGTGGTGGAGGGGGCTGGATTCGAACCAGCGTACGCTAAGCGGTCAGATTTACAGTCTGATGGATTTAACCACTCTCCCACCCCTCCCCAAGGTCCGAAACCATCTGGTCGGCGCGGCAACGCCTGCGGTTGCTGCCGCAGGCGATCCGGGGTTTATGGTCATCGACCGGCCCGGTGTCAACACCCAATCGAAAGGCGGGCGCGCCTGCATGACCGCTTGTCGTCTCCGGGCAAACGGGATAGCGCTTTGACCATGAGCCGCAACAAGTTTCCGCCACGTTCCAATCCCCGCCACGATCCGGATGCCGGACCGTTCTTTCTTTACGGGCTGCATACCGTCCGGGCGGCGCTTGATAATCCGTCGCGCAGAAAGACGCGGCTTCTGGCCACGTCCAATGCCCTCAACCGGCTCCGCGAATCCGGTCCGGTTGCCGGTGTCCTGATCGAGGAGACGACGCCCAAGGCGCTCGATATGCTGCTCGGCGGCGAGGCGGTGCACCAGGGCGCGGCGCTCGAGGTCGATCCGGTGACCCGCGCCAGCCTCAGGGAAGTCGAGAGGCGCGACCTCATCGTCGTGCTCGACCAGATCACCGACCCGCACAATGTCGGCGCCATATTGCGCACGGCCTGCGCCTTCGGCGCCGACGCGGTCCTGACCACGGCGCGCTATGCGCCGCGCGAGACCGGGGTCATGGCCAAGGCGGCCTCCGGCGCGCTCGACCTGGTGCCGCTGATCGAGGTCCGCAATCTCGGCGATGCCCTCGAAGCGCTCAAGGCGGAGGGCGTGGTCTGCCTCGGATTCGATTCCGAGGCCCCTCGCCCGCTCACGCCGCGTCCGGCCGCCACGCGGCTGGCCATCGTGCTCGGCGCCGAGGGCAAGGGCTTGAGGCAACGGACGCGGGCGCTCTGCGACGAGATGGTGCGGCTCGACATGCCCGGCCCGATCAAGAGCCTCAACGTCTCCAATGCCGCCGCCATCGCCCTGTTCGCGGCGACGGCCAGACGGGGCGATCCGGCCTAGCGCAGGGCCGCCACGGTCAGCATGTCGAACAGCGCCGGCCGCTTCGGCACGGCGCGCACCACCGTGTAGCCGCGCGCGGCCAGGGCGTCGAGAAAGCCCGGCAGCAGTCTGGCGGTGCGGGCATGGATATCGTGGAAAAGCACGATGCCGCGCCCCTTTTCATCCAGCCGCGCCAGGGTGCGCGCAAGCACCGTGTCGGACGACTGGTCGAGATAGTCGAGGGAATCCACGTCGACGTCGAACACGACGAAACCGACATCCGTCAGGTCGGCGCGCAGGGCGCGGGTCTCGGCCAGATAAGGGAAGCGGAAGAACGGTGCCGGCTTGACGCCGACCGGGCGCAGGGCTGTCGCGATCTCGTCCTCGGAAATGGCAACCGAGGCGACGGATGCCGCGTGGCCGATCGTAACGAAGTTTTCGTGGCCGTGCGAGTGCGAGCCGATGGTGTGGCCCGCTTCGGCGACCAGCAGCGCGGTTTCGGCGTGGTTGCGCGCCATGTTGCCGACCATGAAGAAGGTGGCCCTCACGTCATACTGCTTGAGAATCGCAAGGATGCGCGGCGTGATCGCCGGGTGCGGGCCGTCGTCGAAGGTCAGGATGATTTCGCCGGGCCTCAGCCTTCCGAGATCGGCGATGGTTTCGACATAAAGGGTCCGGCCGGCAAGGCTAACTGGAGCGGTCGCGGCCTCTCTGCCCGGTTCGGCCGCCGCGTCGGCGAGTTTGGCCGGCATGGGCTGGTGTGGCACCACACCGGCCCCACCCGCGCCGACCGACTGGGTGGTCAGTATGGCCTGGGATTTCGGCGGCTTGGCGCAACCCGTGACGAGCATCGCCGCCGCCAAGATGAAAAACGCATACTTTGCAGGAAACAACACAAGAGCGCACCCAACTGACGATGGGCACAGTTTTAACGATCATGGTTAATTCCGGCTGAACGCAGCGGAAGTCTCAGGCCGACGGAACGCTCGCTCGCCGCAATCCGATCCGACGCAGAAGAAAATCGAGCGAAAATACCCCGGGCCCGCAAACGACGAGCACCACGGCATAGGCCATCCACAGGGCGTGCGAGTTCATCGGGTCGGTCGCATTGAAGAAGGCGTCGGGAAAGACGAGCTGAATGACGACGGTCATGGCGAACAGCGCCAGCGCGCCGAGGCGGGTCAAAAGCCCCAGAACGATGAGAACCGGCAGTACGATCTCGGCCATTGCCGTGACATGCGCGGTCAGCAGCGGAAACGGGATCGGCATGTCGAACAGGCCGAAATGCAGGACGAAGACGTTTTCAAAGAGATACGTGGTCGAGGTCGCGATTTTTGTCGGAAAGCTGATCCAGCGCGTCTGCCCCGAGGCCCAGAAGGGCTGGGCCAGAAGCAGCCGGATCGCCAGCATGACGGCGCCGAAGCCGAGAATGGCGACGAGGCCACGCCTTTCAACCGGCGGGAAACGTCCGAAAACAAGTTCGATCATCCACACTCACTCCCTGTTCGGCGCGGAAACGCCGGCAAAGGCACCGCCCGAGACGACAAGGCCAAGGGCATGGCCGAAATCGAAACCCGGATCGGCCGCGAGCGCCTGTTCGGCGGCGACGCCGAGCGGCGCGCCGGCCAAGAGGTCGCGAAAAAATCCGCCGGTCGCCGCATCGAGCGGCACAACATCGATATTGAGGTCGGGCCGCGTGACAAGGGCCCATTCGGCTTGCGGCGCGGAGCTGAAATGCGGCTGGCATCCGTCGCGTGCCGCCCGCCAGATGGCGACGACCGGAAAGGCCGAGGCGACGAGCCTCGTTGCCGGACAGGGCACGAACCGGGTTTCGCTCAAGGCCGCGTCGTGCCTGCCAGCCAATGCAGCGGGCGCGAATGGCGCCGCGTCGGCGGCGTGATAGGCGTCGAGCCAGGCACGGTCGAGCCTTGCCACGTCGGCGAGAAAGGGCAGGCTTTTAGCCGGTTCGAAGTCTTCGATGAATCCGGCAAAGTCGCGGCCATAGTCGAACAGCAGCGGGCTTTGCGGCGGCGCCTGCCGGACGAAGCGCCGCGCCATCTCGGCAAAGAATGTCTCGCCGACCAGGGCCAGCACGGCCGGAAAACTCGATTTGACCGCCTCGATCAGCGAGACGATGACATTGTTGCGATAGACGGCGAAGCGCCGGGACGCGATGCGGCCATGCGGGTCAACAAGGTTTTGCGGCACGTCGAGATCGGGGTGCAGCAGGGCGGCGGCAAAACCGGTCTGTCCGTCAGGCGGCATGGGAATGGCGCTCCAGAGCCTGCATCACCGCCTCGGCGCGGGCGGCATCGCCGGCCAGCACGTTCCATTGCGGCAGGTCGTTGTCCCACTCGATCAGCGTCGGCTGGCGGCCGGTGCGTTCGAGCACATAGGCATAAAGTGTCCAGACCGGGTCGGAGACTTCGCGGTCATGGGCGTCGATCAAAAGCGGCTCGCCATTGTCGTCGCTGTCGGTGGCATGGCCGCCGAGATGGATTTCCCCGACATGTTCGAGCGGAAAGGCGTCGATATAGCTCTTGGGCGAATAATGCTGATTGGTGGCCGAAACGAAGACGTTGTTGACGTCGAGCAGCAGGCCGCAACCGGAGCGCTTTTGCAGCGCGCCGACGAAATCGGTCTCGCTCATCTCGCTTTCGGCGAACGCGACATAGGTCGAGGGATTTTCCATGAGGATGACGCGGCCGAGATGGGTCTGCACCTGATCGACATGCGCGACGACGCGCCGGAGCACCGCTTCGGTATAGGGCAGCGGCAGGAGATCGTTCAAAAAGACGCTGTCATGGGTCGACCAGGCCAGGTGTTCCGAAACCATGCCGGGCTCATAGCGGTCGACCACCGCCTTGAGTCGGGCGAGGTGGTCCGGATCGATGCCGCGTTCGGCGCCGATCGACAGGCCGACGCCATGCACGCTCAGCGGATAGTCCTTGCGGATCTCGGTCAGGGCGCGATGCGGCAATCCGCCGGCGCCCATGTAGTTTTCCGCATGGATTTCGAAAAAGCCCATATCGGGCCTCTTGCCGAAAATGTCGCCGTAATGCTCGTGCTTGAGCCCGACGCCGGCACGCCTGGGCAGCGGCTTGGGATCGAACATGGCACGCCTCCTTTGGTCGAAACGAGGAACGGGACCCGCGGCGGCGCCGCGGGAACCGATCGGGCCTTGCGATCAGGCCATGTCGCGATCGAGGGCGGCGAGCGAGCCGGACCGGCCTTCGGGCAGGATCTTGCCCCAGAACTCGGCGTTCTCGCACAGGCCGGCCGGGACCAGGGTCCAGGCATTGCCCTGGTAGTCGACCTTGGAGGTGCCGGCGCAGGTGGTGCCGGGTCCGGCGGCGCAGTCGTTCTTGCCGGCGATCGAGACGCCGAAGCACTTGTCCATGGCCATGTCGTCGGCGGCGGCCGGCGTGGCGGTGGCAACGGCACCGGCGAGAGCGGCGGCCATGGCGGAACTGACGAGAAGGGCGGTGGTCTTGCGAATGGTCATTTGTGATCCTCCGATCGAAGTGTCGCTCTCCCCGGGGGAACAGAGCGGCGAGCCGGTGAACTCGCTGGCAAGACGGATATGGCGGGAGCGGCAAAAAGGAAAATCACTCGCCATGACAATGGCTCACCGGCGTGTGACGCCATGTGAGGCGGCGACGCCGGAACGGCACGCTTGCCGCGCGCTCAGGCCGGTGCTATGGGCACGAACCGCGCATGACGGCCCGTGAACATGAGGTCGCCGGTATAGCTCAGTTGGTAGAGCACCTGATTTGTAATCAGGGGGTCGGGGGTTCGAGTCCCTCTGCCGGCACCATTCCAGACCGGCCGCACAGCGGCAAAATTCTTCCGGTGGAAGGATTTTAGGTCTGGAAGCCGCGAAGCCTGTGGCTGAGTGGCCGATCCGGCCGTACCTCGCAGCCGAACGAAAAGCTCCGGTGGAGCTTTTTGCGCGTCGCAAGGCCATGAGAGCTACGCTCGAATGGCGGGAGACCCTATGCCGGCACAGCGCCGTTTGGCGGCAGCGATACCGACGCTGGCATGTGGCCGATGCGATGCAGGCGCGCGACGAAGGAAGCCTTGGACAGGTACCTGACGATGCTCCAGAGCTCCCAAAGCCCGACGAGCAACACCGGAATGCCGATCACGATCTGAAAGGTGAACAGGCCCAGAATGATCAGCACCGGCGCCCGGATGAAATAGACCGTGCTCAAAAACCAGAAAATGCCGGTGTTGACGGTCCGCAATTCGCCGTTGGGCAGTTCGATGGCGATCAGGATAAGCTTTCCCGCAGTCAGCGGCATGAACAGCAGCGCCCGGGTTTCGACCGTCTGAAGCAATCCTTCGAGGTCCGACCTGACCAGGACATTGTTCAGCACATCGCCGTCGTCAAAGGTCAGGCTGTGATAGAGATTGCCACCACTGAGGATGTTGTGGACACCGAAATAGCTGACATTGGCGCGCGTGGCCAAAAGCGACTTGCCGTCAACAGTAACGCGTTTCATGGATCGCCCTCTAAACAATCAACGCACAGCACTCTAGCGGCGCGCCATTAAGAGCCGGCGCATGAAATGCGCGCAAATTTAACGGCTTGGCCCCGTCGGACCCTCCCCCTTTGCCGCAGCGCCATCCCTTTCCGGCGGCTCCGCTATTCTGGCCACCCGGAGCCGTGCGTGCTAACTAGGCCCTGCTTCATCCGGGAACCCAAACCGTGCCCTCTCGCCGTTTCAATTCCATAGCCATCGTCTCCAACGGCACGCCCGAGGCCGACGAGGCGGCCATGCGGTTGCGGGCATTGCATGGCGACGTTCCGCCCGAAACGGCCGATGTCATCGTGGCGCTGGGCGGCGACGGGCTGATGCTCGAAACCCTGCACAAGGTCATGCCGCGCGGCATTCCGGTCTATGGCATGAATTTCGGCACGATCGGCTTTCTGATGAACGCCTTCGATGCGCGCGATGTCGTCGACAAGCTGGAAGCGGCGCGCGAGACGATGATCTTTCCGCTGTTGATGCGGGTGACGGATGTTGCCGGCAAGCAGGTGTCGGCCTATGCCTTCAACGAGGTTTCGCTGTTCCGCACCACCTATCAGGCAGCCAAGGTCCGGGTTTCGGTCGATGGCGAGCTCCGGCTCAGCGAACTGATCTGCGACGGCGTGCTGGTGGCGACGCCGGCCGGCTCGACCGCCTACAACCTGTCCGCCCACGGACCGATCCTGCCGATCAACTCGCCGCTCCTTGTCATGACCCCGATCTCGCCATTCCGGCCGCGGCGCTGGCGCGGCGCCGTGCTGTCCAACCGCGCCAGGGTGATCTTCACCTGCCTCGAGACAAGAAAACGTCCCGTCAGCGCCGTTGCCGACAATATCGAATATGTCGACGCCCAGGAGGTCGAAATCGTCGAGGATCGGACGCGCGGCGTCACCCTGCTGTTCGATCCGGGCCACGGGCTCGAGGAGCGCGTTCTCAACGAGCAGTTCCAGTTCTGACGGCGCTGCTCGGTCAGGCGGCACTGGTCAGGGCGCGCGATCGCGACCGGGCGATCGGCAGGCGCCGGTCCTCGCCCGCTTCCTCGGCAAAGCCGGACATGACGCCCCGCGCCGCCTTGCGGGCCAGCGTCACGTTCTGCTCGTTGAGATAGGCGAAGGCGTCGGTCAGGCTCGCCGGGATCTGGCCGTCATGCTCGATCACCAGTTCGTCGATGACGACGGTCACGACGAAATAGCGCGCCGACAGGTCGTCGGCGAGATCGGCGCTGCGGGCATGCAGCACCAGGCGGATCAGGAGATCGGCCAGCGCCGGGCTGAAGCCGGCCCGCTCGAACAGCGCCAGAAGGCTGGCGCGGCCACCGCTTTCAAGAATGGAATAAACGCGCGCATCCGGCAGGCCGGACAGGAGCGACATGGCGGCGGCGAAAAAGCGGATGCGGCCCGCAATCAGGGCCTGCAGCATCAGCCGCGTCGAGAGCCCGCCCGTTTCGCTCAATTGCGCCAGCACCGAATGGCCGCCTCTGGCGAGTTCCGCTTCGGCGATGGCGGTCGCGGCTTCGTCGGCGCCGTTGCGCATGATCCGGTCGAGCCGGCGGGGCGCGACAGCGCCCTTGACGATGCGCGTGGCGAAAAGGGCTTCGCGCACCTGCCCGGCCAGTTCGAGCCGCACCGTCGCCGGCAGGTCCTTGCGCGCCAGAAGGGCGCCGCGCAGGACCGAATCCGTGCGGGCGCGCTCGGCAAGACGGGCGAAACCATCGGCGCCCGGCTTAAGATCGTGGCGCGCTAGGATGTCGAGCGCCACCTCCGTCTCGGGCCGGCGCAGCAGCATGGCGACAAGGCCCCCGCCGATGCCGGCCCTGGCGGCGATGGCGCGGGCCATCAGCGTGTCGGCGTCCTCAAGGGCGACGACGAGATCGGCATCGATCAGGGCCGGCGAGTATTGCGCCACGGCGCGGGCAATGACCGGCAGGTCGCCAAGCAGCGCCAGCATGAGCGGACGCGGCGCCTGTTCGCAATGCAATAGGCCATAGGCGAGCGCTCCACGCACCTTGACCGATGGATCGTCGAGAAATCCCATGGCGGCCGCATAGAGCGCCGCCTGCTCGGCGTCGGGGCCGTCATGTGCCGCGAGCGCGCTGGCGATCAGATGCGCGGCCTGTCCCCGCTCGGCGCTGTCGGGCGAATTCGCCAAGGCGAGAAAATCCCGATAGGAAATCATCAAAGGCTCCGCACTCTACCGTGCCGAACCTAACGGCCGAGGCCTTAAGGATTGGTTCACCATGTTTTTTCCGGCCGGTCACCCGGTCCGATGGCGGCAGGCGCAGGGCTCAGTTGGAATAGAGCTGGGCGAAAAAGCCGGCATGGACCACCGGCTCGCTGGCCAGTGGCGACGCGGGCGCTCGGCCGGTCGAACTGTAGAGCTCGGTGAAGGACATGGTCAGTGGCGAGGCGCTGGCGCCGGCCGACGCGCCGCCCGAAACGGCGCTGCCGGCGCCATCGCCATGTTTGGCGACAAGCACGCGATAGAGCTCGCGAATGGTGCGCGGCGTGCCATTTTCGTAAAAGATGGCCCGATTGACCTCGGCCTGGCCGGGAAACAGGTTGGCGGCGATCTGGTCGGGATCGGACAGGCCGGCGCGAAACAGCTTCTCGGCGCCGCGCGCGCCGAGGAAATGGGCGATATAGAGTTCGCCCGGGCTCGGCATGCGCCCGAAAGCCTTTTCGAGATAGGCGCCGTTGTTGCGGGTAAAGGCGGCGGCGAGGTTCGCGGCGATTTCCGGGTCTTCGCGCAGTTTGAGAACTTCCGCCCGTAACGTATTGTCGGATATATCGAGAGTTCCGTCCGCCTTGCGGGTGATCGCCTCGGCATAGCGGGCATAGCCGAGCCGGGCGCCGTCGCTCTTCATCACCTCGAACCAGGTCTGTTCGAGAAACTGAAACAGACCCGTCGCCGAGCTGGATTCGGCCCGCGCCGTCGGGTCGAGGCGCGATTCGCGCATGGCGGTCGTCAGCAGATAGTCGAAATCGACACCGCTCCTGTTGCCGGCGCGATCAAGGATCAGTGCCAGACCCGGCGGGATGCTGATTTCGGAAACGCTCATGTCGCGACTCACACTAGCCCAGTCGAAGGGAACACGGCTTCGTTAACCAATGATTAACCTTGCCAGGTCGTCACCACCTCGTCGAGGCTGGGACGTTCGCGTTCCTCCAGACGCGCCGTCGGCGTGCCGATATGGACAAATCCGACGAAGCGTTCGCCCTCCCGCAAGCCGAGCATGGCGCCGGCCTCCGCGTCATAGGCGAACCAGCGGGTGACCCAATGGGCGCCGAAGCCGAGGGCGTTCGCCGCGTGAACCAGGTTGAAGGCGACATTGCCGGCGGCGAGCAATTGCTCGAATTCCGGGATTTTCGGGTGCGGTGCCGCCGTCGATACCACGCCCACGGTCAGCGGCGCCGGCAGGAACTGGCTGCGTTCCTTGTCGAGCCGCTCCGGGCCGGCATCGGGTTCGCGTTCGAGTACCAGCGCGGCAAGCCGCTCGCCGATCCGGGCGCGTGCCGGGCCGGCATAGGTGATGAGGCGGAACGGGGCGAGCTTGCCGTGATCGGGCACGCGCACCGCCATGGTCAGCATGTCGGCAAGCTGCCGGCCGTCAGGTCCCGGATCGCCGAGAAATGGCAGGGTCACCGAGCGGCGCGTCAAAAGATAGTCACGAAGCTCGTGGAGAACGGCCATTATGGACTCCTTGGGCGGGCACGGCAGCGGCTATGGTTTCGTTTGCGGGAGGATCGGGGCCGATGTCAATCGCCGCGTGCCGCGGCGGGCGGCGTCCGCCAGCTCCACTTGACCCGGAAAGTCGGTTCGTGCCCCAAAAGCTTGCAATGCGTATTTTCCTGATTCCCTTTCTGCTGATCCTGGCGTGTGCCGCGACCGAGGCGAACGCGCAGGTGTCCTCGCCCTATCCCTCGCCGGCGCCCATGCGCGACGCCGAGGGTCATTTCATCGGCCCGGGCGCCGGTGCCGGCGAGACCGGCGGCACGGAGACGGCGGTGGACGAAATCGTGGGGGCGCCCGACACCATGGACGAAACCGCGCCCGACGAGATGAGCGTCGAGGACAACCCGGCGGCACAGGCGGCTGCGGCCGCCGCGCTCGATGCGCCGCCGCAGCCGGTGACGCTTTCGGCCAAGCTCGTCGACGACGGGCCGCTCATCCCGTCGGGCCTGGCCTGGCGCGTCTTTTCGGCCGAGCCGTCCGCGACCGGCGACATCGCCCTTGTCGGACGGTCCGACCAGGCGACAGCGGTGTTCGAGCTCAAGCCCGGCGACTATCTCGCCCAGGCCGCCTACGGGTTCGCCCAGGCTACCGACACGATGACCGTAGCGGAGACACCGCAGGCGCGGGTGCTGGTGCTCGATGCCGGCGCGTTGCGCCTCGGCGCGCGCATCACCGGCGGCCAGGCGATCGATGAATCGCAGCTCTTGTTCGAAATCTATCCACAGGGCCTCGAGGACGATCCGCGCTCGGTCATCGTTCGCGGCGTGCGCCCAGGAGAACTGGTGCATCTCAATGCCGGCGTTTACCATGTCGTATCGAAATTCGGATCGGTCAATGCCGTGGCCGAGACCGATATCCGCGTCGACAAGGGCCAGCTGACCGATGCGACCATGTTCCACGATGCCGCGCAGGTGTCGTTCCGGCTGGTTTCCGAGCTTGGCGGCGAGGCCATCGCCGATGTCGACTGGACGGTGCGCGACGCCCAGGGCGCCATTGTCTACCAGTTCACCGGCACCTTTCCCTCGGTCGTTCTGGCGCAGGGCGACTATGTCGTGCTCGCCAACAGGGGCGGCGGCGTCCACAATCGCGACTTCTCGGTCGTGCCCGGATCGGCGCACGAAATCGAGGTGCTAACGGCCCTCTAAATCGCGTTGGCGAATGCGGCGCAAATGCCGGGCGCATTCGCGGAAAACTTGCATCAAATGCCCTGCCTCACGGTTAGTCCAAGTTGATCGGGCCGCGCATAGCCCTTGTGGGACAAGGCGAACTCCTCGCTGCCAGGGCACAGAAAATGGACATGCGACTCGAAAAAAGACTGGCCCCCCGCCGGAACACGTTGATCCGCGCCAGGATCCACTATTCCGGTTTCGCCCACGAATGCATCATCCGCAACGTCTCCGACACCGGGGCCAAGCTCGAGACCAGCGGCGTCAATCACATTCCCCAGAATTTCGAACTGCACGCGCCGGGACACCGGCCGCAGACCTGCCAGGTCGTCTGGCGGGCCATGCGCGAACTGGGCGTGCAATTCTTGCGGCCCGAGGCCTTTTAGGCGGACGAGAAGGGCGCGCGCCCGCCCCGGCCGGTTTTCCGGTCGGGGCGGGCGGACTTGTTCACTGCACGAGGAGGCGCGGGCTCAGGCGAGGTCGGGAGGGACCGCTTCGGCCGCAAGCATGGCGATGGCCTCCTCGGCACGCATCATGATCTGGCCCTGATCGCCGAGCCGGCGCACCGAAACCGAGCCTTCCTCGGCCTCGCGCTTGCCGCAAACCAGGATCAGCGGGATCTTTTGCAGCGAGTGCTCGCGGACCTTGTAGTTGATCTTCTCGTTGCGGGTGTCGAGCGTCACGCGCAGCCCCCTGGCCTTGAGATCGGCGGCGAGCTTTTCGGCATAGGCGTCGGCATCCGAAACGATGGTCGCGACCACGGCCTGCACCGGGCTGAGCCAGACCGGCATCCGGCCGGCATGGTGCTCGATAAGGATGCCGATGAAGCGCTCGAAGGTGCCGAACACGGCGCGATGCAGCATGACCGGGCGCTGGCGCGACCCATCCTCGGCGACATAGGTCGCATCGAGTCTTTCGGGCAGCACGTAGTCGAGCTGATAGGTGCCGCACTGCCACGACCGGCCGATGGCATCGGTCAGGTGGAACTCGAGCTTGGGTCCGTAAAAGGCCCCCTCGCCCGGCGAATACTCGAAATCGATGCCCGAGGCGTGGAGCGCATCGGCCAGCGATTTTTCCGCCCGATCCCAGGTGGCGTCGTCGCCGGCCCGCACCGCCGGCCGTGTGGCGAGCCGGTACTTGATGTCGGTCAGGCCCATATGGCCGTAGACACGGGCGAACAGCGCCAGGAACCGCCTTGTTTCGTCGGTCACCTGGTCGTCGGTGCAAAAGATGTGCGCATCGTCCTGCGTCATCTGCCGGACGCGCATCAGCCCGTGCAGGGCGCCATGGGCTTCGTTGCGGTGGCAGCAGCCGAATTCCGCCATTCTTATCGGTAGATCGCGGTAGGACTTGATGCCCTGGTTGAAGATTTGCACATGCGCCGGGCAGTTCATCGGCTTCAGGGCCATGAGGCTGCCCTCGCCGGTGATGATCGGCGCGTCGTCCTCGGTCGAGGGGATTTCATCGGGCACCACGAACATGTTCTCGCGGAACTTGCCCCAATGGCCGGACCTGACCCAGAGCTTGTTGTCGATCAGCTGCGGGGTCTTGACTTCCTGATAGCCGTCGGCGTCGAGCTGGCGGCGGATATAGGCCTCGAGCTGGCGCCAGATCATGTAGCCCTTGGGGTGCCAGAAGACCGAGCCGGGCGCCTCTTCCTGCAAATGGAACAGGTCGAGTTCGCGGCCGAGCTTCCTGTGGTCGCGCTTTTCGGCCTCCTCCAGCATGGTGAGATGCGCGTCGAGATCGTCCTTGCTGGCCCAGGCGGTGCCGTAAATGCGACTGAGGACATCGCGGTTCGAATCGCCGCGCCAATAGGCGCCGGCCACCTTGGTCAGCCTGAAGGCGGTGCCGACATCGCGCGTGGTGCGCATGTGCGGACCGCGACAAAGGTCGAACCACTGGCCCTGCCGGTAGATCTTGACGTCCTGGTCTTCGGGAATGGCGTCGACCAGCTCGACCTTGAAGGTCTCGCCCTTGGTCCTGAAGACCCTTTTGGCTTCGTCGCGCGACCAGACTTCCTTGGTGAAGGCGGCGCCGCGCTGAACAATCTCGGCCATCTTCTTTTCGATCTGGCGGAGTTCGTCCTCGGAAAACGGCACGTCGCGCTTGAAGTCGTAATAGAAGCCGTTGTCGATCACCGGGCCGATGGTCACCTGCGTATCGGGCCAGAGCTCCTGCACGGCCTCGGCCATGACATGGGCGGCATCGTGCCTGATGAGTTCGAGCGCTTGCGGGTCGTCGCGCTTGACGAACTCGATCGTGGCTCCGTTCGGCACCGGGTCGGACAAATCGCTCAAGACGCCGTCGAGCTTCATGGCCACCGTGGCCTTGCCGAGCGACTTGGACAGGGAATCGACAACGGTAGTGCCGGTGGTGCCCTGCGCGAAATCGCGTGTGGCGCCATCGGGAAAACGTACCGTAATCATTTCCATCTCCATAAGGTTCGCGGTCCGGGATGATCCCGGGCCGGTGGCTGGCTCTTATCACCGCTCGAAACGGATTTCCACTGCCGAGCCGGCTCTGTCAGTTGGCCGCGACATGTCCCGAGAGCGCGCGAAGATGGAGCGCCACCCTCTCCTCGGCGCCGGCAATGTCGAATGCGGCGAGGCTGTCGGCCGTCCAGCCGGCTTGCGGATCGAGCATGGCGACAAGTGCCTCCCGCCCGGCGCCGGCACGCTCGTCAAGACCGAGACTCGCGGCGGTCTCGAGCAGATGCAGCATTTCGTGGACCCGGCGCATGACGCGGAACGCCGCCATCATCGGTGCCTTGAGATCTGGGTCGGTTTTCCAGTCGGCGCCGCCGAACAGCTCTCGGACGACGCGCTGGCCGGCACCGTGGCAATCGAAGCGCACGCAGCCGCCATAGCCCGAGGTGGCGAGCCGGTCGTGGATGGTGCAGGAAAACCCGGCGCCGAGATGGCGACATGGCTCGTCGCCCGCCTTGTCATGGCCGAAGTCCGCGGAGCGGTCGAAGGCGAAAGCGACGCAGCACAGGGCGGCGCAATGCGCGCAATCGGGCACGAGTTTTTCAAGAATCACGAACACGCCTTCCGGCTTCGCTGCCGTCTCAGACCTCTACGTACTTGCGCCAGTCATGTTCCTCCCTGAACCCGAGCACCTCGCGGATCTTGCGGTTCGAGATCGGCGCTTCGAACTCGCCCATCTCGCGGGTGATCGGCGTATTGGGCGCGTATTTGGCAAGGAACAGCCTGGTCGGCATGTCCGCCGTGATCGTGTCGTTGACGGCGTTGAAAACCTGGAAACCGAGCCCGTCCTTCTTGATGCACAGATCGACGATCTGGCCGAGGTCGCG
>Ga0180009_10005265_pt1 | contig 13918 bp, 11 predicted proteins | sample OS_PC_MetaG_FD_123537 | JGI IMG/M metagenome (GOLD analysis project Ga0180009, IMG submission 123537) | Groundwater microbial communities from the Aspo Hard Rock Laboratory (HRL) deep subsurface site, Sweden - OS_PC_MetaG | ecosystem: Environmental > Aquatic > Deep subsurface > Groundwater... | reverse complement strand
GAGTGCAAACGTCGCCAAGTACCCGCTTGGCCGTGTTTTACCGAGTAAGCGGCCCTTCGCCGCCCACGGCCAAGCAGACGCTTGCCGTCCTTTGGAGGCTTGCTTGGCCGTGCCACCCGTTTTCGGCGCACACTAGTTGTCGACGCGCGCGTGCTCCCAGCTCTGGTCGGATTTGCATTCGCTGTTCGACTTCCCGTGTTCCTAGTTTCCTAGCGATTTTTGCGAGCGGAGACATCGGAGTCTGTGCGGCGCGGCGTCCATTTCAACGCCGCCCGCGTCCTGCGACGCAGCGGAGACGACAAAAAAAAACGAGCGCGAAACCTTTTCAGATTCGCGCTCGCTGTGGAGCTGAAGAGACTTGAACTCTCTACCTTCTGACTGCCAGTCAGACGCTCTCCCAGATGAGCTACAGCCCCAGTGGGATCCTCGATCGGCGTTTCCCGCCGTTCGGGGATGCGTAACTTAGCGATCCATCAATCGACTGTCACGAACTTTTTTTCGTCCGCGGGCGGGGGCTCTTCTTCACCGCCTTGGCGACCGGCTTCTTGGTCGCGCCGGACTTGGATGGCGCCTTGCGCTTGGGCGCTGCGCCTGTTTCCTTCTTCGCCTTCCCCTTCTTCGCCGGGCCCTTCGGCGGAGCCTTGGCTGGAGCCTTGGACGCCTTGGCCGGTGCGTCCGACACCCCCTTGGCCGCCTTCTTCGCCGCCTTCGCCCGCTTCGCCGCTCCGCCTGCCGCGTTCGCACTCTTCGTCGGCGGGATGCTGCGCTTCTTCAGCGACTGGGCCGTCCGCTTGGGCAACTTCGATCCAGCGTCTTTCGGGTCAATCTGCGCGGGCGCCGCGATCGGCGGAGGCTGTACGATCGGAGGCTCTGCGACGACATCGACCACCCCTACTTGAGGTGCGGCTTTGGACACCCCATCGGGGGCCTCGTCGCTTCGGACGAAACCGATCGGACTATCATCGTCCTCCAGCTCGTCTTCCTCCTCCTCCTCCGGCGGCACATCCAGCGCATCCGCCCCGTCCAAGTCCCGCACCGCGGCAACCGAGTCAGGCACCTCGTCTTCGTCCGCATCATCGTCCACGTCATCCGTGTCGGACGAAGCGGAGGGCACGACCATCTCGGAGGGCTCGTCGACCAACGGCTCCAATTCCTCGGCGACCTGCAGGTCCTCCTCCTCATCCACATCCGTCAGCAACGCCGCCACGATGCCGGCCGAACCAGCGAGCACCCGCGGCACTCGATCGCTCTCCGCCACCCGCGAAGCGCCGTCGCGAATGCGACCACGCATCTCCTTAAATGCATCGCTCTCAGCGATGGACCGGAAGATCGCGATGCCGTCTTCGAACGTTCTTTTCGCCACCACAAGCGCCTTCTTTCACGGTTGTTGCTTCAGGTCACATTGTTCCACGCAAATGGGGCAGCGCGTCAACCGACATCCGCCTCCCTCGACGCGGTCCCAGAAACTGGGCCGCCCGACACCGCGGCTGGTAAAGACCGACCAGGTTGCATGGACACACTCGTCCGCATGGTACTCAGCGCTAGAAGCGCAACACGGAACGGCCTCGGTATCCTGCTCGCCACGGGATTCGCCGCTTGCCTTATCATTGATCTTTCCTTGGATCTCGACGGGCGATGGCGGTACCCCGTGTACCTGCTTTATGCCATCACCCTGTTGGCATCGGTACGCGGGCGCATCCGTCAGGGCGCAACGCCTTCGGCCAGCGCGACGCTCCGCGAAATCGAGATCGGCATGCTCGTCGGCATCGGGTTGCTCGGCGTCGCTGTCCGCGTCGATGGAAACCTCGAAGGCTCCATCTACCCGTCGTTGTACGTCTGCTTCGTGCTGATGTCGGTGCTGGCGCGGCCATCGGCCACCGCGATCATGGTCGGATCGACGCTGGCGTTGGAAGCGGCGATACGCTTCGTGGCCTTCGGCGAAGATGGCGTCTGGCACCTGGTCAGCCACGGGGTGTTCGCGGCGGTCTTTGCCTTGCTCGGGACCTTGGTGCTTCGCGCCGAGGTTGCGCGAATCCGTTCGCACTCCCGCAGCCGGGTCGAAGCCGAGATCGAACGAATGCACAGCGCCGCGCGTTCCTACCGCTTGCTCGGCGCCACCACGCGAGCCGCGGAGGTAAACGCCAATCGCCCCACCGCGATTTCCGCTGAGCAAGACCCTGGCCGGCTCGTCCGATCCAGCGTGGAGGAGATCCATCAGGCCGTGCTCTTCGCCCTGGACCTGCTGCGACGCTCCCTCGGTTTGCACACCGCCATGCTCCTGTGGCTCTCGGACAGCGGCTCCCACCTGCGCATCAGCGAGCTCGCCACGGACGCGGACAACGTCCTCGAGGGTCCCTTCCCCATCAACGACGGCATCTTCGGGGCGTTGGCGGCGGAGGGAAACATCCTGGCCCTCTCCGGATTGAAGGCCTCGTACGCACTCCCGTATTACGCGGGGGCCTGCCCTGTCCGCGCACTTGCCGCGATTCCCGTACTCGAAGGCGATCAACTTCGAGGCGTTCTGGTGACCGATCGCAAGGAAGATTCGCCGTTCTCCGAATCGGAACAAGAGCTTCTGCTGGCAGCCACTCGGTACGTTCTTCGCGCCATCCAAAACGAACGGGTCTTCGTTCAACTCGAACGAGCGAAGGTGGAGCAAGGCAAGCTGTATCGCGCGGCCAAGTCCCTGGGCTCGGCACTGAGCGAACGCGACGTGGTGGAGGCAGGGGTGCGCAGCGCCCGCGAAATCGCCTCCTTCGACTTCGCTGCGGTCACGCTCTACGACGCTGCCAAGAAGATGCACGTCATCCGAGCGGTGAGCGGCGATGTGGTGGACGGATTGGTGGGCACGCGGTTCCGACACAACGCGGGTCTGGTTTCCATGGTGGTCCAGAACCGACACCCGCTGCCATACCGGGGTCAGTTCGATCCGGTAAGGCAGGTGGTCTTCACCCCGCGCGTCAAACCGCCGTCGATGCCGGCGATGCTGGTGCTGCCCTTGCTCGTGCACGAGCGTCCGTTGGGCACGCTGGTGCTCGGCTCCAAGCGCCCGGGCGCGTTCGGTGACGCAGTTCGACCAACCCTCGAGGTGCTCGCGAGTCACGTGGCGGTCTCTTTGTCCGGTGCTCGAATGATGAAGCGCCTCGAAGAGCTCGCCACGCGCGATGGATTGACGGGGCTCTACAACAAACGCGCGCTGCTCGAGATGGCGCACGACAAGCTCGCAGCTGCAAAACGGTTCTCGCGAAAGCTCAGCGTCCTGTTGGTCGACATCGACTTCTTCAAGAAGGTGAACGACAACTACGGACACGACCAGGGCGACATCGTGCTCAAGGGGCTCGGCGTGATCCTTCGCAAGGCCAAGCGCTCGACCGACGCAGTAGCGCGGTTTGGTGGCGAGGAGTTCGTCATCATGTGCGAGGAGACGGATCGCGACGGAGCCATGCTGTTGGCCGAACGGATCCGGGAGGAGCTGGGGCGAACGGTGTTCCAGACGCCGAAGGGTGAGTTGTCGGTGACCTGTTCTCTGGGTGTCGCGACCTTCCCGGATGCGGGGGAGGATTGGGAGACGCTGTTCAAGGCGGCGGACGAGGCCTTGTACGTCTCCAAGCGCTCCGGGCGGAATCGAACCACCCCGTGGTCCCCCAGTCGCAAGAAGATCAAGGCGGCCTAGGCAATAGCACTGGGTGCAGATCCGAAACTGACGACGCGGAGCCAGAAGAAGCTCACGACGGAGGCACGGAGAGCACGGGAAAAGGATTTTGTTGAGGAGGCGCTACGACCATCGCGGCACTCCTCCAAGCACAATGTGACGAACTTCGCTCGCCGGATGCTCCGGGGCCCGCACGACGGAGCCGGAGGCGAAGTGAACCGCATCGGTAGAACGACCCTTGGCTCCTCCGTGGCTTCCGTGCCTCGGTGGTGCCTCATCTGACCCGTTGGCCTGTCAGTTTGAGAACTGCACCCATGGCTTCAGCTGTCAGCCGATTCGCCACCCACCTCCTGGGTTGCGATAGCGAGCATCAAGAATCTTTGCGCTCCCGCTGACCGCTGACCGCTGACCGCTGACCGCTGACCGCTGACCGCTGAAGCGTCGAGGATCTACGTCTTGTCCGTCTCGGTCTCGACGCGCACCTTCGTGGGTTCGCCTTCGTCCGACTTGTCAGCCGCATCCTTGTCGCTCGGGGTCGGTTCCGACTGCTGAGCATCGCTGGCCCAAACGTGCCCCTCCCCCTCCTGGGCCGGAGGCGGGTCCTTGACGCCTGCCGACTTGTCGCTGCCGGATTGCCACGGCGGCGTGCTGCTCGACATCCGATTGATCTCGTCGGCCACCGCTCGCCCTACGTGCGTCGCGACCCGCGACGCCTGCGAAATAGCCTTGTCAAGCCCCTTGTCGATCTTGGAAACGTCGACCTGCTTGGCTGCACTACGGGCTGCACGGAAGATCAGACCCAGCCCTTCCTTCAGATCTTCGCTCGGCTTGCGTTCGTCGCTCATGCCTGCACAATGTGCACCGTTTCGCCCGGACGCAAGCCCTTTGACCTTCGAGGACGGCTCAAAAAAAGAGTCCCGAGAATCGCGTCGGAGCGCCCGGATTCCCGTGTTGTGTGTGTGCTAGGATGCGAGCGTGCTGACCTTTCGCTTCTTGTTGATGACTTCCACGATCCCCCTGCTCACCGCGTTGGGAACAGTCGGTTGCGTCCCGAGCAATCCATCCGAGGCCGCGCCCGGTACGACCTCCACCAAGCCGGCCAAACCACCGAAGCCGCGATCGAAGACGCCTGAGACCAAGCCGAGCTCCACGCGCACCGCCAAAACGCCGCGACCACGCCCCGGTCCGATGATCACCACCGTCTTCGAGGACACTTTCGATCGCCCGGACATCGGAGCGGACTGGTATCGACTCGGTAACGCCTGGAAGATCAAAGACGGCAAGCTGTGCGGACAGGGCGCCAGAAACAAGGGCGTCTGGCTCCGACGGCGACTGCCGGTCAACGCTCGCATCGAGTTCGAGGCCACCAGCGATTCGCCCGACGGCGATATCAAAGCCGAACTTTGGGGCGATGGCGCGAGCGGCGCCACGTCTTCGTCCTACACGAACGCCACCAGCTACCTGACCATCTTCGGCGGCTGGAAAAACACGTTCCACGTCCTCGCCAGAATCGACGAGCACGCCAAGGACCGCCTGGAGCTTCGCATCGACCCGAACTCCACCGAGGAACGCACCCAACCCGTCGTTCCGGGGCGGGTCTACGCGTTCCGCATCGAACGAGAAGATGGCAAGACGATCTCGTGGTCCGTCGACGGTCACCTCATCCACCAACTCGAGGATCCGGAACCTTTGGCCGGCAAGGGGCACGAGCACTTTGGATTCAACGACTGGGACGTGCCAGTCTGTTTCGACAACGTCAGAATCACACCGCTGTGAGTCGCACATGGTCGGTCGCGAAGAGGAGCCGTAGTCGTGCAGGTTGAGGAGCTGGAAGCTTCCCTGAACGATCTGGAACAGCGCGTCGAGCGTCTGCGCGCGCTCTTCGAGCAGTACTTCATGGGCATCGAGAAAATCGAGCCCGCCGTCCTGCGCAAGGAAATCGACCGACGTTTCTGGGTGCTCCGCCGCGAGCAGATCCGCAACACGGCGATGCGGTTCAAGCTCAACACGATCAACCAGCGGTACAACACCTACCAACAGTACTGGCAGCGATGCATCCGAGAGATCGAAGCGGGCACGTTTCGACGCCACGTCATTCGCGCTGAGAAACGTTTTGGTGCCGAGGCTCTCACGATCGCGGCACGCAAGCGTCTGCCCAAGGCACAGCTGGAAGAGGCCGAAAAGAAACGCGAGGCCGAGGAGCGGGCCAGGAAAGCCCTGGAGCAGATGCCCGATCTCGACTCGCTCGACTTGGATGTCGACGTCGACATGGCGGACTTCGAGAACGACGAGTTGTTCGCGCCCCGGCCCCAGGCTCCGCCGCGGCAGCCGAAGCAAGCACACTCGCTCGACGATCTCGACGACCTCGAGGCCCTGATGGGTCTGGACGCCGGGCCGACCGTGCGAGCAGCTTCTGCGCACCCTCCTGCGCGATCCCCACAGCCGACGCGTCGGCGTCCTCCGCCCCCGACTCGTCCTGCGCCCCCGGGCAATGCAGACCGAGGGTTCGGGGACATTGGCGGCGTTTTCGCGGAGGATGAAGACGACATCACCGCGCCCCATCAGGGGATTCAATTCGGCAACCAGCCTTCGGCGGCGACGAGACCGGTCACGACACGAGCGCCGAGACCGACCGCTTCACCAGGACCGATCGCAACGCCTCCGCGGCCCTTGCCTCCACCTACGCGGCCCGCACCGCCCCGGCCTCCGACGACGGCTCCCCAGGCGCCGCGCGCGATGCCCTCGCGTGCTCCGGTGCCCGGGCAACCCTCTCGAGCGCCTGACAGCCCCCCGCCCCGCCCTATGCCCACGCGTCCATCGGCTCAGCCGACCACGGACCGTCGTCCGCTTCCGCAGAGCTCGCAGCGCCCCGTCCCCCAACGACCTTCGCAGGCATCCGCCGCCCCGAAGCCCGCACCGAAGCCCGCACCTGCACCGACGGACCGCACGGGCCTGTCCGACGATCGCATCAAAGAGATCTACCGCGAATACGTCACCGCCAAACGGCAGTGCAACGAATCGACATCGAGTGTGACCGAGGCGAACCTCGCCAAGAGCTTGCGCGGCTCGGCCGAGAAGTTGAGCAAGAAGCACAAGGGCCGGCGCGTCGACTACGAGGTCGTGATCAAAGAAGGTCGCGCCGTGCTCAAACCCGTGGTCAAGAGCTAGGTCAAGATCCGCAACGGCGGCGTCGGCACCGGCTACGGATCGTCAAGGCGCTATTCCTCGTTCAATCGCGGCAGCTTCTCGAATCCACCCGCGTCGTGCGAAAGCACCAGACGCACGCTGCTGTCCTCGCGCACGCAAGCGCGCAACCTACGCTGCGCGACCCGGGCGGCCCGGGGATCGTGCGCCATCATCCTCGACAGAGGCGACAGGATCGGCGCGCTGAGCTCGCGATGTAGATACGCAGCGTCGCCACCATGAATCCACGACGTCTCGCCGTCACGCAGCATCACTGCAGTATGACCGGCCGTGTGTCCGCGCGTATCGAGCAAGGTCACTTCGTCGTCGAGCTCGAAAGCGTGCGAGAACCCCAGACGCGGTGCCGGCCCCATGCGTACAAGACGCAATCGTTGAACGCGCTCGATGTCCTCCTTGCGATATCCTTGCAGCCAGGAAGCACGATAGGCTTCGGTCACTTCGTCGTGGGTCGCGACGAGCTCCGCGTTGGGAAAGTCACACGCACCGCCGACGTGATCGAGGTGCAAGTGGGTCGCAACGATGGTCGTGACGCGTGAGGGGTCCAGCCCAACGCGACGCAGCTGGGAAGCCACGTCATCGCCTGGACGCACGCGAACACCTAGCGAGCGGCGTTGTAGGAGGCCGATGCGGCGGGGATTGCTGCACGATTCAGCGCTCCACCCGGCATCTACGAGCAAAATGGTTCCATCGTCGCGCTCGCACACGGCGACCACGGCAGGAATAGGCACTTTGCGTCGATGGGGCAGTCCCAGCATGTAGCCGGGCGATTCCATCCAACCAGTCGTGGTGAATCGGACGCGTCGCACGTGCCGAGCTCCTCGTCTACGGCCCCTTGCCGGCGGGCAAGGAACCCAAGATTATGGGGACCGAGGAGTCCTAGCGGAGCTGGTAAATCGTCGCACGACGGCGTCGATTCTTGGCCGCCAGCTTCGCCTTGAAGCGTGCGGTTCGATTTCGCTTGGCTCGACGGGGCTTCTTCGAAAGCATGAGAAACATAACGCAAGGCTCCTTCGTGGTGAGGGGCCGAGAAACCTAGTCGACAGAACGCGTCTGATCAAGCATTGTAGCTCGCAGGAAGCCCTTGCTCGGGCGAACCGGGAGATTGTGAAGGCAATACGCGATGGAATGTCCTTCTTGCCAGCACCCGAATGTGGATAACGCTCGCTTCTGCGCCAAGTGCGGGTCTTTGCTGCCCGCGCAGACGACAGAAGAGGACCCGATGCTCGGGGTCGTCATCAAAAACACGTTTCGTGTCGTGCGCCTTCTGGGCGAGGGCGGCATGGGACGTGTCTACGAAGGCGAGCAGCAGATGGGGACCACCACGCGGAAGGTCGCCATCAAGACCCTGCATCCGCACCTTTCCCAAGATCCGCAGATCGTGGCGCGGTTCAACCGGGAATGCGGCACCGTGGCGGAGCTCGAGCACTCCAACACGATCCAATTCTTCGACTTTGGACAATCCCCCGACGGGACCCTGTTCATCGCGATGGAGTTCATCGATGGAGAATCGATCTGCGACATCGTAGAGCGGGACGGTCCAATGGCCCCGGCCCGTGTGGAGAACATCCTGCGGCAGGTGTGCGGCTCGCTGGCGGAGGCCCATAAGAAGGGCATCGTCCATCGCGACCTCAAGCCGGACAACGTGGTGCTGACCACCCGCGCAGGCGAAGAGGACTTCGCGAAGGTTCTCGACTTCGGGATTGCGGCCCGTACGGAAGCGACCGACGTCAAGAAGGAGCAGAAGCTCACCCAGCAAGGCACGGTGCTGGGAACGCCGCCCTACATGAGCCCCGAGCAGTTCACGGGCAAGGAGCTCGACGGCCGAAGCGACATCTACTCACTCGGCGTGATGGCGTACGAAATGCTCACCGGCAAGCTGCCGTTCGAGGCGGATACGCCCTGGGAATGGGCCACCAAGCACCTGACCGTGCAGCCCTATCCGTTCGAGGTCACCGGTCCCAGCGCAGCCTTTATTCCGGATGCCATGAAGCACGCCATCATGAAGGCGCTCACCAAGGACCGGGACGGACGCCAGGCGGACGTGATGGCTTTCTATGAAGAATTGGCGGGCAACGTGCCCGTCGCTGGGGTCGCTGCTGCATCGCCCGCCGCGAGCACCGGGACCGCTGCCATGGCCGCCCCCCCACCGGAGCTCATGCAGGGTAGCCCCCAGGGATACGGACCGCCGCCAGGACAGGTCGGAGGCCCCGTGCCCACTGCCAACGAAATGGTGGTCCCCGTCCAGGCGCCCTACACGCCACCGCCCGCCCGCAAGTCCGGCGGCGGTTCCAAAGGCATCATCTTCGGTATCGTCGGGCTGCTGCTCGTCGGCGGCATCGCCGGCGTGGTCGTCGTCGCCAGGGGAATGACGTCGGGCAACGGAGAGGACGAGACGGGCACAATGAACCTTGGGATGCCGTCTGCCACCGGCGTCACGGAGATCGCCCCCATCGCCTCGGCTGGAGGAGGGGACGAGCCCGATGCCGCAGCAGCGGATGGCGAAGATGCCGCCCCAGCCGCGACCAAGACCGCAGTGGCTGCCACCAACACAGCACCCGCCCCGACCAAGACCGCCCCGAAAGGACCGGAGGGAGAGGCCGCCTGCCAGCGATCGATCCAGCTCGCCAGGCAGGGTGCGATCGAAGCCGCCGTCGGCATGTACAGAGCCTGCCAAAAAGGTGGGTCGAGCGCGGGGCTCGCGAAGAACACGATTCGCTCGAACGCCAAGAACGCCGCCCAACAAGCAAAGTTCCGCGGTGATTGCCGACGCGCCAAGAGCATCGCGTCCGCCGCGGGCTCCATCGGCGCCGACGGTGGCTCGAGCTCCGTCGCGGCCTCCTGCAAGTAGCCAACCCACTTCTATCTCCTCACATATCCACACATTGGCAAACTTGACGCCCCTCGGATCGAGGTGTTAAGCGTAGGGTATCTGGACCGTTGGATGCCGTTCTTCCTTCAAAACGCGTCAATGGGGGGAAAAGGTTAGACCATGAGACGCAGGCATCTGAGTTGGCCCCCGGAGGCAAGCGACGCAAGTCAGTTCAATGGCTGCTGGATCGCGCTCGATAACTGCCGCTACGACGGAAGCAACCAACCCGTGGAGGGTGACGTTGTGGACAGCGACGAGGATCTGGCGGAGCTCTGCGGCCGATTGCACGAATCCAGCCGCAGCAAGTGCATCATTCTGTACTGTGACGAAGACCTGATCATCGAGCCCAGCGAATCCCGCGACGTCGAGGCAGAAATCGACGAAGGGTTGTTCGCGTAGCAAGTTTCAGTTCAACCGGGGAGGGTACGGTCAAGTCGGTCGCGTTTTGCGACGCGATCCGCAGGGAGCATTGGGTCCTGCTTTGGCCGGGACCGCGCGGGGACGCGCGGACTACCTAGCGGCGATCCGCGGCGTTCGACTCCGGACTGCAGCTGTCAGGGGGTGGGGGGCGGGTATCCGGGGGAGGAGCGATGACCCATCGCCATGATGAGCGACCGAAGGTCATCGATCGTTCCCCGATTCACCTTGAACCGCACCGAAACCTTCGCCGGGGATCCTTCCTGCACCTGGGAGCTGACCACGATGGGTGTTTCTCCGTGGTTGGGAATTCGGGCCAAGGCGTTGAGCACTTCCTCGAACTGATAGTCGCGGTAGCCGCCACCCTTGAGAGCGTCCATCAACCCACTTGTCGCCTGCGCGGCAATCCCCGCGATCGTCACGTACCCGCCCGACACGGCGCGGCCCGACTTGAGGGACTCGAGCCCGACCCGGCCCTCGATCGTCGACGACCCACCGGCCTTGACGGCCTTGAGCTGCTTTTCGAGCGCCGATTTGTCGGCACCCATGGCCACCCACGTGCGCGCTCCGTCGGGCAGAACCATGATGTAGTAGATGAGCGGGCTCGGCTGACGTCCCTTGATGCTTCGATCGAACGCGGACGCCGGCACGGTTACCTTCAACGCCTTGAGCCCCGGCAACCCAGCAGCAGCTTCCGCTCCGTACCGCATCGTCGGGACACTGCGAACGTCGAGTGAGCTCTGGTCGCGAATCCAGCGCTGGACCGCGGGACGGCTGTACGCGCGGGCGAGATCCCGCAGCCACCCGTCCACCCGTGTCGGGCTCTCCTCGAGACCGACCAGCTGCCAGCCGAGGGAAGCGGACGCTGCGTCACGAATGCGATCGAACTCGGAAGCGCCCTTGGTGGTGCTTGCCTTGGAATCGATGTGCCCGCTTGCGGACACGCTCATGGGGCTACCGTCGAAGAGGCGCTCGAACAGGTCCACCACAGCCTTGCGATCCGCGGCCGGGAAGTTCTCGTGCGCCAGGGCCGCATCGATCAGGTTCGTCCCGTGACGCTTGATCGCGCCATAGTTCTTGCCGTCCACGCCGCGGTCGAAGAAGACGTTGTCGCTGCCCGATGGCGCACGCCAGAAGATGGGCGGGGGAGGGCCGGCCTTGTTGGCGTTGTCGAACATGCGCTGGGCGAGCCACGACGACTTGTTCTTGAACGCGAGGGACATGTCGCCCGTCATCGTTCGACCGTCGGGATCGAGTTGAACATCGAAGCTCAGCGAGTCCAGGTCGTTCGACAAGGCGAGCAGCTCCTGGCCCAGTCCGCTGACGGTATCGGTGATGGCGCGGTCGAGGTTTCGATCCCCGGTGCCGACCTCGTGGCTCACCACGGACGCACCCATCTCAATAGCGCCTGGGAGCATGCGCCCATACTTCTGCTGAATGGGCGCGAGGCGAATCTCCCCATGCAGATCCGTGTCGGGCATCGTAGCGACCGGCAGGCTGCGCGTCATGTAGGGGTAAAGGGCTTCGATGTCCCGCTCACGAGGTCCACAGACCAACCGACCGGAAGAAGCGCCGACCGAGGCTGACAGAAAGCACGTCATCCGGTCATAGCGAGGCCCCACTTCGACACGGTAGACCCCTTCATGGACCTCGCGGAGCTCCTTGTCCTGCTGCATGGCCTGCCGCGCTTCCTCGACGGACCGCATGCCGACCGAGAAGCCGACCAAGGGTTTGGGATCGCGGTCCGTAGCCTTGGGATCGAGCGCGACGAGCAGCTCGACCGGAGCGTCCATCGCGATGACCGAAGCCACCCCATCGACACGGAACAGCTCCTCGATGCCCTCATTGATCGGGATGGGCAACCCGACCCATTGCTGGAACGTGTCGAACACGCGCCGGGGACTCTTCCAACGTGCAACCGCGACAACATCCGCAGGCTCCGGTGCCGGAGCAAGGTTGCCTGCCCCATCGGCCATGACCGCGACTGGATCGGATCCGACTGCCACGGGGGAGGGGTTCTGAGGTTGTGGTGATTGAGGAGCCCCCCCGCACGCAATGGGAACGAGGGCGACGCTGAAGAGTGCTACTACACGGGCGGTTTCGCGCATGGTTGGACCATATACGGCGATCGGGTCCGAAAGCTACCCCGTTGCGGTGGAGAGACTAGACGAGGATGTCGGCCAGGGTCAGGCGCCCCGGCGCGCGAGCGGGCAAAGCGCGGGCGGCGAACAGGGCGCCGCGCGCCAACACCGCCCGGCTCGTGGCTCGATGGGTGAGCTCCAAGCGCTCCCCCGGACCCATCAGGTGAACGGTGTGATCGCCCACCACATCGCCACCCCGCAAGGCCATCACGGCGATCTCGTCGTCCGGCCTCGCACCGACGAACCCTTCACGTCCGTGACAAAGCGATAGCCCCTCACGCACCGCTTGTACCTCGCGCGCCAAACGTAAGGCCGTACCACTGGGCGCATCGACCTTGCGTCGGTGGTGCACTTCGACCAGCTCCACATCAAAGGAAGGTCCGAGTCGTTGCACGGCATGACGAACGAGCTCCACGAGCACCTGGATGCCCAAGCTGAAGTTGGGCGCCCACAGCACGGGAACCACAGTGGCGAGATCGTCGAGCGCCACGATGGCCTCGTCACCCAAGCCGGTGGTGCCAGTCACGAGGGGGATTTTCGCCCGTTTGGTCGCGCGCGCGAGGCCAGGAAACGCGCTGGCGTGGGAGAAGTCCACCACGACGTCAGCGCCGAGCAAGGCCGCGCTGATGTCCGCAGAGACTTCGACGCCAACGTTGGCGAACCCGTGCACTTCGCCCAGATCGCGGCCGATGTCGGAGCATCCCGGCTCGGCGACGGCGCCGACGATGTCGACATCGGTCTCACGACACAACGCGACCATGGCGGCGCCCATGCGCCCAGTCGCACCATGCAGGGCGATCTTGAGGGTCTCGCCGCTCATCAGACCTGCTCCGATTCGTACGCGGTGATGGTGTCGATGACGGACTTCCGCGTGGCTTCACTGGGCATCGCGAGCGGCAAGCGCAAGGCGAGCTGCATTCGCTTCTTGTGTGCGAGGGCGGCCTTTGCCGGCGCAGGGTTGGGCTCGATGAACATCACGTCGTGCACAGGCAGCAGGGCGAAGTGGCGTTTCCGGGCAAGCGCAAGGTCTCCATCTTGCATGGCCTGGCACACCGCTACGACCCGATCCGGATAAAGATTCGAGGTGACGCTGATGACACCACGCGCACCGGAAGCCATCATGGCAAGGGTCAGGGCGTCATCCCCCGACATCACAGTGAGGGCGTCGCCAAAGCGTTGCACAACCTGCTGACAGCGAACCACATTGCCCGTGGCGTCCTTGACGGCCACGATGTTCGGAGCGGCGTCGACAATGCGGGCAAGCGTCTCGGTGGACAAGTCGACGACGGAACGACCGGGGATGTTGTACAGCACGACCGGGGCGCCACCGATCTCGCGGGCGACGGTGGTGACATGCTGGAACAGGCCTTCCTGCGACGGCTTGTTGTAGTACGGCATCACGATCATGACAGCGTCGGCGCCGGCTTCGAGGGCGGCTTGTGACGTGTGCACGGTCTTGCTCGTGGAATTGGAGCCGGTTCCTGCGATGACGGGGACCTTGCCCTTGGCGAGCTTGGCGGTCCGCGCGATGACGTCGCGCTGCTCTTGATCGCTGAGCGTGGGGCTCTCGCCGGTCGTGCCACAGGGAACGAGGCCTCGAATCCCACCATCGAGTTGGGCTTGCACGAGGGCTTC
>Ga0180009_10005264_pt1 | contig 13919 bp, 13 predicted proteins | sample OS_PC_MetaG_FD_123537 | JGI IMG/M metagenome (GOLD analysis project Ga0180009, IMG submission 123537) | Groundwater microbial communities from the Aspo Hard Rock Laboratory (HRL) deep subsurface site, Sweden - OS_PC_MetaG | ecosystem: Environmental > Aquatic > Deep subsurface > Groundwater... | reverse complement strand
TTCACTTTGATTGAACTGCTGGTGGTAAGCGCGATCATTACTATTCTGGCCGGCCTGGTCATGCCGGCTCTTTCTAAAGCCAGGGAAGGCGGCCGGAGAGCGGTGTGTCTCAACAACCTTAAACAGATCTTCCTTGCCTTTGACATGTACGTCCAAGACTACGAAAACTATTACCCCATCGCCGCTTTGCTCCCCTCCCTACACCTGAACGACGACCCTAGGATTTGCGACGTCCTGGCCCCCTATTTGGGCTCGGGGCGGGTCTTCAGGTGCCTTTCGGACAACCAGAGCTATTTTCAGGGTACTGTCAAACAAAACATGAAAGAAATATCAAAGAAATGAAAGGACCAAATATCCCCCAAACCCCTTGCCTGCTTTCGCTTGAGCTCGCTTTCAGGGCTCCGCTCAAGCAGGCAAAACAAGAGGAAATAGGGGGAGGGAAGCAAAAGAAACAAAAAGTATTGATAATCAATGATTTAGTAGAGAATTACTAAAAGATTTTTGACAATACTCGATGCGGTGCCCGGGGAAGAGATATAAAAACACGGGAATTCAGGCACGGAGATGCCGAAGCGGTGTCAAAAATCATGCAGGCGGCTTTTAAAACCTTTCTGCGTGATAAATGGAATGAAGCTGATGAGCGCCACTTCTCGCCGGAAGCAATAGCACGGAACAGTTTCCGGCAAGCTGATTTTGTAAAAACAACGGCCTTCGTGGCGGTTGACAACAAGATAATCCTGGGATATGCCTGCGGCACCGCCGGAGAGAATGGCTTGGGTTCACTGGAAGTGGTTGGTGTTGACCCGGACAGTTTTCACAAAGGCGTTGGCAAGGCATTGATGTCTAGCCTGGAACAATTCTGGCGAGATAATAAACAGCGCAAGATACACACCTGCGTTTCCGCCCCTAATACGCGCGCCTTGATCTATTATATTTCCAACGGATTCATCCCGGTCGGTTATCGCAAAGACCACTTTAGGGTCGGCGTGGATGAAATTATATTAGACCGCTTTCTGAAATAGACAACGCGTTTTATTCCCGGGCGCGCGCAAACAGTTCCCCATATGCCTTATTAATAATGCCTTCGGCTTTTCCGTCGCTCAGGGCAAACTCCTTCTGGACATTCATCTTGCCGGATTCATTGTCTCTTTGGTGTTCGTGGGCAGGCATCAGGTAGGAGAGTTCGTCGTTGCACAGGGAGTTCACCCAGGTATATTTAAAAGGGCTCGCTTTCCTTAAATTCAGGGCAATTTCGTGGAAGACCTCACCGCAGAGCCCCAGGATTGCAAAATCACCGACTCTGATCAGCTGCAATTCCGAAAAAACTCCTTTTTCGTCCTGCTTTCCTCCGGTAACCCCGCGGCCGTGGAGATACGTTTTTGCGCGCAAGGGCAGGGGCTGCTGCAACGTGAAATACAACTCCTTGCTAACCGAAGAAACAACATCTGCCTGAAAAGGTTCCAGTTTGTCCCATATTTTTTTGATGCCGTCATAAACCATTCTACCGGCCACCGGAACAAAAGATTCTGCCACCGGGACGGAAACGTTGTGTTCAAAAAAGGCCGCCGGGTGCACGTTGCCCTCCGGCCCTGCCATCAGGGACAAAACAAACCCTTTGCCTGTCTCTTTTTCTATCTTCTCCGCCGCCCAGCCGAAAAAATCGCTGTTGAGGGTCATCCCTCCCATGGCCAGCGCATTATGGCAACCGAAGTTTGCCAACCCGCAGATCGGTTGTCCTTCGACGTCTTCAAAGACCGCCACGCGCAGGGCATCGTCGTAGGGCGAAACGGATTCAACATCTTCCGTCTTGAATTCATCCATCGAAGCGTGGGTAAAACTGATCACGTTCCCGTCCTTCAAGCGAAGCCGCGGCTTGCCGATTCCCGGCACAGAGATTTCACCAATCTTTCCCCGGGCGGGCTGAAGACGGCTGTCGGCCAGAAAGACCGCGCTGGCCGCCTGTCGGTAAAGCATATCGAGGTATGCCTGTGTCTCAGCGCTCAGCGCCTCATATTCCACCATCACGCCGCCGGTATCATACGGGTCGTCATAATCGATAATTTTTGCCGAAGAGTGGGTATGGGTCGCGCAGACCAGGATGTTTTCGGCCGGTATATCGGTCCACCGGCTAGCCAACTGCCGGATACCCTTTGTAATATTAGGAAAGAACTCGCTTAAATCCAGCAGAACAACGGCTGTTTTCTTTTTGCCGTCGTTAAATATGGTCGCCCGGGCGCAAAGTTCTCCGATGATGTCGGTGGCTAAACCCTTCGGGCCAAGCCGTCTGGCCTGGTCCAGGGGCGGCATGATGCTTATCTTGGCTGCTCCAACCTTTAATTCTGATTCCACATTTATCTCCTGTTTTGTGAACGGTAAGCGACTTTTGGGGCATTTTTCAGCTCATATTATACCACAAAAGAGGCAGACCATCTCCGGTTTTTTCATTCGTGGATTTCGTAGAGCTGACCGCGGAGCAGGAATCTTACGTTCTGACCCAGCGCCAAAAACCGGGCGCTCTCCGGCTGGTCTTTCAGAAGTTGAAAGTACTCCGGGCCACCTGCCTGTATCCTTTTTGCCTGCTGTTTGCCGGCCGTCTGAACTTTTGAATCCACCCAGAAGTTGCCGGTCTGGTAGAAAGCGCGTCCGGCTACGTTCTGCACCTGATTGGCAAGGTTTTGCCGGATGCCGGCCGGGCCGGAATAACCAAGCCGGTCCGCCCCCTGATTAATCTCTCCGTAGTTCCGGGCAGACTTCAGGGCGCTTACTTCTTTACTGGCGGTGACGCTGGCCGAGCCGGATTTCTGGCGCATCGCTTCATAATCTGCCCTCACCCGTCCCTCCAGGGCCGGAGCCCCGGGCACCGCGTTGAGGGTCTGGCGGTCCTCCGGCAGTTCGCGTCTTTGTACCTTATCTTTTTCGTCTTCAATAATGAGATAACTGGTGTAGGGTGTAATGATGCCGTATCGCCGGGCAAGGTCAATGACTTCATCCTTCAACTCCAGACTTTCCCCGCGGAGACGGATTTCGTCCAGGAGATACCCGATACGCTGGGCCGCCCAGAGCGACGCGATAAAGTCATTTTCCGGATTCCTCTCCGGAAAAATGACCCGACATTCAAAAACGCTCTTTTTCCCTTCGGAAAATCCGGAAAGGGTAAGCGTGGTCTCTCCGCTCCCGGTATAGCGGCCAAAAAGAACCAACTGGTCGCCTTGGAAAAGGTCCGGAAGGTTATCGGGGTGAAGTTTCTGAATTCTCACGCCGGAACCGAACTTAACTTTGAGGTCCACCAAAACCGGGGACTTGATTTTTTCGTAGAAGTTTGAGAGTTTCACCTCCAAATCCTCACCGGGCCGGACGTAAAAACGCAGACCTCTTGTTGCCTCGCTTATCCGGTCAAGAAGATGGGTGTTGACATCATCGCCGACGCCAAAGGTGAAAACGCGGATTCCGCCGGATGCTTCCCGCCTGACCTTGCCTATTAGAGTTTCCTCGTTGGTCGCGCCGATGGTGGGTTTACCGTCAGTGAGGAAGATAATGAACCCGGGCCTTTTGTTTTCTCCTTGATTAACTTTCAGGGCGCCGGCCAGGGCCTCTTCTATATTGGTGCCGCCGATGGGCTTGAGTTTACTGACGAATTCTTTTGCCCGGCTGACGTTTCCAGGGGAAACCGGTTCAAGTTTCCCGAAAAGGTTTTCCGATTCGGTGGCAAAACGCACTAACTCAAACCGGTCCCCGGCGTTAAGGTTTTCCAGGCAGAAAAGAAGCGCTCGCTTCGCCTGCTCCAGTTTCTTTCCGGCCATACTGCCGGAGGTGTCCAGCACGAAGGTAATGTCCTTGGCTGTAATTTCTTTTGCGCCGACCTGAAAATCGGGCGCCGCGGCCAGGAAGAAGAACCCATCCTCGCCGACGGGCCGGTAGGTTAAGAGACTCAAACCGACCTTACCCTCATCGGTGTTCCAGTAAAGGGAAAAATCGTTATCCGGTTTTACGTTCTTCTCTTCAAAACCGATGACCGCCTCGTGATTACTGCGCCGCCTCACTTCTACCTGGTGCGTAGGCGAAAAGATGTTCTTAAGATTTCCTTTACTCTTGAGGTTTACCCTGAGGCTGACTTCCTCAAGCGGCTTTGCAGAGAACTTTTCGGTATTCAGGGGATAGGTATAGTTAAAAACGCCGCTGTCGCTGCGCAGGACCTGGGTGTAGGAAATCCTGGTTCTCTTACGGCCAAAGGGCTCAATGGGAAAGATGCGTACCTTAAAAGCGTTGCGTCCGGAGTATTCTAATAGCGCCGGGTCTTTCATCCGGCGCACGATATCCTCGTAAATGCTTCGGGCTTTTTCCGCGTCCAGCAGTTCCGCGGTTGTCATCTTCCCGTCAATTTCCATGGAGAAGTTGTTGATAACCGCGCCTTCCGGAACCGGAAAGAAGTATATCCCCTCCAGCCGGTTGTTGGTTGGGTTGTAAAATTCCTGGTCGATGAAAGTTTTGGCTGCCTGGCCATTTATCTCCACCTCAACCCGGTGGTATTTAACCTCAAGCGGGAAAGGCGTGCCGGGCCAGGGACCAGGCGCAGGCGGCCTGGGCACTATGATGAACCCGTCAGCCGAAAGACTGCCTGCCAGAGCAAAGCCGCCCGCAATAGTTAAGGAAAAAACCATTAAGATGCTAACCAAAAAATTCTGTCTGTTTTTAAACATCTTTCCCCCATTAGCCGCGGAAGGCGACTTTTTCATTCAAAACGGAATTTTCTGGCAGCGGCCTGCTCCTGGACCACCTTGACTACTGCGGCGCCGAAAGAACTACCCGTGTTTTTACCCTGATTCTTCAACTGGAGAGCGACATACTTCTTACGCTCGGCGTTGAGCCGGTTAATGGTCTCCTGTATTTGACGGCGTTCTTTCTCTGTCTTTTCCAGGTAGGCCTTTCTTTCCGAATTGGTCATCGGCTTCATTTCCGCGGGTAATTCGCTCTCTTTTAAATCCTCAATTTTCACCTTGCCTTCGCGATGGGCATCAACCAGGTCCCAGGAAGAATTTAAATAACTGGCAGATGACTTGGCTACCACTCTTTCGGCCGCAATTGCCGGCGCCATCGCCCGGGCATTCTGATCCTGCTCCTCCTGCCGCGCCGCGCCAACACTGCCGGCTGCGCCGTAGGCAAGATAGGTCCGGTTGAGCTGACTGCCCAGTAAAGCTATTTCCTTGTCCTGGGGCGCATCAATCCGGACGGCCTGAGTATTGTGGTCAATATTCAGGTAACGGCCGTCCGCCAGGTCAGCGCCGTCTTTCCAGCCAGTATTCAGTCCTTCGTTATAGTTGCCGCAGAAGATGGTGTTAACGATAATCCCTTTTGCAATCGTCTCGCGGCAGCTTTTTTTGTAGTCAACCTCTCCTTGGGTAAACGGTTCATTTCCGGCGATAAAGATTACCTTGTAGTCCTGGCCGGAACCGCTCCAGTTCAGCCCCTGACAGGCAGACCGGATAACCTGGCCGCAGTATTCGTCGCCGCCGTTGGTGGTGAGGGCAAAAAGCTCTTCGGAAACCTTGTCTAAATCAGTAGTCAGGGGAAGAATCATCCGCAGGTATCCCTCGCTGGCCGGCAGGGAACTCTTACCGTATTCGTAGAGCGCCACCTGGACCTGGGGCGCCGCGCCACCTTTCCTGGCCGAGGAAAGTTCATTGACAATTTTCCAGAGCTCGCTCTTTGCCTGCTCAATAAGCCCGGACATACTGCCGGAAGTATCCAGCAAAATTGCCACCTGGACGACCGGCCTCTCCGGAACTCGTACCTTCAGGGCTGCTTCTGCCCGGAGGGTTGAAGAAACAGACAATAAACCAACCGCAAACCACACCAGACCTAATTTCACCAAATTCCTCATCTCTGCCTCCTCTTGAATTACGAATTGTTCCATTCGAAGATTTAGACACCAGAAAAGAAAAAAAGTTCCCGGGGCGATTTTAAGGGGTAGTTTTAATAAGGGGTTGCGCGGAAAGGTCAGTCCAACTTCTGGAGCTCCACGCTGGGCCTGGTATTAACGACCTCAAACTGGTAGGGCGGGATGATTCCGGCTTCGCCTTGCCCTGGCAGGGTTGCCCGGTACTGCACGATGATGCGGTCCGGCTTCTCTTCGGTCTTTACGATTTTGTATTCTACGCCGGCCTGATTGGTAGGAAGAGCAACAACCATCTGTTTCTTGAAGTCCACTTCCGGGAGGGGAAGAGACAAGTTCTGACTGGTGTTCTGGGAATTCCAGGTCTTCTCCCATTCCGTCTTGTTGCGGATAACCAAAACCCGGGACTCTTTGTCCACGGAAATTTCAGCTGTCTTTCGGAAAGCGACGACGTGTTTGCCGGCTTCCTTCTCCAAAACAGCTGCGTATTCCGTGCGGGCAAGGGAATCTGCGGTACGGGGAGCCGCCGGCGTTTCTGATTTTACTTTCCCTTCCGCTGAAAACGGCGCTAACATCTTTTCCGCGTCTTTATCCGCCAAAACATCCAGTCTGGAAACAGCTTTCTGTTCTGTTGGCGCCAGGGGCTTTTGCTCAGAAACGGATGCTGTCTTCTTTCTCTCAACAACCGGATGTCCGGACGCCGGTGTCCGGACAACCTCCAGTTGGGGCGGAAGAACCGGTTTCTGGAGGTAAAGGGTCACTATCAGAAGTAAAGCCAGACCGGCCAGACCGTAAGAAACCCGGCGCGACCAACTCCGTAAGGCGGCGACCTCAGGCTTCTCCCTGACCCGGCTCAGAATTGCGGTCTCAAACCCCAGACCAGGGTGTTTCTCCGGAAATTCCCGCAGAAGTTCACGCAGCAATTCCAGTTCCTGAAGCGCCTTCCGGCATTCCGGACAGGAATCCAGATGCCCGTCAAAAAATTTCCTGGCCCTCTCCGGAAGCATCCCGTCAACGTAGGCGGAAAGCAACTTCTGATTTTTCCGGCAAATTCTGTTCATTTCCGCATCCTTTCCAGGTGGGGCCGAATCTGCTCGCGTAAATCCGTCCGCGCCCGGGCCAGTCGGGATTTAACCGTACCCAGCCGGCACTTCATAATCCGGGATATCTCTTCATATGACCTGCCCTCCATATCTCGAAGGATAATAATGAGCCGGGAAGCCGGGTTAAGGGAGTCAAGACAGACCCTGACCAAACCGGCCCGTTCGTCCAATTCAAACGCCTGGTCCGGAGCCGGCTTCGGGTCAGCCAAATCAAAATCCGGCTCTTCCGGACGGGTAGAATGGAGCGAGAACACCGGGTGCCGGCTCCAATGCCTCAAACGGTTCTTCCAGACGTTAAAGGTTATGCGGTAAAGATAGGTGAAGACCCGGGAACTGCCCTGGAAGCGGTCAAAATGCTCGTAGGCCCGGACAAACGTTTCCTGGGCTATATCCTTCGCTTCTTCCTGGTTGCCGCAAAGCCGGTAGGCAAGATTAAACACCTTTTTTGCCTCCTGATGGACGATCTCCTCAAAATCCAACGGGTTGTTTTTTCCCATGCAATGTCTCTGGCGGTCCAATCATTAAGACACCATAACCCGGAGAAAGTTCCCGGCCTGGATATATATTAGGGGTTGTTTAACAGCCCCTTACCACATTGAAATGGCTGACTTGGTGAGAATCGATTATTCCCGGCAGGCGTCAATAAAAGCGGCGATGTTATCCAGAGGAACTTCCGGCTCCAGGATGTGGGTAGGCGAAAGGATGAGACCGCCGTCAAAACCAAGGGTTTTTTTTCGTTCCCGCACCACTCTCTTCACTTCCTCCGGTCCGGAAAAAGGCATCGTGGACTGGGTGCCGATAGTCCCATCTAAAATTAGGTGTTTTCCATATTGTTTCTTGACTTCCTGCGGATTCAGGCATTCCGGCTGAACCGGGTTTAAAATGGTCACTCCGATTTCAATCAAATCCGGGATAATCTCCATAATATTGCCATCGCTGTGGTACCAAATTTGAATATCCGGCTTAATCCGGCGCGCTTCCGCGTAAACCTTTGCCCAGCGCGCTTTCATGAAACGGCGCCAGGTCTGGGCCGAAAAGATCAGGTTCTTCTGACTGGCCACGTCGTCGCCAGTCCGGAGATAATCAACGCCGGCCCGGGCCGCCGCGGTCGCCACCCGGAGATTGCGCCGGGCAAACTGGTCCAGGATGAATTCACACCACTCCGGCCGCTCCACCAGGTCCATCAGAAATTCTTCGTAGCCGCGCACCTGCCAGGAATTCTCGTACATATGACCCACCCAGGTTGACGCTGCTCTGCCCTGTTGGTGCGCCTGCTGAACCTTCTCGGCCATTCCGGTCTCTTCAAAAACCGCCTGGCCGGGAAAGGGAAAACGTTCTAATTCCTGGAAATTATTTGCGTTGCGCAGGGGGCTGACGTAACCGGTGAAATGATAGAACTTTGCCGGAATTTCCAGAACGCCGAGGTGGTTGATAAAAGAGCCCTCCGGCTTATCCGCGTCTTTAAAGTACACCGAGTAGTCCGATTTTTGAAGACCTTTCGGTTCCTTCGGCTGGACGTCTTCCGGCCAATACATACCGAAATGTTTACGGAGGTTGGCGTCCGGCGCCAGGGAATATTTTTCCTGAAGGCGCCTGACCAGGTCAGGGGTAAAGTCGGCGTAAAACAGGAAGTTGTCGTGAGGGATGTGGTTTACGGTTACCTGAAAAATCTCCAGCTGCGTCATGGATAAAGTTCCGGGTCATAAAATTCAAAAGCGTTATTGTTATCAAGGTTTACCGGCGTACTCCGTCCGGCGGTTACGGAAAACGGAACAAACCAGACTACGGTCATTTTACCCATTTTGCGGTAGGCGCCGATAAAATAATCGCCCGGCACAAGGTAGCGCACCAAAACTTCACCCTTATTATCGGCGCGTTTGGTAACAATGCCGGAGCGAACCTGGCGCACACCGGCCCGCCGGCTATTCTCAATCTCCCTGACCAGGTAAATATATCGAAAAAGATGGTACGATCGTTTCTTGTTCTTGCTCTTTTCCGCATTCTGTTTGGCCAAAAAATCAACCACCCCCAGGTCAATCTCTTTATCCAGAATAGTAACCTGGGCCGCGCTCATCGGGAAAGATTTTCCTTCGAATTCAAGGGTTATTTTAGCCGACACCGCTCCGGTTGCAGCCGCGTGTAATGCCGACGGTAAAAGAACCAGGGCAATTCCGAGTAAAACCAAACCAGTTAATTTTTTGATATTCACAATGACCTCCGTCAGGCACGAAATTCACAATGACAATTCAATCTCTTTAATAGTATAATAAAAAGGGTTGTTCGGTCAAATTTGCTATGGGGTTACCCTTATCTCAAAATGCGAAAAAATTACCGGAGTATACCCGAAGAGACGGTGCGGCGTCTCTCCCTTTACCTGCGAACCCTGCGTTTTATGGAGAACAAGGGAGTGCGGGTTATTTCCTCGGAGCGACTTACCAAACACCTCAATATCACCGGCGCCCAGGCGCGAAAGGACTTAACCTATTTCGGTTCCTTCGGCCAGTCCGGCGTGGGATATAACATACACCGTTTAAGGGAAAAAATTGAAGAAATCCTCGGCCTGGACCGCAGTTGGAGCGTAATCCTGGTCGGTTGTGGAAAATTAGGCGCGGCCCTGCTTACTTATCCCGGCTTCCGACGTTTTGGCTTCAGAATTTTGGCTGCCTTTGATAATAACCCGGTCAAGGTAGGCCAGACAATAGGAGGCGTGCCGGTCATCGCTGACCAAAAAATGGAAGGATTTATCCGGAAGAATAAAATCAAGGTGGCGATTGTAACCGTGCCGGCTGAGGCAGCCCAGGAGATAGCCCGGCGCCTGGCCAAAAGCGGAATCTCCGCCATCTTGAACTTCGCCCCGCGTTATCTTGTCATCCCGGAGAATATTCGAATTAAGAGCGTTGATATGGCGATGGAACTGGAGAGTTTGGTTTATTATTTAACCAATAAATAAATTACCCCACCCACAGGGCGGGGCTTCTGTAGGGGTTCGATTTATCGAACCCGCGGGTCGGATAAATCCGACCCCTACGATACTGCCTTACAGTTATGCGGCGAGGATGTGGGCGAGACGAAAAGATTCCTGGTCCAATTCTTTCTTTTCGCAGGTATCAAGCAGATTTCTGGCAACCACCTTATTGGCTTCCAATCCGACAAAAACCGCTCCTTTACCCTCAGCAAGCGCTTCCACCGCCCTGGCTCCGAAAAGAAAAGCCAGACGCCGACTGCGGGCTGACGGCGCGCCCCCGCGCTGGACATAACCCAGAATTGAGTACCGCACTTCACCCGGGTAACCGGCCTGTATCTCTTTGGCAAGCGTTGAAACTTCAGCCGCGCCTTCGGCAACCACCGCAATCATACTCCGCTTGCCTTTTTTTCTCCCCTCCAGAAATTGAGCGAGGACCTCTTCCGTCCGGAACGGAATCTCCGGAACCAAAATAATCTCCGCTCCGGCCGCAAGCCCTACCGCCAACGCCAAAAAACCTTTCTCCCGGCCCATCACTTCGATCAGGAAGACCCGCTCGTGGCTGGTAGCAGTATCCCGAATCTTATCAATCGCATCCAGGGCGGTATTGATTGCCGTATCAAAACCGATCGTCTCATCGGTTCCGGCAATGTCGTTATCAATACTGGCCGGCACAAAGGAAATAGGTATCCCTGTTTCCAAAGAGATGGCCCGGCCGGCAGATAGGGAACCGTCCCCGCCGATAACCACCAAGCCTTCTATCTGCCGCTGCTTCAGTTTACGGTAACACTCCCGGCGGAATTCTTCTTCCCGGAACCCGGGACAGCGTAGCGTCTTCAGGATAGTGCCGCCGTGATTAATAATACCGCTGACCGCACCGTGTTCCATCCGGTGGAAATCATCCTCAAACATTCCCTGGAAACCACGCTCAATGCCCCAGACCTCCCAATCAAAAGAGAGCGCCCGGCGCACCACCGCCCGGATTGCGGCGTTCATCCCCGGCGCATCACCGCCGGTAGTCAAAATTGCTATGCGCATAATTTGTTACCGAAAAAACACCTGGGCCAGTTCGTGCCACTTCCGGTCAACCACCTTCAGGTTGTTAACCGCATCCGAAAGCGGTACCGCCAGAACTTCCTGCCCTTTAAGAGCAGCCATCATTCCGAATTTCCCTTCGGAAATCAGTTCCGCTGCCTTGACGCCGACCCGCAGGCCCAAAATCCGGTCAAAAAGGGTTGGCGCGCCTCCGCGCTGCATGTGGCCGATTACCGAAGACCGGGTCTCAATTCCGGTTTCACTCTCCACGTACCTGGCAATCTTTTCGCCCAGGCAACGCTTCTGCAGAATTATATGGCCAAACTCGTCCTTAACCTGCTTTTCCGATTCATCATCCTGAAACTCCGCCCCTTCCGAAACAACAATCAAACCGAACTTTTTCCGCTGATAGACCTTCTTAATGTGATTGACCATTTGGGCCGGATCCGCCTTGAATTCCGGCAAAAGAACCCAGTCGGCGCCGGAAGCCAGAGCGGTAAAAAGCGCCACCCAGCCGGCGTGCCGTCCCATCACTTCCAGAACCATCACCCGTCGGTGGCTGGTTCCGGTGTCAATCAGAGAACGGCAGGCATCCAGGGCCCGGGTCACCGAAGTGTCAAAACCAAAAGTGTAATCGGTGCCGGAGAGGTCGTTGTCCATAGTTTTGGGAACTCCGACCACCTTGACGCCCCGCTGAAATAGTTTGCTGGCCACGCCCAGGGTATCTTCACCACCCATCGCCACCAGAGCATCCAGCGAGAACTTCTTAATCGTCGCTTCCACCGCTTCCGGACCACCCTCTTTTTTAAATGGGTTGTACCGGCTGGTTCCCAGAATGGTGCCGCCTTTGTCAACGATATTTTCCACTTCAGTTAGGCCCAGAGGTATTGCGTTTCCTTCGGCCAACCCTTTCCACCCTTCCAGAAAACCGACGCATTCGTACCCGAAACCCAGCGCCCGGTACACACAACCCCGAATCGCCGGGTTCAAGCCCGGACAATCACCGCCACCTGTCAGCATACCAATTTTCATTGTCTGTTGCCTCCTGTGTGCGTAAATAATTGTAGGCGGGTACCCTTTCCAACGCTCTGGAAAGGGGTCGCATTCATACGACCCGCGGGCGCGATCCGCCTTCGCCAAGGCTATGGCGGACACGTGAATCGCGCCCCTACGTTTTAGAGAGACGACTTAGCGCTTCTTTGATACGGCTTTCATCCAGCGTGATTGAAAACCGGACGTAACCATCTCCACTCGGGCCAAAACCGCAGCCGGGAGTCGTTATAATCCCGAACTTCTCCAGAAGCCGGGTGGAAAATTGGGTGGAATTCTCTCCCTCCGGCGTTTTTACCCACAGGTAAAACGTGCCGGCCGGAACACAGCAGGAAATTCCAAGTTTATTTAATCCGGAAACCAGCGTCTCCATCCGGCGGCGATACATCCGGCGCAAACCTTCGGTAAACCCTTCCGGCGCGGCCAGCGCGGCTGAACCGGCTGCCTGAATCGCCTCAAAAACCCCTGAATCCAGGTTTTCCTTTACGGTGGCCAGACCAGATAGAACCTTCTCGTGGCCGCAGGCAAAACCGACGCGCCATCCGGTCATATTGAAAGTTTTGGAGAGGGAATGGAACTCAATACCGACCTCTTTTCCGCCGGGAAACTGAAAGATGCTCTTCGATTTTTTTCCGTAATAGACCTCCGAATAGGCAGCATCAGAAGCCAAAATTATGCCGTATTTATCACAGAAAGAGATCGCCTCTTTCCAAAAAGAATCCGGGGCTGCAGCGCCGGTCGGGTTGTTGGGATAGTTAAGAAAGAGGAGGCGCGCCTTTTTGAGAACAGGAGCCGGGATGGCCGAAAGGTCCGGCAGGAATCCATTGATTTCCTTCAGCGGCAGGAAAAACGGGTCGCCGCCGGCCAGAATTGTGGCGTTGGCGTAAACCGGATACCCTGGTTCCGGCGCCAGGGTAACTTCGTTCTGGTTAAGAAAAGCAAACGGCAGATGGCCGATGCCCTCTTTGGACCCAATCAAGGCAACGATTTCTTTATCCGGGTTTAAGATAACGCCGAAACGTTTTTTAAACCAGAGGGCACAGGCCTGGCGAAAAAAACTCTTTCCTCGGCCCAGCGGATAACGGTGATATTCCGGCCTGGCCACCGCCTCCTGCATTGCGGAAATCACAAAATCCGGGGTGGGTGTATCCGGGTCGCCGATACCAAAGTCAATGACATCAACTCCGGATTCCTGCAATTTTCTCTTTTTGCGGTCTATCTCAATAAAGAGATAGGGCGGTAATTTTTGAAGCCGCTCGTTGAATTCAATAGTCATAATAAATCGGCCATGGAGTAAAGGCCGGGTTTTTGCTTGCTTAAAAATAGCGCGGCCTTGATAGCGCCGGAGGCAAAAGTGTTGCGGGAACTGGCTTTGTGGGTCAGCTCAATACGTTCGCCGGAAGCAGCAAATATGACGGTATGTTCACCAACCACATCGCCCAACCGGAGAGCGTGGATACCAATCTCCTGCGGCTTCCTGGAACCAGGTCTGCCCTGCCTTCCGTAAACCGCCACCGCCGCCAAATCATCACCGTGAGCCGCGGCCACAATTTCGGCTAATTTTTTGGCGGTGCCGCTGGGCGCATCAACCTTCTGGTCGTGGTGCGCCTCCATAATCTCCACCTGATATCCGGGGAGATTTTTGGCAACCTCGGAAACCAGGCGGAAGAGAAGGTTCACGCCTAAACTCATGTTGGGCGAGATAAAGACCGGCGCTTGGGCGGATGCCGCTCTTATCTCCGCCAATTCCGGTTCCGTAAATCCGGTGGTTCCGATTACGATTCCTTTTTTCAATCTCCGGCAGACCCTGAGATGGTTCAGGGCAGCGGACGGCGAAGTAAAGTCAATCAAAACGTCAGCGCCGGACAGCGCCTTTTCC
>Ga0180009_10005263_pt1 | contig 13922 bp, 10 predicted proteins | sample OS_PC_MetaG_FD_123537 | JGI IMG/M metagenome (GOLD analysis project Ga0180009, IMG submission 123537) | Groundwater microbial communities from the Aspo Hard Rock Laboratory (HRL) deep subsurface site, Sweden - OS_PC_MetaG | ecosystem: Environmental > Aquatic > Deep subsurface > Groundwater... | reverse complement strand
GACGCCAGCGGCGCCGATGCGAGCAGTCACGATGCCAGCAGCGACGATGCCAGCAGCGACGATGCCAGCAGCGACGATGCCAGCAGCGACGATGCCAGCAGCGACGATGCCAGCAGCGACGATGCCAGCAGCGACGACGCCAGCAGCGACGCTGGTCCGCCGGACGCCGGACCGAATTTGGCGGGCGCTCCAACGCTGCTGTTTTCGGACATGACCTCGGCTCCCAAGGCTGGCTGGAGCCAGGGTGAGCCTGGGAGAGGCAGCTCGATCACGGTTTGGGGCACGGGGCTGGGAGCGACGCGCGGCGACAGCTACATCACAGTCGCGGGAATGCGGCTCGAAGCGGATTCGGACTACGCGGTCTGGGGTGAGGCCTGGCCCACTCCCTTCTGGGGTCGAATCACGTTTTGGCTGAATGATCAGATGCCCGACGGTGCCACGGAGATCACAGCTACCGTTGATGGAAAGACGTCCAACCCGATTGCGTTTTCGATTCGCGATGGGCGCATCCTGTTCGTTGCGCCATCCGGCCCTGATGGTGACGGCTCCCTTGAACAGCCCTTTGTCCATTCGCAGGCCTCCGGTGGAGGCGGCTTTGTCGCCAACATGCAGCCCGGCGACGTTTACTACTACCGGTCTGGGACCTACGACGTTCGGGGCAACGGCGGCAACGCGGTGCTGTGGATTCGGGGCTCTGAGCCCAGCGGCGTCGAAGGCCAGCCGATCGCGCTCATCGCCTACCCCGGAGATTCGCCCCGATTTGTCATTTCAACGTATGACGTGAATTTTTACCAGGGTGTCCAGCTGAGCAACAGCCACACGGTGTTCGCCGGGTTCCAGATCGATTCTGAGTTCCAGTGCGCGGGATTGGACGGAGACTACCATCGGTTTGTCGGCAACGATCTGGTCGGCATCAAAGGAAAGCACGGTGCGGGAACCGGAATCATCACCACCGGCGGGAGCGGTTCCAAGATTCTGGGCAATGCCATTCACGGTGGCCGAAGCCGGGATAGATTTGACCACGCCACCTACTTTAGTGGCTGCGCGGACGTGGTTGGAAACCACCTCGGATGGAACTACGTCTACGACAACGACTTCGGTCGAGGCCCCGAGCTATCGATCAATCATCAAGATGACCGATGTGCTCCCAACACGGAAATCCTAAAGGCGCACTTCATTTTCAACAACATCGTTGACTGTGGTCCCCAGCGAGCGGTCGCGATCAACGTCTTTGATCTCAGCTACGATGAGGGCGAGCCCGAGCCCGAACCGACGTATGTTTACAACAACGTGTTCGCGAACTGCGGAACACTCGACCCATCCAATACTGCGAATATCGGCTGGGCACCGACGATCGTCGCCAATGCGGGCCACTCGCGATTTTTTAACAACGTCTTGTACAACTCAGAGTACCTGGGCTTCCAGGTGTCCAGCGGCATCCTCAGCACCGAGTTCAAAAACAACATCGTGGTGATGAACTCGTCGTCAGTCCTCGACGGCCGGGCCGACCTCTACGTGCAGACGGAGAGTCCCGCCCACACCCAAATCACCAACAACCTGTTCTATGACCTGGGTGACTCGGTGATGGATGCGACAGGCGTCGATGCGCAGGTCAACCTGCTCGACCAGGAACCCATGTTCTGGAATCCTCTGGAGCTGGATTTTCGGTTGCATGCTGGTAGCCCTGCCATCGATGCAGGCACGGGTGCGCTTCTCTTTGAAGTGCCGCCGCCCGAATACGCGCCGATCAATCGGGACATGGTCCTGTTCGTCCGTGATGGTGCTTTTGACTTGGGCGCGCTGGAATATCAGCCCTGAGGTGCTTCGCAGTTGGACGCCGCAAACCGAACCATCAGGTCACCACGGCCGCAAAAGGTTGGTCGTTCTCAGACGATCTCTTGCACTGTCGACCGTTGGTTTTTCCCTTGCTCAGCAAGGCATGCCTGGAGAGCAATCGTGCGAACTACCAAACTTCTTGCTGTTGCGTTGCTGGCTACCACCGCATGCAACTCCACCAACGCAGACACCGCGTTAGACCCGGCCGAGGAGATGGGCGTCGTCGTGCCCGACGGGAAGGAAGACAACTTTCTGTCTGCCAATGCCCAGGAGTATGTGGTCGAAGGTGTCACGACGGTGACCATCGAGTCCGAGCTTGCCGGCGCGCCGGAGGAGGAAAAACTCGCACGGGTCCAGAAGCTCATTCCGCTCAAGCAGATCGCTGTGGGATGGTTCTTGAACCAATACTTGGGTGACAAGCACGGCGATGCAAACGCTGAGTATGGAGGGTTCAGCAGCTTGACGAAGAATGGTTCGTACGAGCAGTTGAACATCACAGCCATCGATGAAACCTCCTACCAGTTCACTTTTCGGCAGGAGGTTGGTGGAAAGCTCGATCTGCTCGAGAGCCTCCCCACCTCGATGGGGGAAGACGGTCGCCGGCACTTCGACCTTACGATCGGCAAGATCAACAACGCCGACATGGAGCGGCTGGAAACAAACAACGAGTGGTATCGCACTGCTCCTTGGGACGAGTTCGATCCAAGCACCGTCGACGCTTCTCGATTGGATACGCTTTCACTGACGATCTGGCCTGAGCCGCGCTCGGTAGACGCCTGGTTCGACTATGACAAGCTTTTCGCAGATGGAAAGGTCACGGTCGGTGTTCACTTCGGGTGGGACTACCTGAAGAGCTATCACCTCGTCCACTCGCGCTCGATCTACAATTGGCTCGTTGACTCCGAACACTTCACCTCGCCGGTCGCCGTCTACGAGGACTACAACCGCAATTCCGGGCCCTTGACAAAGGTGATCCACGCCAACGACAAGGACGTCACGGTGGAAGTGTCCTTGTACTGGGGCAAAGTCGGGACGGAAGAGGATCCGGATACCGATGCGGGCGGAAAGGTGTTGGAGCAGGACCTGCGCAACTCGCTAGCAACGCGCGAAGTGATCATGTTCTTCGGCCACGCAGGCCCGTTCTATGGCTTCACCATGTCGAACTGGCGCAAGACGAACGAGGGCGATCTTGACGACGCGGAGATCCCTTTCATTGACATGCCGGCTGACACGTATCAAATCGTGTTTGCGGAGGGGTGCGACAGCTACGGCATCGGCGGAGCCTTCGCGCTCAACCCCAACAAGCCTCACCTCGAGAACCTCGACCTAACCACGCTCACCAGCTTCGGTACGGCGAGCACACCACTGAGCGTCATGGACAGTCTTCGCGCCGTCTTCGCGTCCGACGCCCGCGATCAACACACGCCGGTGACCTTCATGACGTGGATCCAGAGTATGGAGGACAACACGTACTGGCTGAATTCGATGTACGGCGTACACGGTGTGGACGACAACCCCCACAGCCATCCCTATGCCAGCGACAAGCTTTGCCAACCCTGCGAAGAAGATTCGGATTGCGGCGGCGTAGGGAACAAGTGCACGCGCCTCAACGCCGCGGAGGTCTACTGCACCTACTTTTGCACTGCGGACGATGGCTGCCCGGAAGGCTACGAATGTCGAGAGGTGAGCGTGGGCGGCATGATGTCCTCCAAGCGCTGCGCTCCCAAGAGCCTCACCTGCAACATGGATCCGGGTGAAGCTGTCGAACCGACGGTGATCCTCAACGAGCTGTACGTAGAGCCCTTCGAGGACGCCAACGGCGACGGGCATACGGACGAGAGCGAAGATGAGTTCGTCGAGCTCGTCAACGCGAGTGAGCACGAGGTCGACTTGACGGGTTGGTATCTCGCGGATTCGAGCTTGACGCGACATTTCTTCGAACCCGGAACCCGTGTTGCGCCCGGAAAAGCCATTGTCCTGTTCGGTGGCGGAGACCTGGCTTCGTTCGGTTCGCTCGGAGACAGCCAAGTGCAGATTGCCTCCAACCAATTGGGACTAAGCAACGAGGGTGACAGACTGACGTTGATCGATGTTCGCGACCATGTCGTCGACGAGGTTGACTTTGGGCTGGAAGCAGCCTGGGGCGCTTCCTTCGTGCGAGACGTGGATGGCGACCCCAACGCGGGTTGGGAGCTCCGAGCGACGCCTTCAGCCGGCTACCGTTCCGACGGCTCGACCTTCTGATCACCGGATCTTCCCCTTCTCGCCCTTCCCGAGGAGGCATCGCACCGGTCCACCGCACCCCACCTGGCCGGTCGCCATCCTTCACCAGTGGTAAGCACGGACGTCAGTGCAGACTCTCCAACACCACGACGAGCGCTGGGGAAAACCCGCGCGTGCGTGAGCCGTAGCCCCACTCCCCATCGGGATAGACGAACACGTCCGCAACCAGCTTTGGGCCCGCGTAGCACCGGACGGTCCATCGTCGCTTGCCGCCCGACGGCTGCCTCTGCGAGTAGGTCATGGTTCGGAGGATGCGCTGGACGGTGTGGGGGTCCGTGATCCTCATCGGGGCGTCACCTTCCACTCCCTGGACTTCGAGCACATCCACGCCTTGTTCTTGCACACACTTACCGCCGTCCACCGAAGGCACGGAGGACGATTCATTGGGACGTGGCGTACATGCCGACATAGCTAGAATGCTGAGGAGCAAGAAGGGGTACGGCGTCGGATTGCGACGCGACACCGGCCGAGCCACCCGTACCGTCCGCGAGTCGGAGCAAGCGGCGATGATCACCAGAAAGAAGGGGAGGAAGGTTAGGGATGTGCTGAAAGTCATTGTGGTCCTCCATTCTAAGAGTGCACGCACAACCGATTGAACGGCGCGCCAGAACTGGCAGGGTCGTCGGGGACGGGCCATCGTGACCGGCCCACTGTCAAGACAGTCGACGGCCGGCCGCGAAGCTCAGTTTTTTCTCGGACGGCGCTTCAGAACGCCTGATGGACTGTCCATCTCCACATAACCTCTCGCGTGGAGAACGACTTTCATGACTTTGTATCGCTCAATCCGAAACGCCGCTTTGTTGGCTCGCGGTCTTCTGACCATGGCCGCGTGCTCGGACGACGACAACATCTACATCGACGAGCTTTTTGGTCTTGCAGACTGCAGATGAACACCATACAAACTGCGCAAGTGATCCGCATTCGTCCATCATGGATTGCCACATTTTTTGCGTTAGTGCTGTCTCCGACGGCATACGCCGAAGCGTCCGCGCCAGGAATGACACGGACCTCGCGGTCCAGGTTGGCCCCGCACTGTTCGCAGGCAGCAGGGATGGCGGGTTGTCGCTGGGCGCCGACGTTCTCCTCCGGCAGGGCTACCTAACCGGCGGGATTGTTGGCGAGGCGGGGAACTCACTGTCGTGGTTTGGCCATCAGTTCACCGGGGTCTTTGGAGCCGCTGGGGGGTGTCTTCACTGGGAGCACTTTCGGACCCGCGGGGTTCTGCTCTTTGGTGCGACCCGCTACACCAACCCCAAAGACCAAGTCCCAGAGAACATGCGCTCAGGCACGGTGGCAACCGTGGGAGGGCGGGTAAGTGGTCTTTGGGTCATCCCGTTTTCTTGGAAGAACCCGACGGGGATGACGCTGGGCCCGGTGGCGGAAGTCATCACCGATTCGAAGACCAGGTCGGTCGAAGTCAGCGACCCCATCCAGGGGGAGACGGGAAACGCCACCATCGGGTACCGGATGTGGCGCGTCGGACTCGAAATCGGTCTGGTATTCGACCTCTGATCGCCTACCGCCGCGCCTCAATACTGTCATCAGATAGGACCGTACCTGCACGATCGCTTTGAGGTCGTACTCGGAGACTACCGCGCATAGGGCTCGCTGCTCGGCCAACGCCAGCATGGCCGCCGCGCCCGATCCAGCTCGACAGACCATGAACGCCGACGCAAGCTCCAACACGATGATCTCATCACACCATCGGAGCGCCGTTGACCACAAGCACCGTCGCCCTTCCCCTCCGTCACATCCGTGTTTCTTTGTCATGGGAATCCTCCGAGCTCGAGGTGGTCGCCCGGACAGATTCGTCTCTTTCACAGTAACTGGTTAGAGGCCCGGCTCAGTTTTCGAGTCCCAATCTGCACTCAATTCATGAACATGCTCGCCTCTTGAAGAACATCAGCGGTGCGGCGCTACAATTTCGGGATGGCACTGTCTACCTGTTAGCAAGTTCTTTCGTTTGTACTGGCCGGAAGCACCCGCGACCCGATTGCAGTTCCCTCGGCGCAGCACCATGAATCGAGAAGGCGATTGGAGCGAAGACGAAGATGAATCCGCGACAGGACTTGTTCGTACTGCGCCAGCTTGTGGAGGCAACGAGCGGATCGACGGGAACGGACTTCCTTCGCGCCTTGGTGCAGAACCTCTCCGCCGCCCTTGCCGTTCGCTACGCGTTCGTCGGCGAGCTTCTGGGCCCAACCCAGGACCGGTCGCGAGTGATTGCGGCTTGGTGGAACGGCGAGTCGCGGGAGAGCTTCGAGTACGACCTAGGTGGGACGCCCTGCCAGGCTGTCCTCGCCAAGGGTGAGTTGGCGTACTTCCCCAGGGGTGTGGCCGCGCTCTTTCCTGCGGATACGGTCCTCTGGCAGCTGGGTATCGAAGCTTACATGGGCACGCCACTGCGCGCCTCGGATGGCACCTTCCTGGGCATGCTCGTGGTGATGCACGACGAGCCTCTAGACGAAGCGTCGGAGCCGGCGAGCATTTTGCGCATCTTTGCCGATCGTACCGCGGCGGAGCTTCAACGCATCCATGACGAGCAACGTTTTCTTGCCGCTCGCGAGCGGTTGTTGAAGTGCCAGAAGATGGAGGCCCTCGGGCGCTTGGCGGGCAGCATCGCCCATGACTTCAACAACGTGCTGGCCGCGGTGTCCGGCTTCGTGTCGATCGCCGAAATCGAAACGGACCCTGAAAATGTGCGAAAGGCGCTTCGCGGTGCACATGATTCGGTTGGCCGCGCATCAGGGCTCGTGCGTCGGTTGCTCGCGTTTGCCCGAGAACAGCCGCCCACCCCGATGTCCTTCGAGCCCAGTCGCCGAACGAGGGATGCGAGCGAAATGATCGCCCGACTGATTGGGCGCGGTATTGTTCTGCGATGTGATGTTTGCGAGCCATGTTGGCTCGTTCACATCGATCCTGTTCAATACGATCAGCTGTTGATCAATTTGACCGTCAACGCCCGTGACGCGATGGGCGGGGAAGGGGAGCTTCGCATCACGACGGAATGCGCGTTCCTCGACGAGGAGCGAGCGCGGTCCGGAGGGCTCTTGCCTGGGCAGTATGTACTCACCACCGTTGGCGACGATGGGGTGGGGATGGACGAAAACACACTGACCCAGGCGCGCGAGCTGTTCTTCACGACGCGGAGTGGGCATGGAGGGACGGGATTGGGACTCGCCACGTGCGACGCGATCGCCTCGGAGGCGGGCGGCGCCCTCTGGATCGAGAGCACACCGGGATGCGGGACGACGGTGACCGTTGCGCTGCCACGCGACGAAGCGAGCGCATCGCTCAAGCCCTCAATCCCGGCTTTCGACGGTTCGGCTGCACCAAGGTGATGCCTCGGCTTTGGGTGATGCGAATTGTGACAGCGACAGTTGTGAGTGTCGGGCAACGGAAGGAAGGCGACGACGAGTCGTACCTGAAGCTGTCAGCTCCAGTTCCCCGCCATTCATCCGCCCCGGATTTTCTCCAGCAACCCGTGCTCGACGCGTGCCCTTACCAGCCGAGCCACCCATACCAGCGGTACCAGCCGAGCCACCTGTACCAGCCGAGCCACCTGTACCAGCGGTACCGGCCGAGCCGGCCGTGCCACTGTCGGTGTCATTCTGTGCGTCGGCGGCCGCATCGTCCGAGTCAGTCGGAGCAAGCGGCGATGACCATAGCAAGAGGGAGGAATGCTAGGTATGTGTTGAAAGCCATTGTGAATCTCCATTCGGAGGCTACCTTCAACCGCTTGGTCGGCGGGCAGCAACCGGCGAGGTCGTTCCGGGACGGCCATCGAGACCGACCCACTGTCAAGAGAGTCAACGGCTGGCCGGGAAGCTCATTTTCTCTTTCCCGGTACCGCATTCATCCAGACGGCGCTTCAGAACGCCCGACGGACTGTCCATCCATCGAGGTGTTCCGTTGGTGACGTCCACTGAACGAATTCTCCGACAAGTTCGATACCGTCCGCTGGTACTTTCGCTTGCCATCACGGCCGTGTCCTTTATCGCACACTGTGGGGGAGGAGTGTCATCGAGCTCCGGCAGATCCGCCGGCGCGTCCGAGGGAACGGGAGGCACGTATGCAACCGGTGGGACGAGTCAATCGGGGGGCATCGCCGGATCGGCATCCGATGGTGGCTCGGATGGCGGGCTCGGAGGCACCGCTGGAAGCGGGGGCGCTGCCGGAGCCGGAGGCACTGCCGGGGCCGCGGGCACCGCCGGAACCGGCTCAACCCACCCGTGCGGCATCTTCATCAACGACGCTGTGCGCGACTACCCTTTCGTTGCAGGCACACTCGTCACGCTCAAGTGGCCGGAGATGGAGAGCACACCCAGTAGCTACGACTTCAGCAAAGTGACGACGCTCCACACCAATCTCTCGCCGGGTCAGACGATCGCGATCCGAATGACCCGCATCGAACCGGAGCACATCGTGGCTGGTGCGGACGAGGTGTGGACGTGGACGGATCCCAACCCCAACCATACCGATTGCACGTCCGGTTGCCCGCGTCCCGTGCCGTGGGACGTGCCCACATTGAACAGGTATCGGGAGCTCGTGGGCGCATTGGCGGGGGTTCAGGTGGATTCGGATCAGGGACCGCTTCCGCTGGGGCAGCACCCGGATCTCGAGTCCGTCATGCTGCTGCTGCCGGGATGGAGCCGTATTCGAGAGATCGGGTTCGAGATATCGGAGCTGCCGGGTTACTCGCGACCAAAGCTCATCGACGCCACGCTTGAGGCGCTTCGAATCCAGGTCGAGGCCTTCCCGGGCAAGCCTGTGTTCGTCGGCTTTTGGAAAGTCACCGACGATGTTGAGACGCCCGCCCTATGGGAAGCGATGCGCACCGCCATTCTCGACGACCCCGCACTGGACAAGATTGGCTTCTATCAGGAGAATCTCTCCCACTACGTGCAAGAAGGGGAGGATGTGTTTCAGCCGACGACGACATTCGCCGCACCCTTGGCGCTCTCCCAGCAAGAGACGTTCAACGGGTTCCAGGCGCTCACGTCGTGGAGCAATCCCTCTCCGAGCTACGCAGCGAAAGTCGAGGGCGGTTCACCCGTGGCGGCGATCGAATGGGCTCGCTCCACCTACGGTGCCCGCTATTTTGAAATCTACACGTCGGATGCAGACGCGGCGGCCAGCGGCGCCGGCCCTGCGTGGTTATCTGGATTCGAAGCACTTGCGGAGAACCTCTGTCTGCCGTGAACGGCTCTATTGACACCGCGGACGACAACTCCCGCGCTCTGATGGGACCAGGTCAACGAACCATGCCCAACCCCAACCGTTTGCCAGGCGAGCTTCCCGAAAGCGCCCTCCGTCGCGCAGCCCTCGTGTCGATCTGCGTTGGCCTTTCTTCCACGGCACCCCTAGCGCACGCCCAGGTTGCCGATGAGCCCTCGAAACAAGCATGCGTGGAGGCCTACACGCAGGCGCAGGAGCTCCGGCTGCAAGGGCACCTACGGCAAGCACGGGAAGCGCTGGTTGTCTGTTCCCAAACCGCTTGCCCCAAGGTCCTGTACGACGAGTGCGTCCCCTGGTTGGCGGAGGTCGAGCGATCACTGCCGACCGTTGTTCTCGCGGTGAGCACAAGTCGCGGTGAGGAGGTTGTCGATGTACGCATCGTCGTCGACGGCGAGGAACTGCTCGACCGTATCGAAGGACGCGCCGTTGCGGTGGATCCCGGGGAACACATGTTCCGGGTCAGCACGCGGCAAGGAATGAGCATCGAACGCCGGGTGGTCATTCGTCAGGGAGAGAAGAACCGAATCTTGAAGTTCCGACTGCCCGCAAGAGATGTTCCCAAGCCTGCGGAACCTCCGCGGGAGGCGGGGGCAAGGCAGGGGCGCACGATCCCGGGAAGTGTGTATGTACTCGGCGTGGTGAGTGCAGTTGCGGTGGGAGGGTGCGCCTACTTCGGCCTCAGTGGCAAGTCGCGACAGGACGACCTGGAATCGCGCTGCGCTCCAAACTGCACGGAGGATGAGACCGACGCCATGTACCGACGGTACCTCTTCTCAGATATCAGTCTGGGAGTGGCGCTCGTTTCTGCCGGTGCCGCGACCTGGATCGCGCTCTCCAGCGACGGGGAGGACAAGGTGCCCTCGTTGGAGGCAGCCTCCTATCCCATGCCCGGAGGCGGGACCTTGTTGTTGCGCCAACGTTTCTGACTCGACCGCTCGTTCAAGGAACCTGTTGACCGAGCTACAGGCATTCCGGTTTAGGAATGTGGATACCTCGGCTGTCGACCACATACGGAGGGGTGCAGTTCGAGCTTTTCGGAGGTTTCGAGCGCGTCGTGGCGGGCGGAGGTCGACTTTTCGTGGTCGTCCGGGCAACAGACGGTAGAGGCGAGGCGTTCGGGACGGGGGCCGAGCTCGCCGATGGTGCCGGTGCGGATACGGCAGGTGCGGAGGCGCTCGTTGCCGCCCGGCTCGGAGCCTGGGCCGACGTGGCAGACGCGGTGGGGGAATCAAACGCTGCAGGATGCCTGCGGCTCAGCGCGAAGAACGCAATACCGCCGACAACTACGCTGATCAGAATTCCGCCGAACACCATTTTGTTCAGGCGCTTTGGTTGGGGGCGTTTCGTGGACCTCGTGCCTGAACGAGAGGGTGACGGAGTGCCGGAACGAGAGGCTGACGGCGTGCCGGAGAACGTGATGTCGTGCCGAACGGCGGAGGACTCCGCAAGGTCCGATCCGCATGCCTTCCGGAAGGAATCGATTTCGCGCGCGGCGTCCGCCGGGCTCGATTGCAGCTCGACTCTTGCGACCACACTCGCACGCTCTGCGAGCGCCTCTCCTGCCATACGCTCGACCCACGCACCTACCTGTCGGGATGTAGCGAGATTGCCTGCGTGTTCGAGCGCCAGGGCCATGTCTTGTGCCGTCGCAAAGCGTTGCGGTGGGTCGATGTTCAGTGCGCGCAACACGATCTCATCGAGCTCCGGCGAAATCCCGGGGACCACGGAGCTGGGCGCGGGGGCGGGACGATCCAGGATATTCAGATAGGTCTTCGCCACACTCTCGCCGAGAAACAGCCGCTGCCCCGTCAACGTCTCCCACAAGACGATGCCTGCCGCGAAGACGTCCGTGCGACGATCCACAGGCATGGCCATCAGCTGCTCGGGGGCAAGGTAGGCGCTCTTGCCCTTGACCTCACCCGCCCGTGTCGTGTGGATTCGCTCACCGGCCATCGCGATTCCGAAGTCCAGAACCCTCGGTATGCCGTCGGCACCCACCAAGATGTTCTGTGGCGACACGTCTCGATGCACGATGTTGAGTGGAACGCCGCGCTCATTCTTGGCGTCATGGGCCGCGTGCAACCCCATGAGCACACCCGCCATCACCGCGAGCGAGATGGACACAGGGATAGGCTGCGCCTGGGCTGCCGCCGCTCGGACGAGCCGGGAAAGCGATTCGCCGGGCACATACTCCATCACCAAGAACAGCTCGCGTCCCGACGTCACGACGTCGAGAGTCGAGACGACGTTCGGGTGGTGTATGCGCGCAGCGAGACGCGCCTCATCCAGGAACATGGAGACGAACTCCACGTCTCGGACGTACTGATCGTGGAGCCGCTTGAAAGCCACGGTGCGGTTGAATCCGACGGGGCCGAGCAGCCTTCCGATGTGAACGGTCGCCATCCCGCCCGATGCAATTTCATCATGGATGGCGTAGCGCCCGATGACCCTCGGGATCGTGCTCGCCGAATCGTCGGCTGTTGGGTCTATTCCCCCCATGGTTCTACGGCCACGTCTCGAGGACGGCGTCGACCCAGTCGGCCGCCGCGCGGTATCCCGGCGCCTGTTGCACGTTGATGAACTGGCCCGTGTGGTGCAACGCGTTCGTCGTGCAGACCTCCGTCACCCCGTTGATTAGACGGCCTTGCACGTTGGACTTCGCGTTGAGGTTGCACGCTACGGTGCCTGGGACGTCGACGTGCCAAGCGGGATGGTGGCCGAGAACGGAGGTTCTCAACAGCGCAATCGGATCCGTTGGCTCCGGTGCGTCCGCGGTACCGTGGGTCATGTACACATCTGTGGGACAGCTGCCGGGTACCATCGCGTCCCATTGTATCTCCCACCAGGGCGTCGCTCCGTAGTGTTCATACAAGGCCTCGGTGGTCGCGTGGATCATGGAGGCCACGTTGTGTGCAACATCGGCTTCCTTGTAGCCCGCAACGCATACGCCGGTGGCGCCATTCGCGTTGCGGTGTGTTCCCCCCATGGCAAACAGCCGCGAGTCCGTTCCCTTGAAGATCTCCACTGCCTCTCGCTCCGTATCGAGGTCAGAAATGGGATACGACGCTTGCTGAACCAGCTCGCGCGTTGCCTGCAGGTCGACGATGACGGTGCCCCATCCCTTGTCGACCGTCCCATCCGGTTCGGTGTCGTACGACTCGAGGAGCACGCAGTAGGTCTTGCCGTTGCCGTTGTCTTCGAACGAGCGAAGCTCCATCCAAGGGGTAAGCGAGTCCGGCAGTGTGAAGCCACACGATCCGGCGAGCATTTGGTGGATAGCGCTGCGCCAGTCCGCTCGTTCCGCCTCGGAAGGTACGACGAACCCTTCGGAATCGGCGAGGGGCATATGCGATAGGATGCAGTCCACCAAGCTCTCGAGTGTCGTAGGGGATGAGCAGAGCACGTTCGCCCCTCCCTCCGATCCATCGAACGCGTCCTCTTCGACGTCAATGCCGCTGTCGACAATGTCCCCCCCCACATCAGAAACGTCCGCGTCCTCACCCGCATCGGTAGGGCCCACGTCAGACCCAGCGTCGGCTTCATTCGGAGCATCCGGCGCGTCGGCACCGGCGCTTCCGTCGCTACCGTCCGCGGTGTCGAAGGGCCCCCCGCCGGTCAAGTCCTCGCGTGGCGGAGCCGTGAGAAGGCATCCAACCGCCGTGGCGCCGGCGGCGCACACCCACATTGCGCAGACCGCAATGCCGCGTGCACGTACCGAACGACACCTGCGAAGACGAATGGACACTGTCTCCTCCTTTTCATTCAAGTCAACAAGTCTACACCATGGGGCCGTGTCGACCAACACAGCCCGCCGCTTTCAACGTCAAATGCCCGCGCTCGACGAAACGCTCATCTTCGACGCCTTTGCCATCGCGCCGCGCAAGTCCGCCGGCCCAAGGAGGTGGTCTCAAGAAAGGGGAAAGGTCGATGTCTGCATCGTTGGAAAGGATCTCGCGTCCCGAAATTTCGCGAGTACGTCGTGGCAGGCAAGGAGATCGTCGCCGTCGACCTGAAGCCAGTGGACAAGCATTGACGTGGCCATACACCGGTGACCTGGTAAAACGCTCAAGAGGGAAGAGGTGGGGAAGAATCTCGGGCTGCAGCCGCCCCGACGTACCGCCGACGGCGCCCGTTTCCAGTGAACCGCCTGTTCCTGCGGTGCCCGCGGAGCCAGCGTCTCGCTCCGGGGGATCGAGGGACGCGTCCCCGCTGCCACCGCATCCGACCGCAGCAAGTCCGGCCTCCCCCAAAAATCTTCCTCAAGCTCATGAGCCACGCTACTTTCTCGCGCCGTTGACCGGACGAACCAATGGGTAGACAGTCCCCGGCGGCAAGTGAAACGATGTTGATGGTGCCAATGGCGACGCGTCGAGGAGCTCGGCGGAATTGGCGACGCACGTCGCACCAATCAGTCGACCGCAGTGCTACAATGTTGGAGAAGCGGCGATCGTTGAGCCGCTTGCGGGTCGAGAATATGTCCTGTCTGGATGAGAACGAAGTGGCCGAGTACGTTGACGGACTGCTGTGTGTCGATGAAGCCGCTCGCGTAGAGGCCCACGTCGATG
>Ga0180009_10005262_pt1 | contig 13924 bp, 17 predicted proteins | sample OS_PC_MetaG_FD_123537 | JGI IMG/M metagenome (GOLD analysis project Ga0180009, IMG submission 123537) | Groundwater microbial communities from the Aspo Hard Rock Laboratory (HRL) deep subsurface site, Sweden - OS_PC_MetaG | ecosystem: Environmental > Aquatic > Deep subsurface > Groundwater... | reverse complement strand
TTACAACGCTTGACATACCTTAAAATACCTCCTCTACAAAAAAAGCAGTTAAAAAACCTGTTACCTTGGAACACAATATATTTGATTTAGGCAATTCTCAATACATTATTTTGTCTTTAAAACAATGCGATGGATTACATCGATAAGTTGTCCATTATCTCAGATATATCTTTTATGTCAACAAGTTACTCCACTTAAGAGGTATATATGAGACAAAATTAAGGTTGTGTGGCTGTGGATGCTGATTTTATTGATATATAAAGCTATACTTGATATATTTATCCAGTTAACTTACTTGGGATTTTAAAGGAGATTTTATGATTTTTAACTCATTGGTTGGTTTCTTTTCCAACGATCTTGCTATTGATCTTGGCACGGCGAATACCTTGGTTTATATCAAGGGGGAGGGGATAGTTTTGAGGGAACCCTCTGTGGTGGCGATTCATAATACCACGAAAGAAGTGCTCGCCGTAGGGGAAGAGGCCAAGATGATGCTAGGAAGAACTCCCGGGGATATTGTGGCTATCCGCCCTATGAGGGATGGAGTTATCGCTAATTTTGAAATAACCGAGGCGATGCTCCGTTACTTTATTCAGAAGGTTCATAACCGTAAATCTTTGGTTAGGCCGCGTGTGGTTATTGCTATCCCATCAGGAATAACACAGGTGGAAAAAAGGGCCGTTCGCGATTCGGCTGAATCGGCCGGGGCGAGGGAGGTCTATCTTATTGAGGAGCCGATGGCTGCTGCAATAGGGGTTGGTCTTCCGATTTCCAGCCCGGCCGGGAATATGATTGTTGACATAGGTGGCGGCACAACCGAGGTGGCCATTATTTCACTCTCCGGTATTGTCTACAGCCGTTCCGCCAGAGTTGCCGGAGACGAGATGGATGAGGCCCTGATAAACTATATCAAGAAAAAATATAGTGTTCTTATAGGGGAAAGAACTGCCGAGAATATAAAGATAAAAATAGGTTCTGCCTACCCTACTCCCGGGGCGCCTAAGGAGATAGAGATTAAGGGGAGGGACCTTATAAGTGGTATACCCAAGACCCTACTATCCAACGATGAGGAGGTGCGTGAGGCCTTGGCCGAGCCTGTAAATGCCATAGTTGAAAATATCAAGATAGCCTTGGAGCGTACCCCTCCCGAGCTGGCTGCCGATATAATCGACAAAGGTATTGTCATCTCCGGGGGCGGGGCATTGTTGAGGGGCTTTGATCTATTACTGAGAGAGGAAACGGGGCTTCCTATAATCGTGGCCGAAGACTCTTTGTCCGCGGTTGTTATAGGAACTGGCAAATGTCTTGACGAAATGAATATCCTAAAGAGAATACTCGTCTAAATGGGGGCATATATTTTCCTGCCTCCATTTAGTGCTTAATTGCATAAATCTTGCTGTAGTCGACCGGCCTTTGACACGCCTGGCTTTGTCGTTAATCCTCGCCATAGAACTTGCTATGGCTGCGATTGTCTTTGCGCCAGTCGAGCCAAATTCTCGGTCTTGATACTGACGCAGATTTATACAACTAAACACTGGTGGTTTGGTTTGTTTCCTATAATGTAACAGCAGGGTATATGAAATTTTTTTTGGACAAGAAAAAAAGGCTCCTTAAGGTGGCCGTCTTTCTCCTTCTCTCTTTTCTTGTCTTTACCGCTCATTATGGGGCCAAGGCCGGTTCCCGTTTTGGCTCATTAGTCGTATCAGTCTTTGCCCCCTTCCAGAGGGGCGTTTCTTACTCTTTAGATAGAGTTTCTACCCTGTCCAATCGTTACCTCTTCCTTGTGGGGGTTGAAGAGAGACTGCACGAGCTGGAGCGGGAAAACCTGAAAATCCTTGCCGATTATACTCGTTTGCAGGAGAGATTGCTCAAATACCGAAGGGTCTCCAAGTTTTTGGCCGAGAGGGATGAGGTAACCGCCAAAGAGGTGGTTATGGCCAACATCATAGGTTTTGACCACTCAAATTGGAGCCGGGTCATGATCATCGATAAGGGGGGCGATGACAAGATAACAATCAATTCCAATGTTGTTACCGGCCGAGGTCTGGTTGGCAGGATTGTGGAGATTACCCCCGGCTATTCTAAGGTTATGCTTATAACCGATGCCAGGAGTTCCGTGGATGCCCTTGTTCAGAGGAGCCGCGACAGGGGAATAGTGGCCGGAGTCAACCAAGGGTACTGTGAGATGAATTATTTTCCTATTGATTCCGACGTGCGTGAAGGGGATATTATTATCTCCTCGGGAATGGGGGGCGTGGTACAGAAGGGGCTGATAATAGGGAAAGTTATCAAGGTCTCTGACGATGGGGTGGGGCTGTTTAAGAATGTACGTATAGCCCCTTCAACCAACCTGAATAGGCTTGAGGAGGTTTTTGTCTCCCTCGGCTCGAGACCTCTACCTTGGAATTAGGGATATGTTATTTGCTCTGGCCGTTATCTTCTTCTCCTTTCTGACGCTGGTTGTTCAAACAACCCTTCTTCCCTATATACAAATAGCGACGGTAAAGCCTGACCTGCCGCTTATTGTAGTGATGTATGCCGCCCTCTACATGGACGATGCGGATGCGATGTCTGTTGGATTTACATTCGGGATAATTCAGGATTCCCTCTCCCATGGTTTTTTCGGCCTGCAGGCCACAACAAAATGCCTGACGGTTGTTGCGATTATAATCCTGAAAAAGATATTTTACAGTGAAGACTTTTTAGCCGGATATATTATTTCTTTCATAATTATTGTTGCGGATGCGTTCCTGTCCGCCTATTTGACAAACGCCCTCTGGTTGGCCCGGGGGGAGCTTCTATGGGGAAGGCTCACATTGATCATAATTTACAATGCCCTCTTTGTCCCCCCCCTCTTTTTTGCCATTAAAAGCGGGCTCTCAAAATATATCCTTCTTAAGGAAAGATTTTCTAAGATATGAGATTAGGAAAGTCAGACGAAGTATTGATGAGTGAGGCCAGAAAACGCCTCCCCTACCTGGTTATAGTGATCATCATCTTCTTTTTTCTTATTATACTTCGCGGTTGGCATCTTCAAATAATAAGGGGGGATGAGTTATCCCGCCTATCGGAAAATAATCGGCTCAGAATTATCCCGGTTAAGGCTATCAGGGGGAAGATACTGGATCGCCGGGGACGCGATATTGCCAACAATAGGGCATCCTTTGACTTAGGGGTTGTCCCTGAGGACCTTAAGGATATGAAGGCCTTTCTTGACTTTTTATCGAACAGGCTATCGGCCCCCACGGACAAGGTGCAAAAAAAGATAGAGACGGCCCGCTCCCCCTTTGACAGGGTAAGGATTTTAAGGGATTTGAGCCTGGACAATCTCGCCATTTTAGAGGAGAACAAAAACAGCCTCCCCGGGGTATATGTTGTTGCCGATCCCATGAGGAACTATGTTTACAATGATACTTTGGCCCACCTGGTCGGTTATATGGGAGAGATATCCAAACGGCAGGTTGCCGACCCAGCCTATGCCGATTATTACCTCGGGCAGGATATTGGTAAGTATGGGGTAGAAAAACAATACGAGCCATTCCTGCGGGGGAAGGATGGAACTAACTTGGTTGAGGTTGATGTGATGGGTCGACCGATTAAAAATATAGGTTCGAAGAGCATGGAGCCGGGGGACAATGTTGTCCTGACAATAGACATTGAATTACAGCAGGAGGCGGAACGGCTCTTTGGTGATAATAATGGGGTACTTGTAGCCATTGACCTAACAGATGGGGGTATTTTGTCGATGGTCAGCAAGCCGGCCTTTGACCCTAATGTTTTCGCCGGTGGAATATCTTGGGCCGACTGGTCAAAACTGATAAACGATGAGATGAAACCCCTCCAAAACAGGGCCATTCAAGGAACGTATCCACCTGGTTCAACCTACAAGATTGTTCCGGCTGCGGCAGCCCTAGAGGAGGGTCTTATAACGGAAAAAACGGCCAACGATTGCCCCGGATACTTCAGGCTTGGGCGGAGAAGATACCGTTGTTGGAAGGATAGCGGCCATGGAACGCTTGATATCAAAGGGGCCATTATCCAGTCTTGCGATGTCTTCTTTTATAAGACGGGCTACCAGCTCGGGATAGATAAGATGCATGAATATGCCCTGAAAATGGGACTTGGTAAACCTACAGGGATAGACCTTGATGGGGAGAAGGGGGGGCTCATCCCCTCTACCGAGTGGAAGGAAAAAAACAGGGGGCGTGCCTGGCTTGTGGGGGAGACGATATCGGCCTCCATAGGACAGGGGTACAACCTGGTTACCCCTCTCCAGTTGGCTGTTATGATAGCAGGTGTTGCCAATGATGGTGTTTTATTAAAACCTAAGGTGGTTGATAGAATTGAAAAGGAGGATGGGACTCTGGTTAAGAAGATTGAGGCGGCCAAGATAGGGGATATGAGATTTTCGCCAAATACTCTATCGATAATAAAGGAGGGTCTTAGGGGTGTAGTCGCCTCCCCGGAGGGAACAGCAGGGAGGGCCCGCATACAGGGGATAAATGTATCCGGTAAGACAGGTACCGCCCAGGTAATTGCCCTTAAGGCCAAGAGAGAAAAGATGGAGGACGTCCCCTATAGGTTCAGGGACCATGCCTGGTTCATAGGTTATGCCCCCAGCGAATCACCCAAGATAGCCATAGCTGTCCTTGTTGAAAATGTCGGACATGGGGGGGAATTCGCTGCCCCGATATTCAGGGATGTAGTGAAAAAGTATTTTGAGCTTTACCCTGAAAAACTTAACAGTATGGTAACAGATGAAAAAAACAATATTCGATAAAAAATTTATAGGCAGTTTTGATTGGGTTCTTCTCTTACTCGTTTTTGCCGTTAGCCTGTGCGGCGTAATAATTATGTACAGCCTGACGGGGAGCGGGTCGGGGAGCTACCTTTACCTGAGACAGGCCAGATGGCTCCTCTACGGATTGGCAGGGATGACCATTGTCCTTTTGTTCGACTACCGTACCATTGAGAGCTTTGCCTACCCGCTCTATATAATAACGATTATTCTTCTTATTATGGTCCATATCTATGGGAAAAAGATATCAGGGGCGCGCAGGTGGATAGATATAGGGATTATAACCTTTCAACCCTCGGAACTGGCCAAGTTTATGGTTATTATAGTTCTATCTAAATTTTTCAATAGCAGAAGGGAGGGGGGGCCATATCCGTTACATGCCCTTATAACCCCCTTTATTATTGTCCTTATCCCTTTTCTGATTATTGCCAAACAGCCTGACCTCGGAACGGCCATAATATTGATGTTAATATTTGTCTCGGTTTGCCTTGTGGCCGGAGTAGAGCCAAGATCGCTTAAAATACTATTTGTTGTGGGGCTCATAGCCGCGCCTCTAATGTGGTTTTTGCTTAAAGACTATCAACGGCTCAGAATATTGACTTTGATAAATCCGGAGATAGACCCTCTTGGAGCCGGTTATCATATTATTCAATCTAAGATAGCCGTAGGTTCCGGAGGGCTCTTCGGGAAGGGGCTCCTAAACGGAACCCAGAGTAGGCTAAACTTCCTCCCCGAGAGGTATACCGACTTTATCTTCGCTGTCTTTGCCGAAGAGATGGGTTTTGTCGGCATATTTATCCTTATCGGTGCATACCTGACCATCGTATTAAAAGGAGTGGATATTATCTACCAGGCCAAGGATATGTCGGGGGGCTTGATGGCTGCAGGCGCGGTGGGTCTCCTGGCCTCTCACATAATAATCAACATCGCCATGGTCATGGGCATATTTCCGGTGGTTGGTATTCCCCTCCCCTTTATGAGCTATGGCGGGTCATTTATGATAACCTCTTTCTTGACGATAGGGCTTCTCCTGAATATCAGGATGAGAAGGTTCGACAAATAAGGGAGATATAAGATATTGGATAACTTCTGGCATAGCTGGCAAAACCTGCCTTCAAAGATGGATCCTGTTTTCGTCCAAATAGGGCCAATAACCATCCGTTACTACGGGCTGATGTATATTATAGCCTTCGCCCTTGTATACCTCCTTGTCCTCTATCGGCTCAAAGATGAGCCACGTTTTAAGGTCTCCAAGGGGCAGGTTGGGGACATATCGGCCAATATGATGATAGGGATCATTATCGGCGCCCGATTAGGCTATGTTATCTTCTACGACCTCGGATATTACCTCCTCCACCCACTTGAAATATTTCTCCCCTTTACATTTTCGGGCGGTTTTAGATTTGTTGGCATAGCGGGGATGTCTTTTCATGGGGGCTTTATCGGCGTAATATTGGCCGCCTGGCTCTACATCAGAAAAACAGAGCTAAGCTTTCTCGATATAGCCGACCTATTTATACCGGCCATCCCCCTTGGATATACCTTTGGGAGACTTGGTAACTTTATAAACGGAGAACTTTACGGGAGGATAACCACCTCACCGATAGGGATGCGTTTTCCCCTAGCTCCCGGTTTTTCTCTCCGCCATCCCTCGCAGCTTTATGAGGCCTTTTTTGAGGGGGTAGTTCTCTTTGCTATACTCTGGAGTATCAGGAAGATAAAACTTAAACGGGGGATGATGATTCCCCTCTATCTTATTGGTTACGGTCTGGCCAGATATTTTATAGAATATTTCCGTCAGCCTGATGCCCATCTGGGACTATTTTTCGGAACATTTTCGATGGGGCAGATACTCTCGGCGGCCATGATTTTGTCCGGTTTGGGGTTGGCTATATATCTTTCACGTCAAACAGATGGAGAAGAAGATTGAGGTTTAAAACAAAAAAATCAATATTAAGGGGGGAGACATATATCCCCGGGTCAAAATCGCATACCATAAGGGCCCTATTTATAGCCTCTCTGGCCGAAGGGATATCCAAGATAGCCAGACCGCTTGTCTCAGCCGACGCCATCTCTGCCCTTAATGCCTGCCGCTCCTTCGGGGCCAAAATAACCGAAGGGGCTGATTGGATAGTTGAAGGGACAGGGGGGAAGATTAGTCTAACTGCCGACACAATCGACGTGGGTAATTCAGGCACAACCGCCCGCTTCGCCCTCGGGATGGCCTCTCTCGGGGAAGGGGAGGTAATTATAACCGGAGATGAGCAGACTAGGTCGCGCCTGATGGGGTCACTCATAGATGCCCTCAATAACCTTGGCGCCCAAATATCTTACCTTGGCAAAGAAGGCTATCTGCCGGTAAAAGTTAAAGGGAAAATAAGTGGGGGGAGTACAAGTGTAAGCGGTGTAACCTCACAGTTTCTATCCTCACTCCTTATAAACACCCCTCTGGCAGACAATGACTCGGAGATACTGGTAGATCAGCTTAATGAAAAACCATATGTTGAAATTACCCTCAACTGGCTTGAATCGGAAGGGATAGCCTACGAGAGAGACGGATATAAAAGATTTACCATCAAAGGGGGGCAGAAATATAAACCCTTCTCACGCCAGATTCCGGCCGACTTCTCTTCCGCCTCCTTCTTCCTGGCCGCCTGCGTCCTTGAAGGGACAGATATCCTGATAAAGGGGCTTGATATGAACGATACCCAGGGGGATAAAGAAATTATCAAATACCTGACCGCCATGGGGGGAGATATATCGATTACCACCGAAGGGATAAGGGTCAAAGGGGGAAAACTGAAGGGGATAGAGATAGATATGAACGATACCCCCGACGCCCTCCCTATCATGTCGGTTGTCGGCTGCCTCGCCTCAGGTCAAACCATTCTTAAAAATGTCCCACAGGCCAGACTTAAGGAGACCGACCGGATAAACGTTATGTGCCAAGAACTTAAAAAGATGGGGGGTGATATTGAAGAACTCCCTGACGGGCTGATAATAAAGGAGAGCAAGCTTCAGGGAACTAAGGTAGAAGGTCACGGAGACCATCGGGTAATCATGTCAATGTCTATAGCCGGAATGGCCGCCGAAGGGGAAACCATTGTTGAAGGGGCCGAATCGGTCAATATCACCTTCCCCACCTTTGCCGATATTATGCAATCGCTCAAGGCCCAAATAGTAAGCGAGTAATACCAGGCCGTATTTAAACGTTAACTTTGTCGCAACCCTTTTTACCGTCATTCCGCACCCCCGATTAAATCATTCGAGGGCATGCTTGATGCGGAATCCAGTTCTACTATCCCCCTTAAAACCAGACCTCTCTCCCCTCTTCCCCCCCTCATACGACAATAAGTGAAGTTTTGCAAAACTCTCCTGGAAATGATAGGTTACTGATATTAATAAATCCTGTCAGGAGGGCCAAAGAAATGAAAATAAAAGTAACAATGGAAAAAGGTGAAAACGGTTATTTTATAGCACGTTGTCCCTCATTAAAGAGTTGCTGGAGTCAGGGGAAAACTGAGGAAGAAGCACTAAAAAATATTCGGGAAGCGATAGAGTTATATTTAGAACCAGATGAAGAGTTGGTGGAAGATGAAAGCCACAAACTTTATGAAGTGGCGGTATGAAACTTCCGTTGTTATCAGGGCGAGAGGTTTTGGTAGCATTAAAACGAATGGGGTTTAGAGAAATTCATAGGAAAGGCAGTCATGTAAAGATGAAACATCCAGATGGGGTAAAGATTGTTTTTCCATATCATGACGAGATTGATAGATATACCTTAAAAGGCACTCTGAAGGATGCGGAGATTGACATCAAAGAGTTTTTGAGGAATATTTGAAAAAGGCAAAGCCGAGCTAATCTTAAAATAGTAATTAGCGGAGGAAATTATGAAGACAAAAGACTTGATAGCCGAGGTAATATCCCTACCGGTTGAGGATCGGACAATGTTTGTCGACCTGCTTTTGAAGAGCCTCAACCAGCCGGAATCAGAGATAGAAAAAAAGTGGGTTGAGGTATCTAAGAGGCGTTTGGCGGAAATTCGTTCGGGAGAAGTAAAGACTATCCCAGGGGAGGAAGTATTTGAGAAAATTTGGAATAAAATTCCTTAATGAAATATTTATTTCACCCTGAAGCGGAGGCCGAGTTTCGCCAAGCTGTTGAATATTATGAGAAGTGCGAAGAAGGGTTAGGGAGGGACTTTGCACTGGAGGTCTATTCTACAATTCAGTTGGTAATGTTATATCCAAAGGCGTGGCCTGTTGTTGCAGAACACCTAAGAAGGTCTTTGGTTAGAAGGTTCCCCTACGGAATTATTTATTCCGAAGACGGAGAAGAAATATTTATATTAGCGGTTATGGATTTGCATAGAGAACCGGGTTATTGGGTAAGCAGAGTCTAAATAATATTGCTCTAACCGCTGAGGACGCTGAGAGCATGGAGAATACTACAAAACAATCCCCTACTCTTTAGGGATTTTCTTTGCGAGAATTACGACTCCTTCTGTGTACCAACCCAATATCCCCTTCCTCCTGATACCGCTTACGTATCCTCTTCCCCCGGCGATAGCTGACCCCGAGAATCTCAGATGCATCACTAAGCTTTAAATCTCCTGACTCAACCCTTACTATTACACCCAACCTCCGGCGTTCCTTATCACTCATCACTATTTTCCCCATAATGTAGGCCTCCTTTATGAGACCGCATGTTACTACCCATTCCAAGGGGACATTATCAGATAGTTTTGACAACATTTCTAAATAGTTTTGACACGTCTGTTATTTCGGAGGAAGATTAGACGCAGGGTTTACCGCTGATCGTAGCAGAGCGGATATTGGAAAAGATTGAAGACCTTTCAATAAACCCAAAACTCAAAACCACAAGGGTGTAAGAAATTACAAGGTTCTACTTAGCCGGGGCGTTAGACCCGGATAAGAATTGCGCAACTGCTGATAAATAGGAGGGTAAGGAGGGTAAGATGAACACAGAACAATTCATGGAAAAAGTTATTGCCAAGAATCCGGGTGGATCGGAGTTTCATCAGGCAGTAGATGAAGTCGTTAAATCAGTAATGCCTTTCATTGAGAAAAACCCCAAATATAAACAAGCCAAAATAATGGAAAGAATTGTTGAGGCGGAAAGGGTAATTATATTTCGCGTTCCCTGGGTAGATGATAAAGGGGAGATTCAGGTAAATAGGGGTTATCGTATTGAGATGAATAGTGCTATAGGTCCTTATAAAGGAGGCTTGAGGTTTCACCCCACAGTAAATTTAGCTATTTTGAAATTCCTTGCTTTTGAGCAGGTTTTTAAAAACAGCCTCACCTCTCTCCCTATGGGCGGCGGTAAAGGGGGTGCGGATTTTGACCCTAAAGGTAAATCCGATAACGAAGTAATGAAATTCTGCCAAAGTTTTATGACCGAACTACAACGACACATTGGCCCGGATACTGATGTACCTGCTGGCGACATCGGAGTAGGCGCGCGAGAAATCGGATTCTTATTTGGGCAGTATAAGCGATTACGGAACGAGTTTACCGGCGTGCTCACCGGTAAAGGACTTAGTTGGGGCGGAAGTTTAATTCGTTCGGAAGCAACCGGCTATGGCTGTGTATAGTTTGTTCAGGAGATGTTAAAGACGAGAGACGAATCTATAGAAGGAAAAGTTTGTACGGTTTCCGGGTCAGGAAACGTTGCTCAGTACACAGTAGAAAAATTAAATCAGTTAGGTGCTAAGGTAGTTACTTTGTCCGACTCTAACGGGTTTATTCATGACCCTGACGGTATAGATGAGAAAAAATTAGCCTGGGTTATGGAACTTAAAAATGTAAGAAGAGGACGGCTGAAGGAGTACGCTCAGCAGTATGGTGTGAAATATTATGAAAACCAGCGACCTTGGGGGATTGAGTGTGATATAGCTTTTCCTTCTGCTACTCAGAATGAAATCGACGAAAAAGACGCTGAAACTCTGGTTAAGAATGGTTGTATTGCTGTGTGTGAGGGAGCTAACATGCCTTCAACCTCTCAGGCAGTAAAAGTGTATCTGAAGGCAAAGATTCTCTATGGTCCAGGCAAAGCTGCCAATGCCGGGGGAGTAGCTACCAGTGGCTTAGAGATGTCTCAGAACAGCCAGAAGATGAGCTGGAACAGAGAAGAAGTTGATGAAAAACTCCATCAGATAATGATTGGCATTCATGAAACCTGTGTAAGATATGGCAAAGAGGGTGACTTTATCAACTACATAAAAGGGGCCAATATCGGTGGGTTTATAAAAGTAGCTAACGCGATGTTGGATCAGGGAGTTGTGTAAGAACTTTATTGAGGTAAAGCCCCCCTGAAAAAGGGGCGGATATAAATGGAGTAGTATGGCCCGAACCCATTGATGTCAGCGGCAATGGGGGGGCACACGGAAATGGCAAAGCTCCTTATTAAAAAGGGGGCGGATATAGACGTAGCAATCGTATCTTTAGAAATAAAGGTTAAACAATATCCGAATAAAGCATCTTATATGCTGGCTCTTAGACGACTAAACAACCTGAAATAGGAAAGGTTGTAGCCGGAATGGCCGCCTCTGGGGAGACGATTGTTGAAGGGGCCGAGGCGGTCAATATCACCTTCCCCACCTTTGCCGATATTATGAAATCGCTCAAGGCCCAAATAGTCAGCGGTTAAAGGGGTTAAACTAAAACTTCCACCCCTTCATCTCTTCAAAGAAACCGTAGTCGGTCAGGTCGTAGTGGATTGGGGTTACCGATATCATCCCCTTCTTAAGCAAACGGTTGTCGGCGTCTTCCGCCTCGTCTTCGTCGTATATCATATCCCCCCCCTGCCAGTAGTAGGTGACTCCGCGCGGGTCTTTTCTTTTATGAAACTTATCTCTGTATATTGATTTCCCCATCTTGGTAACAGCCACCCCTTTGATTTTATCCTCGGGGAGGTGGGGGACATTAACATTCAGATAGCTCCCCTTGGGGAGCCCATTTTCGTAGATATATTTGGCCAGTTTGGCGGTAAATCTGGCTGCCGGTTGAAAGTCCGGTTTCACAAATGTATCGAGTGAAACGGCTATGGAGGGATATCCGAGGAGTGTCCCTTCGGTGGCGGCCGAGACAGTGCCTGAGTAGATGATGTTGGTGGAGACATTGGCCCCAAGGTTTATCCCTGATATGACTAGGTCTATCGGTTTTTTGGCAATCGATTGAACCCCTATCTTAACGGAATCGGCCGGGGTGCCGGTTATGGCGTGTCCGAAGAAGTTGCCGTTTAGACTAAATTCTTTAATTCTGAGTGGGGTCAGGAAGGTTATGGCGTGCCCTACGGCGCTCTGTTCCGATTCGGGGGCAACGACCAAGACATCGGCGAATTTGGCCAGTTCGCTATAGAGGACTTGGAGACCTTTGGCCCCTATCCCATCATCGTTGGTTAGGAGGATTTTCATGGAGAAATTATACCATTTATTCTTACTTTCTTGTGTAGACAAGAAAAGAAAGAAAAGAAGCCAGCCGCCTGCCTCCAGAGCGGCATAAATTTGTAGCCCTTTGTTTATCCTCGGCTCATCGTTACGGCGTATGTTTAATACGCCTCACTCTTCTCCTTCGTCGCGCCTCGGTCTACTTTTTTCTGCCGCTCTGTAAATTTTATCGCGGGGTTTTAGGCTTTTTCTTTAAAGCCCAAATCCCAAGCCTAAAAATCAGATGGCGGAGGAAGGGGGAGGTTGCCTTCGGCTTTTAATGTCTATATATGGTCAACTTGTCATCTCGACCGTAGGGAGAGATCTAAGGCTAACAACAAGAGATTTCTCGTCGCAAGCTTCTCAAAATGACATATGGGAGAAAAGAGAGATGGCGTATGGGGGAAGGGGTGGTCTTCGACTTTTAATTCTCATATACGGTTTATCGATTTGTTCCGATTGTATTATAATGAAACCTTCCAGCCCCTGTTTTATTTTGAATTGTTAAGGAAAAGATTATGGGTACTTATCTTGGCGGCCGAATAGATATGGTTAAAGGGGATATTACCCTTCAGGATACTGAGGCTATAGTCAACGCCGCCGACAATAAACTCCTCGGCGGAGGCGGAGTTGACGGGGCGATTCACACTGCCGGCGGCCCCAAGATATTGGAGGAGTGCCGAAGGATAGGGGGATGTCCCACGGGAGAGGCGAGGATTACCACCGGAGGGAGGCTGAAGGCCAGGTATGTTATCCATACGGTTGGCCCTGTTTATAGATATGGAAGTAAGGTAGTGGCCGACCTTCTGGCGGCTGCCTATCGTAACAGTCTTAAGCTTGCTTCCGATAATGGGATAAAGCGCGTTGCTTTTTCCTCTATAAGTACGGGGATATATGGTTATCCGATTGAGGAGGCCGCGCCGATAGCGATTGAGGCCGTTGACGATTATCTTGACCTGCATGATGATATAGAGCTGGTTAGGTTTGTCCTTTTTAATGATAGAGATTATACGGTTTATGGTGAACTTCTTGGTGTATAGGAATCTCTCTTCTATTTTTAAATTATATTTTCAGTTAGGGGGCTGCTGTGTCTGGAACAACCAAAGGTAACATCCTTGTAGTTGATGATGAGAGGAGCATGCGGGAGTTTCTGACCATTATGCTGGAGAGGGAGGGGCATAATGTTAAGGAGGCGGCTAATGGCTCAATCGCTGTTCACCTGATGGATGAGGAGGAGTTTGACCTTATCCTCTCCGATGTGAAGATGCCGGTCATCGGGGGGATAGCTCTTTTGCCCGAGGCGAAGAAGAGACAGCCTAATACCCCTATCATTCTACTGACGGCCTACGCCGATACTGAAACTGCCGTTAAGGCGATTAAACTTGGAGCCTACGATTATATCTCCAAGCCGTTTGATGTTGATCATGTCAAGCTGGTAATAAATAAGGCGGTTGAGCGGAAAAAGCTTTTAGACGAAAACCTGCTCCTTAAAGATAATATAAAGAGCCGGTATCAGTTTGAGGGGATTATAGGGAAGAGTGCTAAGATGAGAAGTCTTTTTTCTCAGATAGAGAAGGTGGCCGCAACCTCAAGCAACATCCTCCTCCTTGGAGAGAGCGGAGTGGGGAAGGAGCTGGTGGCCAGGGCTATCCATAACCGGAGCGATAGAAGAGAGA
>Ga0180009_10005261_pt1 | contig 13929 bp, 16 predicted proteins | sample OS_PC_MetaG_FD_123537 | JGI IMG/M metagenome (GOLD analysis project Ga0180009, IMG submission 123537) | Groundwater microbial communities from the Aspo Hard Rock Laboratory (HRL) deep subsurface site, Sweden - OS_PC_MetaG | ecosystem: Environmental > Aquatic > Deep subsurface > Groundwater... | reverse complement strand
GTGTCGGCACGAGTAGGCATTCGTTCTGCTAATATGGGAAGCTTGCCTACGAAGTGCTGACAATCAGTCAAACTTCTTTTTAAGTTCTGAGAAGGTTTTTTCAAGCTCTTTCAAAGATTCCTTTAATACAAATCTCGGTATACTTTCCTTTCCAAAGTCCAAGGTTTTCGCTCCTTCTATGTACTTCTCCAAAATTTTTGCGGAAATACCTGACTTCTTCTCCAGCTTCTCTATATCTGCCTTCAGCAAAGCATTTGCAGATTTTATACCTGCCCTTTTCAATTCTTCTGTCCCCTTCGGTCCAATTCCCTTAACCTCGCCCAGAGGTACAATCTTTTCTTTGCCCTTTGGGAGAGCCATGTCTCTCGTTTTGATGTAAATTTTTGGGCTGCTGAGCAGTGGGTGCTCTATTTTGTATGCAGCAAATAAAACGTCCTTGTGGGCGCTGAGAGTTTGGCGCAGTGCATTGCAGAAAGTGTGATCCTCTCCAACTATTTCCAACTCCAGCTCTGTTTTTGTCTCTTTTATTATCCTTGCTTCCACACCATCACCTACACCAAGCCTTTACCGTATTCCGGAGAAATTCTCCTGAACTCTATGCGCCCGCAGTTCTCGCATTTCAGCTTGTCCCCGGTCAGGGATAGAGCTGTGTTGCAGTGGTAGCAGAATGCCTTTATCACTCCAAGGTCTTTACCAACGGTTGAGAGCTGAATCGGCGTCCTGCTTGTGTTCAGAATTTTTGCATAAACAACGTCGCCGACTTTAAATTCCCTGGATAACTCAGATACATAGGAATCCCTTGTTTGAGAAATGTGAATTCCGCCGTCAATGCTTCCGGGGAGTGCTCTCTCATTTCCCTTTAACTTTATCAGTTCCACAATCGCAATCTGCGGCTTTACATCAACTATTCTTCCGATTACGAAATCGCCGTCTTTCGGAACCGGCGGCGTGCTCGTTCTTGGCAAAACCTTAATCTTCCTTTCCTTCATGTCGATAACCAGAGTTCCAGTTATCGAGGCGTAGATTTTCCCTTCCTCTTCGTACGCTCCTTCCCCGGGAATAAACTCTTCGCTGAACCCGAGCTCGATTCCGGGTATGACAAATTCACCACTTTCTACCATTTGAATCCACTCCTTTTGTCAGCCTCCTGCTGACAAGCGTCGTGTCTTCACCTTTTACTATTCTGTAAACATCGACGCTTATTTTTTTCTTCTCTTTCCTGTGGAATTTGTACGAATGCGGCAGTAAAAATTCCGCTCTCTCAACATCCGTAATTATCCCCCCAAGTTTCTCTACGTAGCAAGCAACGAATTTCCTTGTTTCTGCCTTGTGCATGGAGTAAATAACCTTTCCTAACTCCAGCGCTTTTTTCAGGAATACTCTGTCTGCTTTTTCTTTTTTAACTCCAAAAGGGGGATTTTGAATTACGGTATCGCAGCTTCCCTTTATATCTTTTACGTCAGATTTAACCCATGCTATTTGCTTCGTAATACCGCTAGGTAGGCGCAGGTCTGACGGTCTTGCTAGCGCAAGTGAAAATTTTTCTGCGTTTTTCTTCGCAACTTTCAATGCTTCCTCATCTACATCAAAACCATGAACTTCTCTCGCCCCGAGCAGCGCTGCGCCTATTGCGAATTTTCCGGTCCCGCAGCCGAGGTCGAATACAATCTTATCTTCTATATCGCCCTTCAAATACGCATGGTGCAGCACTTCTGCGGCAATGTTTGCAGGCGTGACATATTGCTCCAGCTTTGCTTTGGGCTTTTCAAACGATTCGACTTTTTCGAGCAGGATTTCCAGTTTTTTCTTCAGCATAATTTAATTTAAGGTATTAGAATATAAACTAGTTTGGCTGGCGGAAGTATTCTTTTGCTATGCAAAAGCGTTGACGGAAATGGGTCTCGGCAGAGGAGTGCAACGACGAATGCTGAGAAACGAGCCCTACGGGATTTGAACCAACCGTCAAAACCGTTGACGATTTTGAACGTCTGCAAATTTGTTTCACAAATTTGCTACGTTCAGTAGCACATAGTCTCGGTGTCGGGCGAGCCTGAACAAGACGAATACCGTAAGGTAGTGCGTAAGACTCACGGTCTTGCTAACGCAAGTCGAAGTTCAGGCGAGGGTGACAAACGGGCCCGACGGGATTTGAACCCGCGACTAACTGGTCGCCCTCACGTGCGCCCTTGCTGACGCAAGTGTTAAGAGCCAGCCACTCTAGCCAGACTGAGTTACGGGCCCTTCCATCGAAAGAAAATAGCTTCATCGATTTATATTTTTCCCTGAGGACTCCCACGTCTGAAATTCTTAACGAAGTTAAGAGTTTCTACATGAAAAGTATTTATATCATATATAATCATTATAAATCGTGATAAAAATGATAGCAGATGATATACTCCAGTACAACTGGCAGGCAAGGGAGGAGGGTTTTTCAGCACTGGAGCACGAGATAATTTTTAGAGATTTGTGCTGCGGCTGCGGTGTGTGTGCAGCTGTCTGCCCGGAGAAAGTGATAGAGGTGCAGGAGTTTCCAAAGCTCATGGGTAAGTGCACGAATTGCGGGTACTGCTTGATGCAGTGCCCGAGAAGCTTCTTCTTTTCAGAGGAAGCAGAGACCAAGGTTTTTGGAGTTCCATCGCAGGAGTTGCTGGGGCACATAGAAACCAAGCTCGCTGCAAGGACGAGGGAATCCATAGCAGGAATCCAAGACGGCGGCTTCGTGACCGCGCTGCTGAAATATGCATTTGAAAAGAAAATAATCGACGGAGCAATAGTTTCTGGCTTCGATAAAGAAACTTGGAAACCAATGGCAAAGCTCGCAACTTCGGTTAAAGAGCTGGAGGGTACTTCTGGCACCCGCTACTCGAACAGCCCTAACTTAGCTGCTCTTCTGGAAGCAAAAGAAAAAAATTTGAAGGCTCTGGCAGTCGTCGGAGTACCCTGCCAGATAGAGGCTGTGAGAAAAATCCAGGGCTATCCGATAGAGGAAGTGAATCTTGCGAGCAGAATAAAGCTGAGTGTTGCGATTTTCTGCTCCAGCAATTTTATGTACGACGGGCTCATGAAAAAGCTCGTGGAAGGGAAGTATAAGGTTGCGATAAAAGACATAAAAAAAATGGACATAAAGGGGAAGAATGTGCTCGTTTATACAGACAAAGAAAAAATAGAGATTCCACTGAAGGAAGCATACAAGGAAAGAAGAGAAGGCTGCAAAGTTTGCACAGATTTTTCAGGCAGGCTTGCTGACATTTCAGTTGGAGCGGTCGATTCTCCAAGCAACTTCTCCACAGTTTTCGCAAGGACAAAACCCGGCGCCGAGCTTTTGAATAAAATTATTAAAGATGATAAATTCGAAACCGCTGCGATAAAAGAGCTAAAAATCGCAGATGCGCTCCAGACAAAAAAAGCAGAAAATGCAGTAAAGGAAATCAGGAAGAGGATAATGAGGGAATTGCCTCTGCCTTTCAAGAGCCTGAAGTGGTGAAAATGGCTACAAAAAAACTGAAAATAAAAAAACTGGAATCTCCTCGCTTAGAAATGAGCAACGTGGAGATAGAGCTCGGAGAAGTAGAGCCCTATTGGGAGGAGCCTCTAGGTCCAACTCCAAAGCCGACTTTAGCAGACTTAAGGGAATGGGACATGAAGCTGCTGAACAGATATGAGCCCTTTTACTCTCCAATCTGCGATATGTGCTGTTTGTGCTCCTACGGAAAGTGCGACTTAACGCATGGCAAGAAAGGCGCATGCGGAATTAACCTAAAAACCCAGCAGGCGAGGATGATAGCTCTGGAGTCAGCAATCGGCGCTGCCTGCCACGGCGCCCATGCGAGTCACATGCTGGAGCACCAGATAAAGCGCTTGGGAAGGGGCTACAAAATTGACATGGGCATGAACATAGCCACTGAGGCTCCAATTTACAGGACTATAGTAGGCAAGAAACCAGAAACGCTTGGCGATCTAGAGGAAGGCATGGAATATGCGGAGAGAGAAGTTCAGAATGTGCTTTCTTCTGTGCACACAGGTCAGGAGAGCAGCTACAAGGACTTTGAATCCAAGGCGCTGCACATAGGCATGATAGACAACCTCGTGAAAGAAATTGGGGACATAGCGCAAATCGTGGGCTACGGCTTTCCAAGAGGGGACCCCAATGCCCCTCTCGTTGAGATAGGTGCGGGCAGTGTAGATGCCAGAAAACCAGTAATACTCATGATAGGCCACAACATCGTCGCAGGGGCAGAGGTCATTACCTACGCAGAGGCTTTCAACAAGCTCGATGCCATAGAAGTCGCAGGAATATGCTGCACAGCCCATGATTTGGCGAGGCGCAGCAGCAGGACGAAGATTATAGGTCCCATGTCAGAGCAGGTCAGATTCATAAGGTCCGGAATAGCTGACGTAATAGTTATAGACGAGCAGTGCGTGAGGACTGACGTAATAGAGGAAGCGAAAAAGGTAAAGGCAGCGATAATTGCGACGAACGACAAGGTAGCTTCCGGGCTGCCCAACAGAACTAACGACAGCGCAGATTCAATTGTAGAAGACTTAGTTTCAGGCAGAATTGCGGGAGCGATGATACTGAAGCCTGAGAAAGCTGGAGAGGTTGCGGTAAAGGTTGCGGAGAGGCTTGCACCGCTGAGAGAGGGCATAAAGGCAGTACCGGACGAAAAAGAGCTGAAAAAAGAGGCTTCAAAATGCAATGCATGCGAGGAATGCCAGAGAGCATGCCCTGTTAACCTGCACATAAGCGAGGGAATGAAGAATGCAGGGAGGGGGAATCTCGAAAAACTTGCAGAACTCCGTGAGTTCTGCATAGGCTGCGCCAAGTGCGAGTCAGCGTGCCCCAAGAATATACCGGTTATATCGCTTATGGAAAAAGCTTCTGAGAAGAAAATAAAGGAGGAGAAGTTCAGGATAAGGGCTGGAAGAGGACCAATACTCGACACAGAGATTAGAAACGTAGGTCCTCCCATCGTGTTTGGAGAAATACCTGGAGTAGTAGCCCTTGCAGGCTGCAGCAACTATGCCAACGGTGCAAAAGAAGTAGTCGAAATTGCTGAGGAATTTTTAAAAAGGCGCTTCATTGTCGTTGCCAGCGGCTGCGCTGCAATGAGCCTTGCAATGTACAAGGACGAGGAGGGCAAAACCCTGTACGAAAAGTATCTTGGCAACTTCGACTCAGAGGGCTTAACCAACGTCGGCTCCTGCGTTGCCAATGCACATATACTAGGCGCAGCCGTAAAAATTCCAAACATATTCGCAAGGCGAAATCTGAGGGCGAACTTCGAGGAAATCGCAGACTATATTCTCAACAGAGTAGGGGCAGTGGGCGTAGTCTGGGGAGCGTACTCGCAGAAGGCACTGTCCATAGCTACCGGTCTCAACAGGTGGGGAATACCTGTAATTCTTGGTCCGAGCGGAGTGAAGTACCGGCGCCTCTATCTTGGCAGGAAAGACAAGCCCAAGAAGTGGGAAATCTTCAACGCAAGAACAGGGAAAAAATTAATAACAGACCCTGCGCCCGAACACCTCACGTATGTGGCGGAATCAAAGGAGGAGGCAATCGTCGCGATAGCAAAGCTTGTGATGAGACCGAACGACACCACAAAGGGAAGGCAGATAAAATTAGCGCACTACATTGACCTGCACAAAAAATACTTCGGCACAATGCCGGACGACCTGCATTTGTACGTGAGAACAGAGGCTGATATACCTGTGACGATGAAAGAGGAAGTGAAGAAAATTCTCGCAAAAAAAGGCTGGAAAGAGAGAATAATACCTGACCCAACACTCGTGGAGCGGCTGGTATACGGAGTGAAAAAATGATAACCTTTTTTAACTATGTGCTATTGAAGCGAAGCGTAAATAGCACGACGTATGATGGTCAACCTTTCAGAAGGTTGGTGAGAAAATGATTTACGCAAAGTCATGGGTAAGGGCGCAGCAGGCAGGTCCGAAACAGGCAAGAGCTGTGCTGCCTGATGCGGCTGCGAGGATTATAAAGAATGCAAAAAAACCTGCGATTATAATAGGTGCGAGAATTCAAGACCTGAACGGAGCACTCGTAGAGAGAGTCATAAGACTTGCGAATGCGAGAAACATTCCTGTCGTGGCAACTGCGCACTCAGGGAAATTCCTCTTTGAGAGAGGGTTCAAAAACTATGTTGAGATGGGTGTAGTGGAGATAACTAACGTCGCAGCCGACGAAGAGTGGAAGGGCATAGACGGCACAGGGAGACCTGACCTTGTAATAGTCCTGGGTGCCCACCTTGACTTAATGAATGCTACCTTCCAGACTCTAAAAAACTTCACAGACATCGCTTCTCTTAGCATAAGCCGCTACTTCATGGCAAATGCAACTTACTCCTTTCCGAACATAGACGATGAGACCTGGCTTCGCTACCTTGACGAGCTTTGCGAAAAGTGCGAGCCCTGAAAGCGCGAAAGATGATTATAAATCTAAGGCTTACGATGGAGTCGGGGCAACCCCCGAACTTTATCTGGAGCAAAGATGGCGACAAATACTTCAGATATATTGGCGGCGAGAAGTGCTATATCTGGGAGGATAACGGTCTTCGCAGCACCGAGGGATTTGAAGACTATGTTCTCAAGCTGCTCAGAGGCAACGACGACCTAAACGCGGTTTACAAAAAGATTTCTACCGACGCTGTAATTAAGCAGGCGATAAAAAATTATCGTGGGTTGAGGGCAACTCTGAGCGACCCCTGGGAAACTCTGGTCTGCTTTATCTGCTCAATAAACAACAACATTCCACGCATTCGCAGGAATGTTCAGAGCCTGATGAGAGAAGGCAGGGTATCAACGCCAGAGGAAATTTTAAGAGCTGACTTGAGCAAGTGCTGCCTCGGCTTCAGAGAAAAATTCCTGAGAGAAACCGCAGAGCTAGTGCTTTCTCACGACCTTGAAAAAATTGGGAAGACTGACTACAAAACTGCAAAGCAAGTGCTAATGGAATTTCCGGGCGTCGGAGCTAAAGTTGCGGACTGCGTGCTGCTCTACGGTTATGGATTTCTTCAAGCGTTTCCAATCGATGTCTGGATTCAGCGGGCGATGGAAAAATATTACCACAAGAAAAAGCCTACCGAGATAAGGAAATTTGCAGAGGAGCGCTGGGGAAGCTGCGCAGGCTATGCTAATACTTATTTATATGCTGCTGTGAGGGGGATGTGATTACTTCTCTACCCACTTGTCCTTTCCTTCCCAAACTTTAAGCGTGAATGGAAAGTTCAATTTCTTCTCAAGCTTTGCGTATATGCTCTCACATAAATTTTCACAAGTTGGAGTTGCGATTACATCGTTTAGATACTTGTGGTCATATTCTACAAGCACTTCTTTCACTATTTTTTTCAAATCCCAGAAATCTATCACCATATTACTTTTTTTATCTTTCTTCACTACTTTGAATTTCACAATTGAACCATCTACGTATGTTTATATAAACATTTTTCCACTTTTATTTCGGCTGGTTTCTCATCCCTCGTCCCAGCTACCCTCCCTCGCTCTAACCACGCCAACTTACCCGAACAAAAATTTGAAGTAGAAAAAACTATAAAGCTTGGGCGATCAAGGAATCTGCGTGATAAAAGGCAGGGTAAGGTGGGGAGTTAGAACTCCCCTGGGCATAATTGTGAGAACAACAGAAGAATACTGGAAGCTCATCACACAATTCAAGCATCCGATAATTAAAAGATATGAGAAAGAGGTAAAAGAAACGCTGAAGGAGCCGGATGAAATCAGGGAGAGTAAAAAAGACGCAAAGGTTCTGCTTTATTACAGGCAGTACAAGAACTTAGAGAATCGTTATATTTGTGTATTGATTAAGCAGTTGAATGGTGAAGGATTCGTGGTAACAGCATACCTTGCTGATAAGATAAAAAGAGGGAACGTAATATGGCAAAAAAATCAAAAGAAGTCTTAGTGGTCTTCGACCCTGTCGGAAATACGCTTGACGTGTGGTTCGAAGAGCCGAGAGAGGCGATTTGCGAGGAGACAGAAGAGGAATTCTTGATTAAGAAAGATGCCAAGACGGGGGAAGTCATTGGATTTGAAAAGTTCAACGTCCAGCTTAAAAAGGGCGAGATTCCATCCATTAAATTCTTGGTAAAATCAGGTGAAGAGGAAGCTGCTGTCTAGAGTACCTTCCCTCGCTCTAACCATGCCAGCCTTACCCGAACAAAATTGCTATTGCATCTACTGCAAACTTTTCAATTTCTTTAGGCTGAGCCCCGTTCATCCTGACTTTCTGGCACAGCTTTAAAAGCTCGCTGGCTATCTTTTCTTCGGAAATCTTACAACCAGCAGCATATTACTCATAGAGGAAAAATAATTCACAGAATCCCTAGATAGATATAAATAACTACGATACTGAGTAAATCGTATGACCAAAGTAAGAGATGTCATGACAAAAAACATTGTCGCATTTAAACCAGAGGATTCGATATATGAAGTCGCGAGGATTTTGCGTGAAAGAAAGATAAGCGGCGCCCCGGTTGTTGAGGGCGAGAAGGTGGTGGGGATGATAAGCGAGGCTGATATCATGGGACTGATTGAAGAGCACGACATTGACGTTAACACGATTCTGCCAAGCCCGCTGGATGTTCTGGAGTTTCCGGTAAGGATGAAATTAGAATTGAACGAAGTCCTTGAGAAGATAAAAAAAGCTTCGTCTGCACTTGTCAGCGATGTAATGACAGAGAAAGTTGTTTCGATTTCTCCAGATGCAGCGATATCTGAGGCAGCAAAAATAATGTCCGGGAAAAAAGTCAACCGCCTGCCGGTGATTGAAAAAGAAAAGCTTGTAGGGATAATATCGAGGGGAGATATAATAGGGGCTCTGTAATCGTATGTGTTATTTTTCCATCAAGAAACTTTATATGTTTCAAAGCCTTTTCCAGTATTGTGGCAATCCCGGGGTATGTAGATTATAAATCGAGAGAATTTTGTAACAGTGTGAAATGTCCAGTGCAGTTGGAGCTGAATTCTAAACCTGAAGAATATGAAAGAATAAGGCAGACTTGCAGAACTGGCTGTAAATATACTACATGGCAATTTCATCACTGGTTAATCGAAAAAGGCTATTTAATCGTTAAGCTGAAAAATAAAAGGAGGTGCTTAAAATGAGCTGGGGACTGAAAAACCGTTTGGCAAGGATAATCAAGCCGAAGACTGGGCACACTGTTATGCTTGCGGTTGACCATGGCTATTTCATGGGGCCTACTACAGGATTAGAAAAATTAGACAAAACAGTCAATCCATTGATACCCTACGCAGATGCTTTGATGCTCACGCGCGGAGCTCTCCGCAATTACATTGCTTCGGGCAGCGACATACCAATTGTGCTCAGAGTATCGGGTGGAACTAGTATTATAGGAAAGGAATTTCTCCACGAGGGAATAATTGCCTCTGTAAAAGATGCAATAAGACTCAATGCTTCAGGACTGGCGTTTTCTATACTGGTAGGCTCTGAATTCGAGAGGGACACGCTCTTGGGTCTTGCCAAGCTCGTGGACGAGGGCGAGGAATACGGGATTCCTGTTCTCGCTGTTACTGCTGTTGGAAAAGAGCTTGGAGAAAAAGGCAAAGATGCCCGCTATCTTGCGCTTTGCTGCCGAATAGCAGCCGAATTCGGAGCGCACTTCGTTAAAACTTACTACTGCGAGGACTTTGAAAAAGTCGTGGAAAGCTGTCCTGTACCACTCGTAATTGCTGGCGGAAAAAAGCTGCCCAAAGGAGACGCCCTTAAAATGGCATACGACGCAATACAAGCAGGCGCAGCAGGCGTGGACATGGGGCGCAACATCTTCCAGTCAGAGAATCCAGTTGCGATGATACAGGCGGTGCGCGCGGTGGTGCATGAGAATGCGACGCCGAAAGAAGCTTACGAGCTTTTCAAGGAGAAGAAGGGCGAGAAAAGCAAGGTTGCGGTGCGGGTGAAGTGAGGTGGAGTTCGAATATGCCTGCAAGAATAGCAGATAATGTAAAGTTCGCATATACTGCCAAAATAAGACAAAAGGCGAAGTTCGTCTATAAGGAGTTAGGCGCAATGCCCAGCCCAGGAAGAAAGGAGATGCGGATATGACTCAAGAGAAGATCCCATACTTTGTCAATCCGGCAGATGTCCCAAGGCTTACCCAAATGCCAGGGCTTGAAACAACTATCCTCACGGGTCTTCATGGCGAAAAGATGATGATGGTTCTCAATGCAACACTGCCTGGTCATACCGTGCCGATGCACTCTCATCCCCACGAACAAATTGGCATGGTATATGCTGGCAAAGCCGTGTTGCGCATCGGGGATGAGGAGCGAGTTGTGCAAAAGGGAGATTTCTACTGCATCCCCGCCAATGTTCCACACAGCGACACCTGTATTGGCGATGAGCCGTTTGTGATGTTGGATATCTTTTACCCAGTGCGCGAGGATTTCATTGAAAAACTCAAGCAAGCGTCAGGGGCAGAGAAAAGGAAAGAGGAGTGAATGGGGCACTGCGCCTAACAGCATGTTTGCGGTTTGCTACGCTCACTCAAATCCACGCCTATCGGCTCGGACTTCGCACACCCGCCGGGCGTTATGCGAAATTTGGAATATTCAAAGCGATACATTATAATAGAAAACTTTATATATAAATGATACACTATAATGTATCATGTTAAGAAGGGAACTTTTGGATAAGGTGCAAGAATTAAATTTCTGGTATAAGAAACAGGAAGTTGGTATAGAAAGGGAAGAACTGGACGAAGTATTGAAATTTGTTCCTGACAAAAAGACTGCTCTCGTCATTGCAGGCGCAAGAAGAGCGGGCAAAACATTCTTATCTAGGCAGATTTTAGACAGCATGCTAAAGGAAATTAAAGAAAACCAAACATTTTTCGTAAATTTCGAAGATCCTTCCCTTGGACCTTATCTTAACACAGATTCTCTGCAGGACTTGTACGAGACTTATAGATACTTTCTTAATAAGAAAGATTTTGCGTTCGTTGTTCTTGATGAGGTACAGAGTGTTCCAAACTGGGAGAAATGGGTAAGGATTATGATGGAAAAGGGGGAGAACGCAAAATTTATAATAACTGGTTCAAGTTCAAAAATTTTCAAGGGAGAAATGGCAAGAGTGCTCACCGGCAGAACGATAAACTTTTTTTTACTGCCCCTATCCTTCAAAAACTTCTTAGAATTTAAAGGCTACAAAATTAAAAAATATGAAAGCTACAGCTCATTGGGAATGCTTCTGAATGAGTATCTGGAGTACGGCGGATTCCCGCTCATTGTGCTGACAGAAAAAGAGAAGAATACGTATCTGAAAGAGCTGTTTGACGACATTGTTATAAAAGATATAATAATAAAATACAAGCTGAGAGAACTTGACATTAGAAAGCTTGCTGTTTTGCTGTGTAATAATTTTTCTTCTCTTGTAAGCGTGAAGAGATTAAGAAATTTAGTGCAAAATATCGCTAAGATAAAAATTTCTCCGACGTCTGTGAATAAATATCTCTATTATTTTGAAGACTCCTTTTTATTTTTCTTCTTGCCGATTTTTTCCTACAAAATAAAAGATGTAATGCAATATCCAAGAAAGGCTTATTGCATTGATACGGGGCTAATAAATACTATAAACCTGAGATTTTCAGAAAATATAGGCAGACTTTATGAAAATGCGGTAGCGATAGAACTGCTAAGAAGATACGGAAAGGAAAATCTTTTTTACTGGAAATCCCAGAAATATGAAGTTGACTTCGTTATAAAAGAAGGGCAAAAAATTAGACAGCTTACTCAGATTTGTTACGATATTCAGACAGCAGAAGATCGAGAAGTAAAGGCCTTGATTGAAGCAGGCAAAGAACTCGGGTGCAAAAATTTGCTCGTCATAACTGAAAATTATGAGACGGAAAAAGCCGCAGAACGGAATAAAATAAAATTTGTGCCGCTTTGGAAGTGGCTGCTGGAATAGTCAACGGCTATTTTAATGAAAAGCTTTCGTATACTTTATCACAACAGCTAAATCTCAACTACCGCCTTGCGGTCTTGATTGCTGGCGTGCCTACTCCCTCAGGTATCCTTTGTGCTCCTTTAGATACCTCTTGAAAAACCACTGCAAAAAGATGTTCTCGTTGTGATTACCTCTACACATTTACAAATTTTTCTATTTTTTCGCAAACGTAGAGGTAAGCAATTCTAAAGCTTTTTTGCCCGCAGTCGAGTATGTGTTTGACTTTCGACGTTGAACATTTTTATACTTCTACCGCAAGGTAGTATCATGCGCGTCGCAATGTACTATAGCAACAAAGATGTTCGCATTGAGGAGATGCTGATGCCAGAAATAGGCGCCGGCGAGCTTTTGGTTAAAGTAATGGCATGCGGTATATGCGGCAGTGATGTGATGGAATGGTATCGCATTAAGAGAGCACCTCTTGTACTGGGGCATGAAGTCACGGGGGTGATTGCAGAAGCTGGAGCGGGCGTGGAGCGCTACAAAAAAGGCGATAGTGTGTTTGTCTCGCACCACGTGCCGTGCAATACGTGCCGCTACTGCCTCAGCGGTCACCATACCACATGCGAAACCCTGCACAAAACGAATTTTTATCCAGGCGGCTTTGCAGAATATATACGCGTGCCAAAAATAAACGTTGAGCGAGGGGTGTACATACTACCCGACGATGTCTCTTTCGAAGACGGAACGTTTATTGAACCATTGGCGTGCGTCCTGCGCGGACAAAGATTAGCGCACGTAAAATCCGGCGACACTGTGCTCGTCTTGGGCAGCGGTATTTCTGGACTGCTCCATGTGCAGCTTGCTAAAACATTTGGAGCAGCGAGAGTGATTGCAACCGACGTAGATGAATATCGCCTGAATGCAGCGAAGCGATTTGGGGCAGATGCTGTGATACATGCCGACGAGGATGTGCCAAGTAAAGTGTGCCAGATCAACGAAAACAGGCCTGCTGATATTGTGATAGTCTGTACCAGCGCTACGGCAGCATTCACCCAGGCGCTGCGATGTGTGGATAGAGGAGGTACTGTTGTGTTCTTTGCTCCAACGCAACCTGGTGTTACTGTACCTGTCCCTGTGGATGAATTCTGGCGCAACGAGATAACATTAATGACCTCATATGGCGCAAGCCCTGTAGATCTCGCAACGGCACTAGAACTGATCCGTGCTCGCAAAGTGCGTGTGCATGAGATGATCACACATCGGTTAAGCCTAGAAGAAGCCGGTCTGGGCTTCAAGCTTGTCGCCAGCGCTAAGGAATTTATCAAAGTGATCATTGGGCCAAATAGAGTGTGATTTAAATGGTGCATGAAAAATACGAAGACTTTGTTGAGCTGAGCTATAAACCAAGTAAAAAAGAGCTGCTTTGCTCCTTCTATGTCGAGCCTGCTGCTGGGGAAAGCATCAAAAGAGCTGCGGGCGCTGTTGCATCCGAAAGCTCGGTAGGAACGTGGACTTCTGTTCCAGGGCTTCATTTGAAGCATGTGATGAAAATCGCAGCGACGTGCTACGAGATAAACGGAAACTGGATCAAGATTGCCTATCCAGTGGAAAATTTTGAGCCCGGAAGCTTGCCCCAGATATTTAGCTCTATTGCCGGCAATGTCTTTGGAATGAAAGCTGTTCGCAACCTGCGCTTGCACGATGTTGAATGGCCGCTTTCGATTAAGAGAAGTTTCCCTGGTCCGCAGTTCGGGATTGACGGAATCAGAAAAATCCTAAAGGTGCAGGGGCGACCTATAACTGCAAGCGTCCCAAAGCCAAAGATAGGAATGACAGCTGAGGAGCACGCACAAATAGGATATGAAATATGGACTGGCGGCTTTGACCTGCTAAAAGATGATGAAAACCTTGCCTCGCAGAAATTTGATAAGTTTGAAGACCGAGTGAAGCACTCGATGCGCATGAGAGAGAAAGCTGAAAAGGAAACC
>Ga0180009_10005260_pt1 | contig 13930 bp, 10 predicted proteins | sample OS_PC_MetaG_FD_123537 | JGI IMG/M metagenome (GOLD analysis project Ga0180009, IMG submission 123537) | Groundwater microbial communities from the Aspo Hard Rock Laboratory (HRL) deep subsurface site, Sweden - OS_PC_MetaG | ecosystem: Environmental > Aquatic > Deep subsurface > Groundwater... | reverse complement strand
CCTCTGTATAATGATTTTGATGAATCCTTTATTACTCCTTTTCCTAATAGTTCTGAATAAGTGTTTTTGGCTTTGTGTATTGCTTCTGCTTTGATGTCAAATTGTTGTTTTTGTGATGAAAAAAAGTTGTTTTGAACTTTTGCGCTGGCTCCTTGTCCTTCAAGAATTGTTTTTGTTTCTGAGATTGATACTTTGCTTCCTATAGAAAATTCTTTTATATTAATCTTTGCTGATTCTCTTGCTATGAAAACTTTTTTTTCGTAATGAACTTTTTTATCATTCAATTTTTGTATGCAGAAATAATTGACTTTTGATCCTTTTTTTGCAAGTATGTTGATTAATCGGCTGTTGTAACCGTCCTCTTTTGTTTGGTCGGATAAAACATCAATTATTGTCACTTCTGTATTTTCTTCAATTTCAAAAAAGAATTCTTGAAGTGTATTTTTCGAAACTGTGTTTGTATGTATAGTTATTGGTTCTTTGATTATGTGATTTTTTGGAACAACTATTTTTGTTATCTGAGCTGAGTTTTCTTTGTGAAATTTGTTAAAAGAATTTTCAAATTCTTCTTTGAATTGCACTCTTGTTTTTTTGACGTCTGTTATTTTGACTTCTTTTGGAGTGCTTATGTTAATCTCTGCAATGTTTTCTTTTAATGAAATGTTTTCGATGTTGAAATCATTTATGTCTATATTTATTGTTAGCCCGTAATGAATGGTTGTTTTATTATCTTTTTGCAAAGCTTTGTGCTCTATTGCTTGTAGGTTTTGTCTCATCTTTTTCATCCAAGGCTTCCTTCCATCTCTAATTCTATTAGTCTGTTCATCTCAATTGCGTATTCGAGGGGTAGTTGTTTTACTATTGGCTCTATGAATCCTGACACTATCATTTTTATTGCTTGTTCTTCTGTAAGCCCTCTACTCATAAGATAGAATATTTGTTCTTGACTTATTTTTCCAACTGTTGCTTCGTGTCCTAAGTCTACTTCTTTATTTTTCACATCTATGTATGGTATTGTGTCTGATTTTGAAATATTATCCATCATGAGTGCGTCGCATTGAACGGCTGATTTAGAGTTTGTGGCTGCTTTTGATATTTGCAACACTCCTCTATAAGTTGTCATTCCGCCATCTTTGCTTATGCTTTTTGACTTAATAATTGAGCTGGTGTTTGGTGCTAAGTGATATACTTTTGAGCCTACGTCTTGGTTTTGTCCTTTGCCTGCATATGCTATTCCTAGATGTTCTGCTCTTGCGTTTCTTCCCTTCAAAATTGATGTTGGGTATAGCATTGTTACTCCGCTTCCAAGGTTTCCTCCAATCCACTCAATTACCCCGTCTTCTTCTACTATTGCTCTTTTTGTGTTTAGATTATACGTGTTTTTGCTCCAGTTCTCAACTGAGCTGTATTTTGCTCTTGCACCTTTTTTAATGTATATTTCAACACACCCGGCGTGTAGTGAGTTTTGTGTGTATTGTGGAGCGCTGCACCCTTCTATGTATTGGACTTCTGCTCCTTCATCAACTATTATTAGTGTGTGTTCAAACTGCCCGCCTTTTTTTGCGTTCATGCGAAAGTATGCTTGTAATGGAAGCGCAACTTTTACTCCTTTTGGAACGTAAAGAAATGTTCCTCCGCTCCAAACTGCTCCGTGAAGCGCTGCAAATTTGTGTAGTGTTGGTGGTACACATTTCATGAAGTGTTCTTTGAATATTTCTGGATATTCTTTGAGTCCCACATCACAGTCTTCGAAAACTACTCCTTTTGCTCTTAATTCTTTTTGCAGGTTGTGGTATACTACTTCTGATTCGTACTGTGCACCTACTCCGCTTAATGATTTTTGTTCTGCTTCTGGTATTCCCAGTTTTTCAAATGTCTTTTTGATGTCAGCAGGCACTTCGTCCCATGATCTAGAATTTTTTTTTGCGTCAGGACTTAAGTAGTATGTTATCTTGTTCAAATCAAGTTTTGTAAGGTTTGGGCCCCAGCTTGGCAGTTTCATCTTTTTAAATATTTCAAAGCATTGAAGCCTGTGGTTTAACATCCATTCTGCCTCTTGTTTTTCTAATGAGATTCTTCTTATTGTCTGCTCTGTTAGCCCATCGGCTAGTTTTAACTTGTATCGAACCACATTTTTATTGTCTAATGCTTGCTTTCTTAAATTGAAGTCGTGAGTTTCATTCATCGTTTTGCTCTGCTAACACTAATTTGAATGGTGCTGATGGAGAATTTTTAAATATTATTTGGAGCATTCCTCTCAGGTTTTTTTTGTATGGTAGAATTGGTTTTCCGTACGTTTTGAATTTGAATATTCGCACCACTTCTTCTTTTGTCAGCTTGTATTTTCCCTTTGGATTTGTTAATATATCCATTAATTCAACCAGTAGTTCTTTTGCATGTTTTAGTCCGTCTTCTCCTGACCAGTACTTGTTTGGAACGTTTGAAAAGTAATAGGGTTTTAAGTTTAACTCTGGATAGGTATACATCACTGCTTTTATGTGACTGTTTCCAAAGCAGGAGTTTAGGAGATAGCTTAAGTTTGTATTGTGTGGAAGTAGAGGCATTCTAAACAGTTTATAGTTAACCCATTTTGGTAGTTCTTTGAATTTATACTTATATTTTCCTTTTGGATTTGTTAATACATTGATGAATTCTCTTATTGCTTCTTTTATAAGCACCTCGTTTTTTTGACCGTTTTTGTCAATCCACACATTCGACGCTTTCTTGAAGTAGTAAGGTTTTAAGTTTGCATCTGGATAACTAGAGATTATTAGTTCGTGAAGGTGTGTAAAGCAAGTCTTTGTGCATCTTAGCTTGTATTTGTATAGTGTTTTATAGTTTATTTTCTGTATTACTTCTGAGATGCTCCATTTGAGCTCTTCTTCTATTACTCTCTTTGTTAATATTATGCAGTTTAGTTGTCCTTGAAGACCACTAAAGGTTCCTGGTCCAAATGTCTGTCGTTTGCTGTAGTCATCCTTCACTTCTTGGTGTATTTTTGCGAGAGTGTTCTTTATTGTTTTGTTGTTGAGGTATTTTTTTATCAATAATTCTTTTTTGAGCGGGTTTTTTTCTATTATTCTTGATAAAATATCTTCTCTTATCAGAGTTTTAGCGAGAGAATTATCTATTTCTTTCTTCTCGTTTAAGAGTTCTTCTAGAAACACTTCTTTTTCTTGTTCTTTTTTTGACAAAACCATATTAACTATAGTTAATCTGTGTTTGTTTTTAAATTTTTCTTTTAGAAATTAAAAAAGAAGATGTTAAAAAAACGTATTTTAGGGTTTCTTCGTAATCAAACCTTCAACGTAATCAACGAATGCTTTCTGAAAATGATAATAATCAGTCGCTATATCTATATTCATTATTTCTTTTCGGTTATCTATATATGTAGTCATCGTAACGTTTCTTCTGTATTCATGCTCTCTTTGAGGATTTGATTTAAGCATTTTTCTAAGCAGAAAATAAAGGTTTATGTTTTCCTTGACAACCTCATCTTTAAAGACAACCATTACGAGCTCACCCTTTTCTCTTGGAGACGCTGGTATTTGCTCAATTAGTTTATTTTCTAACGCGGATTTCAACAACGCATTTATTAAAAAGTCATATGCATCAATCATTCTAGTAATTATGTTTAGAAAAACATCAACTGTCCGGGTGTATTTTAAACTAACATATATTAGGTGATCAACCCGTTTTAATTCTTCCTTTGCATCACTTAAAGATTCCAGCATTTTTACTCACCAACCTCTCAATATCTGAAACAAATAATTTAGTCTTCATAATTTGTTTTTTTAATTCAGGAACACCTATCGTTTTTACATGGTAATTCTCAGAACAAATCACAAACCTATCCCCTCTTGAAAATTCAACAGGACTCTTCTTATGATCTAAGAGCACCTCTCTTATTTCTTGTATGAGCTTAACATACTCTTTGTTTATTGAATGCCTTGGAACGATTGTAGTCTGAAACAAGTTAAACTTTGACTCGAAAGTGTCGCGGTGTTGTGGTATCCTCTTAAAAAGACGTTCATAATAAACAATTGAAAACATTGCGTTTGATAACGCTGAAAAAGTATTCTCTAAAACCGCTAATAACAATTTTGGGTCTTTTACGAGTGGAAAAGTCATTATAAGCATGTGGTCTGCTATTCGTATATTTTTTTTAGCAGCCTCGATTGCAACCTGAAACTCCTCCATAAAGATTATTACTTATTAGAACTATTTAAACTTATCGTGTGATTAATTTTTAAGGTTCATTATCGCCAAAGCCAGATCTCCTTTTGTCTCTTCTAGCGCTTTTTTGGCTTCTTTTTCCAAACAACCAACTTGCTCTACGACTGTTTGTATGTCTTCTTCAGAAATCTCGGGTGTTGCATCTGCTTTTTGCTCTCGAACTTCACCAACGACTTGGTAAGTCTCTTGGCCCATCATATTTATTTTTGAAACGCTAGGATTATCAATTACCAAGTCTACATCTTTCATTTTAAAGATTACTTGAAGAACATCAAGTTCTGTTTGCTGCAAGCCCATTTTTTTCATGGCTTGCTTCATCTGACGAGGATTTATGCCTGGAAACATTTTTCTTGCTCAACCACTCATGTGCAGAATTATTTCTATAATTATAACTATTATTACTAAGACTATAATGTATTCTGGTTTAAATTCTATCTTTGATTTGTAATCGTCAAAATACCTAGTTATCCCTGCACCTGAAGAAGGCATGCTTATTTTATCTTTTCGACTCATTTTTCACCATTAAATTAAATTTGTAGAACGGTTGTAAGCCGCCTTTTGTTGGACTCTGTAATGTTTCAGACAGTCCATCTTGACATTCTACTTAGCGCCATTTTGGCTTGCACAAGTCAGGACTCGCCGTTTCATCCATTCCTAAAAACACCGTCAGCAGGTTAGCTTTCAACAGTCGCCTATTGATTCGCCACATCATTCTTTTGTTCATAGGTGGTCTCGTTTCTGAGCCGTTGCCATCCTTTTCAGGATCTCTCTTCCGAGAGTGACTACATAATTAGTGGGCGGACTTTCCTCAGTTATTCAAACTGAGGCTCAAAAACACGGAGTTTTTGTTTTCCTCAGTTATAAACCGAAAGTCAATCACCGTCCTACTACACACAGAACAGGCTTAATATTTATAAATTTAATGATTAATTCTACGTCATTTAAAACACTAAATTTAAATACTCTTATTTTTTAAATGAAAGTTGGTATTGAGAGGAAAAAAAGAGGTTAATTTATGACTGAGCCAATTTTTAAGATTCAAAACGTTGTTAAAAGGTATGGTGAGCACATAATCTTAGACAACATCAGTTTTGAGATTAAAAAAGGCGAGATATTTGGAATAATTGGCGCTAGTGGTTCTGGAAAAACAACTCTTTTGCAGACAATAATAGGTTTTCTAAGACCTGACCATGGAGACGTCCTTTTTAGATTTGAACACTTGTTAGATTTTCAAAAAGCCATGACTTTTCGCTCAGTCTTTAAAAAGCAACAAGCTGTAAAAAAAATATATGGCTTTGCATCTCAGACGCCCTCTTTTTATAAGGATTTGACTTTAAGGGAAAACCTTGAATACTTCGGCTCACTTTACAATTTGTCTCATGATACTCTTCAGACAAATATTGACACGTTGTTAAACTTAATGGATTTGAAACATTATGAAAATCTTTTAGCAAAGAACCTCTCTGGTGGAATGGAGAGGAGACTTGATATTGCATGCTCACTAATACACGACCCTGAAGTGCTTGTTCTTGACGAGCCAACTGCTGATTTAGATCCAATCCTCAGAGAACACATATGGACTCTTATAAAAAAAATTAACAAGAAAGGAACGACTATAATTCTGGCAAGCCACCACTTGACTGAGCTTGAGAATCTCTGTTCAAGGATTGCCATCATAAAGGACAAAGCAATTGTTGATGTTGGAAGTCCTGATTCTATAAAGAATAAGTATTCAAAGATTCAAGAAGTCAGCATTGAGACTTATCCTGGAAACTACTCAAAGATTCTTTCAAAGATTTCAAAAGGACTAATTAAGAGCCATGAGATAAAAGGCGCTGTTCTTGTAATGTTTACTGACAAGCCTCAAAAAGTGTTTCATGAATTATTCCAAATTCTTGAAAATCTCAAAGAAGAAGTAATAGATATGAAGATTGGTCGACCTACTTTAGATGATATATTCGTTTCACTATCAAAAGATAAGAAAGATGAAATTTACAAAAATAATCAAAAAAAATCTTAAACTGCTGATAAGGGCTAAAGGTTCAGCATTCATAGTTATATTTGGACCGCTGCTAATAATTCTACTGGTTGGACTAGCTTTAAACAAGCCATCTACTTACGCTTTATCAATAGGATATTACACACCTGATTCGAATAATTCATTGACGAATTCATTCATAAACGAGATGAAACTTAACAATTACTTAGTTGCAAAGTATGGCTCTGAAGAACTATGCATTGATGAAATTAAAAAAGGATCAACCCACCTGTGCATAATATTTCCAAAAGATTTTGAACTTGGAAAAAATGAGTCTAACAACGTGGTGTTTTACGCTGATTACTCAAGAACAAACTTAGTATATCAAATAATTGGCAGCATCTCTGAAAAGTTTGAGTTTAGAACAACAGAGATAAGTAAGGATTTAACGCAGGTGTTGCTTACAAAAATCCTCAAGACAAAACAAGACGTAGATGAAAACATTCTCACAATTATAAATATGAAATCCGCCGCAAACACTATAAGTTCGTCAATTGAAGATACAAAAAAAGCATCTTCTGATATAGACTTCACAAGCCAAGATATATCTTTAAAGGATATAAAAACAGCTGGAGGAGACATCTTTAGTGATGCAAAAGATTAGAAGTCTGAAGGTTTAGATGCAGTTGTTGAGGGTCAAACATTTGCAGACTCTCTGGGCAACATTTCAGCAACTGATTTTAAGAATAGCTTAACAAGCATTCAAACAAGCATTAACCAAATATATAATAACACACCTGAAAACCTTGACAATTTCAACCAACTAATAGATAACGCAACTGCAAAAATAACTATTCTAAAAACTAAGCTAGTTGATGGTAGTAAAAAGAATAAAGAAGTGATAACAAAGCTTGATTCTATAAAAACAGCTCTTGAGAACCTTAAAAAAGACTCTGACGCATTAAAAATCAAGCTTGAAAGCATAAATGCAAATCTTGAGAAATTAGACGTTTCAACTGCAGAAGACATTGTCAGCCCAATAAGAACTGAGATTAGACCTATAATCTCAGAATCTAACCAGCTAGTTTTCATGTTCCCTTACTTGCTAACATTAGTGATAATGTTTATAGGTATAATGCTGTCAAGCTCTTTGATTATGATGGAGAAAAGCTCAAAGGCGTTTTTTAGGAATTTTACAACTCCAACAAAGGAAGAATTCTTCATAGTCACAACTTACTTCACAAGCTTTATAGTGCTGCTAGTTCAAATAGCTGTTATCCTGGGACTTTCTTATTTCTTCCTAGACAACCGTATATTTGACAATTACTTGCTAACAATAGCTATAATTTTAATCACTATGACTATCTTTATATTCACAGGAATGATTATAGGATATATTTCTAGCACTCAAGAATCAGCAACTATGCTTTCAATATCTGTTGGTAGCATCTTATTATTATTATCTAACTTGATCTTGCCAATTGAATCAATGTCTGATGTGATAAAGAGTGCTGTTAAGTTTAATCCTTACGTTGTTTCTTCTGAGCTGTTGAAGAAGACTTTTTTATTCAAGCTTGACTTCTTAGGTGCATTAAATGAGTTTTTAGTTCTTGGAGTTGCAATCGTTGCATTAATCATTTTAGTTGTCATAGTTAATGAGCTTTCAAGAGCGACTTTCTTTAAAAGAGGAATACACATAAAATATTCAGGTCAAATATATATCCCTGACGACTGCTTCTTAAACATTGATGAGCACACTATAAGAAATAAAAAAGAGTTGCTAGGGGTTCTTGAAAAGATTAGTGATGAACAGTTTAAATCCCACACAAAAGAGAATAATAAGTTTGCAAATTGGGTGAGCAAGATGTTAAAAGAGAAGAGGCTTGCTTGGAAGTTAAGATTTAAAAACCGTGAAGGTATGATTGGTGTTTTAAAGAAAAATTTGGAGAAGGAAGAAAAGAAGAAAGATAAAAGGGAGAAGAAGAATAAAGATAAGGAATCTTAAGTAAACACTATGCTTGCATAGCTGACTGAATTCTTGTAGCTGCCAACAACATCTCCTGAAGTGTAATACTGCTCAAGAGACACTTTTGAAGGCTTCAAAGTTTTTAATAATAAAGCTATTGGAAGCGTTCCACAGATGGTTGCAAATGTTTCGTTAACATATTTTACAAACTCGTTTGACTCAAGCTTTTTTATAAACTCAATGGCGTTTGCATCCAAATCATATATCTTGTTCTTAACATCTGATGAGAATGGTACGTAGCGGTAATTAGGTCCAAAATGGGTGAAATCTGAGCTTATTATGTAAGTGACAGTTATACCCATGTCTACTATAGTCTCTTTTAAATCAACCGCTAATTTAGCCAAATCAACATCTTGGCTTATAAGTATTGGGAGTATCTTTATCTTCTCGGCGTGCTTTTGAAATACGAACTGCAAAAAAGGCAGCTGCACTTCAAGAGAGTGTTCTTTTTGATGTATTGCTTCGTTTTGCTTAATAGTCCCTTTTTCAGCAAGCTTAATTGCAAAGTCCTGCTTAACCCTAACCATTCCTAGCGGGGTTTCAAAGGTTTCTAATGAAAACCCTGACTCGTGAGAGTGGTGGCTTGGACCAATTAGTATGAATAAATCAGGCATCTTTGACTCTGCAAGCGCCTTGTAAGCCCACGCAGCACAAGCTCCTGAATAAGCATAACCTGCGTGAGGAACAATTATTGCCTTTACTTTCTTATCAGCTTTAACATTTGGCAAAGACCCAGGTCCTCTCTCTCCAAGAAAGCATGATTCTAGCTGTGCTTTTAGGCGAGACTCTAAGTGCTCATAAAAAGTTCCTGCAAATTGTGCTTTTCTCATTTTAACAAACAACTAGATTATACTTCATTATAAATTTTACTAAAATTTCAAGAATTTCAAAGAATTAAGTATAAGGTGGTCCTAGAGGAGGTTGCACTTTTAGGTTTGAAGTTAAGTAGTTCCAGTTAAACTCATTAACCTTTGAAGTGTTGTTTATTCCAATAGTTTGATTTCCTATTTCACCCTGTAAAACAACATTTGCACCGCTGCTAGCAAACCACTTCTCAGTCAAGTCTTTTAAGAAAGACATGTTTGAACTAAAGTTTATGTAGGAGACTACTATTGTGTTTTTCTCCCTAACTCCTTTTATGACTTTATCTCCAATCTTGTTTATGTACAACTCTTTGAATGAAAAGTCTTCAACAACACCTGGAACAGACATATAACTAGTTGGTGGTGTTACTCCAAATAGTGATTTGAAAAAGTCTTTAATAGACGTCCAGAAATCCACGAAGAATCTTAAGAATGCACTATTGGGCAGAGTATCATCTTTTAAGCTAAACAACAATATTCCAAAGGGTTTATTATATGAAGCATTAAGCCAATCACTAACATCACTACATGGATGGTAGAACTGTGTTGAATTAAAAATACTTGTGAAAGTTGTACAGTTATTCACAACTGTATCTTTGTAGAAAGGATGGAATTGTTTCAAATCATTGTTTAAGAAAGTATTAACATCACTATAATTAACCGGCACACCCATAACAACGGAGTTTTGTGTTCTTAAAACACAAAAGCCATCATTTAAAATAGGATTAAAACCCACCTGACTTGGACTTTTAATTAGGTTAAGAACAGAAGCGTTTCCACAATGAAGAGAATAATTAGTAGGACTAACATCCTCACCCATCTGCTTAAGAGTCGCAGCGATTATTGGCATAGATTTTGCATTAGATAAGTTTAACCAACCATCAGTCCCGCTGCAATACCATAAACCTTTTATTGTGTATGGAACAACGTTGTTTTCAGGTGCAACTAAATGTGTTGAGGAAGGTGTTCCATTCTCGCTAACGCTTAGATTTTCAAAAATTGGAGTGTTACAAGCATAGAATTTTTCGTTGTAAAATAATAGTTTGTCATAATCTGGTTCAGGATATAATGCATCACTTAAGCGTTTATTATTAGGAACAGGAAAGCCTCCAAAACAACCTTGTTGTGTATCTTCATAGAATTCTCCATAGTTATCTTTTTTTGTATTGCTTCCACAACAGTGACTTCCAGTCCATGAAAAGCTTAACTGGTCATTGCAAGCAAGCATATATGGACCCCATGCTGAAAAATCTTTTGGATCATACCCTGATGGTGGATTTAGACTATCAACCCATGTGTTCGCTTTTGCAGAGCAATAATAAGTATCATAACCACCACCAGATCCAACATCTGAACTTTTTGAGAGATATAGGTTGTCTAGCCTCACAATTATCTTTTCTGACTTGTTTGTTTTGAAGATGAATTTTTCAAATTTAGATGATTTGTGTGTACAATCAGTATAATTGATTGATGCCCTATACCAAACACCACTTAAAAAGTAGAAAACAAATGGATTTGGAAAATTATATATTAAGTTATTTCCAATATTATAACTACAGTTTCCACTTATAAAATTAAAAGTGATGGTCTGAGGATAATTAATCTGTGAAGAATAAACTATGTCAAAATTCAACGTGTCAAAATCTGAAAAACTAATATTTTTAAAAATCAATTCATTAAAAGAATTCGACGAAGCCAACTTGTGTTCTCTAACAAAATTTTGTAGAATTCCTGAATTAACATTATCAAAGCTTCTTATTATGTGCAAAGGGGACCCGTAACTAAAAACATTATTCTTATCAAACTCATTTCCATGAATATGCACGTTTTTGCAGCCATCTTCTTGACAGCATTCTCCAAAAAAAGAATTGTTGTTCTCTTTGTAGCACAAAAACCTGTCAAAGTTATTGTATTGAGGAAAATCATATCTTACTTGACTTTTGCAACAAACATAATCACCAATCGCATCTTTAGATTCTATTTCATCTTGACAAAACGTCGCTTGTGTTGGCATAACAAGAGTTCCTCCCATATCCACACAGTTTAAAGCAGGGTTGCCTGTGTCATTAACACAAATAGGTGTAACTGTATAATCTTTGCTATCAATATAGCAGCAAGTAACACTTTGATTTGAAGCAATCTCTCTATATCTTGAGGTGCACGACTCTCCTTCATTACATGAACGTCCATTATTATTGATGCATGATTTAAAAGGGTTTCCGTGAAACAATCCATCTTTAGTTATGTCTTCTCTTAAAATCAAACCAGCTGAATAGGATGATCCACCACCCATAGTCCCACCACTTATAGAGATTCCATCCCAGTCATAACAAACAGGACAATCACGAACATCAGATCCTATATATTGAAACAAATCAATAGCACTTCCAGTTCCCGTGGGTGAGTTATAATTAATAAGATTAGCTGGGTTTCCGTTTGGTATAACACAACACCCGCCAGGAAAATTTGCTTGGTTAGAATCAGAATCATCACAATCAGATAAGAAAGAAGTTCCTACAACATAATGATAATCATCAGGGTCATCTGGTATAATTACAGGACACCATTTATTGCCTGATTTAAGTATTGTGTTTGAGAGCGTTTGAAAGTTTTCTAAGTAATTACTCTTATTCAAATCACCAAACTGAGGAGCAGTTCCAGTCGCGTTGCAAACATACCATTGTTTGCTGTTGCTGATAACGTCGTAAACTGAGGAATAACTGGGTGTTTCTTGAGGAATAACAGCACAATTACCATTAGTTTTGGTGCCTGAACAAGTTCCAGAACAACCATCAGAACAAGAGCTACCTACACAAGTGCTGGCTGCACAAGCGCAAGATGAGACACAAGGCATACTACAATTTCCGCCATCTGAAACTTTGTAAACTTTGTTAGCAAAACCAGGGTTTGAGTTTGATGGACAAATACAATAGTCACTACTTCCAGCACTTATGTCGCCACCTGGACAAACAGAAGGAACACTACAAGGACCAAACCCTGTTGATGAACCAGCGATACCATTGGTCCAACCAGTACTATCTGGATAAGTATTACACGAAGTTTGTGGTGCAGAGAAAGTTCCACCACTACTAGGTATACCTCCCGGTCCACCAGGGAAATACCAACTACAACAACCATACTCTGGACCTTTTGGATCAGCAAACACTAAAGTTGAATAAATAATTAAGACAAGTAAAACTAGAAAAAATCTTTTTTTTATGATTTTAATAATAGTTCCCATTTTCATATTAGTATCTTGTGTATTATAAAAGCTGAATCTGCAGCAGCCCACCACTTCCAATTAGCAGGCGGATTTGGTGAAATCGTTGAATCACTACCAGTGTAATCGTTGCTGCAAAAATATTTTGATGACTTATCAAAAAAGTAAAGGTCATCGAAAATCCCTGAAGATGTGTGTTGTGCTGGCTCGGCAATGTTTGACTTAAATCTGAATGAGTCATATTCTACTTCATAACTGTGAGTCGTTCCTAGAAGTGTTATATTAAAGAATTTTATAGGAATAGTCTTATCTAGTATTTCAAATTCGCAAGCGGCCGTTACCCCATCAGGACAATTATTTGAAGTTGCGCCTGATAGAAGACAATCTGATAATCTAATCAAAAATTTTCCTCCTGTTGTGTCCCTTATACAGTGTGGAGCTGAAAAAGAATTAGCAGGTGGATTAATTCTATTTTTGTGTTGGTCAAAAAAAGTTATTCTTGCAGTAGCATAACCTTTGTTCTTGATATTTTTGAAAGAAATATTAAATTTGCCTGAGATATTAGATACTTCTAATAATAAAGATGCAAAGTTTTCTGGTGTGGCGTTTTGAATCTTTAGACTACCAGAAGTTATAGTCGCACCCGATGATAAAGACCAACCATTTGAATTACTGTCAAAGTTGTCAATAATTGAATTAGTATTAAAATCAGAAAATACCGGTGTATAAACAGCAATTCCATCATCCCCACAGACACCGTCGTGACCTGTTTTTGATGATGCATTAAAAATAAGTGTGCTTGTTGGATTCTTTTGACCTTTTATTGTTGTCAAATCTGAAAATGTAACAGGACCGCTAGCACTCCAATTATTATCAGAGACGGCTGTTTTATAACAATCTCTATCTTCAAAATCGATAAAACCATCAAAGTCATTATCTAGAGCGTCATTGCAATTGGATTCATTTAAATCTATATTTGTTGAAATACATGCAGACACCGAACCACCAATTGGTTTTCCTTGTGAACCATCATTTCCTTTTTCTGCCATACCATGACATCCGCCCGTTCCTCCAAGGCCACCTGTACAGTTTATATTAATTGTTGTAGGAATTGTTGATGACGCTTGCAGCGATCCTCCCGCACCTCCACCGCCTCCTCCACCACCACTTCCTTTATCAAAAGCACCTCCACACTGTCCACCATTTTCATCGTTAAATCTTCCTCCATTTCCTCCACGTCCACCTCTTAAATCAATTTTACCATTACCTGTTATATTTACTGAATAGATTGAAATAGTACCAGCGCCACTACCACCACTACCTCCACCACCACCAAATCCATAATCATCAAGAGAATAGATTGGATTATAATGACACTTCGCGTTTCCACCAGGATTACCAACATAACCTTCAAGATTAAGCACTCCTTTAAGTTCCAAGGTTTGTGCATATATACTTACATTTACTCCACCTAATTTTATCGGAGCGCCGGCACCATCACCGCCACATTGCCAACCACTTTCACGATATCCTGTGTCGCCTCCAATACTATAATCGCAGGTGCTTCCTCCTTTTCCACCATCGCCACCTTTCTTACCTTTTTCTTG
>Ga0180009_10005259_pt1 | contig 13934 bp, 13 predicted proteins | sample OS_PC_MetaG_FD_123537 | JGI IMG/M metagenome (GOLD analysis project Ga0180009, IMG submission 123537) | Groundwater microbial communities from the Aspo Hard Rock Laboratory (HRL) deep subsurface site, Sweden - OS_PC_MetaG | ecosystem: Environmental > Aquatic > Deep subsurface > Groundwater... | reverse complement strand
TGAACAGATAACTGACCGGGATTTTATTAATAAAATATAAAGGGATTTATAATGTTATACAAAATCAAAATCGGGGATGAAAAATTTGAGGTTGAAGTGGGAGAGGTAAAGGAAGGGCTTGCATCTGTTATGGTGAATGGAGAAGCATATACGGTTGAGATAGAGAATTACAATTCGGTTGCTGCTCCGGCAGCTATCTCTCAGGCCACGGCGGCAACATTGCTTCAGGCGTCCGGTTCATCATCTATTGTCGCTCCGATTCCAGGCATTATTCTGGATGTACCGGTTCAAGTCGGAGAAAAGGTTGAAGCGGGCCAGACAGTGGTTATTCTCGAAGCCATGAAGATGGAGAACAATCTCGTGAGTGATACCGACGGTATAGTTAGAGAAATTCGTGTTCAAAAAGGCGCTCATGTGAAGACAGGCGATTTGATAATGATAATAGGCTGAGTGATACGTTTTATTAACTCCTCAGGATTTATCTTTGCTGCAAATACGGAATAACCAATGGAGTTTCATCAGACTTTTTACATGGTACTATTTTATGAATGAATAATAACCACTCCGATATCAACAAATTCGCATCTTCTGCATATTCGCCGTTATGTTCCGTATGTGTTGCAAACTATAATGGTGAAGATGTAATCTCTGCATGCATAGATTCAATAAAAAACCAGCGATTCGAATATCCTGTCGAAATAATTGTTCATGATGATGCCTCGACTGATAATTCCGTTAGAATCATCAGCGAAAAATATCCTGAAGTAATTCTGATGGAAAGCCCGGAAAATGTCGGTTTTTGCGTAAGCAACAACCGCATGGCTGCCAAAGCCAGAGGTAAATACATATTGCTGCTCAATAATGATGCCTGTCTTTTCCCGGATGCGTTGAGCAAGCTGTATAATTATGCGGAAATAAAAAATGAAGCCATGATACTCGGCCTGCCGCAGTATGACATGAAAACCGGCGAGCTGATAGATCGGGGAAGTCTATTCGATCTCTTTTTAAATCCGGTTCCGAACAGGGATAGAAATGTTACTGAGGTGGGGATGGTTATCGGAGCTTGTTTATGGCTCCCTATGAGTATGTGGGAAGAACTGGGAGGCTTTCCCGAATGGTTTCAAACGCTCGCCGAGGATATGTATTTGTGCTGCCTGGCAAGATTGTTGGGATATCCCGTGAGAGTGCTTCCTGATTCAGGATTTAAGCATTGGGTAGGAAAAAGTCTGGGAGGCGGGAAGGTTGATGCGGGTAAGCTGGTTACAAGCATGAAAAGACGGGCATTGAGCGAACGCAACAAAAGTTTTGTTATGGCATTGATCTACCCACCACCTCTTTTTCATGTGATGTTTCCATTGCACCTGTTTCTGTTACTGATTGAAGGACTTACACTTTCGGTGGTCAAATTTGATTTCAGGTTGCTGCACAGGATATACCTGCCGTCTATCAGGGCGGTGTTTTTTGAATATACGAGTTTGGCGAGGCAACGAAAGATTATACAGGCAAAACGATGCATCAGCCTGCGGAGTTTCTTGTCGGTTTTTCTTCCGGTGCCATACAAGGTAAGGATGTTTTTTAAGCATGGCCTGCCTGAAGTGAAGTGAACATTATGGAGGCAGTAACAGATCTTTCACTGCAACCTGCCAGCTAAATGAGAATTTCCACAACTCCCGGAAAATTGTTTCCAAGAATTCCTTTTTTATTTCAAAAACTCATAAAAAAAGCATCTATTCAATCCCGATATTTCATCGTTTTCAAGACCGAAGCATAAGCTCTGCCAATTCAGCAAAGTCAATCTTCGGCCTCCACCCAAGAGAATACATGGTTTCAGGATTTGAAAACAGGCGTTTATATTCGGCGGTAAACCCATCTCGCAGTTTTACATGGTTTTTCCAATCTTTTCCGATAGAAGCAAAGCATATCTTTAGCCAGTCTTCAATGGTATACGTCTTACCGGTACCAATAACAGCTTCAAAGACTTGATCTTGTCCGACAAGGGTTGCCATGCCCTCTGCAATATCGCCGGCAAAAGCCCATTCCTTTTCAACAGAAATGTCACCGAGGTCAAGTTTTTCATCACTTCCGGCAGCTATTTGCTTGACCGCCTGTACAATTTTCTGACTCACATGGTTTGTTTTTCGTAACGGACTTTCATGATGGAAAAGATATCCTAAATACACTTTTACACCGAGGGTTCTGAAATATCGTGCAGCATAGACGGAATGTATTCTTTCAACGGAATAGGCACATGTTGCATCAAAAGGATCCGTTTCATGGATTGGCTTTCCATTGTTCACGAACTGTAAACCGCTACCAGCAAGAAAAACCTTGCACCCAGGATGGCAACGATATACCGCTTCAAGGATATTGAGAGTTCCCGTCCCTATGGCTTTGTGGTTTTCAAAGAGAGCTTCATGATGCGTTGTTGATGTCGCTGCAAGGTGAAAGATCACATCTGGTTTATGGCTATGCACCAGTTCTTCCACAAACTCAAACAGAGCAACATCACCTCGCAAACAATCTCCAGTTCTGGAAATGCCCAGCACTTCACATCCTTGCTTCCGGTATAAATCCGCCAGGTAGTATCCATCCTGGCCATTAGCTCCAAATATGATAACAGTTTGCATGCCTTGCCTATTTGTGAATTATTTCAATTGTCGGAAGTGGGAAAATGAGCCCGATTCCCTTTTCGAGTGTTTCACGCTCACGCTCTAAGAATTCCTCTTTGAAGTGCCACGGCAAAACAAGGTAGTAATCGGGATTCATTGCTCGCGATTCTTCTTCACTGACAATGGGAATATCAGTGCCCAGCGTCAGGGCACCGTATTTGTCAGGGTTGCGTTCGGCTGCGCAGTCGATAATTCTATGATCAATTCCGCACCATTGTAAAATGGTATTCCCTTTTGTCGATGCGCCATAGATATGAATCTTTTTTCCTTCCTTTTTCAATTTTTTCAAAAGAGCGTTGAGATCTTCCTTGTGAACATTAATACGGTCCTGAAAGTGCCGGTACGGTTTGTCGGTATCAAGTTCAAGATCAAATTCTTCCTGTCGCATCGCTTTGATGTTCTGCTGGAATTCATCCCGCTTATAAGTAAAGTTGTTGATGTGGGTGGCTTGGCAACGCAGGCTTCCACCGTTGATGTCGTTGTGTGAAACGTTAACTACTTTCATCTCTGCTTGTTTAAGGATGTATTCGATGACAGCAAGGCTGTAATACTCGATGTGTTCATGACAAATGGTGTCATAGGATGTCATCTTGAGCATAGTAGGCATATAGGACATCTCGAATACCCAGATGCCTTCCGGAGATAGAATCTGCTTAATTCCGCGGGTGAAGGCAATAGGGTCTTCCAGGTCATAGTACATGGCAATGGAGGTGATAATATCAAATGTATGGCCGTCGAGTCGGGATATCAGCTCTTCCGAGGGGAAAATATCCTGGATAACGTTAATAGGGGCTTTGATTTCCTGTGCTACGTCGGATGGATCTACCCCAAATTTGGTGAAACTATCTGGATAGTATCCCAACAACGTGCCATCGTTGCAGCCTATATCCAGTACAATAGCTGACTCCTTCCGGCCAGTCATTTCCATAGCTTCTTTGACTATGCCTTGCAGGTGGTGGCGCATGGTGTTGTTAGTTCCGGAACGGTACCAATAAGCCGAATATAGTATCTCTGGCGGGATTGTGTATTCCATCTGCAGAAGACCGCAAGCTTTTTCGTCACGCATCGGATTGCAGCGCACCAGTGAAGTTGGAATTTTACGGGTGGGCGGCATTTCCTTGCCCGGCTTTACGAAAGAGCCTTGCAAGTGCTGGTCTCCAAGATTGATGACCGGTGTTAGTGCATTGGAACCACAGACGCGGCAGGTATTACGTTTAATCAGGTGCATGAAGAGGTTCCTCCTTTTTCTTGAATAAAAAATAAAGGTGAATATTACCCCTTGGGCTTGAGATCAAAAAGAACAAGCGCGTTGGTCCTTGATAGACGCCCATAATAGTAAAGAAGATAAGCCAAAGTATTAACTGGCAGTCGTGATATCAGCCATGCGCTGATTTTCCATAGTCTCGTGGCAGGTAGGGCAGATAAATTTGCACGATAGTGCTGAATGGTGTAAGCGCCTCTACCACGTTGCAAAATAAGATTTATCACCCTTCGCCAAGGTTCTTGTCGGGTAATGCACCGCTTGGCTTGGTCGGAAATATGTGCGAACGACCAGACCAACTTGGGCCATTTAAACATCCAGATGTCAAAGCGTCGAGGTGTCCACTGGCCATTGCCATAACGGATGCTAATATAGGGTTCGACGATGATAAGAGTTGATTCCGGCAGAGGTGCCTGAAAGATAACACCGACATGTACAAATTCAGTACCGAAATATGATTCCCGTTCGCGGCTCAACCAGGTGCTACGGCGTATCACCACGGCGCCAATAAATGAAAGATAAGTCAACGCATCGATAAAGAGAAGTTCCATTTCATCGTGTGCATACACTTTGTTGTCGTGCATTGCAATTCGCCGACTTTGCAAGATGACTGATAGTTCGCGGTCTCGTACCTCAGCGTTTACAACAACTAAATCATAGCCTTTTTTGATAGCTGCTTTTACCGCGGCGACCGCTCCGGGCTTGAGTAGGTCGTCATCCGTGAAAAACCAACAAAACTCACCATGGGCAAGCTCGACGGATTTGTCATAATCCTGGTCGACTCCCCCCTTGGCGGGAAGGCGAACATAGCGGATACGCGGATCGATATCGACATATCTCCGTACGACATCTTCAGTATTATCGGTCGAGGCTCCGTCAACCAGCAATAACTCAACATCATCACCCAACTGCGGAATAATACTGTCCAGCGTTTCACCAATATAACCGGCACGGTTGTAAGTTGCTATACAGATGGATAAACAAGGGTTGTTCATTGTTTTATAAACCCAGCATTATAATCCTTGGATATTATTGTTTTTTTACAACAAGTGTAGCAAACGTATATTGATATTTTCCCAAATAATTAAAATCAGGATTAGGACAGTCCCATTGTGGTTCATCTACCAGATGGCAATTACTCATCAATGGCAACAAACGATATCTTAGGTCATGCTGTGTATAAAGCCTTGCATCAACCTCCGGCTTAGGTTCACTCGGCTTCCATCCGTCTTTATAGTCACATGTAACTACAGCCACGCCGCCAGGGGCCAGCAAATCAGCGATACACTTTATAAATGATTCATCGTCTGGATCATGTTCAATTACCGAGGTTGAAAAAATTATATCGTATGAATTTTTAAGCGTGGATGGTTTTGTGAAATATTCCTGTAAGTAATAATTTAGCGTCGGGTCAATTTCTTCAACCTTGAATCCCATTTTTATCAAGCCCATTGAAGCAGTATCTTCATAACTTCCTACACATAATAGTTTAGGATTTAGATAGTTAGAAAGATAGCTATACACAGTGTCAAATACAAAAGCCTGTTGTACGTTAGCTTCCGCAATTTTTTTGGACATTGTTTTCGGCAATAGCTCTTTTATTATATCAATTGAAGGTTTGTATAATTCCCGGGCCTTGTTATCCAGAATACGGTTTAAGGAAACGCCTTCGGGGATCTGTATTGGATGGTATTGTACAGAACTACTTACTTTCATATCATCTTTTGTTGCTTTCTCTGAATTTCTTAGCCAGGTAAAAGGTATATCCGGCCTTGATAAAAGCCTTTTCCATTTTGATTGCAGCATTCTGATAATACCCTTTTTAGGCTTTGACAAGTTCCGCTGTTTTGTAAAAACCGAATTTAGTATTCTTTCATATTCCCATAAAATATTTTCTGCATTCCATTCGTTATAGTGTTTTTGTAATGGTTCAAAACCATTTTGAATAATTGCTTTCAAATTATTTTTTGCAACGCATATAGAAGGCTCAACGTCAAACACGTGCCTGAACATTATCCCATCCGAAACAGCAATGGGCCTTTGAACAGCCATGGCATTATCAATCGTACTGGACAATCCCCTATTATTTTTATTTTCATACAAGAATACATTAATCGTATTTTGTGCCAGAAAATCCAACATGGTTTTATTATCCAGAAAATCGTGGGTAACAATTAATTGAATGCCCGCCTTAGTTATGAGGGCTTTGCATTTTTCTGAAATAATATGAGCATTTATGCCATTTTTATCACCAAAATCGGCAGCGGGAATATTAAATCGGATAACAGCTTCATCAAATTCTTGCTGAACTAATTGCACAATTATTTCGAATCCCTTATTACGAGTACCAAAACCAAAACTGCCAATAACAGGTTTTTCATGAGTCGAGAATTTATTCTGATAAGATGGTATCAGCCTTCCTGTTTTATATACATAAGGGTTCAGCAATAATAAGGTCGGATCCGGCGTAATATAAAAGTCAAATAATGAATTGCTTAAATTGGATGCACCGCCGAGTAAAAATTTCTTTTTGTAATTAGTAGCTGTATCAGCAACATGTTGTGTTATTTCATGTATAATGCCAATTTGAGGAGTCGTAATGGTAGTAATATTATTTTTATAAAACCTAGGAGCAATTCTGGTTGCCACCCATGGCAATACTGATGGATAATAATTATATATAATGGCAGCAGGAGCATTTTCGGTAATGGCAGTTTGTAATTCGACTAATGACGAACACTCAACCCGAATGAATTGATAGTTTTTTGAATGTTGTAAAACATCGGTGATGCTTTTGCCAAATTCATAAACACCGCACCGTGCTTTTTTATGAGACACAAAAAGAATTATTTTATTCATTCGTAATAACCTATGTGGCAGATATTACAGGCATTTCTACGTTAATTTAGTTCCCGGATATCAATCAATTATATTTTCAATAATTGCTCAGTGAACTCTATATATAGCTTCAAACAATTCAGGATAAATTGGACTTCGACGATTTAAGAGTTCCTGCCAATGTGCTCTTACTGGATAATCTTTTTGACGAATTACGATATTATCAAAAGCATTTTTGCTTTCGATGTACTGTTTTGTATAAAACCATTTATTGCAAACTCGATCTATGTGACCAAACCACATCTCTATTTGGGCATATGTCATTTCATGCAATGAACTTATGTTTATAAACAGGTCAAACATCTGATCCGGCAAGTACTCTACTTGAGCCGGTGATAAAAAAGCTATAGATGATTCTTCAAATTCATGCTTGACTTCGCGATAATTAGAAAAATCCCTGAATTTGAATACTCTATGCTTTGAAAAAAGGTTAGATAGATACCATTGTGATACATACAAAGCTGGTGGTATGTCAACGATGACGACCTGAACATTGGCCAACGCATGTAAAAGTACGTTAGCAACCCGACCATGCCCAGCTCCTAGCTCTATAACTTTCATTCTTTCTTGTGGATTATGTTTTGTAAATTCCATGATTGTGTTAACCTCCATCACAGAGTTACAAATGTCTTGCGCTACTTTGTGCCCCTTGTACTCTATTACGATCGGATTGCCGAGTTCGGGTTCTTGCAATTGATTCAGCAACATAAGACGATCTTTTTTGCTAGTAAATTCCCACAGCATGCAGAGGAACTCAATATACTTTCTCCATTTCCTTTCTGTAAATTCTTTTGGTTTCACAGTGCTATCAAAATAGACGGATATTTCGGCATTTACTATGTCGGAATCTGACCAGTTAAGTTCATTTTTCAAAGATTGAAACTGTTTATTTACATCAAGATCAGCAGTCCAGTTGAAATAATTGTGGTTAACAGTGCGTTTAAAATTGACGATTCCTCCCGTTTCAAGTTGAAATGTATTAAATATCATGAAATATAGCCATAATTTAGAAGGTTGATAAATAGTAGGAGATTTAGCAAGATATTTAATCATTGAAACAATTTCTGGGGTTGCCACAACGTTTAATATTGATTGATAAAACTCGTTATTTAGACTGCCCTCTCTTGCTAGTTTAAAACCAAGATTATATACAGTTGATAAGGTAGGCTGAAGACCGATTGCTTTCTTGTAAATTGTCGCAGCCTCCAAATATTTTCCCATTTTCACAAATGTATCAGCAGTTTGTAAGTATGCTCTTAGACATTTAGGATCAACAGTTATTGCAATGTTATAATAAGTGATCGCCAGTGCGAACATGTTACAATGAGCCAATACTGCGCCTAATATTGATAAAGCCTTGGCAGCAATAACGTGTAAATAAGTTTTTGGATTCACGATAAAATTCCTTTAAGGATAACAGCAATTACTATCAGTATATTGCTATGACTTTACTTCTTTATGAGAAACAAATAGAATTCTTTTATTCATCTATCAGTGGATCTTACCAGTATTCCTACGTTAATTCAGTTCCTGCATGTCGATTTTATTTTCAATAATTGTTTCAATAGCCATATCCTCGTCGCAGGGGTTATGATTGCCGTTATTCCGAGTGTTATGGCGAAAATGATAATTAAATATAGCAGCATCACATATTGCGACATTGATTCTCTTATAAGTATTCTACCAATACCGGCAACAAAGATACATGCCACAAGTGGAAGGCATACATCTTGCCAATACCAACGCCATTTTTCTGTACGTAATAATCTACGGTGCATTACTGGAATTACTAAGAAGACATACCCCATAGTTAAAACCAGCCATGCAATAGCTGCACCCGTGGCGCTATAGTGCGTCGTCATGTAAATGATTAGTGGCACAAACAGAATCGCACCTATCAGATTTTGAAAAAATGGTAATCTTGTCCAACCAAATGCCAGTTGTAATGCATATGGAGGATTCATGAGACCGTTCAATGCTGTACCACAAATCATAATGCTTAAGATGAGATGAGTTTTTTCCGTAATTGCCGGATTCTGAGTCCAGAGAAGAATAACTTCGTGGGAAAACATAGCGATAACAATTGCGACAGGCAAGATCAAAACTGCTGTAAATTGACAGATTTTATGATAAAGTAGTTTTAATCCATCCTGGTCATTGATAGAGACTAATTGTGTGAATCTTGGATAAATACTAAAAAAAACGGGCGTAAATAGGCGCCCAAGACTCATCGCTACCATACTGGCCAGCGTGTAATAACCAAACATTTCCAGGGAGAGCATCTTGCTTAATATTACCTTATCCACTTGAGTAAGAATGACTGCGAGGATAGATATCCCACTCATTCCGGCAGAAAACCTCCAAATGCCTTTAAGAAGTTGCTTTTGAAATACTGCCTTATTTTCACTATGGGGCAGTTCGCGCCATAGGAACAGAGCTAATAAAAAGGCATTTATTACGCTGATCCCTATTTGCCATAATAAAAAGGCCTGAATTGTTGGAGAAACCAACCATAGAATAAGGACAGCCCCGACACCGCGTAATGTGTTCATGCAAACATTGATAACGTTAAGCAGGACCTGTTTCTGTAACCCCATCAACCCTCCAGAGTAAAACCCGATCGGCATCTGGAAAACCATTACGAAGCCCATGATTAAAAGCGCTTGCTCGATAGTTTTGGGAGATAACTGCCCAGCTTTAATCCAGTGATGTGCAATAATTGGCGATAATAACACAATGGCAATTCCGACAAAAACAGCAACGCTCCAATAAAGCGTTTCCAGGGTGCGGACAAGATTGCGCATTTCTTGCTCTTTATGCGGAAATACGGAAAGTCGCGCCATTTCACGGGTTAAAGTGCTACCCAATCCTACATCTAAAAGACCAAATATGACCTGAAGTGTAGCAAATATGCCTATTAAACCGTAAGACTCAATTCCCATGAATTTAATATAAAGAGGGATGAAAACCAATCCCATGATGGCCTGCCAGATGCTTCCGACAAAATTGGCAGCAATATTTTTTTTAAGGGGATTCAGGGAAAGTGGTGGAGATGTGGTCAAGCACTTATCCTTTACCGAACTGGAGTTTCAAAGCTCTCAACTCCCGGAAAATTGTTTTTCAGCAACTTCTATTTTACTTCCCCGACTTATAAAAAAGCATTTATTTTAATTTATCATATTGATTTTACATGATATCATATCAAGTTTCTTTCTATTCTCCGCCAGTTTAAAAACCAAAGCATTACCATGTGTCATGGCTTCGCAAAGCGTATTGTTTCGTAGATTATTAAATTAGGCGAGCTATAGATAGGTTTAAACCCTTTCTCGGACTGGAAAAAGCCGACTGCCCATCGTGGCTGGTGCGGAGACCACCGATCTACCATCACGTATTTAATTTGTTTCTGAGAAATCAGATCCTGGATTTGTCCATGAGAAGATTCAGAAGACAAATCAAGGACATTCATTTGGGGTGCATAGTATTTAACCTGTCGGGGGGAGGCAGTAATGATGGATAGCCCTGGCGGTTTGTCTTTAAATACCATTTGCACTTCATTAAATCCAACGAAGGTCCTCGCATTTAAGTCCGTAACCATATACGCTCTGGAAGCTGAAATACAAATGACATAAAAAAGGAAGCTTGCAAACAATAGGTTGATCGTTAAAGAACGTGTGGCGAATTTCTTTCGGAGGAAACGGACCATCTCCAGGCCACCATACGATGCGAGCAAAAGCAGAGCCGGATAAAGCGGCAATGTATATCGACTCATACGAAAAGCCATCCAGGGGAGAAATAGTCTAGCTGCGCCAAACAAAAGGAACCAGAGAACTAATTGGTTAATCTTTTTATTTTTTAAGCAAAGAAAAAAACCAAACAACGAAAAAACAAGAACGATATTGCTTAGAAAAAAAGAAGTTTCATGAATCATTTCACGATAGTTTGGAAACCCAAAAAAGCGGAGCAGTTCTGTTAGAATGCCCATATTTGGTTTGACCTTTAAAGCTATAAAAAGAGACATCAGGCCGATGCCAAGAAAATAAAGAAGAGAATAAAATTTTGGAGAATTTTTAATTCGTGCCTCTTTTAGAAACGGCAGTACCAGTAAGGGTAATGCAGGATATTTGGTCAAACAGCTTGCAGCTGCACTAATATAGAAAAAGGTTTTTTTCCCTTCAGATAGAAAGTAAATAGATAAGTAAATCAGAAAGGTTACCGGAACGTCCATTAGAATGCGCGAGCTGGTCCATAAATGTAAGGGGTTAACCGCCAGCAACGTCGCGGCAATAATGCCAACGCCTTCTCCAAATTGGTTTTTCCCTATGCGATATACCAGCAAGATAGTCAATGCACCTAATAATGCATTCAGAAACCTTGCAGCTAATACAGCAGAGTTTGAAAAGACTTGAAATAAGATGGACAACACATAAAGAAAAAGCGGTGGATTCTGGAAAAATAACTTGCCGTCGATATTGTGAAGCGCCGTGGGGTCTGAGGCGAGATTTCGGCTGATAAAAAGATAAAGCGCTTCATCCGGCCATAAGCTCCCAGTTCCTATAAAGAAAACGCGTGAGATGAACCCAACAATAAATATTGATAGAAGAGCGTACTTTGGCCAAGTCAACATTTTAAGTTGAGCTATCAACGGGAGCTTTGCGCAACTATCAGATTGAATCTCAAGTAATTTCATTTATAGACCTTTGCATAACACCCGGCCTCTTGAACCGAAACAGAGAGCGCATTCCCCGCCGATGGTCTCGCCAATCAGTGTGGCGGGCGGACTTGCAGCGGGAAGCTTCAATCTCTTCCTCCGACATGACGAATGTAAGTTAAATCTCTCGATTATTGTGGCTCAATATAAAGCTCCGCCCCTTAAATTACAGGTTGTAAGTAAAAAATAACATTATATTACAATTAGTTAAGAATAATATTTGAAAAATTACTTCTTTTTATTTTCCCAGATCAGTATTTGGGGGCGGTTTTTTAACTTCGGGAAAAAATCATTAAATTCCTTACTGCTTACTACCATAGTTCTTATTTTTCTTTTAATATAACGTTCAGTTTTTCGGCTCAGATCACTAAGGTGAAACTGGTCAATATTTCCAACAAGAACAAGGTCGATAATCCCGCTGTCTTTTCCTTCGGCATAATCATCTATGAGGTATGCGCGCTCGATGTCGCCCAGCCTTCCGACTATTCCGTCAATTACCTGGTCGATCCCCATGACCTTACTTACCATTGATTTAAGTTCCGGGAATATCGGATGATCTTTATTTGCCATATAATGAACCTGGCGTCCGTTTTTTTCAGATTTCAAAAGATTGGTTCTGGTAAGCTGATTTAATTCTTCACGGATTGAATTGGTTGAAACATCAAATTCCTTGGCGAGTTCTCTGAGGTATGATTTGGTCTCCGGATTAAAGAAAAAGCGGATCAGAAGCTTTATTCGTGTTTTGGATGATATTATACCGGAAAATAGATTATCCATGACTAACTCCTTTATGAGCAGTTATTCTACTCATAACAAAGTCGGAAAAAGCTGTCAATAAATAATTTTTAATATAAAAGGGTTCGAGGATTCGAGGGGCAGTAGCAGGAAGAGAATATCGAATATAGAATTTCGAATTTCGAAGAATAAACTCTGCTTGAGGCAAAAGCAAACCTTCGGCAAATACAAAGCGACAACCGTTAGCTGGCAACTGACAACTGGAAACCGGCAACTCCGCCAGTGGCGGACCTTCAGCAACCGGAAACCGGATTATTTCAGCATTTTTGCAACAGCTTCAAGAGCCATATAATATCCGTAATGGCCGAATCCGCACAGGGTCGCGGTTGCAACTCCCGAAATCATAGATTTGTGCCGGAAAGGCTCCCTTCTGTAAATATTTGAAAGGTGCACCTCTATTACCGGAACTTTTAATATGAGAAGGGCATCCAATATTGCGATGCTTGTATGGGAATATGCGCCCGGATTTATAATAAGGCCTTTATGTTTTTGGGAGGCCTCCTGGATTTTATCCACGATTGCCCCTTCATGATTGGACTGGAAAGTATCCACGATAAGGCCGATTTTTTTCCCAAGTTCAGTAAGTCTTTTGTTGATATCATCAAGAGATGTGGTTCCATATATTTCAGGCTCTCTTTTTCCGAGCATATTCAGATTAGGGCCGTGAATCACCAGAATTTTTTTTGAAGCCATTGTCGTCTCCATTTATTATTTGCTGTTTAATATTGTTCTGAAAATCTTTATCGTTTCCTTATAATCCCTGCTTCCGAAAATAGCCGATCCGGCAACGAAAACATCGGCCCCTGCAATGGAAACATCTCTTATAGTATCCTTATTGACTCCACCATCGATCTCGATGAGAGTCGAAAGGCCTCTGTCTTTTATCATTTTTGAAAGACCCTTAATCTTATCCATGCTGTTTCTGATAAAGGCTTGTCCGCCGAACCCGGGGTTAACGCTCATGATAAGTACAAAGTCAATATATTCGAGCACCCATTCTATTGCTGAAAGGGGGGTGGCCGGATTAAGCACTACACCGGGCTTTACGCCAAGTTCCTTTATAAGCTGTATCGTTCTGTTTAAATGGGTGCATGCTTCAACCTGCACCGAAATTAACGATGCTCCTGCTTTGGCAAAATCAGGTATGAAACGGTCGGCATTCTCTATCATCAGGTGTACATCGATCGGAAGGGAAGTAACCCGCCTGGCAGCTTCAACAACAAGGGGCCCCATGGTGATATTCGGAACAAAATGCCCGTCCATCACATCAACATGGATCCAGTCCGCCCCGGCTTTTTCAACCGATTTGATTTCTTCTCCGAGCCGCGAAAAGTCAGCGGATAATATTGAAGGTGCTATCAGTTTCATTCTGTATCTCCTGATAAAAAAATTTGTTTATCTTATTGACGGCTTCTTAAAAGGTCATTCTGCTGTGTTGCGCTTCATTCCTCTATCTTCGCGCGCCTTGCATAATGAGCTTTTTACTTTGCCGTCTGAATATTGACTTCTTACGAGGCCACAAATTTATAAATTCTTTGTAGTTCAGTCAGCTTCAAAAAATGGTATCTGATATAATGATCTAATCGTCAACATAAATTAGATC
>Ga0180009_10005258_pt1 | contig 13934 bp, 10 predicted proteins | sample OS_PC_MetaG_FD_123537 | JGI IMG/M metagenome (GOLD analysis project Ga0180009, IMG submission 123537) | Groundwater microbial communities from the Aspo Hard Rock Laboratory (HRL) deep subsurface site, Sweden - OS_PC_MetaG | ecosystem: Environmental > Aquatic > Deep subsurface > Groundwater... | reverse complement strand
TGAAGACTGAAGGCTAAAATATGTCAAGAAAACGAAGGTAATCTGCTCGACTGCCACATGCGCAACGCTGTTAGAAAGCACCGAAACCGCTGCCCGTCGCATTTGAGAAGTCAAACCATACAACTCTTTTTTCCGAAACCCTGGGGTCACCCGATAAACCAATACAGCTACCTCGTCAGCCAGATCAAATGCCCTAAAAGCCTTCCACCTTCAGTCTATCCACCTGAGTAGTTACATTGACAGGCAACAAACTTTTCAATATCCTCCAGTCAACAACATACCGGCAGCTTAATGGATTCTTTGTGGCTACATTTGTTGCTATCTTTGAGACCAATTAGGCATTCTCCATCTAATGGCCTGCGGCACTCCATGGGGAAAGACAGGCGAAGGTTATTTTAAGGAGGGAAGAAGATGGACGGCTTGTTGCTCAATGAAGAAAACTTAAATCAGATCAAAGCACTGGGCATTACCACGGAACAGGTCAACGCCCAGATTGAGATGTTTAAAAGAGGTTTTCCCTATTCAAAGTTAAATCGCCCTTCCACGGTTGGTGATGGGATTATCGTTTTACAGCAGAACGAACTTGAAAGATTAGGGGAGATCCATGACCAGGGTGCTTTATCAGGAAGGACTATGAAATTTGTGCCGGCCTCGGGGGCTGCCAGTCGGATGTTTAAACTATTACTCTCCTTCAATAACCGCTATGAGCAGATTGACGAAAAACATATAAGCGCTGAAGCTGAAAGGGATGATGCTGATCATAAGACATTTCTCCAGTTTATCAGGGGAATAAAGAGATTTGCCTTTTACGATGATCTCAAAACTGCCATGTCCGGAGATGGTTTAGATATGGAGGCCCTACTATCTGAAGGGCAGTATAAAGAGATATTGGAATATCTTTTAATGTCCAAGGGTCTCAATCTGAGTAACCTTCCAAAAGGGCTGATAAAGTTTCATCAATATCCGGACCACTCTCGCACGCCATTTGAAGAACACATGGTGGAGGCAGCTACCTATACTCAGGATAGAGAAAAGAATGTTCGAATTCATTTCACCGTTTCTCCTGAACATGAAGAACCCATACAGGCCCACATCATAAATATACGAGATCGATATGAGAAGTCTGGAATCAGGTATGATCTGAGCTTCTCCGTTCAGAAGACCTCCACAGATACCATAGCAGTGGATATGGAGAATAATCCTTTTCGAGATAGAGATGGAAGGCTTCTATTTCGACCCGGGGGACATGGAGCGCTGCTGGAAAACCTTAACGACCTAAAGGGGGATATCATATTCATCAAGAATATAGACAATGTGGTCCCTGACCGAATTAAGCAGGAGACTTACACATACAAAAAGGCCTTGGGCGGCTATCTCATTGAACTGCAGAACGAGATATCAGACTATCTCCGGAGACTATCGAGTAAAGACGTGGATGAGCCATTGATTAACCAGGTGATGGAATTTGCCAGACACAAACTCTCTATTAACCCTTCTGAAGAGATGGAGAAGGGTTCAAAGGATAAGAAGATCGGCTTCCTGATCTCCCGATTAAACAGGCCTCTGAGGGTATGTGGCATGGTTAAAAATGAAGGGGAACCCGGAGGAGGACCTTTCTGGATTGAGCATGGAGATGGAACAATGTCACTCCAGATAGTGGAATCCTCTCAAGTAGATATGAAATCAACGGAACAGAAGGGTATCTGGGAATCTTCAACGCACTTTAACCCGGTTGACCTGGTATGCGGTGTTCGCGATTATTTAGACAGGCCTTTTAATCTCATGAATTACACAGACCCTGATACCGGATTTATCTCCATTAAATCCAAAGAGGGAAGAGAGCTTAAAGCGCTTGAGCTGCCCGGTCTCTGGAATGGATCCATGGCTAATTGGAACACCGTTTTTATTGAAGTCCCCATCATAACCTTCAATCCGGTAAAGACCGTCATGGATCTGCTACGCAAGGAACATCAACCAGCATAATGGCATAAAATTTAACAGCCACATGAAAAAGCAATTTTATTATGACTAATCTCACTGATTCCCATCGCTCATTCTTGTCTTATTTGGGGTTGACCATAAAGGGCTTTTGCATGGGCTCTGCTGATGTTGTTCCCGGAGTCTCGGGTGGTACCATGGCCTTCATTCTGGGTATCTACGAGGAACTGCTCAAGGCCATTAGGTCGTTTGATCTCAATTTTTTAAAACTCCTTTTATCGTTAAAAATCAGGGATGCCATGAACCATGCGTCATGGCAATTTCTTATGGCAGTGGGGCTCGGCATCTTCACAGCCATCTTTTCTCTGGCCAGAATATTAAGCTGGCTTCTTCAAAATCGTCCCATACTCATCTGGTCTTTTTTCTTTGGCCTCATACTTGCGTCCGTGTATACGGTGAGTCGGCATCTGAATCGATGGAACCTATCCGTCACAGCTTGGATGCTGCTGGGAGCCACTGGAGCCTATCTTCTTGTGGGTATGGTACCCGTAGCTACACCGGATGCTCCATGGTTCCTATTTATTAGCGGGGCCGTGGCCATATGTGCCATGATTCTTCCCGGCATATCCGGATCCTTCGTCCTGGTGCTAATGGGTAAATATCATTATGTGCTTGAGGCGGTGAACAACCGTGACCTCTTCACCCTTATGGTGGTGGCAGCCGGGGCAGCTCTCGGGTTAATAGCCTTCTCCCGTTTTCTTACCTGGATCTTAAAAAAGTATCACGATATGACCATAGCCATCTTGACCGGTTTAATGTTGGGGTCATTGAGAAAGATTTGGCCGTGGAAAGAGACAATTGAAAATATGGCGGAAAGGGATGGAGGGATTGTTGCAATTTCACAGGCCAATATCCTACCCTCCCAATGGAACAATGAGGTGATGGTGGCTATGGGCCTGATGGTTATGGGTTTTTTGGTGGTCTTCTTTATGAACCTCTGGGCTGAGAAACAGGATTGAACCAGATCTGTTATTCTTCATCCTCATTGGGATAACGCTTTGCTATGGATTTCAGGACATCAAGGCAGGAGAAGAATGAATCGGTGACTTCGGGATCAAAATGGCTACCTGATGATTGACGTATCTCCTCAAGAATACGATCTTCATCCCATGGCTCCTTGTAAGATCTACGGGAACACAGGGCGTCGTAAACATCGGCCAAAGCCACGATCCTGCCGAAAAGGGGGATCTCTTCTCCCTTTTTGGGTCGGGGGTTACCATCAGGTCCTTCAAAACCGGGTAAGGGCTTTTCCGTTAAGGGATCCATGTACCCGGGATAGCCATTTCCCTCCCATTTCTCATGATGGTTTAGTGCCACCTCGGCTGCCACCTCGTCAAAGTCTGACTGGATATCTCCAAAAAGCCGAGCCCCTAAATAGGTATGACTCTTCATAATCTCATACTCATCCATTGTCAGGCGAGCGGGCTTCTTAAGGATCACATCGCTGATAGCCACCTTGCCCACATCATGAAGCATGGCTGCCATTCTCAATATATCCTTCTGTCTTTCCACATCCTTTGCCGAAAGCAATCTTCCCTTTGCCCATTCCTCATAGATCTCTACGGAATAGGCTGCTACCCGGTTGACGTGGGCCCCCGTTTCATTAGGATCCCTCAATTCGGCCATGCTGATCATTCTGAGGATGATATTTCGTGTCATCTGGGCCCGCTCCACAGCAAGGGCGGCGCTGGTAGCGAAATGCATAATAAGTGGTACATCGGATGAGGAGAAGGGGATGATGTTCCCTTCATCATCCTGAGCATTGATAATCTGCATCACCCCCATGACATCATCACGTTGATTGGTCATGGGAACGGTGAGCATGGATCTGGTCCTGTAGTTTGAAATCTTGTCAAAGCTGGAATCAAAGGTATATGGTACCGAACCGCTCAGATTGTAAACATCAGGAATATTTACTGTCTTACAGTTATTGGCCACATACCCGGCGATAGACCTGTTGTTGATGGGTATGGAAAAGGTGTTGTAGATAAGCTTTTTCCCCGGCTCTAATCTTTTCTGCTGGGTATCATTCTGCGTATAACTGAACTTCAGCTCATCCTTATCTTTAAGATAGATGGACCCAGCATCGGCATTAATAAATCTCCTGACATTGGTGAGGATTCTCTCCAGGAGTAGGTCGATATCTTTCACTTCATTGATATCCAGAGATATCCGGGTAATGAGATCAATTTTCTCTTTCTCTTTCATCACCATAGTATCTTCCTGTCTGTACTAGCCGTCTATATAAGGCAAGATCTTAAAATTTATGTAAAGTTTTTGTACCACAGTTAGGTGCAAGAAATCATCAGATGCTGGATGCTGGTTCCTGGATGCTGGATCAACGAGGAATATTTTTTATATATCCAGTATCGAGCATCAAGCATCCAGTATCGCTTCGCTTCAAGCTATGGGGTATCTATATCATCAACTCGTCGGCCTGCCCTGGCGCGAGGCAATTGTGACCCTTAATAATGCTTCAGGTTCATGAGGCGTTGGCTTTTAAGCTCACGTCCTTGCGTGCCAGGTCTGGGCCAGGGTTCGAGGCGAAGCTTCGCTAGTTAGGATTCAGGTTCTTTTATCATACAATAGAGATATGGACAATTATTAAAATTCATTATTAAATAACCACTTCTTTCACATTAACTGATATTCATCTTGACGAACTCTTAAAAGCTTTGGTAGAAATCTAGTCATGAATCTCCTTGATATCGTTATAATTGTCCCGATGATCTTCCTCATCGTGAAAGGTATCATACGCGGATTTATTAGAGAGATAGCGTCGCTTGCGGGCGTTATCCTGGGCATCTGGCTGGCCAACCTTTTTCAGCCACAGATGACGGATTTTTTAAAATCATATCTCCCATCCAATCAATTTCTCCCTTTGATCAGCTTTGCTGTTATTTTTGCCTCTATTCTTGTTCTATGCAACATATTTGGTTGGATTCTAAAGCTATTATTTAAGAAGGCCTTTCTGGGATGGTTGGACAGAACCCTTGGTGCCGGCCTGGCCATCATAAAAGGGGTGATTATCACTTACCTTGTCATTGTTGTCCTTACTTTTTTCATTCCGGCCAAAACGCCCCTCATAGCCCAGTCAAAACTTGCTCCTTTGATTATAAAATCGTACCAATCCATGATCAGCCTAATCTCTCCAGATCAATACAAGAACTGGAAGAAAAAAATTCTAGGAGAGAAAAAGGGCAAGGGAAAGACCATTTCAGAAAAGATCAAGGAATTAGTCAAAAAAGATGAATAAAGATAGACTATCAGAGACCTTCCTGGCTCTGACCGAGCTGGTGACAAGGCTCCGTGGTGATGACGGATGTCCGTGGGATATCAAGCAGACTGATTCCACTATAAAAATGTATCTGCTCGAAGAGGCCTATGAGGTACTTGATGCTATAGAGGGAGGCTCGCCTGAAGATGTCTGCCAGGAACTGGGTGATCTCCTTTTCATGATCCTTTTTCTTGCCCGAATGGGTGAGGAGAGAGGGGAATTTGATTTAGTGGAGGTTATGGAAAAGATCACAAAAAAGATGATAAACAGACACCCCCATGTCTTCGGCTCGAAAGATGTAAAAAGCCCGGAAGAAGTGGCTTATAACTGGGAAAAGATAAAAAGAAGAGAGAAAGGCTCCCCAAAAACCTTCTCATCATCGCTCCAGGGGATCCCTTTGAATCTACCAGCCCTTCTAAGGGCCCATAGATTGACTGAGAGGGCATCCAAATTGGACTTTGACTGGCAAGATATGGATAAGATTTGGAACAAGGTAGAAAAAGCATTTGGTGAACTCGGGAGAACCATCCATCAACAGAATAGGGAACGGGTCGGGGAAAAGATCGGTGATCTTCTGTTTGGGCTGGTAAATTTAGCAAGAGAGTGGGAACTTAACGGTGAACATCTTCTTAGAAATACCAATCAGAAATTTCTGAAACTCTTTACGGAGATGGAAGCGGAATTGAAGGCCTCGAGTATTGATCCGGATAAGGCTACACCGGCTGAAATGAAGCGGACTTGGGAAAAGGTGAAGGCCAGGGTGGGGTGATGGCCATTGGCACCATCTAAAAAGAAAAAACCCTTCAAAAATATCTTACGATGGAGTCTGAAATTTTTCCTAAAACTCTCTTTGATCCTGATAATCTTGACAATGGTTCAAGTATCTATTTTAAGATTCATAGATCCCCCATTTACAGTCAGGCTTTTATGGATCTGGTTCCAGAATAAGGTCTCCTCAAAACACTATATTAGGCCACATTATTATTGGCAACCAATCAACAAGATCTCTCCTCATCTGAAACAGGCTGTCCTGGCCAGTGAAGATCAACGGTTTCTATCACACAAGGGATTCGATATTATTGAAATGAACAAGGCTGTTCGGGATATCTTCAGGGCCAAAAGGATGAGGGGCGCAAGCACCATTACCATGCAAGTGGCGAGGTCAGTTTTTCTGTGGCCTGGCAGGAGTTGGGCTAGAAAAACAGTTGAGGCCTATTATACGGTTCTCATTGAGATATTTTGGAGTAAAATGAGAATCCTTGAGATCTATCTCAACACTGTGGACTGGGGCACGGGCATAATAGGGGCTGAAGCGGCTTCAAGAAAATATTTTAACATAAGCGCGGAACAGATTAACCCTTCTCAGGCAGCACGAATGGCAGCCATACTCCCCAGTCCACATAGCTGGTCCCCCACTGATCCCAGTAAGTATGTAAGAGAGAGGCAGAAAAGGATATTGAAAGATATGAAGAAGATGCCACAATTATAAAATCGTCATATAGCACTTGATACTTTTTCATGCTGCTTCTAAATTAACAGGTTGGGACTTTATGGGTAAAAGGCTGTTTTTATTATCAAAAAGATTCTTGCTGTAAGAGATATAATCCTTACAATCATCTTTTAAATCGCATTTTTTCTGGCAGATCCGAACATCCATGCGGGGATTATTTCTTTTTTTTTGACAGACAATATAAAATGACATATGGCTCTCCTTCAATTATCATTTAATAATATTTAATTATATCTTATTTATTATCTTTTATAATATAATATATTAACATGTCAATAGTTTTTTTCAAAATTTAAAAGATTTCCCAATGAATGATGATCAATCTTTTTAATTTTAATTAAAAAAAGTGAGGTTTTCTTCTCATGATAAGATTTATATCCCTCAATGCCTTCATAGCCATATACACTATTATCCTCTCTATCTGGTGTTTGCTCCTCGCCATATTTGACAGGAATGGCAGAATCGTTCATTTCTATGGTGCGGTGCCGTGGGCCAAAGCGCTCCTATGGGTATGCGGGGTAAAGGTCATAGTAAAAGGACTGGATAATGTGGATAATAGCATCCCCCGCATATATATGACCAACCATCAGAGCTACTTTGATATCTTTGCCGTACTTGCATGCCTTCCTGTTGATTTTAAATTCATCGTAAAACGGGAGTTGATGAAGATCCCCTTATTGGGTTTTGCCATGAATAGCGTGCGATATATCCCCATTGACAGAGAAAATCCCCGAAAAGCGGTAAAAAGTATGAATGAAGCCGCTGAGAAGATAAAAAATGGATCTTCCGTGCTCATCTTCCCTGAAGGCACCAGGAGTATAGACGGCCGGATTCAGCCGTTCAAACCTGGAGGATTTCATTTGGCTCTCAAGTCAGGATGTGATCTTGTACCCATTACCATAGTAAACAGCCACAAAATAGTTCCCAAGGGAAGCTTAAGAATCGAAAAGGGCTCATTTACCATGAACATCCACAAACCCATACCTGTGGAAGGCTACTCAAGAAAAGATATGGATAGATTGATGAACCTGGTAAGAGAAACCATGATCAGTCAGATGAATGAAGAACTTAATTCTCTCTCACAAGATAAGGAGGTCCTGGATGACTCCCTGTTGCAAAATACTTAGCGAAGCTCCGCTTCAAACCCTGGCCCAGACCTGGCACGCAAGGACGTGAGTTTAAAAGCCAACGCCTTATGAACCTGCAGCATTAATAAGGCACCCAATTGGCTCGCGCCTCCCGATCCCGTCCCGGTCTCGGGACGGGGAGGGCAGGCTTGACACAAATTTTAGAATTTTAGCCTATGTAGACTGCTAGTGAGTGACAGTATTGAATTGATGGGGCATGATGGGGAATAACCATATGATCTTAAGTTTTTTTCAAACTAAGTTAAAAAGATATACCTTAGTTATCGCGATACTGACCATATTGATTCCCCCCATTTACGAAAAAAGCTTTGGATACATTATTCCGGCCAAACAACTCATCGGTTTCATGGCTAAAAATTTCTCCAACTTTGAGACAGTGGTTATTATCCAGGATGTCATTCGGGAAAATGAAAAGGATAAAGATCAAAGAAAGATCTTCAAAGAGCAGATCTGGATGAAATCTCCCGATCTTTTCCATTCTAAGATACTCGATCAACAAGAAGGCATGGGGGAGGTCAGGAATACGGCCTATCGCCAGCTGTTGATTGCCAACAAAACGCAGAGAATTGGACAGATCCTGTCCAGGATGGGGATCAATCTTGAGTCTGTGGCTTTTACCAGAATCGATGGAGTTATCGCCTATCGTATCGGTGATAAAGAACCTGAGAGCCCGAAGATCCTCATTGAAAAAGAGAGGTTTGTGCCACTATTACTCATATATCGACCCATAGATAATTTAACCCATAACGCCATTACGGTGCGGTTCAGGGATTACAGGAAATTAGAACAGGGGTGGTATCCATTCGAGACAACCTATTCCCTCGGCCAAAAGGTTAGGGAGACATGCTCCATCCAATCATTGCAAACAAACGAACCCATTGACACCCAGATTTTCTATTCCTCCGGGGAAAAACCTTATCCATCTGAGACTCTGGAGAAAAACCAAGAAAACCCGGATGAAGAACGTCTCAGGCAGATTATTAAAACCTTTGAGAAGAAATATCAGTAACCCTTCTCCCCATCCAACAGGTTTGCGCCATTGACTCACAAACTTAAACCCTGTGTTAAGATAGCTCTAGCCATTCCGGTAAAAGAGACGTTCTCTTATGCCGTTCCGAAAAATCTAGACAGCCAAATAGATATTGGCTTCAGGGTGTTGGTCCCTTTCAAAAATCGCAAGGTGACCGGTTACATCCTCGAAAAGGGGCAAGAGAATCAGGAAAAAGATCTCAAAGAGATACTGGAGGTTCTGGACCCGGAGCCCCTATTTCATCGTAATCTTGTCCCTTTTTTTAAATGGATGGCCGATTACTACCTCTATCCCATCGGGCATCTCATTCAGTCAGCCTTGCCCGGAGGCTTAAATGTTAGCTCTTTCAAGACAGGACGTATGACAGAGAATGGATTAGCAGTATTAAACTCTCTACGGGACCATTCTGAGGAAACAAGGCTCCTTTCATGGATAAAAGAGAACCCTGGCAAAAGACTCCCACATCCTATCCACATGGCCTATACCTTTCACAATAAGGGATGGATCGTCATGGAGAGCCGGACAAAAAAAAGACGTGTAGGTCCTCTAATGAGAAAATTTATAAGGATCAAAGAGGGGATAGACATTAAATCAGCGTTAGACAAAGAGGAAGGGTCACTGAAGGCAATAAGCGAGAAACAATTCTTAGAGACGGTATTTAATTCCAGGGGTATTTCGTTTAAGGAGATATCTTCAGGATTTGCCAATGGACCCTATCTGGCGAAAAAATGGATAAAGAAAGGAGTGATGGAGAGTTATTTTGAAACTGTTGTTAGAAATCCGGACGGAAGAATCATTGCCCCATACCCTGTTCATACTCAACTCTATCATCAACAGCAAGAGATTTTGAATGTGATACAGAAACGTCTTGACAAAAGGAGTTTTTCCACCTGTCTACTGCACGGGGTAACCGGCAGCGGCAAGACAGAGGTCTATTATCGGGCAGTCAAACATGCCATGAGTGTCGGTCGCCAGACCATACTGATGGTGCCTGAAATAGCCCTCACTATTTACATTGAAGGCCTATTCAGGTCCAGGTTAGGTAACAGAATAGCCATCTACCACAGTGGTCTTAGTGCCGGCGAGAGATACGACCAATGGATACGCATGGTAAGGGGTGAGGTGGATCTGGTCATTGGCGCTCGATCGGCTCTGTTTTCGCCCCTTCCAAGATTGGGACTGATTATTATCGATGAGGAGCACGATTTCTCTTATAAACAGGAGGAGAACCCCCGATATCATGCAAGAGATGCTGCCGTGGTGAGGGGAAAGTTAGAGAAGGCCCTCGTTATACTGGGTTCAGGCACTCCCTCAGTACAGTCTTTCCATAATACCACCACAGGAAGGTATCAGTTGCTTTCCATGCCGGATCGAATCGAAAATCGACCATTACCGGAAGTGGAAATGGTCGATTTGAAGGCTGTACAGGAGGATAAAAAAAGAGATGAAATTCTGAGTCCCATATTAAAAAAGGCCATTGGCAATAATCTTGCTAGGAGAAAACAGGCCATTCTCTTTTTGAACCGACGAGGGTTTAGTCGGGTGTATCTGTGTCGTTTTTGTGGCGAAGCCATTAGATGTTACAATTGTGACATGTCATTAACCTATCATCTTAAAGAGAATCGACTTACATGCCACTATTGCGGTTTTTATTCTCAACCCAAAAGCAAATGCCCCTCCTGTGGTCGAGAAGGCATGAGGGATTATGGGTTTGGCACGGAAAAGATGGAGAAGGAGTTGGCGGAGATCTTTCCGGAGGCACGTATAGCTAGAATGGACAGGGACAGCACCCGCCGCAAAGGCCAAGCCTATCAAATATTGAAGAAGTTCGGTGAACAAGAGATAGATATTCTGGTGGGGACCCAAATGATTACCAAAGGTTATGATTTCCCTAATGTGACACTGGTAGGGATTATTGCCGCTGATTTCTCCCTTGGATTCCCGGATTTCAGGGCCGGGGAGAGGACGTTTCAGATCCTATCGCAGGCAGCAGGCAGGGCAGGACGTGGAGATGAGAGGGGAAAAGTGATCATCCAGACATTTAACCCGGGGCACTATGCCATTATTTCTGCCCAAGGCCATGATTATCAGTCTTTCCTTCAAAAGGAGAAAGAGCTTCGGAAACAGTTAAGATATCCTCCATTCTCATACCTTGCATGCCTTAGATTTCAAGGGAATGACCAGAAGGTTACGGCTGCATTGGCCACTCAGGTGGGTCGCGAGATAAGACAAATACTGGGGAGATGGCCCAAAAGGGGGAAGGAGATAGATGTTCTGGGTCCTGCAGAGGCGCCGCTGGCTAAACTAAAAGGTAAATACCGTTGGCAGATACTTATAAAAAGTAGCGGAACAGAGCTTCTTCATTACTATCTTAAAGAGGTGGAGGCGCTTTCCAGAAAAATCCTGAGGGCCAGCGGCGTAAGCCTGATCATGGATGTGGATCCCTACCAGATGCTTTAATGGTGTCTAAAAATGATAGGTGCTTGCCCTTTTAACGCGAATCCACCCCCTCTCCAATGGCCGATGCACAAAAAAATGTGCACCTTGAAATTATTTTTTAGATTGATCTTCCCCTTTATAATTAATTTTAGGCATGCTAATTTATCTAAAGAAAATTTCTGGAAATTAAATGTTACTGAAGATCTTTCTTCCATATTTTTAATCAAATTTTATAATTTTAACCCATCATTTTTGAACTGATTCCGGAGAAATGAACCTGTGACCTCCTATTCTTGAAACAAATTTTCAAAAACTCTTCTCAGCTGCACATTTTTTTGTGCACTTTTACTCTTTTCTCTATGATCAGCCTTCCTACTATCCAATCAATCTTTAGATATAAGGTCATGGATGCATTTCAAATTGATCGTTTGAAATTCTTAAAATAATGATTTCATAAATACTTAGGAATATCCCGCGCCCCTCATTTTATTAAAAATTCCCCCGGGATTATAATTTGGCATGAATATTGGATACTAATGTTTGGCCATTTAGCCGAGATAAACATAGAAAAGAGCTAATATCCCACCCCAGTCCTTTTAAACCTGCTTGCGAAATGGAATAACCTATGAAAAAGAGCGTTATTTTAACGATCTGTCTCCTTTTAGGGGTATCTGTGAGCACCTCTTTTGGGGTTGAGGTGACCGTATTAGGACCGAATCAATACTTGCGAACTACGGGTGCCCCCGATCTCTATACCGATACCTTTTCTGCGATTCCTGGAGAGGGTAGGCTCATTATTAAGAACGGTGATGAAGACGGTGAACACCGAATAAGCAGTGCAGTGGTTCTTATCAATGGTGAGAAGCTCTTCGGCCCGAATGATTTTAACCAACAGGTCTATCACTTAGAAGTCCCCGTCAATCTGACCGAAGATAACACGCTTTCAGTAGAACTGAAGAGCATACCGGAGAGTTACCTGAACATTGAAGTAAAAGAAGAAGTAGAGCCGCCGACTGTCGTCATCAGTGCTGACCCTGAGGAGATTCATATTGGCGAGTCTTCCACCCTTTCGTGGAGTTCCACCAATGCCAATTCCTGTGTGATCGAGCCAGGTATTGGCAGCGTTTCTGTAAATGGCTCCATCTCTGTCTCACCTAACGAGACCGCCACATACACAATCACAGCCACAGGTCTTGGTGGAACGGCAACAGGGAACGTTACCGTGACTGTTGCCCAAATAATCCATGATGAGGTAAAACTCACGGCCTCAGATGGTGCATATGTTAACTATTTTGGTTATTCCGTATCCATAAGCGGCGATTACGCCATTGTGGGCGCTTATAATGACAATGACAACGGATATGGATCCGGCTCGGCCTACATTTTCAAGCGGCAAGGTGATGACTGGAATGAGACAGTCAAACTCACACCCTCTGATGGCGCATCTGGTGACAATTTTGGTTATTCCGTATCCATAAGCGGCGATTACGCCATTGTGGGCGCTTGTTGGGACGATGACAGGAGAATTAACTCCGGCTCGGCTTATATTTTCAAGCGACAAGGCGATACCTGGAATGAGATGGCCAAACTCACGGCCTCAGATGGTGCATATTATGACTTATTCGGTTATTCCGTATCCATAAGCGGCGATTACGCCATAGTGGGCGCTTATTGGGACGATGACAAGGGAGTTAATTCCGGCTCAGCTTATATTTTCAAGCGACAAGGCGATACTTGGAATGAGATGGCCAAACTCACGGCATCTGATGGTGCAATCGAAGATCATTTCAGTTGTTCTGTATCCATAAGCGGCGACTACGCCATAGTGGGCGCTAATGGAGACGATGACAACGGATCATACTCTGGCTCGGCCTATATTTTCAAGCGACAAGGCGATACCTGGAAAGAGACAGCCAAACTCACGGCCTCAGATGGTGCATTCTATGACTATTTCGGGAGTTCCGTATCCATAAGCGGCGATTACGCCATAGTGGGCGCTGATGGAGACGATGACATCGGCTCGGCTTATATTTTCAAGCGACAAGGCGATACTTGGAATGAGATGGCCAAACTCACGGCCTCAGATGGTGCATCTAGTGACTATTTCGGTTATTCCGTATCCATAAGCGGCGATTACGCCATAGTGGGCGCCGATGGAGACGATGACAACGGGTCTAACTCTGGCTCGACCTATATTTTCAAGCGAGAAGGTAATGACTGGAATGAGACAGCCAAACTCACGGCCTCAGATGGTGCATTCTATGACTATTTCGGGAGTTCCGTATCCATAAACGGCAACTATGCCCTAGTGGGCGCTTATGGAGACGACGACAACGGAAGTAGTTCGGGTTCTGCTTATATTTATAAAATCGCAACCGGCACAGACGTTCCATCTGTGAACATAAATGTCGATCCTGAAACGATTCAGGTTGGTGAATCCTCCACTCTGACATGGGGTTCCACTAATGCCGATTCTTGTATTATCGAGCCCGGTATAGGCAGCGTTAATGTGAGCGGATCTACCACTGTATC
>Ga0180009_10005257_pt1 | contig 13936 bp, 12 predicted proteins | sample OS_PC_MetaG_FD_123537 | JGI IMG/M metagenome (GOLD analysis project Ga0180009, IMG submission 123537) | Groundwater microbial communities from the Aspo Hard Rock Laboratory (HRL) deep subsurface site, Sweden - OS_PC_MetaG | ecosystem: Environmental > Aquatic > Deep subsurface > Groundwater... | reverse complement strand
TCGCGGTCGTTGTCCCAGTCGTCGTCGCACACCTCGTCGTGCACCTGACACGCCTCGGCGTACACGCATTGAGGGTCGTCGCAGTCCACTTCGCCATCGCCGTCGTCGTCCACGCCGTTGTCGCACACCTCCCGGGAGGAGGTCGCCGCGCAGCCAACTGCCAGAGCCGCCACCACGGTTGCCGCGACGATGACCCCCAACCCACGCCCTCGCTTCCACCATGGGTACTGCATAAAATCGCTCCCTCCGCCGTGTCGTGTCGCAGTGTCTTGGGTCATAGTAGCAGCGTTTCGCACGTCCTCACAAGCGGCGGAAAAGAGCGCCTGACAGCGGCGGAAAAGAGCGCCCCTGAAATTGAGGACTACCGCTGGGGGCCTCGAAAGCGGTATCGTAAGAGAAACACGTGGGAGGTGCGCCTGTGCTGTGTGTCAAAATCTCCGGTCGTTGGGCACTTACTCTGGTTGCGGCCGGGGCGATGCTGATGCTGTCCTGTGGTCCTCGTACCACTCAACAGGGCAACGGGAACGATGATGGGGACGGTGGCGGCGTCGACGTGTATGTGCCACCCACCTGTGAGGGGGGCACCGACCTGGATGGCGACGGGTATGGGCCGGGCTGTCCCGCGGGGGACGACTGCGATGACTCCAACGAGTATGTGCACCCCTTCGCGCAGGAAGTCTGCAACGGGGTGGACGACAACTGCAATGGCTCCGTGGATGAGGGCGTGCAGTCCCCCTGCGGTGGCTGCAATCCCGGCTGCACGGCGAACGCCATCGGCGTGGGGCCCTTCCCCATGCCCGCGGATGACCCGGACCATGTGCAGGCCGATGGCGTGGGGCTCGACCCCAACGGCGACATCATCCTGGACGAGTCCAACGTGGACTTTAACTTCATGTGGATCGCCAACACCAATGACCTGGGGCGCGGCACCGTGTCGAAAATCGACACCATGACCGCCACCGAGGAGGCGCGCTACTTTTCCGTCACGTGCTTCGGCAACGCGTCCTATCTGAACGGCCAGTGCCAGGACGTGGTGGGAGTCGACCTGAACCAGGGCGCGTTGACCCCGTCCCGGACGGCCGTGGACTACAACTTCGACGTGTGGGTGGCCAACCGCAACTTCCCGGCGGGGGTGGTGCCCTCGGTGACCAAGATCGCCAACAGCCTCTACGACTGCGTGGACCGGAACTCCAATGGTCAGATTGACACGTCGTCGGACCAGAACGGCGACGGCGCCATCGACACGGATTGTGACGCCAACGGTCAACCCGACGACATCAACACCGTGTGCAGCAACGGCCTGCCGCCGGAGTTCCTGGGCATGGACGACGAGTGTGTGCTCTTCACGACCGCCTTCGCCGGGGCCGGGGAAATCGGACGGTCAGTGTGCCTGGACGCCGGGGATCCCGTGTACGGCGGCAAGGGCAACGCCTGGGTGGGCACCAACTCCCGGGCGGGAAACAATCGCTTCTACCAGATCGACGGCACCACCGGGGTCATCTCGGCCACGGTGGATCTGCCCGCCGGCCACAATCCCTACGGCTGCGCGGTGGACTCCACGGGCATCCTCTGGTCGGCGAGCCAGGCCGGTCCATCCCTGCCGGCACCCATTGGTCGGCTGGTGTTTTTTGACGTGTACAACCCCTCCAGCGTCGGTCCCCTCCTGTTAGCGCCCGACAGTGACACGCAGTTCTACGGCATCGCCGTGGACTCCGACGACAGCATCTGGATGGGGGGGTGGGGCTCCTCGGACACCTTCCGCTATCGACCCAACCGGGCGTCCTTCGGCACCCTGCACAATGGCACCTGGACCCGGATCCGGACGTCCCAGCTCATCGGGAACAACACCGCCGGCATCGCCGCGGACCTGCGCGGGTATATCTGGGTGGCCTCGAATAACGCCGGTCATGTGCTGCGCATCCCGCAGTCCATCGCAGACGGCGACTGGCCGGGCTCCACCGCGACGCTGTACGACTTCGGCATGGGCGGCGTCGGTGGTGCCATGCGCGGCATCGGCGTGGACTTCTCCGGGCACATCTGGGGCATCAGCCACGACGCCAGCCTGGCCCGACGCATGGACGTGGACGCCGCCGGCGACCCCCTGGGCACCTACGCCAACGTTTCCACGGGGCTGAACCCGTACACCTACTCGGACTTCACCGGCTACGGCCTTCGCAATTTCACCCGCCCGCGGGGCACCTACACGTACCTGCTGGAGGGGTGCCCCGAGCCGCAGTTCACCACGTGGGTGCGGGTGGAGTGGAGCGCCACGACGCCCACTGATACCAACATCTTCCTGCGGGCGCGCACCGGCGAGGACCTGATCTCCATGGGGGCCTGGTCCGGTCCCTGGGATGTCTCCCCGGCGATCCTCGCGGACCCGCCCCTCGGGCCGCTGGACCCCAACCCGGCGCGTTACATCCAGGTGGAGTTCGAGCTCGTCAGCGACGTCGAGGACCTCACCCCGATCCTCCACGACTTCTCCATCATCCAGAGTTGTACGTCCGGTCCTCCGGGCTGAATCGGACCGAACACGGGGGGATGTTACGGGCAGATGAGGCGGCCGCGGGTGAACGTGAAGCCGCTGGAGGTCTGGCGCCAGCGACCGCGCTGCCAGCGGCACTCTCTATTCCAGTGGGCCGGGCGGGGCGCGCATCGGCCCGTGAGCCAGCGCCAGGAGCCGTCTTTCCAGATGTATCGCCCCACCTGCAGGTACTGGAGGGGCGCACAGCCGATGGCACCCGTGGGCGGGGCCGGGGGCAGGCTTGCGGGTCGAGCGCTGGGCGCCGGACGCGGATCGCGGTTCGGGGGAGCCAGCCGGGGCTCGGGATCCCCCGGGCAGCGGATACGCCCCTTGATGTAGCCGATGCGGTCGCCCTGGCGGCCCCAACGGCCGCGGATCCATACGCAGCCATCGCGCCAGGTGCTGGGCTTCGGCGTGCACCGGGGGTCCTTCCAGCTCCAGCGGTTCTGGCGCCAGAGGTGGCGTCCGCCGCGCAGGTACTGGGTCGGGGGGCAGGTCAACGTCACCACCTTGGCCTGGGGGGGCAGGTTGGTGGGGTCTCTGATCACCGGCTCCGGTTTGGGTTTGGGGCAGGCCGTCAGCACCAGCGACAAGGGCAGCACCAGCAGCAGCACGAGCCCCCCGAGGGCGAGGCGCGAACGCAATTGACCGTGTGTTTTCAGATTCATCACTTGCCTGTGGGGGGCGTTGGGGCCGGTTTTTTGGGGGGCGTCGGGTTCAGCCGGGGCATGGCGCGGAACAGCCCTTCGAAGTGACTGCGAACGTCCGGCGGAGCCAGCTTGCGCGCGATCTCCCCCCGCACCAGGCGTGGCTTTGTGGTGCACGAGAAATAGCCGCGGGAGACCTTCTGGCCCGCCTCGAAGTAGGACACCGAACGTTGTCCGGTGGAGTCTTCCACCAGGACCGCAAACCAACCCACCGGGGTGGCGCTAATTAGCGCATTTCGCGAATCACCTTTGGCCCTGACGATGTCGTAGTCCGAGGCCTGCACGCCAACGACCCCGTACGACAGCGTAATGGCGCGGGGCAGGGGGCGATCGGCGGATCGCGCCCGGATCTGCAGCAACGGCGTGGAGTGTCCGTAGCGCCAGTAATACAGCGCGATCCATCGCCGCGACCGGGGCAGTGTGACCGCCATGTGGAGCTGCGTTGGATTCAGGACCGGAGGGTGCTTGCCGATGGTCTCGTGCCGGACCAGGCTCAATTGCGATCCCGGGGCGTTGCCCAACCCCGCGGCGGCGGCCACGCCAAGCACGGCCACCGTGGCCAACCAGCGCCGAATGGTGGCGGGCCGGGCGGCATTGAGCTGTTCGCGCGTCACGGGATCGAACCTCGTCTCCGGTGGGTTTCCAGGGCTTGTAAGAGTCGATGATAGTGCTGGGCCGGGTCGAACGCAACATTCCGCGCCCCCGGTGCCCCCGGGGCGTCCGGCCCAGGTGTGGCCTCGCTCCGTGCGCTCTCTACGAGCAGGTTGCGGAGGGCATCCAGGGTGTCGTGCTGGTCCGTGGGTTGGGCGCGGCGGACGTCGGCCAGACAGCGGTCCACGCTGGCGCGAACAGCATCGCCGGAGCCGGAGCCAGAGTCGGCGACGGCCTGCCGCAGGGCCAGGCGGTAGGCGGTCCGGAGTCGCCCGGCCGGCACCCGGGCCAGGAGCCGTCGCCCCGTCAGCCAGACCCCGGGCAGCATAAGCAGGGCCAGCAGATCCGAGGGGTCCATGGTGTAGTGCAAGGGGCAAAACCAGCCGAAGAGGTCCAGCGCGCCGAGGAACGTCAGATAACCGTCCCGAAAGGCCGGGCTCAGATTGATGCCCGCCAGGATGGTGCCCGTCACGGCGCACGCCGCCAGAAGCACGGCGGGTCGCAGGGAATAGTCTACCCCGCGGCCGGGCGCGATGCGGGAGACCATGCGATCCACAGCCATGGCGCCCAGGCTCCAGAGGGCTGCGAGCAGCCCCGGGTAGGCCAGCACGGCGGCGACGTCCGAGAGCTTGCCAGTGAGCCAGCCCGGGTGGGCGCCGCGAAGCCAGCCGTCGTTGAAGATCATCAGGGCCAGCCCGCCCAGGGTCATAGGGTGCAGGAGCAGGTCCACCGGAGGACGGCGACCGAGCAGCGCCAGGAGCGTTGTTTTGTCATTCATGGGCCGCCCGTCAGGTAACTGCAGCGGGTAGGTTCGGTGTTGCGCAACTGGTTTCCGTGCCGAGGGCGTCGTGAATGCGAGGAGGGTATCTCACCACAGAGGCGTCCGCGCTTCAAGGGAAGCGGCAGGAGGTGTATAACGACTACATGCACGTCTCTCGCAATACCTCCTGCTCCTGGCGACGAATGATCGGGCTGGCGCTTTGCTTTCTCGCCGTGGCCTGCGGGCCCAAAGATCCAAACGGTCCCACTCCGGAAAACGACTCCTGGGTGCACGTGGCCGCCGGCGGAAGGCACACCTGCGCTACCCAGGTGGATGGCAGCGTCTGGTGTTGGGGGGCCAACGAGGTCGGACAACTGGGCGATGGCAGCACCTTGGGGGGCAGCCGGCCACGCTGGGTGGTGCTCCCCGATGGGGTCTCCGTGGTGGCCGCGGGCGACGCCCACACCTGCGTGGTGGGGGTCGCGGGTGGCGTGTGGTGCTGGGGAAAAAACAACTTCGGCCAGCTCGGGGACGGCACCCTGGCCAACCGCGCCGGTCCGACGCCGGTGACCCTTCCCGGCCTGGCGGTGCACGTAGCCGCTGGACACGCGCACACCTGTGCGGTGGGCACGGGCGGGCAGGCCTGGTGCTGGGGGGCCAATGAAACGGGCCAGCTGGGCATCGGCAACGTCATCCCCGACACCTGCGGCAGCCCGGCGGTGGCGTGCAGCCCGTCGCCGGTGGGCGTCGAAGCGCTCTGGGGCGTGGCGTCCATTGCCGCGGGGGGCACCGCCGACGGTTCGCATAGCTGCGCTCAATTGCAGGACCGCTCCGTCTGGTGCTGGGGCGACAACACCGAGGAGCAGCTCGGCGACGGCGGCCTGATCTCGCGCAACACACCGGCAGAGCTCACCGACCTGTTCAGTGTCACCGGCGTGACCGCGGGACAGCGCCACAGCTGCGCGACCCTGGTCAATGGCGAGGCCTACTGCTGGGGCCGGGGCTTCGGAGATCCCTTCTGGATCTCCGCCCTCGAGAACGTGCAGAGCGTGCACGCCGGGGGGGATTTCAGCTGCTCCATCATCGCCGGCGCCACGGCCTGGTGCTGGGGCGTCAACAACGTCGGCCAGCTCGGGGACGGCAGCAACCTGGATCGTGTGCTCCCGAGGCAGGTGACCGGCGTGCTGGGCATCGTGGAGATCGCCGCCGGGGGCGCCCACGGCTGCGCGGTCACCGACACCGGCCAGCTCTGGTGCTGGGGCTCCAACAGTGACGGCCAGCTCAGCGGCACGAGCCAGCTCAACACCAACCTACCCACGCGCGTATTGAACTAGCCTTTCGTTCATTGGCGGCTCACGAGGTAGATGGACCCGTTGTGTGTTTTGAGCCGAATGGGGTGCCCGCCAGCGCCGATTTTGCCCGAGGCGCGGTTGCGGCTCGAGCTCGCAAGCTTGAACTCGCTGTGGATGGAACCGTTGCGCGTCTTGGCCTTGAGGTTTGCGGCCAAGGTCTTTGGCGCGCTGATGCGCACGGAACCGTTCCGGGTCTCGGCCACGCACTTGCCCGTGAGCTTCAACTCATTGGCCAACTGCACGCGGATGGATCCGTTGCGGCTTCGAACGTCGAAATTGCTGGCCACGCCATCGACGTGGATGGAGCCATTGTGGGTGCTGGCCTTAAGCGGACCGGCCACGTGCTTGGCTTTGATGGAGCCGTTCCGGGTGGTGGCCGTCACGGTGCCGTTCATGAAACCGAGCTCAACCGAGCCGTTGCGCGTTTCGAGGTGGAGCCGGGTACCCTTGGGCACGGTGAGCTCGAAGCTGACTCCGAACTGCTTGGTAAGGCTTCCCGAGGGGTGCTCGGCGGTCACGTAGAGCGTGCCTGACTGCTGTTTGACGACGACCTTGATCTGCGAGAGCAGCTTGCGGGGGCTTGCGGAGGCGCGGGCTCTTTTGATGTAGCCGATGCGCACCTTGCCGTCTCGGCCCTCCACGACGTGAATCCGTCCGTTGCGGGTCTCCACCTTCACGGCGGTGCCTGGTTTCACGCTGATGGTCTGCTCTGCTACCTCTTCAGCGGAGCTCAGGGCGCAGCCGTTCACGAATAACAACGCCATCAGGGGGGTAACGTGTCTGGCCAGTGCTGTCGGATTCATAATGAGCGGCTCCTTTCGGCGAATGGGGAATCACCGTCGCAACATACAGGGGAAACCCGCAAAGGTCTGAGAAAATGTCCGTGCGGGGTTGTGTTAGCCTATCTAATAACTAGGTTATGCAGGCAACGGGATGTGAGCAATTGGGTTCACAGGAGGAGACGGATAATGAAAAAGACGAAGATTTCTGAGGTGATCGACGGTAAGGGTGGCGAGATTCACACCATCTCGAAAGACGACACGGTGAGCGCCGCCGCCGCTCGGATGGTCTCTCACAACATGGGGTCGCTCATCGTCACCAAGGGCGCCGCAATCGCTGGAATCGTGACGGAGCGCGACTGCCTTCGACATCTGGCTGACGAAAACGCTGATTCGCATACCACCCGCGTTTCGGACATCATGACTTCGAATATCATCGTCGCAAATCCAAATCAGACGGTGGGCGAATGTCTGAACATCATGACCGAAAAGCGGTTCCGGCACCTGCCGGTGGTGGAGAACAAGAAGATCGTCGGGATCCTGTCCATCGGTGACCTCGTAAAGGCTGCCATTGAGGACCAGAAGACCGAGATTCACTACCTCAACGAGTACATTCAGGGGAACTACCCGGCCTTCACTGCGGCGTCCGCTTGATCCTGCGCAGCCGTCGACGGCGGGGCTGACGACGACGTCGCCATCGCCGGTTGTACCACCGTCTCCACCGCTGATATCGACGACCGTAATCCTTGATGATGGGGCTGCGCCCGCGCTGTCCGGACAGGACGCGCAACATGCGGTGGGCATTAAATCCCAGGTGGTCCGGTCGCCGGGTGTAGGACACCAGGACCCACTGGGCCCGCCGGGTCTGCAGGTTTCTCAGGCGTCGGTTCGTGCGCCGAAAACCTTGTCTGACGAGACCTTCCCGACTCTGATTGCGGTGCTGTCTCCACCAGCGTTGCCACCGTCGCGCTTGGAGTTTCCGCTGGTGTTTGCCCAACCGGCGCCCCCAGGCAACACCGAAGGAGTGGTTTGTCAGTCTGCGTAGGCTGCGGACGACGACGCGCCGTACTGCACCGCTGGAATGGTCCAAGGCACTGATGAGCGCGGGTACAAGCCGGAGGTCGAGCACCGAGCGCGCCGCCGAGGCCGCCAACAGGGGCTCCGGCAGGGCGGGCCGGCCGCGGTCGTTTGCGATGGCTCGCGTGGAGGCGAGCGCTCTTTTCAGGAACGGCACCGACTCGCGGGCCGCCAGTAGGGCGAGCACGTCGTAGGCAAGGCGCAGCTGTCGGCCTGTGCGCACGTCGTCCGGTTGACCGCGGGGTGGGCGTTCAAAGCGCGCGTCACCGCGCAGGACCCCGCCGCCGGGACGTTCGATAAGACCCGACAGCGCCGCGACTACGGCGCGATCACGGTTGCACCAGACCAGGAGGGCGCCGAGTGCCGCCCGGCGAACCCGGGGAGACGGGTCTTTGAGGCCCTGGCGGGCGACGTCCACGGCGGCGTGCCGAGCGTTGAGGCGCACCAACTGGGAGATAACCTGTAGGCGTACCGCGGTCTCCACGTCTTTGAGCCCCTCGAGCAGCGTACGCACTCGCCTGGCCACTGCGCGGTCATGGGTCTGGACACCTTTCCAGAACGGCGCGCGGTCGAGGCAGCCTTCGAGACGGTCCTCACGGGAGCAGTAGATTCGGACGTGGAAATGGTCGTCGTGCGAGAGGCTGTCGGTGGGCTGTCGCAGGATCTTGTCGGCCCGAGCCACCAGGCCCGCCGACTCGCGGTGGGCTCGCGCGTGCTTGAGCAGGGCCATCTTGATGTATTTGGCCACGAAGATCCACTGCACCGGGATGGTCTTGTGGGTAAGGAGCGCTTTGACCAGGGCCCAGTTGCGTTGCAGGTCAAAGCGAGCGCCACCGGGACGCAGGGAGCGCAGTCCGGGGCTCACCCTGATCAGGCTCGTCGGGACAAAGCTTCGACGGCCGCGCCGGAAATAAAAGGCGATGTCGCCGTCGCGTCCGGCGTTGTGGGACTGGCTCCACTGGATGTCGCCGCCGTTTTTCAGCGACAGGTTCCCCACCATCATGCGGGAGCCCGGGTAGGTCTGGGCGACCTGACGGGCCGCGTGTTTCAGCAGGGTCACCAGCTCATCGGTGGAGTAGTTCGTGTGGCGCTTTCGCCAGCGGGGCAAGACGGCGAAGTGCTTGCCGCGCAGGGGCAATCGCGCCGCCCGCAAGATTCCGCCGGTGGAGGTGTTGCCGAGGCTCACCGACCCCTTGGCCAGGCGGATGGCACGTAGAATCTTCCGGTACGCCGGCTCGGCTCGGCGTACCGGCGACTTCCTGGAGCGCCGATGAATGGGGCCTACGGCACCGCGAGGCCGATTCTTTTGAACAAGCAGGCTACCCCGGTGGCGGGCGTTCTCGCCGGACTGGCGAGCCTGCGCCGGCGGAGGAGCGGCGACTCCCAGGAGGGCAAATCCAGCAAGCGGGGCATAGACCTGTTTGAGGGTCAGGGTCAGGTTCATGGGCGATGACACTTGTCCACTCTAGTACATCCCCCGGTTCGCTCAACTTCCTTGGGTTCGGTCGGATCAGTCTTCCCAACCGATGAGGGTCCAGCCCAGGGTGGGACCACCCTCGGGGCCGGCCTCAGGGCGGGAGATCAGCAGTCGCGCGCCGTCCGTGGTGGTCACCAGGTGGTCCTGGCGGACGTGGCCGGTGTCATTCCACCAGCCTCCGCTCAGGCGGCGGACCGGGCTGGCCGCGGCCAGGGTGTGCCAACGGCGGTCGAGCTGCACGGACAGGGGGACGCCACCCGCTTCCCGGACCGGCAGTCCCTCGGGGGTCGCGAGCAGCCGCCGGGCCGTGGGCAGGGTGGACCGGGTCGCGGGTTCGGGCAGGGACGGCGGGGGCGGCGGTTCGTCCAGGGCGGTCAGCCCCTCTGGCATCCAGCTCCCCTGGGCCTCGGGCCGGTGTTCGTCTACAGGCACGGGGTGTGCCACGCTGTCAGCGCCACAACGAGCCCGGATGCGCCACAGGGCGGCTTCGAGGGCCTCCGGATCTTTGAAGCGTGACTCGAAGAGGCCGCCCTGTTCGCCTCGCACTGCGTGGACTTTCTCTGTTACCTCCACGCCTACAGCGACCACCGCCGCGGGCAGGATGAGCCCTTCTAAGGCTGACCGGCAAAGCTCCACCAGGGGCCCCAGGCGGGCGGTGGGACGGCTCAGCCCCGCCTCGCGGCTGATGGGAGCGTGCACCCCATCGAGCTTGAAGTGGAGGCGCAGTCGGGCCACCTGGGCGCCCTGGGCCTCCAGGGTGCGCAGCAGGGTGACCAGGGCGGCCCGGGCACCGAATACCAGGGCGTCCAGGGTCTGGGCCGGGGGATCCAGGGTGAGCTCCACCAGCCGGGCGCTGGGACCGCCGCAGGTGAGGGGACCACGGGGGTCAATGCCTCGGGCCAGGTCCCGGGCGGCGAGGCCGGCGGCGCCGAAGCGCAGCTCCAGGGACGGGGCGGGCAGGGCGGCCAGCTCGCCGACGGTTTGCAGCCCCATGGTCTCGAGCACCTCGCGCAGCTCCGGGTCCAGGGGCAGCAACCCCAGGGGGAGAAACGCCAGGAACTCGGCATCCACGCCCGCGTTGAGCTCTGGTGCAGCGCCGGGCGGGATGATGCTCACGGGATCTCCGGGCAGCTTGCAGGCAGCCTCTGCCGCCACGACGGATCCCGCCACGGCCACCCGCGCGGCGGGGTATCCCGCCTCTACGGCGGTCCGGTGAAGTCGCTCGGCCAGCGCCTCTTCGCCGCCCAGCCGATCCTGCCCCGCGGCGTCGAACCAGAAGCGCCCCAGGCCCGCTCGGGTCACCGCTGGGGTGTGTTCCAACAGGTGGGCCGCCAGCTCCTCCTGGGCCCGGTTGTAGAGGGCGTCGTCCCAGGCCTGGACTTGCAGATTGGCGGTGCAGGCCCGGGCCCGCGCCACGGTGTGGAGCCCGGGGCGCACACCGGCCTCCAGGGCGGCGCGGTTGGCCATGCGAACGCGGGCGTGGCTACCGTGGCCCACCACCAGTGCCAGAGGGTGAGGGTCCCGTTCACCAGCTTCGGCCGCGGGTTGCGCCGCCACGGCGATCGGGAACGAGGGGATGTGCACACAACCAATGCGTCGGAACTGTCTCACGGGGAACCTCCACTTGGGCGGGAGTGCCGCCCTTTGTCAGCGCCGCGGTGATCGGGGCTCGGCCCGGCGGCGTCTTGCCCGGGCCTGGCAGGGTCGGCCCGGCGGGATCGAGCCGAAGCCGCGCCGTGGCCAGGCCGCCCCGCCCGCTGTGCCCTGTGGTCCAGGTGGGCCGTATCAACAGCAGGGCGCAGTCTGACTCCCGGGTCAGGTGGGACAGCCGCTGGGCGGCCCGCTCGGGCAGCCCGACGCCATCGAGCACCACCAATGAAAAGCCTCCAGCGCGCAGCAGCAGCTCGGTGCACCAGGGTCCGTCCTGGGGATCGGGGGGGCGTACGAAGGTCAGCGCCGCGCTGCGAGCCGGCACCACCCAGTCCGCGGCGGCCAGGGTGCGCCCGGCATCCACCAGCGCTACCTTCTCGTCCTGCCGGACCCGGTGCAGCACCAGCCGGCGGAGCAGGGTGGCGCTCCCGCCGGAGCGTGCGACCACCCACTCGGTGACCTGCCCTCGAGGCAACCCACCCAGGGGCAGCAACCGGTCCAGTGTTTCCACCCCGGTGCCCAGCACCCCCTCCGGCCGGGGCGCAATCTCCGGTGCCGCCGCCGGAAACCGTTTCCGCAGCACATCCTGCAAAGCCAGAACCCGCGCCGCCCGCGAATCCTCGCCCACCGAATAAACAGGAACAGATGACATGGCCTCCACACTGAACAAGTATACAGTATATCGCCCACACTCACCAAGGCAAGAGAAAAGAAGGGGACGCAGTTAGCTAACTCGCTTATCATGTGTTTCCCACCGAATTAACAGCATATATTCAGCGTGTTGCTCAAGTCGTAACCCTTGAAGCCTCTTTGGACAAAGAGAGGGGGGGGGACTGGGCAATTGTCGCCCAAACGTCCGTTATCTTGGGCATATACTCTGTACAACCGCAGGAAAAAGCGAGTTGGCTAATCACGTCCCCGATTCATGGGGACCAGGGGGAGGTTGGCTTGGAGGGGGCCGGGGGCGTCGGGTACGAAACATTTGCGGCAGCGGGCTTCGTAGGCGTCGGTGTCGCCCACGACGATGCGTTTGTGGCTTGAGACGATGCGTTGGCTGCGGTTGGCGGGGTTGCCGCATTTGACGCAGATGGCCATTACCTTGTCTACAAACTCGGCCACCGCCATGAGGGTGGATACAGTCTCGAAGGGCTCTCCACGGAAATCCTGGTCCAGCCCGGCGACAATGACCCGCCGACCCGCATTGGCCATGGCCTCACACACCCGCACCAGCTCCATGTCGAAGAACTGCGCCTCGTCGACACCCACCACCGTGGCCTCGCCGACCTGCGCGTAAATCTCCGAGGCCGTCTCCACAGCGTGACACTCCAGGCTGACATCCGCGCGGCTTACGATCTCCGTGGCGGCAAATCGGTCGTCCAGCTTGGGCTTGAACACCAGGACCTTTTGCTTGGCGATTTTGGCCAGGCGCAGGCGGCGGATAAGCTCCGTGGTTTTTCCGCTGAACATGGATCCCACCACGGCCTCGATCCAACCCACGTTCTGAGGGCTCAAATACATGCCCTAAGAGGTATCGCAGCCCCGCGGGGATAACAAGGGACTCGGTGAATCACTCTGCCTTGCGGTACAACGCGCCCGTGGGACACACGTCCACGCAGCGCAGGCAGTCGGCGCCACAGTCCTGCCCGTCGAGGGGCCCGTCGTCGAAAGTGGTGATGCGCGTCTCAAGACCCCGCTGCGCAAAGCTCAGCACACCCGAGCCGACCTGCTCCTCGCACACCCACACACACAGGCCACACAGGATGCAGCGGTTGGGGTTCATGCCAAAATCCGGGTGCGACTCGTCCACGGGCAGACCCCGCTCGAGCTTTGGCAGCTCCCCCGCCCGCAGCTTGATCTTGGTCTTGCGGGACACCGTGCGCAGCCCACAGTCCCGCTTCGCCGGACAGACCTTGCAGTCCAGGTCGTGCACCGACATCAAGAGCCCGAAGCCCGATCGCACCAGTCGATCGACCCGCTCCGAATGCGTGGAGACCACCATCCCCTCGGCCACGGGCTCGGTACAAGAGGTTACGGGCTCGGATCGCCCCTCCACTTCCACATAACACAGGCGGCAGCCGCCGTAGGGGGGCTCCCGGTCTGGGTGCGCGCACAGATGCGGGATGTAGATGCCCGCCCGTTCCGCCACCCAAAGGAGCTTCTCCGCCTCGGGGGCGGTAACGGTTTGGCCGTCAATGGTGAGGGTGACGTCGGCCATGGGCTATGCTCCGCCTTTGTTCGGCTCAGGCCGCGGCTCCTGGGGAGGCAGCTCGGCCAAAGGCGAAATTTTTACCACCGCATCGTACTGCTCGGGACAGGCGGTCAAGCAGGCGTTGCACTTCACGCACAGCGACTGGTCGATGACTTTGAGCCGTTTGCGGTTGGTAAAGATGGCCTCCACGGGACAGCTCCCCACACAGGCGTCGCAGGCGCGGGCGCACTGCTGGGGCACGATGTAGTACGCGAACAGCGCGTCGCACTCGCAGGCCGGACAGCGTGATTCGTGGATGTGAGCTTCGTATTCGTCCCGGAAGTACTTGAGCGTGGTGAGCACCGGGTTGGGCGCGGTTTTGCCCAGGTTGCACAGGGATCCCGCCGTCACGTCCTCGGACAGCGTCACGAGCTTTTCCAGGTGCTCGGGGGTGCCCCGGCCTTGCACGATGTCCGTGAGCAGGTCCAACATGTGCTTGGTGCCGATGCGGCAGAAGGTGCACTTCCCACAGGACTCCCGCTGCGTGAATTCCAGGAAGAACCGCGCCGTCTCCACCATGCAGTTGTCCTCGTCGAGCAGCACCATGCCGCCCGAGCCCATCATGGCGCCGGCTTCGTCCAGGGCGTCGAAGTCGATGGCCACGTCCAGCTGGCTGTCGGGCAGACATCCCCCCGAAGGGCCGCCGATCTGCACCGCTTTGAAAGCCTTGCCGTTGGGGATGCCGCCGCCAATGGTGAAGATGAGGTCCCG
>Ga0180009_10005256_pt1 | contig 13938 bp, 10 predicted proteins | sample OS_PC_MetaG_FD_123537 | JGI IMG/M metagenome (GOLD analysis project Ga0180009, IMG submission 123537) | Groundwater microbial communities from the Aspo Hard Rock Laboratory (HRL) deep subsurface site, Sweden - OS_PC_MetaG | ecosystem: Environmental > Aquatic > Deep subsurface > Groundwater... | reverse complement strand
CGCCGAGTGATCTTCGCTACAGACACATGATCGAAAAGGGCGATCCTCTCGGGGATCGCCCTTTTTGCATCAAGTGATGGTAGCCCGGTCGTCCCGGCCGGTTCGGAAACGCGCCGACGGTTCCTTACCCCTTCTTCGGAACCTCGCCGAACTTCTTCGCGAGCGCTGCACAAACCAACGGTGGCGCATAGCGCGAGACATCGCCGCCGTGGCTCGCGATCTCCCGAACGAGCGAGGCGGAAATGAACCCATAGTTCGTTCGCGTGGGCAGGAACACCGTGTCCACCTTCGGTTCGAGATCCGCGTTCGCGTGCGCGATCTGAAGCTCGTACTCGAAGTCGGTCACCGCGCGAAGCCCGCGCACGATCGCGTCTGCTCCGATTTCGAGGCAGAAGTTCACGAGCAGGCCGTTGAACGAGGTCACCTCGACGCCTTCGATCTTTTCGGTGACCCGTCGAAGCAGGTCGAGCCTCTCCTCCACCGAGAAGAAGGCATGCCGCGTTGGATGCCGCCCGACTGCGACCACCGTGCGCTCGAACAGAGAGGCCGCGCGGTGGATGAGGTCCAGGTGCCCGATGGTCACCGGATCAAAGCTGCCGCCGTAGACCACAACCTTTCCGACATCACGCCTGCTGCCTTCCGCTGCGTCGTTCATCGGAACCCTCCCGTGCTCTTCGACTACTTACCCGGTTGGTTGGCGCCCGGCGTGCTGGTCGGCTGTGGCTCGCCAACTGAACCCGGAAGCTGCAACGAAGGATCGCCCACTGCAGGATCCCCGCCCTCCGCAGGCGCAGGCGCCTCCGGCCGTTCCGAGGGCGCAGGCATGAAGTCTTCTTCCATCCAGAGCATCTTGCCCGAATCACCGAACGTGATCCGAATCCGCCCAGCAAACCAGAACCGACCACACCATCGATGTTCAAGCCCAACACGGACTCCAACGTCTCGATCTCCGCTCCGAGCACACCGGCCACCTGCGGAACGTCGAATGCACCGAGACGGATCATCGGCACGATGCCGTGCTTGATGTTCGGCTCACCCTCGAGCGGCGTGAGCTCCTTGATATCGACACCCGCCTTGCCCCAACCGTCCGCATCGAGCGCGAGCGGGAACATCTGTGACGAATCGATGAGCAAGGACGCAGGTGTTGGCGACGACTCCGCACTCAGGGCGCTGCGAATCATCATTCCACCGCCTCGCACGTAGTACAGCGGAACGTCTGTGGCTCGCGGCGGGCGCGGCGGCACGAACTGCCTGACCACGAACTGTCGACCCTGAAAGTCGAACGTCACGTTCGCGTTGCGAAGGAAGTTGACGCCGAGCATCGCCTTGATGGGCGCGCCTAGCTGACGCGATATGCCCGACAAGTCCTGCGTGACTGCCGGCACATCCTGAAACTCCACGCGACCGTCGAAGCGAAGCGACACCCACGACGGTTCGCGTCGCTGAGCCTTGTCCAGAACGACCTCCGCGGTGCCCGTGGAGATCAACGCCAATCCCTGTTCACCATCGATCTCGACCGGCACGATCAGCGCAGTTCCACGCACGCGCGGCATCTCCACCGCGGCCACAATGTCGCCTTCGCTCGTGTAGGGTTTCCTTCCGGCACCCTGGTTGGCCAGTTTGGAGATCGCCTTGGCCCAAGGGTCGTGGACATCGGGATCGCGCAGCAGCAACTCCAGCGTGTCTCCGGCTTTCTGAACCGCGCCCGAGTACCACTGAGCACGACCCCGTAGCGCCAACGACTTCGAGTCGCTCGTGCCTTCGGTCAGGCGAATGGCCTCCTGATAGTCGAGCTTCGCCAGCGCCAGGTTGGTCGCGAGCAGCCGAATGTCCGGATCCTGCGGCGCGTGGCGCAACGCTTCATTGATTGCGTCCTGCGCGTCCTCCACGTCCATCTGGTTGTAGCTCGCTCGCGCACGATCAAACCACTTCTGGGCACGTGGTGATCGCACGGGACCGGGAGACTTGGCTGGCTGACATGCCACAAACGCGGCCATCAGACCGACGAGCAGCATCGCCTTGGCGATGAACCGAAGCAAGGAGCCTCGAGCGGGCATGTTGAGCGGGTCGTTGTTGAAGTTCACGGGAAACCTGACACGCGTGCGGGGTCGTTGGACGGGGAAGCGGCGTCTGAACGTCGCCGTTCCGACGCTTCGGCAGGAGATAGCCGATAACGGCGTGCAGGTCGAGAACCGACGTGGCAGGCGGCACGGCGCCTTGCGATCGGCATGCTACGCTTAATGATCGTGTCCGACGTGCTCCAAGCCCCCGTATTGATTCTGAACCGGTACTACCAGCCGCTCAGCTTGACCCCGGCGCGGCATGCTTTCTGCTTACTCGTCCGCGGAGCCGCGCAAGCCATCGAGCGTTCGGGCAGAACGTACGACTTCTGGACCTGGGTTTCGTTGCCAACGCAGCAGGAAGACGACGTTGTGTGCACGGTTTCTCTAACGATGCGCGTACCGCGGGTCTTGCGCCTCGTCGGGCGCAAGCCGGTGAACGGTTTTCGCCTCCCGTTGTCCTATCGCAACGTGATGCTCCGTGATGGCTACCAGTGTCAGTACTGTGGTGGGCGGCCGGGCGTGAGCGGGCTGAATATCGACCATGTGACCCCGAAGTCCCGCGGCGGGCCCGATACCTGGGACAACCTCGTGACCGCCTGCCGCGCTTGCAACGTGCGCAAAGGCGGACGAACCCCCGACGAGTCCGGGATGGCGCTCCTCCGAACGCCCGGACGCCCGCGCTCCGCTCGCGCCATCGAAATCATGTTCGGACCCAGCCCTCGCTGCGAGGAGTGGGAACCCTACCTCCAAGCAGGATAGACCCGGGCCGGGTTCTCGTCGTACGCTCCCCGCATGCGTTCGATCCGCGTAGCCAGCATCGTGGTCGCCAGCACGGTATTTTCGATCGTCGCCGTGCTCGCCTGCAATCCCTCCAGCTCCTCGACGCCGACCCCGGAAACGCCGGATATGGCGGCCACTTCCGCCACGCCCGCGGACCCCGAGGAAGGTCAGCCCGACATGGCACCGCCGTCCGAATCCGACGATTCCACGGAGCCCGGAAGCGCGACAGACACGCCACCCGGCGACGTCGACCTGCCGCCCCCGAGCGCGTCCGCATGGAACACCGGTCAGAGCGATGGCCAGCCCGGCAAGGCCGATCGTGGCATCAAGGACTACCAACGCATCATCCAGGAGAACCGCGAGAAGTTCCGCGCGTGCTACGACGCAGCCCGTGCCAAGCACGAAGGCATCAAGGGACGCGTCACCCTCGTGTGGGTGCTCGACCCCAAGGGGACCGTCAAGGATGGGGCGCACATGGATGCCGCCGCCTCGGACTTCGAGGATGCCTTCCTCGAAAGCTGCCTCGTGTCCAAACTCAAAACCGTCGCGTTCCCACCTTCACGACGCGGCATGGACTCGACGGTCACCTATCCGTTCACCTTCAATCCGCGTGCTCACTGATGACCTAGATAGTTGTCGGTGGCGCAGCCGAGCGGAGCGTCTCAATTTGGGTGGCACGGCCAAACAAGCCTGCACACGTCTCGAATTTCTGTTTGGCCGTGGGCGATTTGTGGGACTCCCACGGCCAAGCACCGCGACATGATGAACGGCGTCTTGCTTGGCCGTGCCACCCGGATTGGGGGCGCAGAACGCTACGCTAGAAGCTGCCGCCCATCGTGACGCCCGCATAGTCCGGGCCGAGGGTTGGCTGCATCGTCGTGCTGCGAACTGCAGTGCCGGACTCGGGGGAGGGATTGTCGAAAAAGAAGTGCCAAGCCAGTCCGCCCGCCACGCCGGCTAGACCGATGCCCGCCACGACGCCGCCGATGGTCATCTGCTTGCGCCCGTCGTCTCCATCCGATTGCGCCGCCTGGCCTGCGGCCGAGAGCGGGCACTTCCGGTCGGGGCAAATCTCCTCGGAGTCTTTCACCTTGGAGTTTCCGCCGAGGTAGACCAACCCACCAACGAGGGTCAACGCGCCGCTCGCGCCCACCACGATCCACGGAGCGATCGACTTGCCCCCTGACGTCTCCACCTTCACGCCGTCATCCTGCGGTGGTGGCTGGGCCGGCTTGTCGTCCGGCTTCGTCTCGGGCGGCTTCGTTTCGGGTGGGGGAGGCGGAGGCTCCGCCGCGATCAAGGCCTCGAGATTCTCCACCCGTCGCTCGATCTGTGGACGGTTGGGGATGTCCTTGGCGCGCTCGAGGTAAACCTTGAGCGCATAAACCGCCTTGTGCTTGTCGCCCATGCGCTCGTGCGCGTTGGCGAGGTTCAGCAGCAGCGCGTGTGCTGTGCAGTCTCGCTCATAGGCGTCCATCCAGTACATGATGGCTTTGTTGTAGTCGCCCTCTTGATAGGAACCGAACCCCGCCTTGAACGCCCCCTCGGCCGCTTCCTGGTCGCCTTTCGTGGGTGTCTTCGTGCAGGGCGGGTAAGGGTCTGCCGGTTGCGCTGACGCCATCGTCGTCGAACCGAGCACCAACCCACCGCAAATCAACCAAGTCCACCGTCGCATTCGTTACCTCCCGAACCAACTCGCGTGGGCCCGCATTGGGCCAAGCGGCGAGCTCGGACCCGCTTTGCTTACCACAAGGCGCACAAAAGTAGCACAAAGCGGACCGTCACAGCCGGAACGACGTCATCTTCGATCCACTTCGGCTGTCCGAACAACGAAAAACGCGCGATGATCCCGCCGCCCGCACCCTGCGGCCCAGAACTCCATCTCGGCTCCCTGCCCCTTGCCGGCCGAAGCCGAAAATTGGAGGGTACGACCCGTGACACGCAATCTCTTCGTTCTCCTGATCCTCGCTGCCTCCGTCGTTCTCACGACGTTGGTCGTTGGACCTTCGCTCGGGGTGGCGCAGCCCGCGGGCGCCGCCGGCAGCTCCATCGACAGCGCCAAGAAACAGATGGAGCGCGGTCAAGAGTTGTACATGCAGAAAAAGTACGACGAAGCCGCCGAGGCGTTTGCTGCTGCCTACGCCATCCAGCCCTACGCAGCCTTCCTCTATAACGAAGCGGTCTGCCACCAGAAGCTGGGCAACAACGACAAGGCCCTCGCGCTGTTCAACAAATACCTCGCCGCCGACCCGAACGCCCCGGACGCCGAAAAAGTCCGCGGCCGCATCCGGCGCATCGAAGAAGCTACCGCCGCACCCCCAGCCGCCGATGCAGGGGAAGGCGATGCGGGGGTCGAAGCTGCCCCGCCGCCCGTCGACGCAGGAACCACCATCGTCGAGGAACAAGGGCCGGACCTGATGAAGTCGCTCGTCATGATCGAGAGCGAGCCATCGAACGCTCCGGTTGCCATCTACTTTCGAACAAATCCAAGCGCGCCCAAGTTCAAGTACGGCGATCAGAACCCCGGCTGGCAGAAAGTCTCCACAGGCCAGACGCCCTTGCACGTCACCCTCGAGCTCGGGCGTTACCACATCGTCATGGAGCCCTTCGAGGACTTCCATCAGAGCGAAACCGACATCGACGTCGCCGCCGGGCATGTGTATCAATTCAAGGCGAACCTGCGCCAAGGCGAGTTCATGGCGTTCTTGCGCGTGACCTCGCCCATCCCCGGCGCTCGCATCTATGTCGACGATCCCCCTCCCCACAAGAAGCCACCATGGGGACGAACGCCCTACGAGGGGTTGATCGGAATCGGTGACCACCGAATCTGGGTCGCCAAGAATGGCTTCGAGACGTCCTCCCGCACCTTCTCCGTGGCGCACGGCGAAGAACGCGAAGAGCTCATCGAGCTCATTCGCATCAACAAGGGCATCGCGCGCTTCGAAGGCAACGCCGCAGCCATCGAGATCGAGGTCGATGGCAAGTCGATCGGTACCTACCGTGCCGGCTCGCCTCTCGAGCTCGAGCTGTCTGCCGGTCGCCATCAAGTCGCTGCTTCTGCCGATGGGCGCAAAGACCTCTCGACCGATTTCGAAGTCCCACCCGGCCAGATTCAACCGATCGACTTGGTCATGATGCCCACCACGCCGCGCGGCGCCGCTTGGACCCAAGCTGCCGTGTCCCTCGCTTTCCTCGGTGGTGGCGTCGCCCTCCGGATGCAATCGAACAACGTCTACGACAGCCTCGTCGTCGATCGAGACGCCGGTACGCTCACCGAAAGCGACGATCGATACACGAAGGGCAAGATCTACGCGATCAGCTCCACGGCTTGTTTCGGCGTCAGCGGCGCGCTCGCCGTGCTGTCCGGGTACAACTTCATCAAGGACCCGACCGCTGACTCAGGCCTCCGACCCGGCAAGCCCCTCGACTACCCCGACGAACCCAGTGCGGAGCCTGGTGCGCCCAGCCCCAACGACCGCGTGCTCGTTCCGCCTCCGGCCCCCAAGGCCCGACGTCCAGTGCCCCAGCCAGTCTTCTCCGACGTGTCGATACTTCCCGCGCACGACATGCACGGCGCTGGCCTGATGCTCCAGGGGAGGTTCTGATGCGTATCCGCGCCGCACTCCTGTTCGCCTTCGTCGCAGGTTCGACCGTCGCCACCGCGAGCTGTGCCTGGTCCCGCTTCGACGACCTCAAAGACAACGTTCCGGTCGTGGAGATCGAGGGGCCCGGCGGTATGCCTGGGTTCGGTACCACGATGGCGACCATTCCCTACCAGAACAACACGCGACTCATGGTCTTGGGTGAGCCCAACCTCGTGGCCAAGGGCGCGACCTATGACATCGTCAACGATGACCCTTCCAGCTCGCCGAGCGGCTCCGGCTTCTGCGAAAACAAACGATGCATCTTCGGTGACTCACCGGCCGCTATCAACAGCCTCACCATGGACGGAGCCACCCATCCGGCCTGCTTCGTGCTCGGCGTTGGTGACCGAAACAACACACGCGGACTCGTTGGCTCCTGTGCCGACGGTACGGACTTCGTCCTTCCTGTTCCCGGCGAGGACGCACGCTTCCCAGACATCAAGACGCCGCAAGACGTGATCACCGAAGACCTCACCAACGCCTCGCTGGGGAGCTTGTTGATCGCGGACTTCAGGTACGCGTCATCCGGCGACAGTCAGCCGCTCATCGCCGCGGCATCGAAGCATCTCGGGGCGTTCTGGTACTACCCGCCCGGCACCACGGATCCAGTCGGCATCACCCCGTTGTTCCCCGCACAGGACGATCCAAACCCCCAGTCCCCGGATGACCCGCGTGATCGATACGGCAACACCTTCGGCAGCGAGGTCGCCGTCGCCTCCGTCGCACAGGGGGGCCACCTCATCGCCGTCGCAACGCCGCAGGGCGTTGGCGAAGTCGAGAGCGCCATCTGGTTGTTCCGTGAGCTCGACGGCAAGATCGTCCACGACGGTCCGAACCCCGAACAGCCAGCGCCCGTGGGATGTCTCCCCGGGTTCACTCGAAACTTCGGCACGTTCATGCACACCGGCCGTCTCTTCGGCGGTAGCTCGGACGAGCTGTTCATCTCCGACGGGGCGACCATCAGCATCTATGACGCGGGCGTGCTCGCCGAGAACCCTCCCACCACCGGCTGCAACGGCCCGCCTCTCGGCTCCGCCGGCTACCTCACCGGCATCACCTGCCTCGGAACCAGCACGGTCACCGGGTGCTCCAGCGTAAGAACCGGGTTCGGACGCTCCATCGCCATCGCCGACGTCGATGGCAACGGCGAAAACGAACTGGTCGTCGGCGCGCCCATGCTCACGGTCGACGGCACCCAAGGTGCGGGGGCCGTGTTGATCTACGATGTCGATCGCACCGGCGAGCAGACGCGGCTGCTCGAGGCGCGCATCATTTCCTCGCGAGACACGGGCGATGCGCTTGGCGCGTCGGTCGCTGGTCTTCGCATCGGCAGCCGTGACGTCATCGCCGCAGGAGCCTCCGGGCTCGGTTCGTTCTTCCTCTTCTACTGCTCTACCGCCGGCGGTTCCGGCAAGAGCTCGTCACGGTGCGAGTGACCTCGCTCCTTGCCAATCGCAGGTGCCATCATGCTTCCCTCCAAGGACCAGATTCTCGTCGTCGACGACGAGGCGAACATCCGACGGGTCTTGGCAGCGCAACTTGCGCGCGAAGGGTATGAGGTTCACACCGCGGAGGACGGTGAACAGGCGCTCGCTATGCTTCGCGAGCATCACATCGACTTGGTGATCACCGATCTTCGTATGCCCAAGCTCGGCGGCATGGAGCTGTTGCGCCACGCGTTGCTCGTTGATCCCGATCTTCCGGTGGTCATCGTGACCGCGCACGGCACGGTGGACAACGCGGTCGAAGCCCTCAAGACCGGCGCCTTCGACTACATCACCAAGCCGTTCGATCAAACCGAGTTGCGCGCCATCGTCGCCAAAGCGTTGCGAACGCGAAATCTGGCGAATGCCGAGCTGGGCGTCGACGCACGTTCCGATGCGGAGGGCGCGAAGTTCGGCATCATCGGCGACAGTCGAGCCATCCATGACATGTACGCGGTCATCGAGCGGGTCGCTGACACTCCGACCACCGTGCTCATCACGGGGGAAAGCGGTACCGGCAAGGAGCTCGTCGCCCGCGCGCTTCACGAGAACTCCTCCCGTAGTAGCAAGCCGTTCATCAAGGTCAATTGCGCCGCCATCCCCAAGGACTTGATGGAGTCCGAGCTCTTTGGCTACGAGCGCGGCGCGTTCACTGGCGCCGTCAACTCCAAGCCGGGCCGCTTCGAGCTCGCGAGCACAGGTACCCTGTTTCTCGATGAAATCGGCGAAATACCGGTGGAAATGCAGGTCAAGCTGCTGCGCGTGCTGCAGGAAAGCGAGTTCGAACGGGTCGGCGGAATCAAGACCATCCAAGTCGATGTGCGCCTCGTGGCTTCCACCAATCGCGATCTCAAAAAGGAGATCGCTGCCGGCGCCTTCCGCGAAGACCTGTACTACCGCCTCAACGTCGTCCCCATCGAGCTCCCATCGCTCCGCGATCGAAGTGAAGACATCCCCCTGCTCACCCGTCACTTCATCGGCAAGTTCAACGAACGCTTGAACAAATCCGTCGAGTCCATCGACAAGGACGCCCTCGAGTTGCTTCGCGCCTACCGATGGCCGGGCAACATCCGCGAGCTCGAAAACGTCATTGAACGTGCGGTCCTGTTCTGCGACGGGCCCAGCATCGGACCAAACGATCTGTCCCCCGAGGTGCGCGAGGCTCAGGGATCGTCCACCTCGTCCTCGACGTTGCTCGCCATTGGCGATGCAATGCGCTCCAGCGACGGCCTGAAGGAACAGGTCAAGGCTGCGCGTACACGTATCGAGCGAGAGCTGATCGTTCGTGCACTCGATCAGACGTCTTACAACGTGACTCATGCAGCTCGGATGTTGAAGATCTCGCGCAAGGGCCTGCAGCTCAAGATGAAGGAGTTGGGCTTGCGGGAGGAAAAGAGCGAAGTGTGAGACCCGCTGGCCGCGATGCGGTTCGACACGCGGCGGTGGTCCTGTGCGCCGCGTCGCTGGGGTGCTCGCCCAGCCGCTGCTCCGATCAATCAGCGTCGTCCGACCCCGACGCGGTCATGGTGGCGCTGCCGGAGCCCGAGCATCCACCGGTGCCTCGCAAGAACATGGTGTGGATTGCAGCCGGCGCGTTCATTGCCGGAACCCCGCCTGATTCGCTCCCGCGCATCGCGGACGAGGAAATGCCCGGGGTGCAAGTCGTGCTGCACGGCTACTACATCGACCAGTACCCGTTTCCCAACGAGCCCGGCGCGATCCAAGCCACGAACGTCACGCGCGAAGAGGCCAGCGCCAAGTGCGCGGCCATCGACAAGCGACTCTGCTCCGAGCTCGAGTGGGAACGCGCCTGCAAGGGACCCGACAGCACCATCTACGAATACGGTGCCGCCTACCGCGCGCAAACCTGTGCCCTGGGACGTGCCGGGCACCTCACCCCCACAGGCACGAGCGTCGGATGCCGTAGCGGATACGACGTCTTCGATCTTCACGGCGGCGCGTTCGAATGGACCGCCAGCGATTGGAACCGCGGCGGACCGAGCGAGCTTGCCGTCGTTCGCGGTGGCTCCGGAGAACCAGGCGAGGTCATCGGTCGCTGCGCCAACGCACGCGCGAGGCGGCCCGACCGCCGCTTTCCCGACGTGGGTTTCCGCTGCTGCGCCGGCGAGCCGAACGACGTCGAGGTGTCGCTGGAGGTCGTGCGATCGCCCGAGTCGATCAAGGTGTTGGCTCGCAACCCTGAAATATCCAATGCGATCGAGCAGCACCTTCCCGAATCGCTCACGAAGAAAATTCCCGAAAGCAGCGGCGCCAAGTTTCGGGTCGATCGGCTCTGGCGCTGGCATCCCATCGGCAACGAAGAGCTGGTGCTCGGTGCCGGCTGCGCCCACCCCGGCCCCCATGCGGTTTGCGGTGTGGTGATCGTGCGCTTCAAGAACGACGCCGTTCAGTCGCTCGCGTTCGCCTCCAGTGGGTGGTGGCTGCCGAACATCCAGCTCGACGATGACCGTCGCGTGATGTGGGTCTACGGCGGCGACGGATTGGGCAAGTACCGTCGGCGCGTTGCGTATCTGTGGGGTCGGATTGGTGTGGGCGAGCCGGAGCTCGGCGGCGTGAAGCTCAAGCGCGACTAGGTAGACGTGAAGCTCGAGCTTCGCGTTGCGTGCCGTACGGGTCATCGCGGTGGACGTCGGAAACCGGTACCTTCCTGGTCGCCTTTGGACCAGATATGTCCGTGGCGGTCCTAAGCTGACCCGATGGCATCGGGCGTCGGAGCACGACGATCACGCGTGGCACAACGGCTGCCCCACTTCTGCCTGTTCAATACGCCCTCAAGGACTTGAACGAGCCAATGTGCGCTCACGGTGCAAAATTTGAAATATGTTGCAAAAAATGCACAGTGTTCGTGCATAATGAGCCGATTCATGATTTCTCTGTTCTAACGATTTGGTCTCGATGCAATCGACCAACGTATTCGAAGATTTTCACCGATAAAACGAAGAATGAGCACCGTTCACAAAGGAACAAGCATGAGGACAGCGAGAGTGCTTTCCGTGGGACTGGTCGCCGCCATTGGGACGCTTGCCGTTCAGGCGGCGGCCCAGTCGTCGAGCGAGGGCTTTGCGCTCAACCGGTTCGACCCATCGGAACGAGGCAGCGATTGGTTCTCGACCGAGTCGTTGGATCTGCGTGGCCACAATCGAACCGCGATTGGACTGGTCGGCGACTGGTCCTACAAACCGCTGGTTTTGTACAACGCGGACGGAGATGAGCTGACGGCCATTGTCAAGCATCAGCTATTCGCCCACCTCGGATTCAGCCAAATCATGTGGAATCGGGTCCGGCTCGGCGCAAGCCTTCCGGTGGCGGTGTTGGTCTCGGGGGAAGACGGGGCCGGCGTCACGTCGAAAGATGCGACCACGATCGGCGATCTTCGCGTGGGCGGTGACGTTCGGTTGATGGGGGAGTACGGCGGGGCGATCACCACAGCGCTCGGGTTGCATTTACACTTGCCCACCGGGAGCCAGGACTCGTTCACAGGCGACGGCAAGGTACGAATCGTGCCGCAATTCACGGCCGCCGGCGAACTGGGCGACCTTGCCTACAGCAGTCACTTGGGGCTCAACATCCGTACGCAGAACCAGAACTTTGCGAATGAGCCGTTTGGCAGTGAGTTGTTGTTCGGTGGTGCCATCGGCATGCGTTTGATGAACGACAAGTTGCTGCTCGGCCCGGAGTTGTATGGGTCGACGGTGGTGAGCGACTCGGGGGATGGGTTTTTCAAGCAGAAGACCACGCCCTTCGAGGTGATCGCTGGGGGGCACTACAGCGTCGACGAGAATTGGCGGATCGGTTTGGGGGTCGGGCCTGGCCTGACGCATGGTTTTGGCACGCCGAAAGTCCGCGTGCTGGCTTCCATCGAGTGGGTTGCGTCTGCTGAAGCGGCGCCTCCCCCTCCGCCAGACACCGATGGCGACGGCATCCTGGACGAGCAGGACGCGTGTCCCATGGTCAAGGGCGTCGTGAGCGAAGACCCCAAGAAGCACGGCTGTCCTCCTCCGAGCGATCGTGATGGCGACGGCATCGTAGACGAACAGGACGCCTGTCCGGATGAGCCTGGGGTCAAGACGGATGATCCGACCACCAATGGTTGTCCGCCCCCGAAGGACCGCGATGGGGACACCATTTTGGACGAGCAGGATGCGTGTCCGGATGAACCTGGGGTCAAGACGGATGATCCGACCACCAACGGGTGTCCGCCCCCGAAGGACCGCGATGGAGATGGAATTCTAGATGTGAACGACGCTTGTCCGGATGAAGTCGGCGTCGCCGATAAGGATCCGAAGAAGCATGGGTGCCCGAAGGCGCAGATCGTGGGCACCGAGATCAAGATCATGGAGCGTGTCGAATTCGACACCAACAAGGCCACGATCCGCTCGGAGAGTGAAGGCGTTCTCAACGCCGTGCTGAGCATCATGAAGGGTCACCCCGAGATCAAGAAGCTCAGCGTCGAGGGGCACACGGATAACCGGGGTGGAGCGCGGCTCAACATGGCGTTGAGCAGTCGCCGTGCGGCGGCCGTGGTCGAATGGCTCACCAACCACGGAATCGAGGCGGCTCGTCTGACTTCGAAGGGGTGGGGACAGGCGAAGCCGCTCGATTCGAATGAGACGGAGGAAGGCCGGCAAAACAACCGGCGCGTGGAGTTCCACATCACCGAGTGAGTGCGCTCAACCCGTGTGCTTCGACTGTTCCGAGAGTGGAGATTGCTCTGATGTTTATCGGTCGTTACCACCGTCCACAGGAGATTCATGATGCATAGACTCAAATACCACCTCTTGCCGGTGGCGTTGACAGTCGCGACCGCTGTTCTTTACAGCTCCTCAGCCTACGCCCTGACCGTCACGTCGACGACGGACGCCAACACCCTCGCAACGAGTCTGATCGGGGGGCCCGGGATCACGATCACCAACGTGACCCTCGAGGGAGGCGCTACCGCGGCAGGAACCTACACAGAAGGTCCGATGAGCCTGCCAGACGGTATCGTGCTGAGCTCGGGCAATGTCGAGGACCTCTTGCCCCCCAATGACTCGACAGGCACCTCAACGAATTTCAATCTCCCAGGTGATCCACTCTGCGATGCGATCACAGCGCCGCATACGAGCTACGACGCGGTCAAGCTGACCATCACCTTCGATCTGGATCTCGGGTACGACGGCATCGAATTTCGTTCCATGGCCGGTAGCGAAGAGTATCCGGAGTTCGTAGGAAGCACATTCAACGACGCGGTGGCCGTTTTCCTCAACGGCGCCAACGTCGAGCTCGACAACCTAGGCAACAACATCTCGATCAACGGCAACTTCTTCTCGGGCCCCAACGTCGTGGTCGACAACGGAACCGAGTTCGATGGCAGCACCCCGTTGCTCAAGAGCCGCGCTCCGCTCTCGGGAGGCACGACGGGCAACGTCTTGATCATCATCGCCTGCGATGCTGGGGACCACGCGCTCGATACGGGCCTGTTCATCAGCAGCATGGCGGGGTGCGTCGGCGATTGCAGTCTGATCACGTCCTGGTGCGGTGACGGCATCATCGACCCAGTCACGGAGGAGTGCGACGACGGGAACAACGACCCGCTCGACGCCTGCGACAATACGTGCCTGCTCAACTGCACCCAGCCCTCCGACTGCGCCTCTGGGGTGTGTACCGCTGGGAAGTGCGCCGTCGCTACCTGCAGCGACGTCGTCCAGAACCAGGACGAGACGGACGTGGACTGTGGCGGCACCACCTGCACCCCCTGTGGAGATGGCCTTGGCTGTCTCGTTGGCGGGGATTGCCTTAGCGGCAATTGCTCCGGAAATGTCTGCCAGGCCATCGTGTGTGGCGACGGCATAGCGGTCGGCCCAAGCGAAGAATGTGACGATTCCGGTGAGTCCGCGACCTGCGACGCGGATTGCACGTTTGTCGTGTGTGGAGATTCCACGCTCAATAACACAACAAAAAAAAACT